>RCNH01000006.1_pt1 | contig 116806 bp, 96 predicted proteins | sample 2041161 | NCBI WGS metagenome assembly RCNH01 (sample SAMN09708215, study PRJNA481090) | Feces metagenome, whole genome shotgun sequencing project. | biome: feces | host: Leptonychotes weddellii | place: Antarctica: Sion Island | collected 2010-03-01 | reverse complement strand
GTACAAACTAAGATTAACAACGTCTTTTTCATTACGCTTTTTTAAATAAAGATAAATTTAAACTTGCCTTGAAGATAATGTGTTTTCTTGTATAATCAAATATTGACTATGATTAAGTATATTTGTATTGAAATGTCAGGTTCTCCGTCCTAGATCAAACGGTGCCGGCCCAGGCGGGCAATTCTTTCAGGTTTTCTGTCCTCGCTCAAACAGCCATGTAACAAAATCAACAAATTTGTTGATTTTTATAGTTGAATGATTAAATTTGCATCATGATAGTCATATTCGAGAAAGAATACTTGATGGAACTCTATGTATCAGGAAAAACGAGAGACAAAAATCATAGATTCCAACCAGAAATTATAAAGGGCTACAAGAAACGTATTGATTATATGAAGGCAGTGGAAAAGGTCGAAGATTTCTTCAAACTACCCTCATTGAGATTCGAGAATCTCGTCGGAGACAAGGAAGGGCTTTCCTCCATCCGCGTCAATGACAAATACAGGATAGAGTTCACTGTAATAGAACGGGAAGAACCTTTGATATCAATATGCAGTATTGTAGAACTTTCCAACCACTATAAATAATTTGATTATGGTAGAAATAGATAAAATAGACCAGAGAATGATAGCAAACAATCTGGAACCGTTCGAGCCGACCCACCCAGGCGAAATCATAAGGGATGAGATCGAATTCAGGAAGATCACCCAGAAGTCCCTGGCAGCGAAGATGGGAGTGAACTACACCATCGTCAATGATGTCATCAACGGGAAACGTTCGGTCAACATCAAGTTTGCAATCCTCTGTGAGGCTGCAATCGGCATACCTGCAAATATGCTGATCAATATGCAGAGGGATTATGATATATATACTGCAAAGCATGACAAGAGTTTCATGGCATTGCTTGAGAAAGTAAAAAATATCGCAGCAGTATTATAGGATATGAATGATCCTTAGTGCAAATGATGACGGGAATATACCCGTCATTTTTTGTTAGCTTTACAGCCCAAAACATTCTATGTTCAACGGGCGGTGATTTCAAGTCGATATAGGTCACTGTCCGTTTTTTATTTATCCTTACCCTCATTACGCTTTACGCTCTTACGCTATAAACACAAAGACTCAGGTAAAATGGCAATGAAATTTCCGAAGAAATTCTCACTATGATTAGAATTCATTGCTATATTTGAACATAAATAATGAAGAAAATGAGACATCGTTTTGCTTTAATGACAATGCTTCTGCTGATCATGACTGGAGTCTGCATGACCTCCTGTGAGAAGCATGAAAAGAACTATTACTTCAAACAGAACTGCACCGCACAGTTGAACGGACAGTCCTACATTGACCAGACACGGCTCGAAGCCTTCATGCTACCGCTGGCAACAGTGACTCCTTGCCTTAAACCCGATGGACAGAATTACCTCTGTTTCACGACTGAATTGGCCAAGAACAGAGATTCAGCAATGGAATATTACATTGACATCTACCTGAATGCGGAGAGCGTCACGGAACTGGTCGGAAAAGAGATCCTGTTCAAGAAAGAGTCGATGCCGGGACAGAGTGAGAATCAATCGCTCAGTGAATATTACAGATGGCTGAGAGAGAATTCATACAATTACGCACACATCTCGACCGATCGCTATGCCAATGAACTCGCAGAGCTCGGAAGTTTCAGGATTGAATCCTATGACGAAAAAGAAGGTATGTATTGCGGTTCCTTCTCCCTGCAGTTCAGTGAAGGAACGATGACAGGACAGTTTAAAGTGCTGCCTGTTGACAACAAGACTGATAATAATTGAAATCATATATGAATATGAAACTCATCAAAGCAATGGGAGCGGCACTGTTCTTCCTAGGCATTCAATCATTCATGACAACATCTCATGCACAGACATGCCTGTCAGCACATGAGGTAGATTCGTTGCTTCTGCAGGCCCGTATTGAAGATCAGACAATCCGGCAGAAGAACATGAGATTGATGGCCAAAAGTTCAGAAGGATTCACCATGGAGCTTGTTGATTCCCTTGTTCTGGTTTCGGAGGAAATGGAACGGATTGACACCAAGAATATGAATCTGGTCTCTTCCCTACTGAAAAAAGGATGGCCTGAAGGGCTGGATAAACAGTCCTACGGAACCATCTGGCTCATCATTGATCATTCAGATACCAAATACCAGAAAAAATACTTTAGGTTACTGGAGAAAGCAGTCGAAAAAGGAGATGTTTCAATGAGTGACCTCGCCACATTGAAAGACCGTATCCTGCTGCGCAGCAACAAGAAACAGATATATGGGACCCAATCAGTCAGATCTATTTCTGATTCAGGTGAACAGACTCTGTATATCTGGCCTGTCAAGAATCCGGAGCAGTTGAACCAGCTGAGAAAAGAGGCCGGCCTGCCAACCATCGAGGAATATATTAAGGTACTGGGAATCAAAGATGTAATCTACAATCCAGACCTGAGCATCAAGGAAATCAAGAAACTGACCAAGAATAAAGTTACAGTTTCAGAATAACGGAGTTAACACCAAAATCCCTCCCTTGACATCACGTCATAGGAGGGTATATTGTAAATTGACCTGTAAAAACCGATTGATAATTTTGGCCTGTTCTCAATTTGAAGTACCTTTAAGCAAACAACTGGATCATGAAACATTGACGGGGTATCCCAATGATTTGTTTCTGAAGACACTGACATACAACACCGATGAAGATGAAAAGAATTTTCTATCTGATCTGCCTTACACTGGCATGCCTGTCCATGAAATGCCAGGCTACGGCACCTGCGGACTCCATCCGCTTCATATTTGACAGCCACCTTTACCTTCAGGCAACCCTGAATGATACCATCCCTGTCACCCTCATCTACGACACAGGCGCGGATTTGCTGTACCTGGACAAAGATTACCTGAAGCTGAACGGACTGCAGAACGCATTCGGCAGAAAAGGAAAGGCGCAGATGGGAGGTGCCGGCAACGATGGGCCGGTCATGGTCGAGATTTTCATTGATCCGGTCAAGATCCGTTGCGGAAGCCTTGACTATACCAACAAGATCACTCCTGCGATCAACCTCCGCGAGATCCTTGGCAGACATACTGACGGCATGCTGGGCAACACCCATCTGCTGCAGTCCCCTCTTATGATCAGTTTCAGCGAAGGATTCATCAGACAGACGGCACATCCGATACCGGCCGCTCTGACCGAAGGCTACAGCAAGCTCGAAGCTAGATTCAATGACAACAGGATAGATGTGAAGGCCAAGCTTACCATTGATTCAGAGAACATCGTCGAAGGATGGTTCAGGATGGATTTGGGTTGCGGAGCGGCTGTAATGCTCACGAACGAGAGCTCGTCGGGACTTCATCTTGAAGACTTGCCGAAAGCGCGTTTCAGCACCCAGGCTGGTGGTGTCGGAGGAGGTTCCGATGAAATAACCTTGCGTGCTGCGGAGTTCACCGTAGGCGAATCCTTTGAGAATATGGTCATAGACTGCTCTCTCAACGAGAAAGGTGCCCTGTCCAAAGACAGACCTTATCTCGGACTCATCGGCAACGAGATATGGTCGCTCTACGACATCATCATTGACCCTGTAGATGCAGCCGTATGGGTGAAGAGAAATGACCGGGAAGGGACCTATTCCAGATCATCGACCACACACATGGCTGTTGTTGACCGCACAGACATCTGTGACGGATGGATTGTCAACGGGCTCTATGAAGGCGGGATCGCTCAGAAAGCCGGTTTCGAGATCGGTGACATCATCCTGTCCATAAACGGCCGCCCGGTCAAGGACATCTCATGGAAAGAGCAGAGAGAAGGTCTCGGACTCGAAGGAGAGACCATCTATACCGTCAGGAAGAAGAACGGAGAGACCGTCACCTACACCCTATTCATCAAGGATCAGATTATCTGATGTTCGGATCAGGAATCACCCAGTTGATTTAACACGACCCCCTCCTATAGCCATGTCAATCTATGGGAGGGGTTATTGTAAATGACACATTTAGAATTCACTTGTACCACTTCCAGCAAGAAGATGAAGATCTTCTGTCCGGAGGTGCCGGTCATTCTGATGACGGCATGGGGCAGTATCGACCTGGCGGTTCAGGGCATGCAGGCAGGGGCGTTCGATTTCATCACGAAGCCTTGGGAAAACATGCTGCTGCTGCAGAGGATCGAGACGGCATTGGAACTGTCCGGACGCAAGGATTCAGTCGAGGAAACTTCCGGTTTTGACCGGGCGGGCATCGTCGGTGAAAGTGCAGCGATACAGGACATCTTCAAGGTGATCCGTAGAATTGCTCCTACAAATGCTCCGGTGCTGATTACCGGAGAAAGCGGAACGGGCAAGGAGCTGGTTGCCGAGGCCATTTTCCGCAACAGCAGACGCAGCGGCGCACCGTTCGTGAAGGTGAATCTGGGAGGCATCTCACAGTCACTTTTCGAGAGTGAGATGTTCGGACACCGGAAGGGGGCTTTCACGGATGCGAGGAGCGATCGTGACGGTCGTTTCACCCTGGCAGACCATGGAACGATTTTTCTGGATGAACTGGGTGAGCTGGATCTGCGGTCTCAGACGAAGATGCTCCGTGTTCTTCAGGAGCAGACTTTCGAGGTCCTGGGAGATAGCCGGCCACGTAAAGTGGATGTTCGTGTGATCTGCGCGACGAATGCAGATCTGGCCGAAATGGTACAGAAGAAGACTTTCCGTGAAGATCTGTTTTATCGAGTGAATCTGATCACCATTCATCTGCCGGCCCTCCGGGAACGTAGGGAGGATATCCCTCTGCTGGTAGACCATTTCGTACAGGATTTCTGCCGTCGGAACGCTCTGCCTGTGCCTGAGATTTCCTCAGGGGCAATGACCTATCTTTCCGGACTTCCCTATCCCGGAAATATCCGTGAGCTGAAGAATTTCGTGGAGCGGACCTTGCTGGTCTGCGGCAAGGACGTACTCGATGCGGAAGACTTCCGCAGCCAACATCAACCAGTTCCAACCTCAGGAGAGACTGGAAAGAGTCCGTCTCTTGGAGGCATGACGCTGGAGGAGGTCGAGCGGAAAGCGATTCTGGATGCGCTGGAAAAATACAATCACAATCTTTCACAGGTAGCGACAGCTTTAGGAATTACACGACAGTCGCTTTACCGGAGAATTGAAAAGCTGGGAATCAGATTATGAAACTGAAAACGCTGTTCTGGGTATTTGTCTCTCTGTTTGTGGCGATAGGGACATTGCTGCTGGTGCTGTCTGTATCAATGGATGGACCGGGGCATTGGCTTCTGTATGCCGCAGAGGGACTGGTAATCTGTATGGCGTTTTATCTGATATACTTTTTCCGTAAGGCGGTCAAGCCGATTGAAAGTATCGCCAAGGGTATGGATCTGCTGCGGGAGCAGGACTACAGCAGCAGTCTCAGGCCAGTGGGCCAGAAGGAGGCGGACCGTATCGTTGAAGTATTCAACCGGATGATGGCGCAGATGAAGGATGAACGACTGCGACTGCAAGAGCAGAACCATCTTCTGGATCTGCTGATCGAGGAATCTCCGATGGGAGTGATCATGATGGATTTTGAAGGAAGGGTGACGATGCTGAACAGAGCAGCCTTGCGTTTTCTGAATATATCCTCTCAGAACGAAGTGATCGGCAGGTTGCTGGATGAAGTGCACCTCCCAATGGTCGAGGAAATTGTCCGGATCCCGGCCGAAGGGTCGGAGACGATCCGTCTGAGCGATGCCAAGATCTACCGGTGCTCCCGTCTGTCCTTCATGGACCGGGGCTTTTCGCATCCTTTCATCATGATCGAGAGCCTGACTTCGGAGGTGGTGAAAGCCGAGAAGAAGGCATATGAGAAGGTGATCCGTATGATTGCACATGAGGTGAACAATACGGTGGGCGGTGTCGGATCGGCAATGGAAACGATGCAGGAGATGCTCGGAAATTCGGAGGAAGACATGGATCTCAAGGAGATGATGTCTGTCTGTATCGAACGGAGCCGTAGCATGAGCCGTTTCATCACGAACTTCGCCGACGTGGTGAAGATTCCGGAACCGAAACTGTCAAGAGCTTCTTTGAACGATGTGGTAACGGGGTGTCGGTCTTTCATGGAAACACTGGGACAGGGACAGTCTGTTGATTTCCGATTCGAACTATGTCCGGAGAATCCGGAAGTGATGCTGGATACGGTACTTTTCGAACAGGTACTTGTAAATATCGTGAAGAATGCAGTGGAGAGTTTCTCTTCTGCCGATCAAGGTAAGGCTCACATCATTTCCATCCGGACGGCATTGGTGGCCAGAGAGGGTATGCCAGATTCTGCAACCTTGGTCATCGCCGATAACGGCGCCCCGATTTCCCGTGATACGGAGACGAAACTCTTTACTCCGTTTTTCTCAACAAAGCCTAAGGGGCAAGGCATAGGTCTGCTGCTGATCCGCGAGGTGCTTTACCGTCATGGCTGCACTTTCTCTCTGCGTACCGATGCCGATGGCTGGACGCGTTTCTGCATTTCCGATTTTTCGCAATAGTGCCTTTTGCCAACAGGAAGAAATGCAAAATATCCCTCCCATGACATCACGTCAAAGGAGGGATCGCTTCTTGTGTTTTTAATGTTTAACTATTGCTGTATGATCTTCGAAAGGTCTGAGGCCTTGAACCTATACATTCAACGATACCTCAGGACGGATGGAATCATATTGGCGATGAAAACGACTGCACAAAGAGCAACGGCTGCAAGCACAACGACCGTTACAGTCGTACTGATGTCGAATACCCCGAATCCATAAAGGAAAAGCAGTAAAGCGGCCACTACAACACTGACAAGAACGCAAGTGATCACCGCTTCCCTTTTCTGCCTCCTGTACTCCTTCTTCATTCTATCGAGCAGCCATTCAGCATACTCCTTGGACATCTCAGGATCCATCTCATTGAAACTGGTAGGAACGGGCAGATGTTCCATCTTCTCCTTCAATGACTGCATGAACTGTTCTCGATCCTGCGGAAGAAGCTGCTTTGAATACTTGCCGAAGAATTCAACTATATCTTTTTCTCTTTTCATTTTCCGTCCTCCAATAACTGTAATTTTGTTTTGAGATGTACTCTTGCCCTAGATAGATGTGATTTTATTGTCCCGACTGGCATGTCTGTAATATTTGCTATTTCTACGATTGAGCGGTCTTCCATATAAAAGAGAAGGACACAGATCCGTTCATCTTCCGACAATCCTTCTATGGCTTCATAGAGTGGCCTGTAATCTTTTCTATCTTCTGCTTCCACTGCCACCTTCATAGCAGAAGGTGCATCCAGGTTGTCACGGTTCTTTTCCTTTCTGGCCGCGGAAACGCTCCAGTCAGAGAAGGAGTTGAAAGCGATACGATAGAGCCAGGTCGAGAACTTTGACTTGCCGTTGAAATCATTGAAATGAAGATAGGCCTTCAGCAATGCCTCTTGAGCAATATCGTCAGCCTTTGAGGCATCTCCTCTGCACAAGGTTCGAAGGAACCTCCGCAGAGGTCCCTGTTCCCTTTCGACTGATTTTATGAATTGCTCTACAGTCATTAGTTTTCTTCATGTTTAGACAATAGCTCCTGTTCTGCCTTGATTTCATCTTCAAGCATTCTCTTTCCGATGACAAACCACACCAACATGCCTACGCCGACTGCAATCAAAGCAAATGCGCCTAGAGTGAAAATATCATCGATCGGTGAAAGCAGATTCCAGATCAGCAATCCTACGCCGATCAGAAGCATAATGATACCGGTACTCAATTTATTGAGAAGCGTGGTCTTCAAAGAAACTTTCTTCTGATTATCCTCGACCAAGTCAGGATTGATTTCGACTCCATTCTCAACGCATTTCTCGAAGAAAGAGATTTTCTTGTCGTATTTGGCCTTGCCAGTGAGTGAATTAATAAGAACAATAGATACAGGTAAAATCACGACCACAAAGATTGGTACTAAAATCGCTACTAACTTATCCATAACTTCCATGACTTAATTTTTTTAATTGTTGAACTTAGGTTATTTTATCTATTAGACGGGCCACCCCATCAAAAGGTTGCAAAATTTACAAAGAAATTCTCAGAACACTTTGAATTCATTGTTATCTTTAATCTTGAAAAACAAAAATTCATAACTGGATATGAAACTCATCAAAGCAATGGGAGCGGCACTGCTCCTCGCAAGCACTCTCCTTTTCAGTTCCTGCAACAAAGAAGAAGAATGGCCTAAGATCGTCAGTCAGAAAGAATATGAACTCACCATAGCTTCAAAGCTGGTTCCCGGTTCTGTATATGAAGGATGTGGAAATTCCAATGTCCAGGATGTCTGGGCCGGAAAGAAGGAACAAGACGGCGAATGGTCCGCATATTGGAATATCGAAGGATTTGAATATAAGCCCGGAAACGAATATCGGATTCTGGTCGAAGAAACCACTCTTTGATTCCAGACTCCTATCAACTTCTTCCCCTTAAAAGTATTAATGCTTATCAACATTGGACATTCATGGATGACAATGACAATGTGATTGTGGAGTATGATACCTTTCTCAGTAAAGAATCGGTCACCAGAACACCAGCCCCTGTCAGTCTGACCCCTTGGTTCTATAAAGATGTCACGGACATCTATAAGGCTAAGTTTCCGGATGCCGGTATTAAGACTGTAGTCTACTCATTAGGACTGCCTATTCATTAATTCATATTAATTCATTAATCCATTGTCAAAGAATAAACAATTTACTATCAACACATCAATCCCTCCCATGACATCACGTCAAAGGAGGGATCGCTTCTTGTGTTTTTAATGTTCAACTATTGCTGTACGGGATGCTTATTTCTCAGATCTCAGCTTCACTTCAATTACGCCGTCTTTACCTTTGGCAGCTTTTCCATATTTTTTCATCTGTTCCTTTTCCTTGATTACTGTCATAGATTCAATCGTATCAGGAGCTATGTCATCAATGGATTTGACAACCTTACCGTCAACGACATAAAGTACATTACCTCCATCTGCCGGAGTTTGGACGGAAATGACTTTTCCATTCAATTCAAGTTCTTTCACAGAGTCACTGTTTCCTTTCATCTTAAGTACTTTGAGTTCTTTGCCTCCGTCAGTCGAAGTTCGGACAGTAAGAACTTTACCGTTCAATTCAGGCTCTTTTCCAGAGTCACTGTTTGCTCGCAGCTTCACTTCAATCACACCATCTTTCCCTTCCGCTGCCTTCCCGTATTTCTTCATCCGCTCCTTGTCCTTGATGACCGTCATGGACTGTATCGTAGCCGGATCAATGAGATCAAGAGATTTCACACTCTTTCCATTGACAAGAATAAGTACGTTATCATCAGATGTTTTGACAACATTCTGAGAACTTTTCGTATCTTTGCCCTCGACAGGAACATACTTGGTTTCTGCGAATGCCAGAACAGCTGTACACAACAGCGGTAGAACGAGGAGAGACTTTGCTCTCGCCATTCCGGATGATTTTTTCTGCAACATCATATTAATTCTTTTTTTGAGGTTATTATGATTAAAAGCTGTTGGCGACTGAGTACCACCTCCCGCCAACGGCTTTTCTTATCAGTAATAGCTGGTAGTCCTTGGGAGCCACACCACTACGGAGCACTTCAGCATCCGCTTCATACTCGTGCAGACCCCTCAGTTCCTGACGCAACAGCACCATGGCCGGATTGAACCATTGGGCCGCGCCCAGAATATCTGTAAGCATGAGGTCCCAGGTATGATGCAGACGGATATGTGCCTGCTCATGCAGAAGGACGGTCGAACCTGCAAGTTCCCAATCTTCACGGGACATCACGATATACTTTCCCCAGCTGAACGGTGCGGTCTTCTCATCCATCAGGATCAGATGCATTCCTCCCTCCAGTTCCTTACGTTCCCCTTTCCGGAAAATCTTCTGAAGCCGAAGTAAGGACCATCCCATCAAGGTCAATGAAATTATGATTCCCAGAATGTAGAGGTATCCCAATATCGTGAGCCATACTATAGGCTCGTTCGTTACCGCGAGGTTCGCGGACGAATCAAGGGCCAATGAGGTTATTTCCGGTATCACAATCTCACGCTTGATCGTAACCACACAGACAGGAAGCAGGAACGACAGCACTACCGCTGAAAGAATTAGGATACGGTTCAGCCGATGATAGGTTTCTCTTGCAAGCAGGAGCTTGAAGAAAAGATAGAATACTGCCAGGCAGACTGCTACCTTCAGGGTATATGTCAGAAATTCAGCCATGGTTCCCTCCTATTTCTGGTTTTCAACTTTCTCGATGAGGGCCTTGAGTTCCTCGATGGAGATCTTCTCATCCTCTACCAATGCCGAGACTGCTGTCATATAGGAATTCTTGAAACAGTGACGGATGACGTTACCCAAGGATTTGCGGGAGAACTGCTCCTCCGTGATGAGAGGATAATATTGGAAGGAGTTCCCTACCTGCTTGTGTCCTAGGTAGCCTTTGTTTTCCAGTAACCTGACGAAAGTCGACAAGGTGTTGAAATGAGGCTTCGGATCGGGATACAGCGTCTGTACCTCGCGGACGAAGAGCGGCCCCTTCTCCCAGAATATGTGCATGAGTTCTTCTTCTTTCTGTGTGAGCTTCTCCATAACTAAGACTTTTAGTTTTAACTTCACAACGAAGATAGTGATTATTTTCAATAATCCAACTAAAAAATTTAGTTATGTGAAAAATACTTGATGATCCATTCTGCAAGTTCTTCCAAAACGACAGGGCTGATGGTCTGCTCGATGGAACTGTATTCCTGAGGAAGACCGGAAATACATTCCTGGAAGAGATGATTCAGACCGGGATAGAGTTTGACTTTGGAACTTCTGTTCTGCGGAAGATTCTCTTCAATGCTTGTCAGGTTTACTGAAGCAACGACCTGACAATCCTTGTCTCCATTCAGGGCAAAGACAGGACATCGAGTGTTTCTGATGTCCTCTATCGGGTCATAGTTGAAGAAAAACTCCAACCACGGATTCGGTTTGGACAAGGCCATCTGGACATATTGATCTTTGGTCAATGGATAGGGCTGTCCTGAAAGTTCCGTTATCCTTTTAGCCTGCGCATATAGACTTTCATCCCCTTTCACTCCGCATCCTGCCATGCTGATGGCAAAATCCAGCAATCGGTCAGCGCCCAGCATGAAAGCTACACTTCCCCCTTCGCTATGACCGAGAAGTCCTACCTTGGAGAACTCTATTCTTGACCGAAGAAATCTGATTCCAGCCGCTGCATCTTCTGCAACCTCTCGGGTGTTCCTGGTCGGAGTTTCCCCCGTTGATTTACCGACGGCGCGATCATCATAACGAAGGGTGGCTATTCCGTTCCGAGCTAGGAAATCAGCGATCACAAGAAAAGGCTTGTGTCCGAAAAGTTCCTCATCACGGTTCTGCGCCCCGCTGCCGGTGACCAGAAGCACAACAGGCACCGTTTTCCCTTTCCGGTAGTTTGAAGGAAAAGTCAGTGTCCCAGCCAAAGTGACATTTGCTTTGGAGTTGATGAAAGTGACTTCTTCGGTTGAATATGGATAAGGAGCGACCGGTTCCTGCGGGCGGTTGTATTCCATGCGACCCTGATTCAAATCTAACTTGAACTTCCTCCCCATCTGTTCGAACACCCCATGGAGAATCCCATCTTCAGATAATTTGCCATAGTATCTGGCACGAATGGCTGGAATATCAAGATTCAGGGAATCCGGGGAAATATAGGCAATTGTCGTAGGTATCCCCTTCGCAGCCTGATCCGGGCTATCCATCAGACAGATTTCTCTACCATTTTCATCCTTCTCTATATTAAATACAAGGTGCAGTCCGGTCGGTCCTGCATCCAAGATGCCGATCCAGGATCCGGATAGATGCTGTGCCTTCACTGAAGTTGCAATCAGCAAGACAGAAAGTATCATTATTGTCTTGAATGGTCTCATGGGATTCTACATTAGTCCGCTTGAAGAATGATTATCATCTGTTTCTTTGACGAATATAACCATTTCAAGGATACTCTCGGCCATCTCCGGATGGTTTTTTTGTGCAGAAAAATCACTATACTGCACAAATTTCCGTTTTTTTGTGCAGTACAGGTGTTATTTTGCTCAAATTCATCATTAAAGTGGGGATACCGCGTTTGCATCACCGATTTCATCAGCGCTGTTGAATTCCATCGATGAGGTGATGTATTGTTCAAGTTGTGAGGCGATATATTGCGATTCCTGGAGCATGTTCATGTAGACAGGCTGATTTCTGTCCTGGTGATCTGGCGCGCTTTCATGGAGGTCGCGAGGACCAGTACCATGATGCGACCAGCTCCAGGTCCTATCTTCAGGATGGAAAAAGCGAAGGCGGCTCACCTTTGGACTTCATGATACAGGAATTTTATTCTACCATCGGTGCGGAATCTGTCATTGTCCGGTCTTGAGAGTGAAATCAAACTCCCATTTTCCGCGACCGTCCCTTGTCTACCCTGCAGAAACGGTCGAAGAGAATTCGGATTTCCAGTGTTCATCGACTTCGCGGATATCGATGCCGAGAAGTTTCATCTGACGGAACAGTTCCGGAACCTGCTCCTCGAAGAAATTCCGTTTCCGGTCCGTAATGATCCGGTCGCAGGCATCCGGGGCCACGAAATAGCCTAGTCCCCTTCTGGTGTAGATAATGCCGGCGGCAGAGAGGTAATCGTAAGTCTTGACTACCGTATTGGTATTGACCTCGATCATCACAGCGAACTCCCTGACGCTCGGGATACGGTCGTCCGCCTTGTATTTACCGATGATGATTTCATCGCACAGGCGGTCCGCCAGCTGCATGTAGATGGCTTTATCCTGTCTGAACTCTATCATATCACTTCCTTTGTATTCATGATTGTCTGCTTGAAGATGAAGTATCCTGCTATCAGGAGCGCGACGGATGCCATGACCAGAAAGGTCGGCAGGATCGTTTCTGGCAACAGGAAATAAAACGCGAAGAATACAGCCAAAGCGATGAGCAGGAATAGGAACAGCTTGCCCTGCCCCCAGATCGTGTTCGCTGCGGGGACGATAAATGAGACACCGGCCGCCGAGAGCAGATAGAAGATGGCCAGGTTCGGATCCAGATACAACTGGCGGTATTCCTCCAGAATCCTGCTGACGGTCAGCCCATAGGACTGTGTTCCGATAAGCAGCATGATGCCATCGGCCAGGAAACCGAGTATAAACCAATAGAGCAGATTCAGGAGGACCACTGCCCAAAGGCTCAGCCATTTCTCCAGCATGGTTCCGGGCAGCATGAGCTTGCACACTCCGTTCTTGCGTATGAAGAAACTCATGAAGATGCTGCTGCTTCCCAGAATGGCAAGATTGAAGTAGATCGTCACTTGAGATTCCAGTTCCTTGAGCCATTCATCCGGAGATTCCGCTCCTGCATTGACCATGACCAGCACCAAGCCCATCACGAAGAAAGGTGCCATCCATTCCAGGATGCTGTTTTCCTTCAGCTGCATTCTGCAAAGAGCTGTAAAATGAGGTGTATTGAAACTTTTCATATTCCTATCTGTTTCATAAATCGATATTGATTCCCTCCATCTCCGTGGTTTTCAGTTGGAGCCGGCGGAAATTCCGGTAACTGCAGATCAGGAAAGCCACGCCCAGGATTGGAAAATAGACCGTAGCATAAGGTTCCAGGACCGGTTTCCCGATGCCTGTGACCATCTGCACGAAGCTCGGCAGGAACATCGCCAGGAAGAAAGAACTGATATAAGCGAACTTATACCTGCTCGACCTGTGCAGAGCGAGGCCCAGGCCGAAGAAACCGCAGCACAGCAGGCTGCAATAAGCCAGTTCAAAGCCGCTGATGACGCTGCTCCAGACTTCTTGTCCCAAGGTAAATGTTTCCCTGTAGCCGATCCAGCCGCTCAGCATCATGACTGGAACTGCTATCGATAGCGTACAGAGCAACACAAGAACGGTATAGGCCAAGCCATTCAGCAGCAGAGCGATGTATTTCTCCGGATTGGAAGCCGGAAGGGTGAGCTGCAGCTGTCCGAAAACGCCGGAAACCGAGATGCTCACCAGGAATGGAACGACAACGCTGATCATGAAGGTGAAGTGGAAGACGTCTTTCAGCAGGACCGGCCAAGGCTCGTTCATATTGAAGAGCCAGCTGAGAAGACACACCCCCATGGCGCAAAGCAGAGGGTAGGAAAAAAACGATTTCCCGAAGGTCTTGAACTGCATCCGCATCATTTTCCAGATGCGGGAGATACTTCCGTCATTCATGGATCAGTCCTCCTGTCACTGCGGTGAACAACATTTCAATATCGATCTCATTGGCCTTGTCCATGGACACGTCCTCATTGACCTGAATCACTTTATAACCGCTGGCGCAAGGCTCGGCATAGAGCGCACCCTCCTCCGTGAGCGCGGTCGTGAAGACATAGCGGTCGAGAATCTCCTGGGCGGAGGCATTGAAGATCCGGCCATCGTGATGGATGATCAGATAATGGTCGAGCAGCTTCTCGACATCAGCGACCAGATGAGTGGAAATGAGCACATACTGGTCCTCACGCGTATATCGGAGCAGGAGCTTCCGGAAAATCTTCTTTGAGGGGATGTCCAGTCCGTTCGTCGGCTCATCCAGCAGCAGGATCTTCGTTCCCGCCGCCAGCGCGAAACTGATGAAGACCTTCTTCCGGTTGCCTTCGGAGAGTTTCATCATTTTCTGGCTCCGATCCAGCTCGAAAGCATCAAGGCACTCGTTCCAGACCTCTTCATTGAAATGCTCGTAGAACGGGGCCAGGCTCTTCGCATATTCCCCTACCTTGAAACTCAGGAGTCCTGTCTGTGTGGGCATGTAATAGATTTGGGCCAATGTGTCCGTGGCCCGCTCCTTGACCTCTTTCCCGTCGATCATCAGTTTGCCGTGGGTCGGGAAAAACAGACCGGACATCAGGTTCAGCAAAGTGGTCTTGCCGACACCGTTGACACCGAGAAGGCCGTAGATTCCCGGCTCCCTCAGTTCCAGCGTGACGCCTTTGAAGATTTCGTCCTTTCTTTCCTGCTTCCTCCTGTCACCCGGATAAGAGAAATGAAGTTGTTTTAAGGTAATCATATCCTTTGAATTTCAATGGTTTATATTCAACTTGTAATAGTGTACCCCTTCAATGGTACACCAAAGGTAAGAGAATATTTTTACAATCCAATGGAAATCGGGAAAATCTTCAGTCTGGACATAAGAAAAGCCGTCATGAAAGATCCATGACGGCTTTTACCATTAATGGAAGCTGATCTGATGTCTACTTCTTGTAAGCAACGGACTGTTTTCTGTACTCCTTTCCGAGCTTTTCGAGCTGAAGAGTCGCTTTTCTCACACGTGCCCTTGCTGAAGCGTTGTCGACCTTGTCGATATCAGCTTTGACTGCATCCATAGCAGCCTTGATTTCCTGAATCAATTGTTCCATAACTGTTTTTGTTTTAGTATTAATGTTTAATTTATCTGTGATGAAGATAATTTCAATGTCGATTTGGCTGTACACCGTGCTCTGTCGTGCTGTAAGCCATAACAAATCTAATTTTTACGCACCTATGGAAAGGTTCATGAAATATAAATGTTATCTTTGTTTACCATGCTCACAGAAGTCCAGCTGGCCTTCGTCATCGTCATGACGATCATGGCCATTTTACTGGCATTCATCGTTCCGCGCTATACCGTAGGTGGTAAGGTATATGAACTCTCCCGCAAACAGCTTGTTGCCGGAGCGATCCTCATTGCGAAACATTTTTTACGGGTAACTGCAGCTGTTTTTGAAGCCGAACTCCTGCCGATTTTCGGGAAAGACCGCCCGACATTCGAGATACCGGACATCAAGGACGGAAAACCGGTGATGAAGGGAACGATGGTCCCTTTCACCATTGACGAATGCCACCTGCCGACCGGACTTCCTGAAGACAAGCAGATACCGGTAGAGATTCCAGCCTTCAGCAATATGGAGGTCAGCTGCTTCCTGAAGATGCAGCAGTACGACCTTCCGGTCATAATATAAGATGCTTCGCCTTCTGCTGATCGGATCATTATTGCTTAGGTCAATGGTGACGTATGCTGCCGGAAAGCCTATCGACGCGACCCTTTCCACTCACCTGAAATACTCTTTCAGCCTGGGCCGGAACACGGATCTCGGCCGGATCTACCCGAATACCTTCCAAGGCATCGGACTCGCCTGGAACACCTTCTTCAACAAGAAGGAGGTTGGCATCCCTACGGCTGGAACAAATTCGACGAAGAACTCAATCCCAAGAACGGAGTGGTCGGTTCCAAGGCCAATGCCTACATTAATCTGGGGCTCCTGCTGGACTGGGAGTTCGCTCCGATGTGGAATCTGACGGTCGGCGTGGGACTCACCCATTTCTCCAACGGCAACACCCGTTATCCGAATGCCGGCGTGAACAGCATCGGCGGTCGCATCGGTGTCTCCCGTTCCTTCGAAGGTCCGGGAAAAGTCAAGTCCTCATTGACCCAGGTCAATGAATTCAGAAGACACATGACCTACGATCTCATCCTCTACGGGGCGAGCCGCAAGAAAGCCATCAACATTGGCCTGGGCAGGAATCTCATCTGCCGGGGTAAGGATACGGACGGCTGGTACAATATCTTCGCGCTCAAGGCGGACGTCTGGCACGACTGCTTCATTCACATCGGCTACCAGCTCTACAATTTCAAGAATCCGAACAACCTCATGCTCGGCATCGGCTATCGTTTCAACAACGGCCGTAGCAAGGCAAGAAAATAAGCCTTTGTCTCGACTTTGCTAAAAGTTCCACTTTTCTGATATAAGAAGCGCTTTTCTACCAAAAAGTAAGTATATGACCGCAGAAAAATTACAAAAATAAAGTATTGTATGAATCTGCTATGATTCTTTTCTTTGCAAGCCGAAATGTATCCTACTAATAATTGCATGATATGAAAAGAATCTTACAACTAATCGCTGCTGTTTCCGCGGCAGCTGCTTTCTCGGTATCCTGTACCGAAAAATCGAACAAGATCGCCGCTGAGATCCAGGACATCACCGGCATCGAAGCCGTCTATGCGCTGGACAAGGACGAGGTCCTCAAAATCAACCCTGAAATCCAGTTCACCCAAGGTGAAGTCGGTCAGCTGACCTATCAATGGACTTTAGGTGAACAGCTCATCGGTGAAGAAGCCCGGCTCAGTCATACCTGTGCGGAAGCCGGAGCGTTCGATGCCGCCTTCAAGGTCAGCATCAACGGAAAGGAACCTTTCGTTAAGAAATTCAAGGTCAATGTAGCCCCGAGAATGGCTATGGTCAAGGAAGTCAAAGGCCTCGAGGAAGCGTATGAGAACTTCGAGAACGCCACGCTTACCATCACTCCGGAAATCACTTTCACAGAAGGCGAAGTCGGTCCATTGACTTATGAGTGGAAGATCGGTGAGGAGGTTGTCGGCAATGAAGCCACTCTCACTTACACCTGCGCAAAGCTCGGCACTTTCGACGGTTCCTTCAAGGTAACGCTCGGCGAGAACGAGCCGGTGGTGAAGAACTTCACGCTCCAGGTCAATGTTCCGATCTCCTACGATAACAGGGGCCTTCTGCTGCTGACGGAAGGCAAGGAAGGAAGCATGCTGGCCTATAAACGTCTGGACCGGATGGAACTTCCTGTCTACAAGGATGTCTTCAAGACCGTGAACCCGCAGAATGAACTTGGAAAGAAGGCCCTCGACATCGCCTGGTTCGGCTCTTTCCTGTCTGACTACAATACCCTGCTGAAGAGATCGACAGACCTGGATGTACTGCTCAGCACCGATAACCCGAACAAGATCTACAGCCTTGATCCGACGACCTTGAAGGTCAAGGAAGAATTCTCCAGCCTGATCCCGGCCCAGAAGATCCTGATCATCCACTGCTTCCAGCAGAAACCCTGGTCCGGACACCGTGCTTATTTCATCGGTAATGAAACAGAAAAGGTACTCATGACGAGCAATGTGGTATCCAACTCTGATATCGAGTCTCAGTATAAACTGTCCAACATCGCGACATCCATGTTTTCGTCTGAAACAGACATGCTCCGTATCTATTATGATCACAAGGGAAAAACGGTCATCTACCACTCTCAGCTCCTCCAGGGAGCCATGCCTGGCGACAACCGCCTGGCCGAGCCGATTTTCCTTCAGGCGGCCATGGGAAGATTCGATCCTGAAATGCAGAATGTCTATTTCCCTTCCAAGGTCATCGCGGTCACCAACGATAATGGAACGACCAAGGCTTTCATCCTGACCCCTATCGACATCTACAATAATTATGAAACCATCGATGCGAAAGTCGAGACGACAGGAAAGATACTTCCGGAATCAGCCATCGCTGTCCATCCTACTGAGCCTGTACTCTACTTCTCCAATGCCGGAGCAGTCAGCAGCCTGAATATCAAGACTGGAGAATACAAGAGTCTGTTCACCCTCGAGGGCAATATGGCCATCAAGAAGATCGCCTTGAACATCTATGATCCGGAGACGCTCTACATCGCCGCCGAGAATCAGGACGAAGCGAGCGAGTTGAAAGCTTCCCTCTTCGTCTACAGCATCAAGGACGGTGCCGGCAAGCAGCTCTATGCCGAGCACAAGGTCGGTGCCGCAGTCCGTCAGCTCATCTACAAAGGTGACGCCACTGAAAACGTGAAGTAATATAACTCATTTCCGGGTCCTCTTCCGGAGGATCCGGATTCTATTTTTCTGTCAATGATCCGTACCTTTTTCCTTTCAATGCTGTGCTTCGGCCTGTTTCTCTCCGGCTTACCGGCGACAGCGGCCGTACGTACCGAGCACTATTCCATTGCCGGTAAGGTCATTGATGCGAAATCACGCCAGCCTGTCCCCTTCGCTGTAGTAGCTACCGCGGAAAAGGATTGCTGGACCACCGCAGACAAGAATGCCTGCTTCGTACTTGACCATATTTCCGCCGGCGAACATGTACTCAACGTCTATTCGCTGGGGTATGTCGTCAAATCTTTGAAGATTCAGGTTTCCAGAAACATTACCGGACTATGTTTCTCTCTGGAGCCTCAGACTCTCGAACTCGACCAGGTCGTCATCACGGCCGATTCGAAGACCGGAAAATCCAATTCTTCCAGTTCCTACAAAGTGGACCGCACGGCTCTGGACCATCTTCAGGCTACGGATATCACGGATGTGATGTCCTTGCTGCCGGGCGGTAAATTCAAGGGGGACATCAATCTCACCAATGCTCCGACACGTTTTGAAGTCCATGGATCGTCTGGTGAGCTGAACTCCAGTTCATTCTCCACAGCCGTTGAGATCGACGGTGTGAAAATGAGCAACAATGCAGATTACGGAAAGCTGCAGGGAATCGACAGCCGCAGCATTCCGATCACCAATGTCGAATCTGTCGAGATCGTCACCGGCATTCCGTCCGTTGAATACGGTGACCTGAACAGCGGTCTGGTCAAGATCAGCACGGCGAAAGGACGGACACCTTTTGTCGTGGAACTCGTGACGCGGCCCAATACGCACCTTCTTGCCTTGCGGAAAGGTTTCAATATCGGTCAAGGTACGCTCAACGCTTCCCTCGAGCGGGCAAGATCCATCTCCAACCTGCTTTCCCCATATACCAGTTATGATCGCAACGGTCTGACGCTCAATTACAATCTCCATCTTAAAGACCGGGAAGAAGCCCCGCTGCTCTTCAGTGCCGGCTTCAGCGGAAATCTTGGAGGTTATGATTCTAAAGCGGATCCGGACCAGATCGGTAAGAACTACGAGAAAGAACGGCAGAACGGTTTCCGCTTGAATGCCGGGCTGAAATGGGTTCCGGGTACCCGTCTGCTGAACAGTCTGGACTGGACTGCCTCTCTGTCCTATACGGACAATCTCTCGACCTGGAATGAAATCCGGAGCGAGAGCGCTTCCGACGTTGCCATCCACACGACGGAGAACGGTTATCACGTGGCGGAAGACTATGATGTGAATCCGGACGCGCCCGTGATCCTGCTCAAGCCAGGCACCTGGTACGAGCTGCGCTACTACAGCAACAGACCGCTGTATTTCAATACGAAACTGAAAGCGGAGTCAAAGAACAGCTACGGCCGTAAAATATTCAACCACGTGATGCTGGGAGCCGAATATTCCTATGCTCACAACTTGGGAAGGGGCACCTGCTACGATGACCTGCGGTATGCCCCGAGCTGGAGAGAATACCTCCTCTACGAAGACCCGGCCATGCATGACCTGTCCGTCTTTCTGGAAGATAACCTGACCCTTCATACCGGCAAGGATTCCTATCTGAAGTTCATGGCCGGAGTCCGCAGTGATTTCACTTTCATCCGCGGTTCAGAGTACCGCACGGTTCCTGCCGTCTCTCCTCGTTTCAATCTCGAATATGTCGTCTGGGAAAACAAGGATCAGTTCGTTTCTGATCTCAAGGCCCATGTCGGCTGGGGCAGAGCTGTGAAACTCCCCTCTTTCAACATTCTCTATCCACGTCCTCAATACATGGATCTGGCGACTTTCTCGACTGCCAGCGATGCTGAGAATGTCTCTTTCCAGGCCTACCGGACTTTCATCAATACACCGGTCTACAACAAGAACCTTAAATGGCAGTCCAGCGATCAGTTCGAGATCGGTGCTGAAATGGTCGCCGGCGGTTTCGGGCTTCGCCTCCTTTTCTTCATGAACGATGTCAACGGCACTTATCTGCCGCAGCAACGCTATCTGCCGTTCTCCTATAACTATACCGGTCCTTCTGCGCTGGAGGGACTTCCGATTCCTTCCGCTGACCGCAGTTTCCAGGTGGACCGTAACACTGGAATCGTGACGGTATCCGACAAGACCGGAAAATTCCCGGCACAGGAGCTTGACCATGTGACCTACCGCCGTTTCATTCCGGACAGCCGGTATGTGAATGGCAGTCCGAGCCGCAGAATGGGCCTGGAATATGTCCTGACCTTCCCTCGAATCGAAGCGATCCACACCCAGCTCCGGATTGATGGTAACTATTACCGCTACAGAGGAGTGAATGAGGTCATCAGTCAGGATGCGCCCGGTTTGCTGAGTACTTCATCGGGTGCGAAAGCCTACAAGTACATCGCTCATTATGCCGGTCCTGCGGCGGCAGTGAACGGCAACCTGACTCAGGATGTGAACCTGAACGTGATGCTCACGACCCACATTCCGAAGATCAGGATGGTCATTTCCTTACGGCTGGAAAGCACCTTGCTCAGCCGCTCGCAGAATCTGAGCGAATCCTCCCGCTATCAGCGCAGCGCCGCTCTGGAGAATCCTGCTGACTACATCAGCAGTGACGGGGACATCTACAACCGGAACAGGAAGGTCGCTTCCTATCCGATGTATTATTCCACCTGGGAAAGACCGGATGAACTGATTCCTTTCATGGACAAGTTCATCTGGGCAAAAGAAAACGATCCGGTGCTTTATGCGGACCTGTCGAAACTGGTGAAGAAGTCCAATTACCAGTTCATCTTCGATGAAAGACGCATATCGCCTTACTATTCCGTGAATCTGAACCTGACGAAAGAGTTCGGCGATTTCGCCTCCGTTTCCTTCTATGCCACGAATTTCCTGAACAACATGCAGACGGTCCGTTCGAACTGGCCGACCATGAAGGAAAGTTCCATCTACGGGAAAGGTTACATCCCGCGTTTCTCTTATGGCCTTTCCGTCCGTCTGAAATTTTGATGATACAATAAATTTAAAGCATATGAAAACAAGAATCTACACATTAGCCATGGCCCTGATCCTGATGACTGTTGCCTGCAATAAAATCAATGATTCCAAGAGACCCGAACTGGATCTGCAGAAAGTGACGGTCCGTCTGGAACTTGCGGAGGGCCAGGCGGACCATTCTCTGGCTGGCGCGAATGTCCGCCTCATTTCCGGCGAGATGATCTATGAGCAGAAGACCGAGGAAGATGGGTCTACCGTTTTCCAGGTTCCGCTCGGGCTTTATTCCGCCTATGCTTCAGCAAGATGGAGCACCGGTAACATGGGGACTGTCCTGAACGGCAGCCGGGAAGAAATCGTCGTGGACAAGAACTGGAATCCGGAAGAAGCCATCGTCATCAGGATGATTGCCTCCACGACCAAGCAGGTCATCATCAAGGAAATGTATACCGGCGGGATGATCGATCCGGTGACGACCAAGAACTATACGAAAGACAGTTACTTCAAGCTCTACAACAATTCCGGCGTAGAAGCCCGTCTGAAGAATTTCGGCATGGCGGTCGCTCCCGGAGCCTCCAACAAGGTTTCTGCAACGATGTGGGAGACCATCAATTACAAGGGAGAGCAATGTTATGCGGCTGAAAACTGGATTCCATTGCACCAGGCCGTATGGTATGTGCAGGGTGAACTGATCATTCCTCCTTATTCGGATGTCGTGATCGCCATGTGCGGAGCCATCGACCACAGCCTGACCTTGCCTGGAGCCATTGACCTTTCTGAAGCTGATTATGTCCATTATGATCCGGAATCCGGAATGGAGCAGGGGTATATGTATCCGGCACCATCCGAGAAGATCCCAGCCTCCCGTTATATGAAATGCGTCCTCTACGGTATGGGCTTCGGCTGGATCCTGCCGATCGCTTCTCCAGCCTTGCTGATCTTCACCACTGAAGGGATGACTCCTGCAGAATTCGCGAAATCTGATGCGACGACTTTCTATCCGAAAGGGCTTGAGGACGACATCATGTTCCGCTTCAAGAGACTGGACCGCTCCTGGTGTCTGGATGCCGTGGAAGCCTTCGAGATCAAGTCTGCCGGAGAAAACATCAAGCGTCTGACCCCGGATCTGGATGGAGGTTACATCTACCAGACCTGGAGTCAGGGTCATTCCGTCTACCGCAATGTGGATAAGGAAGCGACCGAAGCGATTCCGGGCAACAAGGAAAAACTTGTTTACGGCTATCAGTACGGTACCGAGGATATTGAATTTGGATCAACGGATCCGAGCGGCATCGATGCCGAAGCCTCCATGCGGAACGGAGCGAAGATCATCTACATGGACACCAACAATTCGACCAACGATTTCCATCTGCGGAAACAACCTTCCTTGAAAGATAAGGCATGAGGAAAAGAAAAGCATATCTGCTGTCGTTGCTGTCCGGGCTGCTGTTTCCTTTGGGAACGGTGGCTCAGACCGGTTGGGTGGATGAACATTATATTCTGGACGGGCTTCCGTTGCTGGGCAGCCGCAATCCGGCCGGACTGCAGGTGCTGGATCTGCCTTCCCTATCTCTGGTCGAACTATATGGAAACAAGAGTGACGGCAAGCTGATCAACTATCATGAGTCCGACAACGCTTTTCAGGTCTTCGCCGGTGCGCGTTCCCTTTACCGTTTCAATCCGAGAACCGTCATGAGGGGAGCCATCAGTTATGAACTGGATCATGGACGGAACCGGAGCGGTTCCGTTTTCCTGGATCCTTACTACAACACCTTCGATCTGCTGGAAATGACGGATGAGAATAAGGGACTGAAGAAAACGGAAAGATATCATGTGGAAACGGACCTCAGCTTTCAGGTCTACAAAGACCTGACCCTCGGTGCGGCCTTCGATTTCGTCAGCGCGAACCTTTCCAAGATGAAGGACTTACGGCACGCCAATACCTATTCCGACCTGAAGCTGGATCTGGGTTTCAGCTACAGTTTCAAGGAAAAGGTCACGATCGGTGCCGCCTGGAATTTCCGCAAGAGCGTTGAAGGGATTTCCTTCGAGCGATTCAGTGCCGGTGACCTTCATTATGAACTGCTGGTCAGCTACGGACCGTTCTGGGGTAAAAGGAAAACCTATGATGAAAACATGGGACAGATCAGCAGGACGACGACGCCTGTCAAGAATATCTTCCAGGGCGGTTCCCTTCAGCTTGATTTCAATCCTACTTCCCGTTTCGAACTCTATCTTGAAGGCAGCTGTAGCTACAGATCCTGCGAATACGGACATCGCTCCCCGAATACGATTCTGTACAACACCTTCTCAGGACTGGAGTACGGGGCTTCGATTCAGGCACTTTTCAAGGAGAACACCCATCGTCATCTTCTCCTTTTCGAAATGAACGGCAGGTCAATGAACAGCTATGAAAGCATATACAAGACAGTCCATCACCAAGATGGCGAGAATGAAACCCGGTACCATGACCCGAAGAAGGTTTCCGATGCGGATCTTCGACACTATTCCTTCCGTTACCGCGGCGATCTGCAGACCAGGAAGAAGCTGCCTGCAGGAACGATCCAGGCAGAGTTCACAGTCCACGAACGGAGCCGTCTGACAACCCTCTACCCTTATTTCCGTCAGGAACATCTCATACCTTTCTTCTGTCAGATCGACGGTCAGGGAAACATTCCGGTCCGAAAGAATCTCTTCAGCATCGGCCTGGCCTTGAGTTATGCCGGTCACCTGATAGATGATTACACCGACAGCAGCTACGTTCCGGAGCCGACCCAGATGAAGCCCAAATCCGCTCCGCAGATGCAGAACCGGGAGCATGAGTATCTGACCTGTCCGAAGATCGGTCTCACCCCTTCTTTCCGGTACAGCCGCCAGTTCGGGAAAACCATTGCATGGATCGAACTGAGCTACACCTGCAGGAAAGCCCTGGTACCGCTTGAATACCTGACCGGAGATGAACTGCATGTCGAAAGACTCAGTCTGGGCTTCTCTTTCTGAGCGAGGAAAAGACCGCTATCTTCCGGTCTTTTTCTCGTAGGCTTTCAGTCCGGTGAGACGGATGATGCCGGTCGGATCGTTCGTCTTGCCCGGGTATTTGTCCAGATGGATTCTGCCACCGGAACTTCGGATATCATATCCGGCCAAAGTCGTGATCTTATCATCTGAATTCGTGATGTAAACTCTTGTGACGAGCCGATCTTTCACGTCACAGCCCCACAAGGTCGTTTCGTGCGAGTCCACACTCAGTGCTACAGCCCCTTCGTCCAGCAAACGAAGGATCAGCTCGGAAAACCGCTTCCATCTCGTCGCATCATCATTGTGAACACCTTGCTTGACATCATATTCCCAGTTGGACCAGGCTCCGTAAGGGATGACGAATTCACTGGCAAAGAAAGCGTCTTCTTCATCCTGCGGCAGCACTCCCTTGAAATAGCCGCCGTCGGCCACATGACCTTTCTTGGTCGGAGCACTGTAGCCATTTCCGCTGGCCCATTTCATGCCGCCCCCTTTAAGGAACCACGAGATGCCGAAATCGGAGGAATTCATGTAATCGGTCCAGCAATCTACGAATTCCTGGAAAATCCGGAGACTATACCCGCCTCCTTGACCGAACGGAACACTGGCCGGAATCTCATAACCTTTTCTTTCCAGATCCTCCAGCCACCACTGCAGCATATTGGAAGAAGCCGCCGCCCAGCAGAGCAGCTGGTCCTGCTGCCAGTTCTTGTTCACGTCAAACCAGCCGGACTGCTTCGTCACATTCCTGCAGAACTTGGAACCGCTGATCAGATCACCGTTCTCGTCAGTCTCCTCTCCCTGGTAGGCCGTGATCTGGATAGAATTGCTCTGCTTCCCGTCTTTCGTCGCATAGAACACGAAGGTTCCGGTGGTGGTGCTCGTGAACACATGACCCTTGATCGGGGTGTCGAAGATGCCGTTGTACTTCTTGTTGATTTCACATTCAGCGGTCACGTCCACACCGCCTTGATGGACAATGAATTCGACCTTGTCTTTGCCGTCTGCGACAAGGCTGGTCCTGTTGTCTGCCGTAGTCAGTTCCAGCGGACCTTCCGGACGGACCGGAGCCTTGATCAGGATTCTGGAGCCGATCTCCACCAGAGTGCCTTCTTCCATCGTCAGGTCGGCCTTGTAAAGTTCAAGCGCGGAAAAAGCTTCTCCGTCCTTCACCTTTCCGGAAGCCGTCACTTCAATTTCCTGGCTGTTCTCGCCTGAAGCCGGGCAGGTCCAGACATAGAGGTAGTCTTTTCCTTCGATCGCTTCGCCATTGCCAAGTTCAAGCGGTTCGCTGAACTTCACCGGCAACTGGTGTTCTGCCTGTTCTACTTTCCAGCTGAAATCCGCCTGAGCCTCCATCTGCTTCAAGGCTCCGCCATCAGAAAAGTCGTAGCAGCCACTGAAGGATCTGGAAGCTGCATCGATCATCAGCGCGTCCAGCAGCACAGGACCTGGAGCCTCGCAGGAAACGACATGATGGGAAACCACCGTACCGCGTGGGGTGAGGGGCAGCAGAACCTTGATGAGCTTCTCCCCTTCTTCCTGAGCAGCGATGCTTGTCCAGATCGAAACATAGGGCTGGTCGATGACCAGAGCGTCGCGTTTTGCGGACGGAAGCAGACTCTGTTCTCTTCCGAAGCGCAGCTGTTTCGTGTCAGCCTCCCATTGGCCTCCGGCTACGACTCTGATCTGCAGATCCTTGACATGGGTATCCAGCGGTATTTCCAATTTTTCTACCGTAGCCAAGGACGGCTGCTTTTCCGAACGTCGCAGCGTGACCGGCAGATAAAGAACATTCTTCAGCTCTTCGCCGCGTACCAGCACGAGGGCCGGAACTTCTTCTGCAAATTCATAGCTGACCCCTCCTTTTTCAGGGGAAATGATCTCTGTGCTCAGGTCAATGACAGGGTTCACGACAACTTCCGGTACCGGAGGTGAGACCTCTCCTTCTCCTGTTTCTCCTCCGTCAACGACTGGAGGAAGTTCTTCACGCTCGCAAGCGGCCAATGCGACGGCTGCGGAGCACATCATTGAAAATATGATTCTTCTTTTGCTTTTCATATATCGGTATTATTGTAATTCATTTTATTTTGTTTCCTCAGTGAAAAGCGCAAAAATACATAGAATCCTGTTATTGTACAATAGCCAGGATATAACTTTCGTTTCGATGCCATTTCGTTGCTATTTCTTTGTTTCATGAACTGAACTTTACAAATTAATGCTATATTTGCATAGTAAACGAAAAAATAAACCACATGAAAAAATCAATCCTGAAAATCTTCCTCGCAGCAGTCGCCATGTCCGGCATTTCCTGCACCTCCGCCGAAGATACCCATCATTACTGGAACTGCACGAAACCAGAGGACATCAATGCTTTCTTCGCCGGTCAGCAAGGCATCCTGATCAGCGGTCACCGTGGCGGCAATCTCGAGGGCTACCCTGAGAACTGTACCGAGACTTTCGACAAGATTCTCGAGTACCTTCCTACCGTCTATGAAATCGATCCCAGAATGACCAAGGACAGCATGGTCGTGCTGATGCATGACAGCACGCTGGACCGTACCACGACCGGTACCGGAAAGGTCAAGGATCATACTTATGCTGAACTGCAGGAATTCTTCCTGAAGGACCGTTGGGGCAATGTGACGCCTTACAAGATTCCGCTCGTCAAGGAGGTCGTGGAATGGAGCAAAGGAAAGGTCATCCTCAATTTCGACATCAAGGACGTGACTCGTGACGTCCTCGTACCGCTCGTGCAATCCACCGGTGCCATGAACTGCATGTACACTGTCCGCGATACGACAGAGGCCCTGGAAGTCTATCGCCTCGACCCTACCGCCAGAATGTCCGCCTGGGTGAAGGACATGGATGCGTTCAGAGCCTATGAAGCGGCCGGCATCCCTTGGGAGAACATTCCGATGGCCTATGTCCAGAGCAATATCATGAAAGAAGGCAATGCGGAACTGTATCAGGCGCTGCGTGAAAGAAATGTGAAATGCATGGTATCCACCGCTCCACGGGAAGATAAGAAGAAGACTCCGGAAGAGCGTGCTGAAGGCTTCCGGAAAGTGATCGCCAGTGCTCCTGACGTGATCGAGTCCGACTTCCCTACCGAATTCGTGGATCTTTGATTACCTGAATGTCCTTTTCAGGGAAGCTGTGACCGCAAGAACTGACTGATCTGGCTATGGATGCTTCATTCATAGCCAGATTAATTGTATATTTGCCCTCGCTGGATAAACCACAGCCCCATTGAAATGACGGTCAAGCTTAGAAAACTCCTCCCTTTCCTGCTCATTTTCCTGAGCGTACTATCCCTTTCAGGGCAGCAGGTCAATGAAAAGATAAGTCAGCATCCGGACTATTCCGGTGGATTCTACCGGAATTACCCTTCCTCCGAAATCACGGCAGATACCTGGACCCGGCCGGTAGGTTATGTCCCCTTCTACATCAGCCATTACGGGAGACACGGAAGCCGATGGATCTCCGATCGTGATATCTACAGCCGTGCTTCCGGACTCATGGAGCAGGCTGCGCGCGAGCAGGTCCTGACTCCAGAAGGAAAAGCCTTGCTTGAAGAGGTCCGTACATTGGTCCGCGAGGCGGACGGAAGAGAGGGAGAACTCTCTCCTCAGGGAAGCCTCGAACACAGAGGAATCGCTGAACGCATGTATCTCCATTGGCCTGAAGTCTTCTGTTCCAAGGACGGCTCCCCGGTGCAGATCGACAGCAAGGCGACGGTCTATACCCGCTGCATCTACAGCATGATCGCCTTCGACGAGCGACTGAAGGAATTCGACCCTTCCCTACGCATCAGCCGTACAGCCTACCGCAAAGACATGGCTTATCTGTCCAATTACAGCGAGACGGGTGACTGCTACAAGACTGCACTGCAGGTCAGCGACAGCCTGGCGAAAGTCTGGATTCAACCGGACCGTTTCCTGCAGGCCATCTTCAATGACGCGGATTTCATCCAGCGTATTCCTTCCCGACAGCTCGCGATGTTCGATTTCTTCCATCTGGCTTGCAGTCAGCAGGCCGTCGGTCAACGACAGCTTGATCTGTTCCGGCATTTCACGGAAGAAGAGATCGTGCAGCTCTGGAAGGTGCTCAGCACCCAGACCTACATCGAGGAAGGTCCGTCCCTGAGATTCGGGGATGCCTGCATGACCAATGCCAAGCGACTGCTGCGCAACATTGTCGAGACGGCGGATGCGGTCATTTCCGGGGAGCGTGACGAGGCGGTGACCTTGAGATTCGGTCATGAGTCCAACATCGTTCCGCTGCTGTGCCTGCTGCAGCTGAAGGAAACGGATGTCCGAACGGCCATCCGTCAGGAAATGCAGCTGAATCCGGACGAAATGGAAGCCGCCGCCGGAGTCTGGAACATTTCGGAAATCTGTCCGATGGCGACCAATCTTCAGTTCATCTTTTTCCGGAATGCGTCCGGAAACGTGAAAGTGAAGGTGCTGCACAATGAAAAAGTCGACTTTTTCCCTTTCGGAAAGGCTGATTTCCTCGACTGGAAGGACCTCCGTTCCTATCTGGTCAGCAGATATTGACTGTAACGATTCGAACCAGATGAAAATAAAATGAAAGAATACGAAAATAATAAAGAAAATAATGTAAATTTGTTTACATCAAAAAACAAGACTAACATGAAAAGCATCGCTGAAAGACACAAGTTCATCCTGGAAAGATTGGACAGAAAGGGCTTTGTTTCTGTTCAGGAACTTGCTGACGACCTTGAAGTCACTCCTCCGACCATCAGGAAAGACCTTAGGATCCTTGAAAGCCAGAATCTGCTGATACGGTCACACGGAAGTGCCTCACAGGTGAAGCCGCGCGTCATGGACATCAGCATCAACGAGAAGGCGGAAAAGAACAAGGAAGAGAAGATCAGGATCGCCAAGGCTGCTCTTGGACTCATTCATCCCGAAGATGCCATCATCCTGGCTTCAGGATCGACGGTGACGGCTTTCGCCAATCTTCTTCAACCGATCGACACCATCAATGTCGTGACTCCTTCTTTAGGAATCGCTCTCCTGCTCAATGACAGGGACAACATCAATGTCATGGTGCTTGGAGGCAAGATGTACAAGAAATCCTTGTCTGTCCGAGGAGAATATGCCGCTGCGGGCTTGAAGAACATCAGCTGTTCCAAACTCTTCATCGGTTGTGACGGTATCAATACGGAGACCGGAATCACCTGCGCGACGACGGAGGAAGCCAGTCTGACCAATAAGATGATGGCCGCGGCCGCGCAGACCATCATCCTTGCCGATTCCAGCAAGTTCGGCCGTCGAGGCTTCGGAAAGATCTGCAAGCTCGAGGATATCGATGTCATCATCACCGATGACGGCATCACCGAAGAGATGAAGGATCAGATCGAAGAAGCCGGTGTGCAGATCATCATTGCCTGATCCTCAATTTCAAGTCAATGATGCCGCAAGAACCGAACTTCTGAAGTTCTTTCTTACCGACGGCGAGAGGATCCTGCCCGGAACAGCGCGGCCGCTCCCGGTAAACAGAAGACCAGAAAAGCCACGGCAAAGATCCATAGCGGGAAATCATTGAACAGGGTGGTATCTCCATAGGAATGCATTCCACTGAGGAGGTAGTTCACTCCGAAATAAGTCATCAGCACAGCAAGAATGGCCCATTGGCTCAAGATACTGAACCATAGGTCATTCTTTCTTTTACTGAACCACCTCCAGTGCAGGAGGACGGCATAGAGGACCGCCGTGATGAGGGCCCAGGTTTCCTTCGGATCCCAGTTCCAGTAAGTACCCCAGGATTCATTGGCCCAGACAGCCCCTAGGAAGATACCGGCCAGCATGAAGCTCAGGCCGAGCATCAGGGACATTTCCAGAATGACCGAAAGACGGCGCACCTGGGCTTCCAGCAAGGCTTTCTTCTCCCCGGAAGGACGCACAGCGAGCAGGATCAGGTTAATGATGCCGAGGACGGCACCGATGCCCAGGAAACCGTAGGAAATCATCATGAAAGCGACATGGAACATGAGCCAAGGCGACTTCAGGACCGGTACCAGCGGCGTGATCTGGGGATCCATCCAGTTCAGTTCGGAAACGAAGAGAATCACCCCGGCGAAAATGGTCGCCAAGGCTGCGGAGACCTGGCTCTTCTTCAGGAAGCAGGCACCGCTGATCACCGTCGTCCAGGCCAGCAGGACCATGGTCTCGTAGGAATTGCTCAACGGAACGTGACCGGAAATATACCATCTCAGGCCCATGTTCGCAGCATGCAGGAGCAGACCGACGGCAATGGCCGCCATGAGGGCGATTCCCGTCCATTTGAGCAGCCTCTTTTCTTTCTTGCGGAACCAGGCGCTGATGGTCAGCACGAGCAGCAGACCACCGCAGATCAGGTAGATGCGACGGCTGTGCTTGAGCAGATCCAGTTCATTGTACACGACTTCCTTGTCCAGGTGGGACTGCATCTTTTCCAGTTCCGGGAATCGCTCGAGCTGCAAGGCCCGAAGACGCTCCAACGCGGCGGAAGCAAGGTCCCGTTGACCTGAATGAGAAGCCAGGATAATCGTGGAAAGATATTCCTCATAATACGGGTGATGAGAGGTCCAGCTGTCGTCAGCACGCAAAGGCGGCACGACATTCACCATCTGCCCTTCGAAGAGCAGATGGAGGATATTCAGACGCTCGTCCACCTTCAGCAGTTCCTTGTCGGAAAGCGAACGTTCTGCAGGATTCCTGTGATAAGCAGTCTCGACCTGCGCCTGGAAGCGGTAATCGCCGTTCTGATCGAAGGCAGAGATATAGGAGATGAAGTCCTGGCCGTCAGCAAGGGTTCTGCGCAATTCCGGATCATCGACCTTCACCAGCGGATAGGAGGCCCAGCGGGAAGGTTCGGTCAGAAGACCGAGCAGGAAACGGTTCGCATCCATACCGGCCGGAAGTTCCTCGACCTGCAGTTTGTGCAGCAGATCCAGCGCGAAGGTATTGACCGGCACGATCCTCCCCTGCGGCGACTGCATGGCAAGTTTTCCGAAATCAGCGACAACTTCCTGCGGCAGCATTGACGGCCGGAGAGCAGTAGCCTGCTCAGCGGCTTCCAGTTTCTGGGCAGCCGTCAGCGGCAGAGTCAGCAGAAGCAGGAAAGCAGCAGTCTTGTCCAGCTGGCGCACCAGCTTGCGGAAACGTCCATCCTTGCCGAACAGCGCTCCGAGGAGGCCGAGCAGCAGCAAGGCATAGCCGATATAGGTCACGGTCCTTCCGGCACTGTCATAGCTCACCGAAAGGATGGTACCGGTTTCGTCCGGGTCGTAGGAAGACTGGAAGAAACGGTAGCCCCGGTAATCCAGCACATGATTCATATAGACTTTCTCTTCCATCACCTTTCCCTGATCGTGGATGCGCAGATCACTTTCGTAAGAGGATGGACTGGAAGAACCGGGATAGCGGATCAGGCGGAAATCGGTCAGCTCGACCTCGAAAGGCAAGGTTTCCGTGTGCCGGTTCTGGCGGTTGCCTACCACCATTTCGCGGGTACGCTCCCCTTCCCGGATCGCCATCATGCCGTCTCGGCTGAAGAAGTGCGTGATCGCGGCTCCGGTCAGAATCACGATGAAAGCCCCGTGAATGAGGACGTAGCCCCATTTCCGGACGCGGAAGAGGTGAAGATGCTTGGTTACCCCGATGAAATTCGCCACCATGAGCGCATCCAGCAGGAAGAACAAAGGCGAATGATAGATGAGTGCCTTGGCCGTCGCCGTATCCGTCATTTCCTCCAGGACGGTTGCGGCAGCCATGAGAAAAGCGTAAAGCAGCATCATCACGAGCGCTGCCTTACGCGAAGTCAGAAATTTTTCGAACAGACGGATCATCGGCTGAGGATCTTCAAAAGCCAAGCCTTTACCTTCTTCCACTTGACGATCAGGAGGATGACCAGCGGAATGAAGACAAGGAGCGCGACGAGGCCGCCGGCTTTAACCCATGCGATGAGTACGTTGTTCTGGTGCAGGAGATCATAATGATCCTCACCATCCTTGAAGTTAAGGTCAATGATCTTGGCGATCTTGCCGAGCATCACGATCGGAATCTTGCCGTCCGGGAGATCCTGGTGGCAAGCCAGACAGGTTCCGTCACGATTCAGGACAGCGCGCTGCTCCGGAGTGAGCGGCATGGAAGTCGGCCAGTGCGAATCGATGGTCTGCACCTGGACGCCTTCTGTAGTCAGCAGCTGCATGAAGTCGCCGTGCAGGGTGCGGATCGCTTCGATCTGGGCTTTCGAGAACTTGCTGAGATTCCGGCCTTCCGCATCCACGATGTCCGCGAAACGAGCCGTTTCCGGTTCTCCGTCATAGACACCGTTGTCGACGCCGTAACCCATAGCGGCGGAATTACCATGACAGTCCGTACACTCACGGGCTGTCTTGGAGATCGTATGCGGCTGGACCGGAGCCAGTTCCATGGCATTGTAACCGGCGACGGTCTTCGGTGCCCTGTTCAGGCTCACGACCTTTCCGTTCTCGTCCTTCAAGGTCACCATGGTCTGCAGGACACCGGTCAACGGACTGACACGTCCTTCACCGTTGATACCCAATACAGGGTCTTCCCAACGGATGTGAGAGTAGTCTCCAACGACATAGGCACCTGGCTGCATGACGTAATCGCCATGATAATCCGGTGTCGTTCCGTCTTCCAGTATCTTGTCCGTCGTGGCCAGCCAGTCAATGGATTTCTTCGAGAAGTCCAGCTGCATACGGTAGCCGTAATATTGCGGTGCCCAAGTCGAATGACAGGCATAACATTCCAGTTTTTCCATGTGCCTGGCCACCTGGACCATTGCAACACGCGCCTTGGTCGGATTTTCCCAAGCCTCATCCTTTTCGAGCTGCTTCAGAAGCGGCACCTCGAAATCATGACCGGTCTCGGAGTGGACGATCACCTTGTCACCGCGACGGATCACATTGCCCAGCGGATTGCCGCGGGTTGAAAGGAGATAACCGTCTTCACGAGGATAGACCACACCGAAATCCTTCGTGACCTGCAGCGGTTCTTCCGCTACGCCACGAGCCAGGTTCATATCCAGCTTCTTATTGAATTCATCCCCGTAGCCCAGCGGCAGTTCCCAAGGATAATGCGCAGCTGTGCCATGACAGTCTGAACATTCTATTTCAATGGTAGCGAGAGTCGTCGCCCCGATGTTCCCGTTGCCGTGCATGGCGTTCGTCGTGTGGCAGTCCTGACAGAGCAGTCCGGTCAGCATCTTACCGTCTTTCTCGATCCGGTGATGGGCGTCATTACGGATATATTTATGGACATAACCGGCATTCTTAGCCTGTGGATCGCCGTTCTCATCGAAAGGTCCGCGTCCTTCAGCACTGCCCAGCGCCATCAGGCCCTGATAGGCATGACCGATACGTCGGCCGGCAGAGTGGCAGGCCGCACAGGTCGAAACCTGGACGCCGGAAACCGCCGTTCCGTTGATGATGACAGTGGATTTGCGGCTTCCCTGCATAGAATGGACCATGAGATGTCCAGGTGCGTCAGCCGCGATGGAAGGATCCCCTCCTTCATAATATCCTTCATTGCTGTAGATGGAATGGCAGGCCGCACATCCCATACCGCGGAAATGACCACGGTCCTGCATACCCTTTCCGCTCAGATGGCAGGCGTTGCAGTTGCGCAGATAAGCGAAGGCTGCCTGTTCCGGCAGAGAGGCCAGCTTTTCGTGCATGGTCTGCGGCAGCTGCTTCAGTTCGTCCGGGAATTGTCCCGGGAAAGCTTCCGCCATCTGACGCATATAAGCCTTGTAGGCTTCGGTACCGAAACGAGGTTCCGGTCCGTCCGGATCCGGCATGTCATGGTCTCCGTATACGTGATCTTTCGTATCCGTCGCATGACCGAAGCTCCAGGTGATGGCTTTCATCTTCCCGGCATCGGTATTCATGATGGAACGGTTCACGTTATAGACATGGTCAGGATGACATTGGCCGCAGGTCTGCTCATTGATATGGAGCGATCCCGGAACAGGAGTGAAGGCCTTCAGCAGACTGCCTTCCGGAACACCGCGGTGTGCCCTGTCCTTATCGACGGTCTCCATAGGATTTCCGCCGTGGCAGACGACACAGCCGTTCGGATCCCCGAGCTTGGCGCCCAGTTCAAGGATTTTCTTCATCATCGGAGAATCGAGCGGACGAGTCGGTTCGATTCCCTGATGACAGGTCAGACAATATTTACTCTCGGCAGGGAATTTCAATGTCTTCATCCCGGCGATGTCCGGATGGCCTTCCGGAAGATACAGCGTATCCAACGCTTCTTCCGGAAGCACGAAAGAAGTCTCCTTGGAATTCTTTACCGAGGATGCATGCCACCATTCGGAATAGTAAATGCCGATCAATGTTACGATTGCGACTGCACCTGCTGTCAGCAGAATGCCTGTCAGGCGCTTCCAGAGAGTTTTCACAAATCAGAAGATTAAGTACATACTTCGAAAATATTTATTAAAGTTAGTGATTTCTGTCCGATTTTCAAAATTTTCATTCTCATGAGATGTCCAGCTCTTGACGGAGAATAGTGGTTAAATTGAAAAAAATGCTTAAATTGCCGCGGTAAAATGAGAAGATGAATTGCCGATGTCCGTCTGCAAAGTGGTGTACGGATTCATAAACTATTGTTTCTGTGCCACTTACAGAAAACGAATATCGGGATTCATGCCCTATTGCACTAAACCCAGGTTTTATGACAAAACAATCGATTCGGTCCATACTGTCTGTTTCTGTCCTCGGCACCGCAGTATTTTCATCGTGCGTCAATCCTGATTACGATCTGCTGACCAAGGAACTTGACCGGAGCGTGACCGTGCTGTCCGGAGTGACGGTACCGATCGGCAGTTTCAAGCCGCTGACGCTCCGCGAGATGATCGGCACGGAACAGGTTTCCGCGCTGAAAGAAGACGCGGACGGTAATCTGAGCATCTGCATTGAAGGAGACCCGGTCATCAGCAACTACACGACGCCGCAGATCAACTTGGGCAATCTCATCAGATCCGGAACCACTCAGGTTCAGCTTCCGGTCATCACCTTGCCGAACGTTCCTGCCGGGACTCCGGAGGCCATCATCCCGTCCACTCCAGGTGGACTTCAGATCGAGAAAGCCAGGACCACCTGGCAGATCGCAGGTGAGCACACCGGCATTCCGAAGGAGATCAAGGCCATTTACAGCGCCGCTACTACTGCGGATCTCAGCCTGACCGTCAGATACGGGAACTTTCCGATCCGCAATCTATACGTTTCTGCCGGTTCCAAGATCAATCTTCCGGCTTCCATGGTCATCGATCTTGCCCGGATACCGGCTCCTTTCCATCTGGAAGCGGAGCGGAATGTCCTGGTAGCCGATCAGGATTTCGCGATTCCGGAAAATGGCGGCAAGACCATCTGCATACATCTTATCGGTGCCGATTTCACTGAATTGAAAGCCGGACAGGGACTTGTCGCCCCCGGACATTTCAAGGTGGACGATGAACTTTCCCTGGATTTCAAGGTCTATGCGAAAACCAGCGATATCCATCAGGTCGGCTCCTGTACTCCGACCGTCGATTTCACGCTCTCCACGACGGATGTCGATCTGCAGTCCATTACCTGCAGCTTTGCTCCTGTTCCGGATGTTCAGGTCGCTCCGGTTGCCATTGAAGGGCTGCCGGACTTTCTGAGCGACGCTACCGTCGATCTGGAGAATCTGCGGATCAATCTGACGGCAAGCAATCCTTTCGCGCTCGGCTGCACTTTCGTCACGACCGTGACCCCGCTCCTTGCCGGACAGCCTGGAGAACCGGTAGCCATCGGTCCGCTGAGCATTCCTGCTTCCGGCACGACCAATATCTCGCTCTCGGAAAAAGGCAAGGGCGCAGAAGCCCCGTTCATGGATGCAGAAGTTCCAGGATTGGACCAGCTGGTCTACCGCATTCCTGATGAGCTGCAGATCAGTAAACCTGAGATCATTTTCGATGATGAGCCATGCACTGTCGCCATAAACAAGGATTACAGGTTCAGCATGGACTTCGAAATCACGGCCCCATTGACCTTCGGAAAAGAACTGGACTTCCAGATGGACCAGGACATCGCTATGGATCTGAACATGACTGAGCAGAACATCCGGAAAGTCATTCTGAAGCTTGATGCGGTCAATACCCTGCCATTCGACTTCCAGATCCACCCGATAGCACTGGACGCGCAGAACAATATAGCGCAGGACATCAGGATCCATACAGAGTCCGTACTGAAAGCCGGCACGCTTGCTTCGCCGACGACCGACCCGATCAGGATTCTTCTGGAATCTGACGCTCCGATCGTTCTGAGCAAGCTCCGCCTGAGTTTGAAAGCCTCCTGCAGCCAGGAAGTCCATGAAACCTTGAACATGAACCAGGCTCTCCACCTGACGAGATTAAGGATTACCCTTCCGGATGGTATATCCAACAAATAGAGGAAATGAAACAAAGATGTAATGAAGAAGGTAATCCATATATTCCTATGTTTATGCGCCGGCTTTCTCGGCGCAGGTCACTTGTCTGCGCAGCAGATGAGGTCTGCCTATTTCCTGGAAGGATATACCTACCGTTACAAGATGAATCCAGCCTTGGCCAGCGCGAGAGGATATTTCTCCTTTCCAGCTATCGGCCAGGTCAATATAGGTGCCGAGTCGAATCTCGGACTCAGTTCCATCATCTACCCGACCGAAAACGGTCAGCTGACGACTTTTCTGAACTCAGCCATTCCGGCTGAAACGATGCTGAAAGCGATCAAGGACAACAACAGGATCAGCGTCAATGTTTCCACGCCGGTGCTTTCGTTCGGCTGGTGGAGCAGGAAGACTTTCCACAGCATTGACCTTTCTGCCCGTATGCTGGGCGATTTCAGTATACCGGGAGACCTTTTCCGTTTCCTGAAAGGCTGCCCTTCCGTGGACAGGAATCGTCCGGATGTCTATGACCTTAAGAAGACAGGCGCCAACGTGGACGGTTTCGTCGAACTGGGCTACGGTTTCTCGACGAGCATCAAGGACAGGGCCCGTTTCGGTGCGCGCTTCAAGTTCCTCGTCGGAGCGGCCCATGCACAGCTGCAGGCTGAAAAATTCCTGGTGACGGCTCAGGAGGATCAATGGAGCATCGACTCCAAGGTAAATCTGCAGGCCTCTCAGCTCATTGACCTGGGCATTGATGAGAACAATGCTCCGACCTACGCCATCAATCCGGACGCCCTGCTTTCGGATCCGAAGAACACACTGAGTTTCGGCGGTGCCATTGACCTCGGATTCTCCGTAGATTTCCTGAAATATCTGACCTTGTCCGCCTCCGTGCTGGACCTTGGTTTCATAGTCGTTCCGTGCATGACCCGAATCAGCACTTCCGGGGAACCATGGATCTATACCGGTCTTGGTGAAGATATCGGCATCAACGATTCCGGTTCGATGAATGACCAGCTGAATGTGGTGCTGGATGGACTGAGCGGCATTGCCAAGTTCACTGAAGAGGATCTGCTCCCGAAAAAGACGAAGATGCTGTCCATGACGGTGAACACCGGCCTCGAATTCAGGATGCCGTTCTGGCAGAGAATGTCCATCGGTGCCCTCGGGACCATTCATCTGAACGGCATCCACCGTTGGACGGAAGGTCGTTTCTCCTTGAACATGAATCTGACCAGATGGTTGGGACTGAGCGGCAACTACGCCATTTCAGACTTCGGCCATTCAGCCGGTGCTATCATGAGCATACATGCCAGAGGCTTCAACCTCTTCATCGCTACGGATTCCGTCCTTCCGTTCACGGAACTCGCAGAGATCGCATCGCCGATCTACATACCGGTCGGCCCGCTGAACACGACGGTGTCCTTCGGCCTGAATTTCACGATCGGGAAATATAGGGGAAGGATCGCTGACAAAGATATGAATTGAAATAAGAACAAAATTAACAGTTGTACTGAAACATACTAAAAACCTTTAAACAGATGGCAGTAAACATTGTTAAAGTATCTTCCTGCAAACAAAGGAAAGACTTTACAGCTTTTGCAAACAGATTATACAAGGGACACCCTTGCTATGTACCTTATCTCGAAGCTGACGAGATCAACAATTTTGACAAGACCAAGAATGTCGCTTTCGATTTCTGCGATGCTGATTTCTTCCTTGCCTATAAGGACGGAAAGCTGGTCGGCAGAGTTGCCGCGATCATCAACACGAAAGCCAATGACTACTGGAAGACCAAACAGGTCCGTTTCGGATGGTTCGATTTCATCGACGATGAAGAAGTCTGCGACGCATTGCTTTCTACCGTGGAAAAATGGGGAAAGGAACGTGGAATGACCACCATCGTCGGTCCTCTCGGCTTCATTGATTTCGATCCGGAAGGTATGCTGATCGAAGGTTTCGACCAGATCGCTACCTATGTAGGTCGCTACAACGCATCCTATTATCCGAAACATCTGGATCGTCTGGGCTTCAAGAAAGAAGTGGATTCCTTCGAATACAAGCTGAAGGTTCCGGATGAGCTGCCGGAAAAATTCACGAAGATCGCACATGTCGTCGAGGAAAGGATGAAGCTCCATGTCCGCAAGGTCACTTACAAGGAAATCAAGACCGAACGCTACGGACAGAAATTCTTCAATCTCATCAACGAAGCTTACTGTGACCTTTACGGATACTCGCTGCTCAACGAGAAACAGATCGATCAGTTCGTGGCCGGTTATCTCAGCATGCTGGATTACGACATGCTTTCCTTCATCGAAAACGAAAACGGTGATCTGGTAGCGGCTGCGGCGACCATGCCATCCTTCGCGCATGCGCTGCAGAAAACGAACGGTCACCTCTTCCCTACCGGTTGGTACCATATGCTCAAGGCCCTGTACTGGAAACGTTCGGATACCCTCGAGATGCTGCTGGTCGCCGTTAAGCCGGAATACCAGAACAAAGGCGTGAACGCCATGCTGATGAACGACCTGTTCACCAAGCTCAAAGCGAAAGGTTACAAATGGGCAGAGTCCAATCCTGAGCTGGAGCACAACCAGAAGGTACAGGCTCAGTGGGAACTTTTCGAGAAAGTCCGCCACAAACACAGAAGAATCTACGGAAAACCGGTTGAATGATGTTCGACAACGAAGAAGCAATAGCGAAAAGCAGGATGCTGCCCCCTCTTCCGGAAAGGATGAGGCCGTCTTCCCTGGATGATTATGTCGGTCAACGGCATCTGGTCGGGAAAGGCTGTATCCTCAGGAACATGATCGACAATGATAATCTTTCGTCGTTCATCCTTTGGGGGCCTCCAGGCACCGGAAAGACCACGCTCGCCAACATTGTCGCGAAGTCGCTCAAGAGGGAATTCCATACCCTGTCGGCGGTCAGCGCGGGAGTCAAGGACGTGCGTGAGGTCATTGAACGTGCCAAGTCCAATTCCCTGTTTTCCACTGGCCTCGCGCCGATCCTCTTCATCGATGAGATCCACCGCTTCAGCAAATCCCAGCAGGATGCCTTGCTGGGGGCTGTTGAAGACGGTACCTTCATCCTCATCGGTGCCACAACCGAGAATCCTTCCTTTGAAGTCATTACTCCGCTGCTGTCCAGATGTCAGGTCTTCGTGCTGAAATCCCTCGAAGCGGAGGACCTCAAGATTCTGGTCCACAGAGCATTGGAGAAAGATGAGATTCTCAAGAACCGCAAGATCAAGGTCAATGAGTACGAGGCATTGCTGCGTTACAGCGGTGGAGATGCCCGGAAGCTGCTGAATATCCTTGAGATCGTCACCGGGACTACTGCCTCGAAGAAAGAGATCATCATCGACAACAAGCTCGTGACCGAATGTCTTCAGGAGAACATGGCCGTCTATGACAAAAGCGGAGAAATGCATTATGACATCATTTCCGCCTTCATCAAGAGTATCCGCGGTTCTGATCCGAACGCGGCCGTCTATTACCTGGCCAGGATGCTGGACGGCGGTGAAGACCCGCTTTTCATTGCCAGGAGGCTCTGCATCTCCGCGGCCGAAGATATCGGACTGGCGAACCCGAATGCCCTGCTGCTGGCCAATTCCTGCTTCCAGATCGTGCATACCATCGGTATGCCGGAAGCCCGCATTCCGCTGTCGGAAGTCACGATCTATCTGGCGACTTCTCCTAAGAGCAACTCGGCCTACCGCGCGATCAATGATGCCTTGGCTCTGTCCAAGCAGACGCAGACCTGTTCCGTTCCGCTGCATCTCCGCAACGCTCCGACCAAACTCATGGACGAGCTGGGCTACGGAGACGGTTACCGGTACGCGCATGATTATCCGGGACATTTCGTGGATCTGGAATTCATGCCGGATGACCTGAAAGGCCATGTCATCTGGGAACCGGACGACAACCGCAAAGAGCAGGAACTCCGGGCCAGAATGGAAATCATGTGGCCGAAATACTACAAGAAATAAGTCGAAGAGGGATTTGTCAGAACGGCAGTCCCACACCGAAATGCAAGGCATAACCGTCGCTCTTGAACCATTCACCTGGTTTGAGCCATGAGTTCTGTCTGGCCGGGTCATGCACTTTCATACCCCAATCGAGGCGGATCAGCAGGAAGTCGAAATCAAGTCTCAGGCCAAGTCCCCAGTCAGCGGCGATGCTGTCCCCCAATGTATTCCACTGCAGACGGGAGAGCGCACTTTCCGGCGTTCCCTCATCCTTCAAGGTCCAGATGTTACCGGCATCGGCAAAGATTGCCCCGTCGAACTGCCAGAACAACGGGAACCGGTATTCAATGTTCATTTCCATCTTCACGTCACCGGTCTGGTTCGGAATCTTGAAGGTCAGATCCCGCTGCGAAAGGCCTGGTCCTAAGGAGCGGGCGGTCCAGCCTCTCATGCTGTTCGCACCTCCGGCATAGAAATGCTTCTCGAACGGCAGCGCCGTAGAGTTGCCGTAGGCCCAGCCTGCACCGACATTGAAACGTGTCGCGATGGAATGGTTTTCTCGCTGGCCAAGGAACCAGGTCTTGCCGACCGTGATCTCCGCACGCACATACTGGGAGAACGGAGTGTTCCAGAGCATGCCGGCACCGGTCTGATTCTTCTTCATGAAAGGTTTGAAGGCGCTCAGGAGATTACCTGAAAGATCGAACTGGAAACGGGTATAGAAGAAAGTGGTCCTCGGTTTCGTGGATGGATTGGTCGTATAATATAAGGTCGTGCTGGCCCCCAGGTCGAAGTGATCCTGATAAGCATTCCTCATGAACGGGTCTGAAGCCAGGGATTCGTAGAAATCCGGATTCAGGGCGAACAGGCGGATGATGCTCAGCTGCAGCGGATAATACTGGTAGAAGAGCTTCTTCTTCGTACTGCCGTTATAGTTATATGAAGTGGATATGACGTTCCTCTTGTATTCCGGACGGTCCTGATAGTTGTAGGAAATGTTCAGGTCCGTTCTCGGAATCGAGCCTTTGAACAGCTTGTCCGGAAGAATCAGAAATTTCGGGAAAGACAGACCAGCATTCACACCGAACTCATTGGACCGGACCTTATCCTTCGTCCGGAACTGGAAATCTCCCATGAAACTCAGGTTGAACCGCTCTCCACCCTTGAAGATGTTCTTATGGTAGTAGGACACCTGCGGGGAGATACCGAACAGGCCGCTGGAGTTGACGGAGGCTTCGAGATTGACCTTGAAGCCCTGCGTCTTGGACTGGGCCAGACGGATCGAGCAGTCGACGAGATTCGTGTCGACCTGGTTCATTTCGATGTTCACGCTGTTGAAGACCGGGATGGAAGAGAACCGTTCGTAAGTCTGGGCCACAGCATCCTCGCTATAGCGGCTTCCTGGTACGATCGTATTGAAGTTGCGGAGAGCTTTCTGCCTGAAATTCAAGGTTTGCGGATAAGAAATATCGATCTCATTGATATAGAAAGGACGGATGGGCACGGAATTCTGCTCCGATTCATTCCTGGTATATTCCTTGACGCTCAGATGCAGGACGGCCTTCCCGTCATGGGAGAGGGTATCCGCTTCGAAGAAGAACTGGTTCTTGCTGAAGGTATAGAAGCCGTCGTTCCTCAGCACTGAGGCACAGCGGTCGATTTCCTTATCCAGCAGTTCTTCGGACAGCCAGCATCCTTCCTGGAGAAGCGAATTCGGACGATCTTTCCAGAAGGCGGCCTCGAATTCAGGATTGTCCGGCAGGGTCACGGTGATGCTGTCGATGACATAGCGTTTGCCGACTTCCACCAGATAATTGACCTTCACAAGTTTACGCTTGACACTGACCTCGCTGTTGACCTTGGAATCATACCATCCCATATATTCCAGATGCTGCCGGATATTGTCGACGCTCTTGTCGACCAGGTCAGGATTGTAGATGACCGGTGCGACACCGATCTTCCTGACGAATTTGTCCCAGCCTTTTCCACGACCGTTCTGCCAGTTATAGACGTTCAGGAAAGGGTTCAAGTTGAAGATGACGGAAGAATTGGACTTCTGCTTGACGTAAGACATCAGTCCATCCGCATTGAAATCTTTATCATTGGTCACCTTGATGGTGTTCTTTGCCAGACGATACTCGCCATCCTGCAGGACCTTTGTGGTACTGCACGAGAACAGCGCAACGACCGCTGCCGCCAAACCTGCCATACGGAGGGTACTTCTCTTCATTCGAACCTTCATTGTCGTCAAATTCCTACAAATTTAGTGACTTGGCCACGATTCTCAAAATTTTTGCTCATTTTGTTTTCCTTATGGAATAATAATGATAAATTTGCGCACGAATCAGTGCATCCGACTCAGTCGGATCTGTCGAATTTTTATAAAGTAACTTAATTGCATTGCTGAAATGAAGAACAAGTACAGCGACTTGATTGACCAGACGTTTGAATTTCCGCAGGACGAATTCAACGTTGAAGATGGCGAATTATATTTCCATGATATCAACATGATGGATATCATCAACCAGTACGGAACCCCTTTGAAGATCACCTATCTCCCGAAAATCTCGTCCCAGATCCAGCGGGCGAAAAGGATGTTCAATGTAGCCATCGCGAAAGCGGACTATCAAGGCAGCTACAACTACTGCTACTGTACCAAGAGTTCCCATTTCGAGTTCGTCATGCGTGAAGCGCTGAAGAACGGCATCCACCTGGAGACTTCTTCCGCCTTCGACCTGAACCTGATCGAGGCTCTCGAAGCAGAAGGGCTCGTGGACAGGGACCAGTTCATCATCTGCAACGGTTTCAAGAAACAGACTTACATCGACAATATCGCCGGATTCGCGAACAGTGGCTGGAAAAACATCATTCCGGTACTGGACAACATGCGTGAGTTCGACAAACTGGACGAGAAGGTGGAGACTCCGATCAGCATCGGTATCAGAATCGCCTCCGAGGAGGAGCCGACCTTCGACTTCTACACTTCCCGCCTCGGCATCCGCTACCGTGACATTCTTCCTTTCTACAAGGAGAAGATCAAGGACAGCAAGAAATTCAAACTGAAGATGCTCCATTTCTTCATCAATACCGGTATCCGTGACACGGCCTACTACTGGACAGAGCTGGCCAAGTGCGTCGGTGTCTACTGCGACCTGAAGGCGATCTGTCCGGAACTGGATTCCCTGAACATCGGAGGAGGATTCCCGATCAAGAATTCCCTCGCTTCCGATTATGACTATGAATACATGGCTGAAGAGATCGTGCTGCAGATCAAGACGATGTGCAACGCCCACGGCGTACAGGAACCGAACATCTTCACCGAGTTCGGAAGCTTCACCGTCGGAGAATCCGGTGCGACCATCTTCCAGATCCTTGACAGCAAGCAGCAGAACGACCGTGAGCAGTGGTACATGATCGACAGTTCCTTCATGGTCACGCTGCCGGATACCTGGGGTATCAAGCAGCGTTTCATCCTGCTTCCGATCAACAAATGGAACGAGACTTACGGTCGTGTCTTCCTCGGTGGACTGACCTGCGACAGCCAGGACTACTACAATGCGGACGCTCATGCGAACGCCATCTTCCTGCCGAACAAAGATGCAGGTAACCCGGATGAACCGCTGTACATCGGCTTCTTCCACACCGGTGCCTACCAGGAATCCATCTCAGGTTACGGCGGCATCCAGCATTGTCTCCAGCCGGCTCCTAAGCACATCATCATCGACCGTGACGAGAACGGTGAATACACGACGAAACTGTTCAGCAAGGAGCAGACCTACAAATCCATGTTGAAGATTCTGGGATACTAGGACATGGCTATTTCCAATAATGAAATCAAGCGCATCAAGTCGCTGTCCATGAAGAAATACCGGGACCAGCTCGGACTTTTCACGGTCGAAGGGGAAAAGATTGTCAATGAAGCACTTTCCTCCTCTTTCGAGGTGGAAGGAATCTACCGCCGGGATGAGATCGGAGAAGAGGCCATGAAGAAGATTTCACAGCAGAACAGTCCTTCACCGGTACTGGCTGTCGTGAAGAAGCCGGCTGATCTGGAGATTGCGGATCCAGCCGCTCTGGAAACAGCACTTGGCATCAAGGCAGCCTGTCCGAATGGTCAGGGGCTTTACCTGGCTCTGGATTCCATGCGTGATCCGGGAAATCTCGGCACGGTCCTGCGTATCGCAGACTGGTTCGGCATCGAAGCGATCTTCGCTTCACCGGATACTGTCGATGTCTTCAATTCCAAGACGGTTCAGGCCACCATGGGCGCTGTTTTCCGTGTCCATTTCCATTACTGTGATCTCTCCCGGCTCTGCGGCATCGTCCGCAAAGCCGGTGGAAATATCTACGGTACTTTCCTGAACGGAGAGAACATGTACGGAAAAAACCTGTCCTGCGGGGAGGCCTCCCCTTCCCTCATCGTCATCGGAAATGAATCTGAAGGAATATCAGAGGCGATCGGTTCCTTAGTAACCGACCGCCTCTACATTCCTCCTTATCCAATGGATGAGACCGGCTCAGAATCCTTGAACGCTGCCGTAGCGACCGCAATCACCGTTGCCGAATTCAGACGCCAAGGTCTCCAGCGCTGAATCATTCAGAGACACGCAAGATCTCTGCCCCCATGGCCGGGATCTTGATCTCTACCAGCTGTGACGGGTTGTACTGCTCCGTCGGCGTGATGCCCATCCAGTCCCAGGCATGCTGCGGGATATGGATCTTCATCACCGCATCCTTGTTCGAGAAATTCACGGCGACCAGAATCGTCTGTTCCTCGAAATCTCTCAGGAAAATGTAATGACGATGCTTGTCGAAGCCTTCAGAACCGTAGTTGCTGTAGCACAGATCGTAGAAGGTTCCTTCAGTCACGGCCTTTTCCTGACGAGCGAAACGCATCAGACCGGCGAAACGGCAGAAGAATTCCGCCTCTTCTTTCTGAAGACCGGCCGCTTCCAGAGCAGCTGGATCCAATTCACGGTAAGCTCCGGCAGCAATCGCTTTCCGCAATCGTCTGAGCGAACCGACTGTCCACCAGTCGAAGATGGTCGTCCTTCCATCCCTACCGCTGAATCCTTCTTCTTCCATTCCCCTTTCACCGACTTCCTGACCGGCATAGATCATGAAGGGCGCATTGTTCAGCAGCAGCGAAACATGAAGCGCCGCCATTTCATTATCCGCAGATTTTCCGAAGAAATCGGAAGCGAAACGCTGCTCATCGTGATTTTCCAGGAAATTCAGCAGATAGGGCTGAAGATCTCCCAGCTGCTGCCAGTTCCTCGTGATTCCGGTTGTCGACTGCCACATTTCCAGTGGCATTCCGGTATCCATCACGTTCTTCTCCACAACAGTCCGGAGTGTATCATAAAGACCGGATTTATCGTAGAGATAGTCGAATCCGACTTCACGGATATACTTCTTGTAAAGGTCCTCGCTGTAGACTTCCGCGATGAAGATGACTTCCGGAAATTCCTCTTTCACCTTCCGGATCAGCCAGGTGAAGAACTGAGGCGGCACAAGTTCCACCATATCGCAACGAAAACCGTCCACCCCTTGTGAAGCCCAGTAGCGGACGATGTCGTACATCTTGTCCCAAGTGGCCGTATGGAAATCGCAGTAATTGATCTTGATGGTCTCGTACCAGTCGTTGATGCTCGGATCTGGCTGGAAGCAATTGTTTCCGGTCGCCATGGCCGGCTCCTCCACATAGGCCTTCTCCCCTTCCGCCGGCGGTACGGGCAATTTCAGAGCCTGGCCGGGATAATAGAAGAAATCGTTCTCCGGCTTCCAATGTACGGTCTTGTCATCTTCTGCCCCCAGAACAGGGTGCGTCACTCCTGTCACCGGATGGTTATCCCTCATCGCACTCTGACCAGCAATGGCTTGCGGTGCCGACATACCGGAAGTCAGGACCGTTCCCGGCACCTTGCCATAATCTCGGGAGACATGGTTCGGAACGAAATCGATGATGGCTTTCAGACCGGCCTGATGCGTCCGGGCCAGCAATGCGCTGAATTCCTCCAGACGATGCTCCGGCTCCTCGGCCAGATATGGATTCACGTCGTAATAGTCACAGATAGCATAGGGAGAGCCTGCATTCCCTTTGACGAACTGACTGTTCGAAGGCGTGCAGCCTCGCTCGGAAGCTGCGGTCGCATGCCGGATGACACCGGTGAACCAGACATGGGTGCAACCCAGCCAATGCAGGTAATCCAAGGTATCCTTGTCGATGTCTTTGAAAGTGCCGCATCCGTTTTCGGAAAGACTTCCATTCTTCTGCGGTTCAGTCTTATCTGCGCCCCAGAGACGAGGCAGCATCTGATATATGATCGGTTTGTTCATGTATATTGCGATTTTTCTGTTGCGAAGATATAACAAATAACGCTCCACGCCTAATTCCAGGTTAATTAAAAGAGAGGTTTAGAACAAAGTTGGCTATATTTGTAACAATAAATCAAGAGACTATGACCGAAACCCTCATCACCGCTTTCCTCGCCGCACTGTCGGCTGGAATCCTCACTTTCATCTACATGCGCAGCAGCAACCGCAACCGTATTCTCCATAAGGTCAATGAGGCTTCGCAGCAGCAGGCCGCCCTCCAGAGCGAGCTGCAGTCCGCCCGCATGGATAATTCCCGGCTTGCCGCTGAACTGGCTGCCCAGAAGAGTCTGACCGAGCAGATCCGTCAGAACTACGAGAAGATCATCTCTTCCATGAAAGAGGATGTCGTGAAGAACATGCAGGCCGAAACCGAACGCTTGCTCAAGCAGCGCGAGGAGGAACTGGCAAAAGGAAACCGGAACACCATGGATGACATTCTCAAACCGCTCAAGACCAGCATCGAGGACATGCAGAAAGCCATGCAGGAGAATAAGGAAAGCCATCTGAAAAAGACCACGGAACTGTCCGAACAGCTCAAGCAGGCTGTCCGGGAAATGCGCGAGGAGACCTCCAATGTCGGCAAGAAAGCCGATGTACTCTCGGAAGCCCTCACCGGCAGACCGAAGGTACAGGGCTGCTTCGGCGAGAATTTCCTGGAAGCGATCCTGGCTCAGGAAGGACTCGTGAAAGGGCTCCATTATACCCGGGAAGAAGTGAACAAGAGCGGCACCCGTCCGGACTTCGTCTTCCATTTCAAGGAAGGGCTTGAGGAAAAAGACCTCATCGTCGACTCCAAGGTTTCATTGACCTCCTTCGTCAATTATATGAACGCGACGGACGAGGAGCAGAAGAAGATCTATCTTGCGGCGCATGTGAAAAGCGTCCGCAGCCATATCGACGAGCTGGCCGGCAAGGAATACCATAAGCAGGATGCGAATTCCTTCGCGGACTATGTGCTGATGTTCATGCCGCGGGACCTGGCCTTCCGTGTCGCGCAGGATGCCGATCCGACGATCTGGCAATATGCCTATGAGAAGAACGTGCTGATCACGACGGAACAGACCATTGTCCCTTTCCTGAAGATCATGCAGCTGACCTGGACTAAATTCGAGCATGACAGCAATATCCAGGACATCACGGCCGCGGCTTCCGACATGATCGAGCGGGTCGGACTCTTCTACGACAGTTACATTGACATGGGCAAAAGACTGAAAGGACTGACCGAATGTTACAACTCCGGTCTGGTCAAGCTCAAGGACAATGGGAAAAGCATCACCACCTCTGCGAGGAAAGTGATGATGCACGGCGCTAAAAGGAGGAAAGGGGCAGCTCTGACCATTCCGGAAGATCCGGTTCAGATCACTCCTGATGAGGAAGATTAAGCTACCAGCTTTCTATACATCTTGCTGATCCTGGAATTGAAAAGCAGTCTCCAATCAGAGACGTAGATTCTCAGAAATTCAAGGATTTCATAGAACAACGGATAGGAAGCAATCGTCAGCAGAGTGCCTGCAAGGGCCCAGTACCAAGGCTGGAAGACGAAGAAGATCACAGCCCAGACAAGGGTCAGGATCGGAGTCGCCGCCAGATTCACGACCATGCAGGCGGTATTCTTGAAAGCGGTGTCCTTGAAGGCATTCTTGGTGAAGCTGGCAGTCAGAAGGGCCGGCCAGACCAGCAGAATGGTCAGTACGAAGATCGGCAGCAGCACAAGAGCGGAAATGGTCTTGGTGATCAGTTTCTTCGACAGTTCCTTGCCGAAGGAGTGAATCGAAATCTTCGCCTTCAGACGTTCCTGCTCGAATTCCTCGGCTTTCCTGTAAAGGTCATACATCCGTTCCGGCTTCTCCTTCTCATTGGAAAGCATGCGGGAAAGACATTGCTGGTTGCGGCGCAGGCGATCTTCGAGATTCCCGCTTGAACCGGCTCTCAAGGCCTTCAGCAAGGCCCATCTTCCGTCATACCACTCATCATCCGGAATATAAGTGATGCCGGACATCAGCTTCCGGGCGATCAGCTCGGAAAAATGCCTGTGGAGTTCCGCTTCATGCAGATGTTCCGCACCGATATTCTTCAGTTCAGCACGGACATCGATCGGCTCCGGGAATGTGAGCAGGCAGGTGTTCCTGTAACGGAAATAATCACCGTATTCGATGGCAACCGGCTGGATATAGACCGGCTTGGACGGATCTATAGCCTCCATCGCTTTCAAAGCCAGGCGCAGCGGGGTCTTCCCGATCGGAAGCAGCGAGTGCTTCGTCCGGTGCGTTCCTTCCGGGAATAGGCAGAACGGGATATTATGGTCCATGATTTCTACGATACGATCGATGGTCTCGACGTTTCTGGAAACATTCCTCAGTCCATCCCTTCGACGGACCAGCGGAAGGATTTTCAGGAACGACAGCATCCGGGCATTGGTCTTTTTCTTGAAGATATCGGCCCGGGCACCGAAAGCGATCGGTCTCTTCCCGGAGCGAAGGACCACCAGGGCATCCATCAGCGCATTGCAATGGTTCGGCGCCAGAATCACGGCACCGTTCTGAGGTATGTTTCCCTGTCCGACTATTTCACAAGAACTGTAACTCGCTTTCGTGAAAGCATCGACATAAGGCCTCAAGGCAGTATAACGCCAATCTTTCTCGTAGATTTCCATATCATTCAATGTTTATGCTTACTGTGACGGAACAAAAATGATACCGTCAGACCAGAAATCACATGCCAAATTCCCCACCAGGCTGTAATGACGACCATTCCGCCGTTTCCGCCCATCAATTCCACATTGGTCCAGGTCTCGTCGAAGATCTGAGGATTGAACAGCAGAATCAGTCCGAGACCGGAATTCTGGATACCCGTCTCGATGGTCAAGGTCCTGCGGTCACGGTAAGGAAGCTTGAAGACAGTACCGGTCAGATAACCCGTACCTAAGGCAAGCAGGTTGTGGATCAGGACAATGAGAAAGATATATTTGATACATTTGAGAAAAGCATCGACATTGCTGCTGAAGGCAATGAGCACGATCGCGAAGAAAAAGACGATCGAAAGGACCTGGAGAGGTTTCTGCAGTTTCTTCGCCAATTCCGGCAGATAATGCGAGCAGAGCATGCCCAGTGCCAATGGAATCCCGAGGAGAACCACGATCGTATTGAAGACCTCCCGGAACGGGATGACCAGTTCTGGGATACCACCGGCCATATGCTTACCAGCGAAATCAAGATAGAGACTTCCCCAGAAGGAGAAATTCGCTGGAGTCATGACGACGGCCAAGGTCGTGGAAATCGCAGTCAAGGAAACGGACAGTTCCGCATTAGCCTTCGATAAGGAAGACATGAAATTGGAAATGTTTCCTCCTGGACAGGAAGCGACCAGAATCATGCCCAAGGCGATCATCGGCGAGATCCATCGATTCATGGCCAAAGCGAGGAGAAAGGTCAGCATCGGCAGCAGCACGATCTGGCTGACAACACCCAGGATGACGGATTTCGGTTTCAGGAAAACCTCCTTGAAGGTGGATGGTCTGATGCCGAGCGCGACGCCGAACATGATGAACGCCAAGACGATGTTCAGGACAGTCGTTCCGGCCGGATCGACATGGATGCTGTCGATCAGTGCGATAGTTTCTTGAGTCATACGGATTGTTTCGAATTATTATACCGATTAATGATAAAATACATTAATCAAGATTAATTGATTACTTTTGCAGAATCTATAACCAGATTACAAAGATACCATCATGTTAGTTTCCATCTTGCTGGTCGGTGCCGGCAGTTTCATCGGAGGAATTCTCCGCTATCTTCTCTTGTTGTTCATCAAGACTCCGTCCAGCGGATTTCCACTGGCCGTCTTCCTGGTGAATGTGCTCGGCTGTTTCGTGATCGGCCTGTGCTACGGTATCTTTTCCAGACTTCCGGACGGCAACAGCCACCTGCTGCTCATGCTGACGACCGGTGTCTGCGGAGGCTTCACCACTTTCTCGACCTTCGCCAATGACAGTTTCCGCCTGCTGGAAAACCACCAATGGGTACAGTTCTCAGCCTATGCTGGCGGCAGCGTCATCCTCGGCATCCTTGCCGTGATGGCCGGTCATGCTCTGGTCCACCTTGTCTTCGGCCGATAATCACTCCGCTACCGGCAGGACTTCCGCTCCTGTGAAACGGATCAGATCGTCCGGAGCGATACGGATCTGCAATCCTCTCACTCCTGCACTGATATAGATGTAATCATATTCCTTCACGGTCTCATGTATGAAGGTCGGGAAAGTCTTCTTCATCCCGATAGGCGTGCAGCCGCCCCGGATATAGCCGGTCACGCCCAGAAGATCCTTCATCGGGATCAGGTCACATTTCTTGTTGCCGGAACATTTGGCAGCCGCTTTCAGGTTCACCTCCAGATCTCCGGGAATGACACATACGAAATAACCGGTCTTATCCCCTTTCAGGACCAGCGTCTTGAAAACCTGACGAATATCTTCTCCCAACTGGTCTGCGACATGCGTAGCCGCCAGATTGTTCTCATCCACTTCATACGGGATGAGTTCGTAATGAATCTTTTCGCGGTCCAGCAGACGGGCCGCATTCGTTTTCTGTATCTTCATGTTCTTTTCTTATTTTCAGTTACAGTTCCGCGATGATCTTCTTGAGGTCGCGGTCTGACAGCCCTTTCCCATACTCCTCGTAGCTGAGTCGGAAATCACAGCCGTTCCGGTATTCCGAACAGCCGTAGGCGGTCTTGCCACGCAGGAGCCGTCCTTTTCCGCATTTCGGACAGATAGGGATATCGGTATTCAGCGTCGAAGCGCTTTCGTCGGACAGGACATTGATGACGATGGTTCTGGAAAGTTCCTTCAGCTCCGAGAGGAAATCACGGGCGGCATACTCTCCTCTTTCGATCATGCGGAGCTTCTTCTCCCATAAACCGGTCAGTTCCGCACTCTTCAGCAGTTCTTCATTGATCGTACCGATGAGACCTTTACCGGTTTCGGTCGGATAGAGACTCTTCCTTTCTTTCCGGATATAGTTCCGCTTGAACAAGGTTTCGATGATTGCGGCACGGGTAGAAGGACGGCCGATTCCATTTTCCTTGAGCGCATCTTTCAGTTCTTCGTCCTCCACCAGTTTGCCTGCCGTTTCCATAGCTCTGAGCAGAGTGGCTTCCGTATAAGGTTTCGGTGCCGTCGTCCAGGTTTCCTTCAAGCTCGGTTCATGGGGTCCGGATTCTCCGGCAACGAAGGCTGGAAGCACCTTGTCTTCCTCCTTTTCTCCTTCGCTCTCGTCCTCATCGGCACGATCCTGCGCAAAGACTTCTCTCCAGCCCGGACTCAGGATCTGCTTACCCGTCACCTTGAAATCGATCTGATCTACCTTACCAAGGACCGTAGTCGTGGAAATCTCGCAATTCGGATAGAAAGCCGCGATGAAACGTCGAGCCACAAGGTCATAGACCTTCCGTTCCTCTTCCGTCAGATTACGGGCAGGGACCCCCGTAGGGATGATGGCATGATGGTCCGTGACCTTGCTGTTATCGAAGACTTTCTTGCTTTTCGGCAGCTTCTTCCCTTTCAAAGGAGCAGTCAAGGCCGTATAGTCGACCAGACCTTCCAGTGTTTTCGGTACCTTCGGATAAATGTCGTCACTCAGATAAGTCGTGTCGACACGCGGATAGGTGGTCACTTTCTTCTCGTAGAGCGACTGGATGACCTTCAGCGTCTGTTCTGCCGTAAACGCATACTTTCTGTTGCATTCCACCTGCAGTGAGGTCAGGTCGAAAAGACGCGGGGCGAATTCCTTGCCCTTCTTCTCCGTGACATCCGTCACGGTGAAAGGACTGTCCTTCACCTGAGCCAGAAAGGATTCTCCCTCCGACTGATCCTTGAACTTACCTTTCGTGCCGCTGAAAGTGACACCTCTATATATAGTCTTGAGTTCCCAGTAAGGTTCTGGAACGAAATGATCGATTTCTGCCTGCCGGTTCACGATCAGGGCCAAGGTCGGCGTCTGCACACGTCCGATGGACAGGACCTGATGATTGCGTCCGTAACGTAAAGTGTAAAGCCGCGTCGCATTCATGCCCAGCAGCCAATCTCCGATTGCCCGGGACAGGCCGGCCTCGTACAGTGCCTGAAACTCGGACTGGTCTTTCAGATGCTGGAACCCTTCCCGGATCGCGTCTTCCGTCAATGAAGAGATCCAGAGACGCTGCACCGGACATCTGGCACCGGCCATCTGCATGACCCAACGCTGGATCAGTTCTCCTTCCTGACCGGCATCACCGCAGTTGATGATGCGTTCCGCCTGCTGCATGAGATTTCGGATGATCTCGAACTGATGCCTGTAGGTTTCATTCTCGATGAGCTTGATTCCGAATCGTTCGGGAATCATCGGCAACTGCGAATAGGACCAGATCTTCCATTGCGGACTATAGTCATGAGGTTCCTTCAATGTACAGAGATGTCCGAAAGTCCAGGTAACCTGGTAGCCGTTGCCTTCCAGGTAGCCGTCCCTCTTCACCTTGGCCCCCAGCACGTCTGCTATTTCTCTGGCAACACTCGGTTTCTCTGCGATACAAACTATCATCTCTACAATTTTTCGTGAACTGCAAATGTAAGGAAATTGAGCGACTTCCCGAAACGGAAAGATATTAAAAAAAGCTCTGGAGCATATCCAGAGCTTTCTGCGGTGCGGACGAGACTCGAACTCGCGACCCTCGGCGTGACAGGCCGATATTCTAACCAGCTGAACTACCGCACCAGTAGTTTCCCGTTCAAGGCTTGTTTTCTTGTTTGGGATTGCAAAGATAGTACATTTTGTTCTCCCTCCAAATTTTATTTACACTTTTTCTGATTTTTTTTCATTTTTCCTGAGATTCAAGAATGTGATGGAGAATACCTCCATTTCATTGTTTTTTGTTATCTTTAGGGTCGCAAAAAACACAGAAATAATAAATCATTCATTATGAGCAAGATAACGAAAGAAGAGGCTCTGCTCTATCATTCACAGGGCAGACCGGGAAAAATCGAAGTCGTTCCGACCAAACCGTTCAGTACGCAGAGAGACCTGTCTCTCGCCTATTCTCCAGGTGTCGCGGAACCGTGTCTCGAAATCGAGAAGAACCCGGATTGTGCCTACGACTATACCGATAAAGGGAATCTGGTCGCAGTCATCTCCAACGGTACCGCCGTGCTGGGACTGGGCGATATCGGAGCCGTGAGCGGAAAGCCGGTCATGGAAGGAAAAGGGCTGCTGTTCAAGATCTACGCAGGCATCGACGTCTTCGACATCGAGGTCAATGAAAAAGATCCGGACAAATTCATCGAGGCCGTGAAAGCCATCGCTCCATCCTTCGGCGGCATCAATCTGGAGGACATCAAGGCACCTGAATGTTTCGAGATCGAGCAGCGGCTGAAGGCAGAACTGGACATTCCTGTCATGCACGACGACCAGCATGGCACAGCCATCATTTCCAGTGCCGGTCTGATCAACGCACTGGAAGTCGCCGGCAAGAAGATCGAAGATGTGAAGATCGTGGTCAACGGTGCCGGTGCCGCTGCCATTTCTTGCACGAAACTTTATCTCGCACTCGGTGCCAGAAAAGAGAACATCCTGATGCTGGACAGCAAGGGCGTGATCACTTCCGACCGCGAAAACCTCAATGAGCAGAAACGATTCTTCGCCACCGATCGCCGTGATGTCCATACTTTGGAAGAGGCCATCAAGGGAGCGGATGTCTTCCTTGGACTTTCCAAGGGAAATGTACTTACCCAGGACATGGTCCGCAGCATGAATCACATGCCGATCGTGTTTGCCCTGGCCAATCCGGTGCCGGAAATTTCATACGAGGATGCGAAAGCTTCCAGACCGGACATCCTGATCTCCACCGGACGTACCGACTATCCGAACCAGATCAACAATGTGATCGGCTTCCCGTACATCTTCAGAGGAGCGCTTGACGCAAGAGCCAAGGCGATCAACGAAGAGATGAAGCTGGCTGCCGTCCATGCCATCGCAGACCTGGCCAAGAAACCGGTGCCTGACGTAGTGAACAATGTGTATGGCATGAACAACTTCACTTTCGGTCCGGACTACTTCCTGCCGAAGCCAGTCGACCCTCGTCTGATCACGGACGTCTCCATCGCCGTAGCGAAAGCCGCCATCAGCTCCGGAGTCGCCCGTAAGGAAATCACCGACTGGGAAGGCTACCGTCAGCATCTGAAGGAACTCATGGGTTACGAGTCAGAACTGATCCGTCAGCTCTACGACACGGCACGAGCGATACCGCAACGCGTCGTCTTCGCTGAAGGAAACCACCCGAACATGATCCGCGCAGCGGTAGAAGCCTATGCAGAAGGCATCTGCAAGCCGATTCTGCTGGGTAACGACGAACGAATCGCGAAAGCGGCTGAATCCATGAAACTGAATCTGGACGGTATCGAGATCATCAACCTGCGCCATGACAACGAGGCGGCACGCAGAGACCGTTACGCCCATCTGTTCTCCGAGAAGAGAGCGCGTGAAGGAGCGACCTATGACGAAGCCTGCGACAAAATGTTCGAACCGAACTACTTCGGTATGATGATGGTCGAGACCGGAGATGCCGATGCCTTCATCACCGGTACCTACACGAAATACAGCAACACCATCAAGGTCGCCAAGGAAGTGATCGGCATCCGTCCTCCTTACAAGCATTTCGGTACGATGCACATCCTGAATTCCAAGAAAGGAACCTATTTCATCGCCGATACCCTGATCAACAGACATCCGGACACCTCGGCACTCGTGGATATCGCGAAACTTGCCGACGTGACCGTCAGATTCTTCAACCATGAGCCCGTCATGGCCATGGTCTCCTACTCCAACTTCGGAGCAGATACGGTCGGTTCACCGAAATCCGTACATGATGCTGTAGATATCCTGCATGAAGAAAGGCCGGATATGGTCATCGACGGTGAGATGCAGGTGAACTTCGCGCTCGACACGAAACTCCGTGACCGCAAGTACCCGTTCTCCAAGCTGGCCGGCAAGACCGTGAATACCTTGGTCTTCCCGAACCTCAGCTCTGCGAACTCCGCTTACAAGCTGATCCAGGCCATGAGCGATGTAGAACTGATCGGACCGATCCAGATGGGGTTGAACAAACCGATCCACTTCACCGATATCGAGAGTTCCGTCAGGGACATCGTGAACATCACGGCGATTGCCGCGATCGATGCGATCGTTCTGAAGAAGATGGGAAAATGCTGCAAATAGCCGATAGGCTTGAACAGAAAAAACAGAGGTTGCTGTCAGGAAGCAACCTCTGTTTTTTCTGTTTCTTCGGCACGTGCCGCCTTTCGGAGTTCCCAGGAATTCCACAGATTGTGCCAGATACTGTAGAAACCGCCGACGACTGCCGTTACCGGAGTCATGAAGGTAAGCCCCATCCAGATCGCGAACACCGTATTCTTCTGTCCAAGAGCTTGTCCGGCAGTGATTTCCGTCGCATGTTCCTGATTCTTATGGGCTTTCCACCTGCCGATCTTGCGTCCCATCCAGAATTGGAAGGCACAGCAGGTCAATGAGATCAGCGCCATCAGGAGAATGTCCGTGAAAGACAGGTCACTATGTACCAAAGCCCTGGTCGTCACGCAGATCGCCAAGGTCAATGCCACAGCCCAGAGATGGAAGGCCAGATCCGGATATTTCTGGATCCTGCGGTGCACTCTCGGAAGCAGATAGCGGACCAGCCAGGCGGCCAGGCACGGGAAGATCAGCAACGGGAAGATTTTCGCGACGATCAGGCTGAATGCCTCGGTGAACGTTCGGGTATCGGAAGGATTGATCATCGGGATGGCCAACGGAACCAGTACGGAAGTCAGAAGGTTGATGAGAATGATGTAGGTCGTGATTCCTGCCATATCTCCCTTGAGCTTACCCGTGACGACTGCGGAAGCGGTCGCGGTCGGGCAGATGAAGCAGATCATCGCGCATTCGATCAGGATGCGGGTCCGGGCATCGCCGGCTGTCACGACCTGCGGGACAGAAAACAGAATGGCCGCGCCACCCAGACAGAACAATCCACCTTGGATGAGCAGCAGCCACAGATGCCATCTATGCAGTCTGATATCTCTCGGCCTGATCTTGGAGAAAGATAGGAAAAGCATGAGGAAAATGAGGAGCGGTTGCACGACTCCGATGATTCTGGACAGAACCGGTCCAGCAGGATGCAGAGCAGGAATGCCATAATATACCAGATAACTGAGCATTCCTGCAAGCATTGCGATCGGCAGCATCCATTCTTTCAGGATTTTTTTCATGGCTACTTTCTTGGAAGCCACAAATGTAAGAAATTATCTATTCTTTTTCTACCGGTCCCTGCTCGAATTTCCGCGGCAGGTACTTGAATTTCATTTCTCTGTCTCCGTAGAAAGAACGCCATTTAAGCGTAAGTTCCTTTTCTTCAGCACCTTCGAACCCGAGATCGTCCAGACGGAAGGCTACGACGCTCTGACGAAGCTGACCGTTGGTATCACCGAAGGAATTGTGATAGAGGATGACCTCATCCGGCTTGGTTCCTTTAACAAGATTCACCTCATGACGATAAGGACTTCCGAAAACGGTCTCGATGACTACGGTCAGATAACCGTCTTCAACGACTGTCGGCCAGAAATTCTTGCTGATGTTCACCGGATCGTTGCCGTATTTCCGTTCATTAGCACCCGGCTCCGCGAAGGAAGGGGCCATTGACTTGGTACGGACGGAATCCGCCCAGTTGAGATGTACCAGATTCGTATATTCGCTGGCATCCCCTGCAACGAGTTTGTAATTCACGAATGCACGCACTTCCTTGCCACCATAAGGTGCCTCCTTCACATTTTCCGGGAGCAAGGTGGTCTTGTCATCCAACTGCATGTAGAAACGACCGTCAGAAGGATTTTTCTTCAAGGTAACGATTGCTGTCGGAGCGTACAGACTCGGATCTTTCGGCTCTTCCTTCTTGCAGGAAAGGATGGACAAGGATAACCCGAGAGCCACGATGGAGTAAATGGTTCTTTTGTTCATAACTACTAACTTTATTTTTCGTTCAACTGAATATGATACTATATCGTGGCAATCACCACGATCGGAGTCCTTTTCTGCAAAAATCTTGCAAAAGTCGCCCTACTGCCTGACTTTTTTGCAGTAGGCTGAATCAATGATGCAGAATTTGACAATGGTATAATTTATGTACCGAAAGGAGAACAGTAAAAAACCATGACATCATGAATCATTTCAAGTTGTTTTTTGCCACGCTCCTCTCCAGCGTCCTGCTGATATCCTGCAACAAAGATACATTCAAAGATTTCAATGACTCCTGGTCCTACAAGACCAGCGGTACTGTCACCTTGCAGGAAACGAGATTTGTCGAAGCTACCCCTGAAGAAAAAGAACAGTTCGAGAAAGACGGTCTCACCTTCGAACCGGTTACCCTGACATTGGCACCGGAAGATGGGCAGCTTCATTTCATCGACAGAGGCGATGGACAGGTCTATCTTTCCTTCAATCCTATGCTGGGCCATGTCACGGTCGCGGAAGCGTCCATGGACGGTCTGGTCTTCTCGATCGCCGAGAACCAGGAAATGATGGTCAGGTTCGGTGAAGGACCCGTCAGACTTGAAACCGCCACCCTGATTCTGGGAGGAGACGGACAGGTCTATGACAATGCGGTCGTCATGAATCTGAGCCTGAGCGGAAAGATGGATTACAAGCTCAAGGAAATGTCCGTGATCGGAAGCAAGATCAAGTGTGTCGCTTTCAAGAATGAAAAATGAGATCTATGAAGAAGGAATTTATGACGCTTGCCCTCTGCGGCATCGTTCTCATCCCCGCCTGCAAGAACAAGGAGCAGGAAAAGATTGAGCCGGTGACTGTGGAAGTACAGAAGATAATTCGGGTCAATGATGTGAAGGATACTCCTTATGTCGGCAGGATCCTGCCGGCCAGGAGCAATACGATCGTCAGTGCCAATGCCGGCACCCTGGAGAAGGTATCCATCAGGAAAGGACAGATGGTACAGGCCGGTCAGGAGATTGCCCGGGTCTATTCGGAAAACATCAACAGCGCGCTGGCCATCGCCGCCAGTACGGTCGTTCAGGCGCAGGACGGCTATGACAGGATGATGCAGCTCTATGCGGAAGGGGGCGTGACCGAACTGAAGAAGAAAGAAGTGGAAAGTCAGCTGGAGAAAGCGCAGGCGGCCTTGAAATCCGCCGAAGCCGCCAGCGGAAAACTGACCGTACGCTCCCCTTACAGCGGTATCGTAGAGGAAATCTACACCTCCGAGGGTCTGGAAGTGCTGCCGGCTTCTCCGATCGCCCGCATCTCCAACGTGTCCGATGTCCAGATCAGCATTCCCGTTCCTGAGACGGAGATTTCTCATCTGCAGATCGGTCAGGAAGCCTATGTGGTCATTCCGGCCTTGGAGACGGATGCCCGGGCGAACATCATCGTCAAGGGCGTCACCGCCGACGAGATCACCCATACCTACGAATGTCTGCTGAATCCGGACTCCAGAATCGACCAGCTCCTTCCGGGAATGGTCTGCAAGGTCTTCCTGAAAGAATCGGAAGAAGGAAAGATCATCATCCCGCTGGACTGCGTGATGTCGGACATCCAAGGCAGATATGTCTGGACCGTCAGGCCTGCTGATACCCGGCATGCCATCGGCCATACTCCGGCGGAAAGTCTGACGAAGAATGCGGAAGGCAATTATGAAGGTCTCGTGACGAAGACCCGTATCGTCGTGAAGAATTTCGCTTCAGAAGGAGTCGTCGTCGCAGAAGGTTTGAAAGAAGGCGATCTTCTCGTCATCGAAGGAAGAAGGAAGATTTCCAGTGGAATGACAGTAAATGTCAAGAGGTAAATGAAGAAAAGAAGAGAAGGAATGATCGCGTCCATCGTCAGATGGGCCATAGACCACAAGAAGATCGTGTATTCGCTGGTGGCCTTGCTTGTCGCATGCGGTCTCGTCGGGCTGAAATTCATGAACAAGGATGAATTCCCGACCTTCGTCATCAAGCAGGGACTCATCGTCGGTGTCTATCCGGGAGCGGATGCCGCTGAGGTCGAGGACCAGCTGACCGTCAAGCTGGAGGAGATTCTCTACCGGATCCCGGAAGTGAAGCGGGAGAATCTGAAATCCGTCACGAAAGACGGGATCTGCTACATCTATACCGACATCAACTGCCCAACCAGCAAGAAAGATGAAGTCTGGTCGAAGATCAAGCTGAAACTCCAGGCCGAGAAGATCACGCTGCCGGCAGGAGTGCTGGGCGTGATGGTCCTGGATGACTTCAACTCCATCTCTTCCATCCTCATTGCCCTGGAATCTTCGGACAAAGGCTATGCTGAACTGCAGGAATATGCGGACGACCTCAGTGCCGACCTCCGGCAGATGCCGAACCTGGCCAAGATCCAGATCATCGGTCAGCAGCAGGAAGAGATCGCCGTCATCATTGACAAGGAAAAACTTTCCAGCTACGGTCTTTCCCCGAGTTCGCTCATGCTCGACTACCAGACCACTTCCCTCCACCTTCCGGACGGAATCTTCGAGAACAGCGGCCTTTCCGTACCGATCCGGATCAAGAGCAATGTATCCAATGAACAGGAAATCGAGGAAAAGATCGTCTGGTCCGACCAGCTGGGTCATGTGATCCGCCTGAAAGACATTGCCGAGATCAAGCGCCGCTACAAGGATCCTTCCGATATGGTGACCTACAACGGGCACAGTTGCCTGGTCCTCGCCGTGGACATGAGAGCCGGCAACGATATCGTCACTTTCGGTGACCAGGTGGACGAGATTCTGAAGGATTTCATGAAAGATATGCCGGACAGCATTACGGTGAGCAGGATTTCAGACCTTCCGAAGGTCGTGGAGAATTCCGTCCATTCCTTCCTGATGGACCTGGTCATGTCCATGCTGGTCGTCATCGCGGTCATGCTCAGTCTCTTCTCCATGAAGTCGGCGCTGATCGCCGGTTCCGGTGTCCCGATCTGCACGGCCATCACCTTGGCGATCATGTACTTCACCGGAATGGACCTGAACACGGTGACCTTGGCCGCACTCATCGTCGTCCTGGGCATGATCGTGGACAACTCCATCATCACGATGGATGGCTACATGAACCATCTGGCCTCGGGAAAGCCCAGGAAAGAAGCCGCCATCGCGAGCATTCAGGAACTCTTCGCCCCGACCTTGGCCGCCACTCTGGCAATCAGCCTGATGTTCTTCCCGTCCAAGAAGATCATCACCGGCTACATCGGTGATTTCATCAGCACCTTCCCATGGGTCATCCTCATTGCCCTCATGGTATCCCTCCTGTATGCGGTGCTCGTGGTGCCGTCCATGGAGATCAGGCACATCAACTCAGCCGTTCCTGAGGGAAAAGGCATCATTTCCAAGGCTCAGAACGCCCTGTTCCGGGGACTGGAGAAAGGTTATGCCGTTGCGGAACGCTTCTGCTTCCGGCACCCCTACCTCACGCTGAGCTTCGCCGTCGCCACCGTCGCGGTTTCCGTCGTCATTTTCATGAACCTCAATGTACAGATGATGCCGAAATCCGACCGTGACTTCTTCGCGATCGAGCTTGAACTGGAAAGCGGCAACAATCTGGACAACACGAGAGAAGTGGTCGATTCGCTGGAACACATTCTCCTGAATGACAAGAGAGTGGAATCCGTGACTTCCTTCATGGGCACCGGCGCGCCCCGCTTCGTCGCGACCTACGCCCCGATCCTGCCGAGCAAGACGATGGCTCAGATCATCGTGAACACGAAGAGCATCACCTCGACGCAGAGCCTGCTGGAAGAATACGAGAACAAGTACGAGCATCTGTTTCCGAACACGATCATCCGCTTCAAGCAGATGGACTACCAGGATACGGAAGCTCCGGTCATGGTCATGCTGCGCGGAAAAGATCGGGAGAAGCTCTATGCACAGGCAGAAGAACTTCAGCGCTACATGATGAGCCTGGATGAGCAGATCAAATGGGTACACAGCTCCGCCGATGATTTCATGCCGAAGATCGACGTCTGCATGAACGAGCATGAGGCGGCCAGACTGGGCATCAACAGAGCGGCCCTGGGCTTGAGCATGTCCGGAAATTTCAACGGACTGAATCTCGGACGTGTGATGGAGAACAACAAAGGGGTGGACATCAACCTGTATCCGGGTGAAGTCTCCGACACGATGGATTTCAACAATATCGGCAACCAGATGATCCCGACCATGATTCCGGGCGTCTGCGTACCGTTGAGACAGATCGCCGGCATCACCCCGGAATGGCAGCACACCACCCTTGAAAGATATAACGGAGAAGATGCGATCACCATTCTGGCCGACCTGAAGACCGGTGTCAGCCAGCCAGCGGTCATGAAACAGATCGACTGCTATGTGGAAGACCGCATCCGTCCGAAGCTGGATGACGAGAGCGAAGTCGAATACCTCGGTCTGTCCGCTTCAAACAAGGGACTGATTCCGGAAATCATCCTGGCGGTCCTCGCGGCCATCGCCGTACTGATTGTCTTCATGGTCCTGCATTTCAAGAAAGTGTCCCTGGCGATCCTGACCCTGGTGATGAGCCTGCTCTGCTTCTTCGGCGCCTTCTTCGGACTGTGGATCTTCAAGCTCGACTTCGGCATCACGGCCGTGCTGGGACTGATCAGCCTGATCGGTATCATTGTCCGCAACGGTATCATCATGTACGAATACGCAGAAGAGCTGAGATTCGGACAGGGTTACGATGTGAAGACCGCCGCCATGCTGGCAGGTGCCAGACGAATGAAACCGATCTTCCTGACCTCCGCGACCACCGCCTTGGGCGTGCTTCCGATGCTGGTCAGCAAAGACCTGCTCTGGCAGCCGATGGGTGTCGTGATCTGTTTCGGTACCATTTTATCCATACTGCTGATCGTCTTGGTCATGCCGGTTTCATACTGGCAGGTATTCAAGCATCAGGATAAGAAGACAGGAGAGAAGGAAAATGAAATCTAGAATGACCATACTGGTGAACATACTGGCCTTGGCGCTGCTGCAGGGACTACCTGCAGCCGGAATGGCGCAAGAGGTGGAACCGGCGAAAGATAGTCTGCTGCTGGATCTCCGCACCTGCAGGGAAAAAGCCCGCGAAGGAAATGCAGACATCAGAAACGCCTATCTGGATATCGAAGCCGCCAGACAGCAGAAGATGGAAGCGTTCACGATGTATTTTCCGAGCATGTCCGTGCGCTCCATGGGCTTCTATGCCTTGGATCCATTCGTAGAGATCGGCATGCGGGATATCCTCGGAAACTCCGATCTCGCGAACAACATCATGAACCAGATCAATCAGATCACCCGACCGCAGGGCATCAACCTGGGCTATGAAGGGATGGACTGGGGCTTCATCGCCGTCGCCTCTGTAATTCAGCCGGTCTTCGCCGGAGGTCGGATCGTCAACGGCAATCGTCTGGCTCAGATAGGCGTAAAAGCAGCTGAACTGAAGACCTCGATGACAGAAACCGCACAGACGGAAGAAATCGACAAGAAATACTGGCAGCTCATTTCCCTGAAAGAAAAGAGCAGAAGTCTGGATGCCGGTGAAGAACTGGCCGAAACTCTCTATACGACCGTCGATGCGGCCCGGAGAGCCGGACTTGCGCTGGATACTGATCTGATGAAGGTCATGAAGGAACAGAACATCCTGAAATCCAAGAGGAAACGACTTGAAAGCGGAATGCGTCTCGCGAAGATGGACCTGCTGAACAGTATCGGCCAGCCGTTCTCCCTGCTGGAAACCAACGCAACGGAAGAACGCCCGTTCATCGACCGGATTGACGTACAGGCCGACCTGGACCATCTGGAGGGACCTGAAAGCTATTACACCGAGGATTTCGTCGCTTCCTCCAACTCTACGGAAGCCCGTCTGCTGGAACTCTCCGTCGAAGCAGCCCGACTGGAAAAGAAAATGGAAATCGGCAGCACCTTGCCTGAGGTCGGTGTCGGTCTGGCCGGAGGCTACGGCCGTATGATGAGCCGGAATCCACGCTGGAACGGACTGGTCATGGCCAAGATCACGATTCCGATCACTGACTGGTGGAGAAGTTCCCACAAGATCCGCCGTCTCCAGATCAAGGAAGAGCAGGCGAGGAATCAGAAAGTCTATCTGGACAACCAGCTGGAACTGAAAGCGCAGATGCTGTGGGAAGAAGTGCTCTGCACCTGGGAAGAATTCGGTCTTGCCGAAGAGAATGTGGAATGGAGCGAAACCGCCTACGAACGTTCCGGCAGCACGCTCGCCTCCGGTCAGGCGACGGTCGGAGAATACCTCCAGGCTGCTACAGAACTGCAGCTGGCCAGAGATGAATTGACAGACAAGAAGATTGCCTATATCACAGCTCTGGCCAAATATATCAATATGACCGGAAAACCGGAAAAGGTTTCCGAATGAAGTGGAATCAGCGTCTGATCAGGTCACAGACATCTCGGGAGAGTCCTTCCCTATCAGTCTTCCAGCGAGAATAGACGGTACAGATGAGTTCACCGTCCTGGTTGCGGATGTCATGGAAGAGCTGGTTGGCATCGTTCCTGTCCCTATAGACCATCACATCGAGCGTCTGCCCGAGGAAAGATTCTTTCACGAAACGGATATGCACATGGACCGGATTGCTGATCCTGACGAAGTCCAGATCCACGGTCGCGATAGCCATACGCATGTAGCTGCGGTTGCAGACATGCCCGTTGAAATCCAGGTCGGAAGGATTGACCTCATGCTTCACCGTCTTGAGCAGTTCCTTGTCCTCGAGAACCGGATTGTTCTTGCCCCGATGACGGATGCCTGCTGACTGCGCACCGGCACGGTCGAGGATCTCCACGATATTGCAAGGCCGTCGGCTCTCGATATCCAGAACGACCCAGGTGCTCTCTCCTTTCGCGAAGACACGACCGGTATCGGCGATGGCCAGTTCATAGGCGATGTAAGCCCGGCAGGAAGTAATCTCGCTGAGGGTGATCCTGACCTTGACGACATCCAGCCACATGGCTCTTTCTCCGATGAAATGAAGATCGAAATCCGTGATCACCCAGATCTTCCCCTCCTTCACGAGGTCGAAGGCGCTGATTTGATTATGAGCCAGATAACTGGCATAGCAATCCTGGAAATATAGCAAAGCCGCAGCAGGAGTCATTCGATAATTCACATCCATATCCGCAGCCGTGACGGGATAGATTCCACTGTACATGTTCAGATTTAAGTTTTAACGAAGACAAAAATAGCAAAAAGCATGCAATTTTATCTATATTTGTACCTATGAATATCATTGAAACATCAATAGAAGGTGTGCTCATCCTGGAGCCACGCATCTTCAAAGACGAAAGAGGGTATTTCTACGAGTCCTTTTCCCAAAGGGAATTCGACGAGAAAGTCATGCCCATCCGTTTCGTACAGGACAACCAGAGCGCTTCCACCTACGGAGTCATCCGAGGTCTCCATTACCAGCGCATGCCCTACACGCAGAGCAAGCTGATCCGTTGCGTCGAAGGAGAAATCCTCGATGTCGTCGTCGATGTCCGCAAAGGCTCTCCGACCTGGGGCCGACATGTTTCCGTGATCCTGAGCGGTGAAAACCATCGCCAGCTCTTCATCCCCAAAGGTTTTGCACACGGCTTCTCGGTCCTGAGCGAAAAGGCTGTCACCCAATACAAATGTGATCAGTTCTATGCTCCTCAGTCAGAAGCGGGCATCCAGCTCAAGGATGAACAGCTCGGCATCGACTGGAAAGTACCGGTCGAGAAGGCCATTCTCAGCGCGAAGGACCAGCTCTACCCTTGTCTGGCCGATGCTCCTGTAGATTTTCAGGTCAATGATAACTTCTATCCGGAATTATGAGAATCCTCATCACGGGCGCTAAGGGCCAATTAGGCCAGTCGCTGGAGCATCTCCTGTCCAAGGAGCAGCCCCGGCATGAATGGCTGTTTGCCGGCCATCAGGAACTGGACATCACCGATCCGGAGGCTGTAGAGAAGACTATTGCCGATGAGGCCGTAGATGTCATCATCAACTGTGCCGCCTATACGGCGGTCGATCAGGCAGAGTCCGATCCGGACGCCGCCCGTCGGCTCAATGCGGATGCGCCGCAATACCTGGCCCAGTCCGCCGCCGCACACGGAGCCGTACTGATCCATATCTCCACAGACTATGTCTTCTCCGGAGAAGGGCGTCTGTCTGCCCCTGAAGCCCCGCAAGCCTACAAGGAAACCGATCGTACAGATCCATCCACCGTCTATGGCAGGACGAAACTGGCCGGAGAAGAAGCCGTCACGAACAGCGGCTGCCGGTATCTCATCTTCCGCACCGCCTGGCTCTACAGCCCCTACGGAAAGAATTTCGTGAAGACGATGCTGCGCCTGACCGCTGAAAAAGAAGCATTGAAAGTAGTCGATGACCAGTACGGGACACCGACCAACGCGATGGACCTGGCGGCCTTCCTGATCAGGATCGTGGAAGAAAGTCCAGCCGTGACCGAAGGTCCGTTGACCCGGACCGGCATCTACCATTATACCAATGAGGGCTGCTGCACCTGGTACCGCTTCGCAGAAGAAATCGCGGCGCTGGCCGGTCACGACCGTTGCCGCATCCATCCCTGCACGACCGCAGACTATCCGACGCCGGCCGCACGGCCCGCCTGCTCCCTGCTGGACAAGACGAAGGTAAGAACGACCTTCGGCATCGAGCTCCGGGACTGGAAATCTGCCTTGAAAGAATTCATTGACAATGAGCGATAAGAGATACGAAGAAAAACTCGGCACAGAGCCCATGCTGCCCTTGATCTTCAAGATGGCCCTGCCTTCGGTCGTCGCCCAGATCGTCAATCTGCTGTACAACATCGTGGACCGTGTCTATATCGGACACATCGAAGGAACCGGAACGGCCGCTCTCGCTGGAGTCGGCATCACCACTTCCGTCATCATCCTGATCTCGGCCTTCGCGATGATCGTCGGCGGAGGAGCCTCCCCGCTGGCGGCGATCGCCTTAGGACAAGGAAACCGCGAACAGGCCGGAAAGATGCTGGGAAACGGCTTCAGCCTCCTGATCCTCTTCACGGTGCTGACCACAGCCCTGACCTATCTGTTCATGGATCCGATCCTTCTTTTCTCCGGAGCGGATCAGGAAACCCTTCCGATCGCCAGAGAGTACCTGGAAATCTATCTTATCGGAACCTTCTTCGTACAGATCGCGACCGGCCTCAATTCCTTCATCAACGTGCAGGGACGACCGGGCATCGCGATGACGGCTGTCGTGATCGGTGCCGCACTGAACATTGTCCTGGATCCGATCTTCATCTTCGTGTTCGGACTCGGCGTGAGAGGTGCCGCTATCGCGACGGTGCTTTCGCAGGCCGCCAGCGCTGCCTGGATCATACATTTCCTGATGTCCGGCAAAGCCAGCCTGAAACTGGAAAGAAGGTATATGAAACTCGAGAAGAAGATCCTGACGGCGACCCTCAGTCTCGGCCTCTCCCCTTTCATCATGGCCAGTACGGAAAGTCTCATCGGCTTCGTCCTGAACAGCAGCCTCAGCACCTACGGCGTGATCTATGTCAGCGCTCTGGCGATCATGCAGAGTGCCATGCAGCTGATCAGCGCACCGCTGAACGGCTTCGCGCAAGGTTTCATCCCGATCATCAGCTATAATTACGGCCACAAGAACATTCAGCGCGTAAAATCTTGTGCTTCAATCAGTATAACATTCATGTTCTCATTTAATCTGGTGATTACCGTCCTCATGATGATTTTCCCGGAAACAGTGGCTGGCGCCTTTACCCAAGATCAGGCGCTGATAGCCGTTACAGAGCGCTCCATGCCGCTTTTCCTGGCAGGAATGACCATTTTCGGTCTGCAGAGAGCCTGTCAGAACATTTTTGTTTCATTGAACCAGGCGAAAATCTCCATCTTCATTGCCCTGCTGAGGAAAGTCTTCCTCCTGATACCATTGGCCTTGATTCTCCCTGGACTGTTCGAGCGCTATACGGAGATTGAAGGAGTGAAGGGAATCTTTGCGGCAGAAGCCATTTCAGACGGCATCGCTGCGGTCTGCTGCACGGTCATCTTCCTGATCATGTTCCCGAAGATTCTGAAAACACCTTCGCCAGGTAGCCGTTCCGCTCAGGACTGACGCTCTTCGCGGACACGGCAGGCGCGATTCACACGATGGACCGCATGGATAGCGGCATAGTCCGAAGGCAATGAACCGATGAATTCACCACTCATACCGCACATTTCACCACAAATGATGCGGAAATGACCACATGAGCGTTCTAAAAGGCGGTGAAACGAGTGACATGTCCTACTTTTGCAGCCAGATTTTTTTTTAGACATAAAGACATGAAACATTATCTCCAGAGTCTAGAAGACTCCATGAACTTGTACTGGAATCATCCAGCCCTCTGCGATTATAAAGGCGACAGCTTCACTTTCGCTGACTTGGCAGAGCATATCGAGAAATTCCACATCTTCTTCAAGGCGACAGGTCTGAAGAAAGGCGACAAAGTTGCTCTCTGTGCAAAGAACACCGCCCGTTGGGGTATGGCCTTCTTCGCCTCCAACACTTACGAGACCGTGACGGTACCTATCCTTGTCGACTTTCATCCGGACAGCATCAATTCGCTGGTCGATCATTCCGAAAGCAAGATTCTGTTCACGGATACTGAAATCTGGAAGAATCTGGACATCGAGAAGATGCCGCAGGTACAAGCCGTCATCTCATCTTCCAACTTCGGACTGCTCTATGCGAGAACACCGGAGATCCAGAAAGCCTTCGACGAGGTCGAAAGCACTTTCAAGCAGCTTCACCCGGATGGATTCACAGCCGCTGACGTCCATTATCCGACAGACAATGCAGGCGATCTGGCCATCATCAACTATACATCCGGCACGACCAGCACTCCGAAAGGCGTGATGATCCGCTACGAATGCGTGACCGCCAACGTCGACTTCGCTCAACGAAATATTCCGTGCGGCTGCAACGACAAGATCGTATCCATGCTGCCGATGGCTCATATGTACGGTATGATGTTCGAGCTGATCTATCCGGTCTGCAGCGGTGTCAGCGTCTACTATCTGGGCAAGACGCCGACCCCTTCCCTTCTCCTGTCCGCAATGGCTCATGTCAAGCCATATCTGGTCATCACCGTACCGCTTGTAATGGAGAAGATCTTCAAGACGAAGATAAGACCGGTGCTCAGCAAGCCTGTGATGAAGGTGCTGACCCGCATACCTGGCATCAGCAATCTGATTTTCAGCAAGATCAGAAAAACCCTCCTGAACGCCTTCGGCGGAAAAGTACAGATGATCATCATGGGAGGTGCCGCACTGAATCCGGATGTCGAGAAATGGTTCAAGCGTTTCCGTCTCCCTTATACGGTAGGTTACGGCATGACAGAGGCCGCTCCGCTCATGGCCTATTCCCATTGGACCAGCTATGCTACGGGATCCTGTGGCCGGGCCATCAATACCATACAGGTCCGCATCGACTCTGAAGACCCGCAGCACAAGGTCGGTGAAATCCAAGCCAAAGGACTGAACATCATGAGCGGCTACTACAAGAACCAGGAAGCGACTGAGGCAGCTTTCACTGCTGACGGCTGGATGAATACCGGTGACCTCGGACTCATTGACAAGGACGGCAACATCTTCATCAAGGGAAGGAGCAAGAACATGATTCTTTCTTCCAACGGACAGAACATCTACCCGGAAGAAATCGAAGCGGTATGCAACAATCAGGACTACGTCATCGAATCCGTAGTCGTCGATAGAGTTGGAAAAATCACAGCACTTTTGTATCTTGACAAAGATTTGCTCGCCGCAGACGGTATCAACGAGGATAAGCTTAAGATAAAATTGGAGGAAATCCGCAATACAGTGAACTCCAGCATGCCTTCTTACAGTAAAATCGCTAAGATCGAAGTAGTGGACAAACCATTTGAGAAGACTCCGAAAATGAGTATAAAACGATTCATGTACAACTAAATCCGAACATTTATGTCAGAATTCAAATCGGTCAATAAGATTTATCAGGAAAGTTTCATCAAGAACTGGGACCGACCTGCATTGACCAATTATAAAGGTGTGACCCTCCATTACCGGGAAGTAGCCTTGAGGATCGCAAAGATCCACATCATGTATGCGCATTGCGGCCTCAAGCAGGGTGACAAAGTTGCCATCTGCTCGCGTAATCAGGCAAACTGGGCGGTCGCATTCTTATCTGCACTTACCTATGGCGCTGTTCCTGTAGCGATTCTGCATGAATTCAAACCCTCCAATATCCACCATCTGGTCAATCATTCTGAAGCCAAGATTCTCTTTGTCGGAGAAGATGTCTGGGAAGGACTCTGCGAGACAGAGATGCCGGGATTGAAAGCGATCATCAGACTGAACAACATGACGCTGCTCACGTGGGCAGATGACAAGATCAAGGAAACCGTAGGTCACCTGAACGAGCTTTTCGGAAAGAAATATCCGGAATCCTTCACACCGGACTGCCTGGATTTCCATGAGGACCAGCCGGACGAGCTGGCCATGATCAACTATACTTCCGGAACTTCCGGTTTCTCCAAAGGTGTCATGGTCCCTTACCGGGCCATCTACTCCAACATTGCCTTTGCCAGCGAAGCGATGCCGCAGCTGGACAACCAGTCCAATGTCGTTTCCATGCTGCCGATGGCCCATATGTACGGCATGATGTTCGAAGTGCTTTTCGAGATGACCATCGGTGCCCACATCCATTTTCTGAACCGTACACCGAGTCCGAAGATCATCATGAACGCGTTGGCTGAGATTCGTCCGAATGTAGTGATCGCCGTTCCGCTGATCATCGAGAAAGTGTACCGCAACAAGCTGAAACCGATCATCGAGAAAGAAGGTATCAGGTTCATGCTGAGGCTTCCTATCTTGAGCCAGATGATCATGAAGAAGATCCGTACCGAACTGACCAATGCTTTCGGCGGTAATTTCGAGGAAGTGATCGCCGGCGGTGCCGCCTTCAACAAGGAAGTGGAACAGTTCATGCGCAAGATTTCTTTCCCGATCACCATCGGGTACGGAATGACGGAATGCGCGCCGATCATCACCTATGACGGCTGGAAAACGACCCGTCCGAATTCCTGCGGTAAGGTTGTGAACCGCATGGAGGTGAAGATCCTTTCCGATGATCCCGAGCAAATACCGGGAGAAGTGCTGGTCCGCGGCATGAATGTCTTCCTCGGCTATTACAAGAATGAAGAAGCCACGAAGAAAGCCTTCACGGAAGACGGCTGGTTCCGCACCGGTGACATGGGTGTCCTTGACAAGGACAACTACCTCTACCTCAGAGGACGCTCGAAATGCATGATTCTCGGTCCGTCCGGCCAGAACATCTATCCGGAGGAACTGGAGAATGAGATCAATTCCATGGAATATGTGATCGAATCCCTCGTCATCGAGGACCAAGGACGTCTCACTGCCCTGATCTATCCGGACTTCGCCGCAGCCATAAAGGACGGCAAGGACCAGGAATCCTTGAAAAAGATCCTGGAGGATGAACTGATCGTCGTCAATAAGGAGCTTCCTAATTACGCGAAGATCAGCAAGATAGAGATCATGCCGGAAGACTTCGAAAGAACGCCGAAGAAATCGATCAAAAGATATTTGTACCAAAGGAACTAAAATTTTGCTATATTCGTAGAATATTCCAGATCCGTAACTTATGGTAAAGATATTCTGCGTAAATACACAAACCAGCAAAACATTCCCAGAGGGAACCACACTGATGGAAATGCTGCCCGAATTCGATTTCGAGCAGCCTTTTCCTATTTTATCCGCTAAGGTCAACAACGTCAGTCAGGGACTGAAATACCGCGCGTTCAACAGCCGCCAGGTCGAATTCCTGGACTACAGGAGCTATACCGGAAGAAGCGTCTACTGCAACTCCCTGTGCTTTCTGCTCTGCAAGGCGACTGAAGATGTCTTCCCGAAATCGAAGGTCACCATCCGGAGACCGATCTCGAAAGGCTACTTCATCACGATCGACAAAGGCGACGGGACTGAATTCGCACAGCCTGACCTGGAGAGAATTCAGCAGAGGATGCAGGAACTGGTGGAGCTGAATCTCCCCTTCCGTCGCATGGAAGTCCGTCTGGAAGAAGCCATCGGGCTGTTCAGGAGCCTCGGATATGAGGACAAGGTCAAATTGCTCCAGACCTCCAACGATGTCTATGTGAACTATTATACGCTGGACGATACCCCAGACTACTATTTCGACGTTCTGCTTTCCAGCACCGGCTATCTGAAAGTCTGGAAGCTGACCATGTACCGGTCCGGACTGCTTCTGCGCGTGCCTGACCGCCACCATCCTGACCAGCTGGCACCTTTCACCGAGCAGCCGAAGACCTTCGAGGTCTTCTCGGAGAATCTGCAATGGAACAAGATCATGGGCCTGGAAAATGTCGGCGATGTGAATCTTGCCTGCGCACAAGGAGAAGCAGGGGACCTCATCAAGGTTGCCGAGGCCCTGCAGGAAAAGAAGATCGTGCAGATCGCCGAAGAGATCGACCGCAGGGTGCACCTGAAGAATCCGGTCAGGATCGTCCTGATCACCGGACCGAGCAGCAGCGGAAAATCCACGATCTGCAAGCGTCTGAGCATCCAGCTGAAAGCCTGCGGTCTTCATCCGGTCTCCTTCTCCACGGATGACTATTTCGTGAACCGTCTGGACACTCCGAAACTGCCTGACGGCTCTTATGACTTCGACAACTTCGAAACCGTCGACCATGAAGCCTTGCAGGAAGATATACTGAAGCTGCTGGACGGACAGGAAGTAGAAGTTCCAGAATACAATTTCGTGACCGGAATCCGGGAAATGAACGGAAAGAAATTGAAACTGGATGAAGGGACCGTACTGCTCGTGGAAGGTATCCATGCCCTGAATCCGCGTCTGACGGACAAGGTACCGGCCTCCGCGAAATACAAGATATTCATCAACACCATCACCAGCATATCTCTGGATGATCACAATTGCATCCCGACCAGTGACAACCGTTTGCTCCGGAGGATTCTCCGAGACTTCAACAAAGGAGCCTTCACTGCCCGTGAATCCATCTCGAACTGGCCGAATGTCCGCCGTGCGGAGGTGAAATGGATCTATCCTTTCCAGGAAAATGCGGATGTTCTCTTCAATTCGACCTATATCCTCGAATTCGCTGTACTCAGAGCCCATGCAGAACGCATCCTGATGACCATTCCGAAAAATTGTCCGGAATACAGTGATGCTCACCGTCTGCTGAAGTTCCTGAACTATTTCACTCCAGTATCGGACAAGGAAATTCCGGCAACCTCACTTATCAGGACCTTCATCGGAGGCAGCAGTCTCTGAATCCAGTTCAGATCAGCACCATGGAGGAATCGATTACCCGGATCATCAGGTTGCCTTCATCTCCAGAATGGTGGGCTGGTATCTCGAATATTCCGGCCCGGTCGATCAAGGCTGGGGTAACAGGACCTCTTCCTCCCCTGTCCGTTGTGTCCGTTACAACAAACCAGGCGAAGAACCCGATGAGGTCCAGGTACCTTGACTGAAGAACACTGCGGCATCTGGGTCAGGGACACCAGCCATCTCCGGATGAGGATAGATTAAAAATTGCAGGGAGCGACCTCACGGCCGCTCCCTGCAGGTTATAGTATAACTTTTATAATTATTATGGTAGTACGAATGAATTGACGACTATCCCGGACTACCGGTCTATCTGCGGATTTCCCTGATGATCTGGAGAGCACCGGCGCAAAGTTCGGAGATCTTGCCCCAATCTTCAGCGGCGATCACCTCCTTCGGGAAGAGATTGCTGCCCATACCGACACAATAGACTCCAGCCTTGAACCATCCTTCAAGATTCTCCTGGGTAGGTTTCACTCCTCCGGTCACCATGAGTCTGCTCCATGGCATCGGAGCTCTTAGACCTTTCACGAAAGCAGGACCGAGAACGTCACCCGGGAATACCTTGCAGAGGTCGCAACCGACTTCCTGTGCAGCTCCCACTTCAGAGATGCTACCGCATCCTGGAGTATAAGGAACCAGACGGCGGTTGCAGATTCTTGCGATTTCCGGATTGAAAAGCGGACCTACTACGAAACATGCACCCATCTGGATATAGAGGGCTGCAGTTGCGGGATCCACTACGGAACCTACACCCATCGCCATCTCCGGGCACTCTTCTGCAGCGAACTTGATCACCTCTGCGAACACCTCATGTGCGAAGTCGCCTCTGTTCGTGAACTCGAAAGCGCGGACACCGCCATCATAGCAGGCTTTCACCACTTTCTTCGCTACTTCTACATCTTTGTTATAGAATACCGGTACCATTCCTGTGGAACCGATCTTTTCCATAACTGCAATCTTGTCAAATCTTGCCATAACTTCTGATATATCGATCTTATTGTTTACTTCTGGAAATTAACGCTGCACACGACCGCTGGCATCACCACCTGCAAGAGCCTCGACTTCCTGGGCGGACACGAGGTTGAAGTCTCCGTTGATCGTATGCTTGAGTGCGGATGCCGCAACTGCGAACTCGAGAGCATCGCCCTGATTGTCTTTCGTAAGAAGACCATGGATGATACCGCCTGAGAAAGAGTCACCGCCACCGACACGGTCGATGATCGGGAAGATGTCGTATCTCCTGGACTCGTAGAACTCCTTGCCGTTGTAGATCATCGCCTTCCAGCCGTTGTGAGTAGCGGAGAAGGACTCACGGAGTGTAGAGATCACATATTTGAATCCGAATTCTTCAGCCATTGCCTTGAAGATACCTTTGTAACCTTCCGCATCGGTCTTTCCGCCTTCAACGTCAGCCTCCGGTTTGAAACCGAGACAGAGCTCTGCATCCTCCTCGTTTCCGATACATACGTCAACATACTGCATGAGCGGTCTCATGATGGACTGAGCCTTCTCCTTCGTCCAGAGTTTCTTTCTGAAGTTCAGGTCAACGGAAACGGTCACGCCGTGACGTTTCGCAGCCTCGCAAGCCAGTCTGGTGAGTTCAGCGGCCTTGTCGGAAATCGCCGGAGTGATTCCGGACCAATGGAACCAGTCTGCACCCTCCATGATCGCGTCGAAATCGAAGTCGGAAGGATCAGCTTCAGCGATGGAAGAACCGGCACGATCGTAGATGACCTTGCTCGGACGCATGGAAGCGCCGGACTCAAGGTAATATATGCCGACACGGTTGCCGCCTCTGGCGATATGGTCGGTCTTCACGCCATATTTACGGAGAGCGTTCACCGCAGACTGTCCGATCTCGTGCTCAGGAAGTTTAGTGACGAAGTAAGCGTCGTGACCGTAATTCGCGCAGCTGACCGCTACATTGGCCTCACCGCCACCATAGACGACGTCGAATGAATCAGACTGAACGAAACGAGTGTTGCCCGGGGTCGAGAGTCTCAGCATGATCTCTCCAAGTGTGATAACTTTTGCCATATCGATGTAATGTTTAAATGTAATTCTATTTTGACTTCGCAAAGATAGGACTATTTTTCAATTTTCCGTGTACGCACACGGATTTTTTTCATTTTTTTATATCTTTGCAGAAAGCATTGTAAAAGGAGGAGTATGGAAAAGACGAAAACGACCGTTACAGATGTCGCCAGAAAGGCCGGCGTATCCATCGGGACCGTTGACCGCGTACTGCATGACCGAGGTGAAGTATCAGAGAAGACGAAAGCGAAAGTCAAGGCCGTCATCAAGGAACTGGGCTATGAGATGAACCTGAACGCTTCCCTGCTCGCGAAGAAAGATGACCTGATGATCGCCAGCATCCAGCCGGAACACGACAAGGAAGATTATTGGGACAATATCTGTACCGGCTACCGCATGGGAAGAAGGGACTGTGCGAAATTCGGAACCCAAGGCAAGGTCTGGTTCTTCAACCAGTATGATGCCGAGTCTTTCAAGAAGACCTGCGCGGAAGTGCTGGCCGCCCATCCTGACGGAGTCATCCTCCCCCCTTTCTTTCCGCAGGAGGCCCATGACTTCGCGGAGACCCTGGCTGCCAGGAACATCCCTTACGTCCTCATTGACACAAAGATACATAGCGACAGTTATCTGGCTTTCTTCGGTACGCAGATGTACCGGAGCGGAGAACTCTGCGGCTATCTGCTGACCGAAAGACTGACGGCCGATGAAGTGAAGAAAGTCCTCCATCTCCGACTCAGACGAGACAAGGACAACCGTTCCGATCCGACGGTGAACCGCAGAAGAGGATTCTATGAATATCTGGAGCAGCATTTTCCGGATTGCGAGCGGATCACCCTGGAGATAGACCCTCAGGATCCGGAAGGTTCGAACCGTGCCCTTGCGGAAACGCTCGAGCAGCAACCGGACATCAAGCTCATCGCCATGCTCAGCTCCCGCATCAACATCGTCAGCAGGACCTTGGCGAAATACCGTAAGCCGGACATGAGGATCATCGGCTTCGACAATCTGGCGAAGAACATCGAAGCATTGAAAGACGGCACCGTGGACATCCTGATCGCCAGCAAGGTGACGCAGCTCTCCTATTCCGCCTACTGCCTCCTTTCAGAGCATCTGGCGCTGAAGAAGGAAGTCATGGAACGGGATCATCATCTGCATCTCGACATCCTGACGAAATACAATCTCGACAATTATTAGGCTATTTCTTTAGGACAACCTCGTAAAGATCCCTGCGGCGGTCGCGCAAAGTACGGACGCTACCGTAGGTATGCAGCTCGTTGAGCAGGTCCAGATCGACATCCGACACCAGGATCATTTCCGTGTTCGGGGTCGCTTCCGCACGGCAGCCGTCATTCGGGAAGGCGAAGTCACAAGGAGTGAAGACCGCTGACTGCGCATACTGGATATCCATGTTGTGCACCCTCGGAAGATTGCCGACGCTGCCGGCGATGCAGACGAAACACTCGTTCTCGATCGCACGTGCCTGCGCACAGGCACGGACACGGGTATAGCCGTTCTGGGTATCGGTGAGGAACGGAACGAAGAGGATCTGCATGCCCTGATCGGCCATGATCCGGCTGAGTTCCGGGAACTCGACATCGTAGCAGATGAGGATACCGATCCTGCAGCAGTCCGTCTCGAAAGTCTGGACCATGTTTCCTCCGGTCAGTCCCCAGCTCTTGATCTCGTCCGGAGTGACGTGGATTTTCTCGTACATTTCATAGGAACCGTCACGGCGGACCAGGAAGCCGACATTGTACAGCCGACCGTCCTCCTTCATGTAAGGCATGGAACCCGTGATGATGTTGATGTTGTAGCTGATGGCCAGATTGATGAAACGGTCTCTGACCTCTTCGGTGTATTCCGCCAGTCCACGGATACTCTGCGCCTCACCGAGGTTGTTGTACTTGGCCATGAGCGGTGCGTTGAAATATTCCGGGAAAAGCACGAAATCGCTCTGGTAACCGGACACGGCATCCACGAAGAACTCCACCTGCTCGAACACGTCGTCCAGCGAACGGTAAGGACGCATCTGCCACTGGACCAGGCCGAGGCGGACGGTCGTCTTCTTGTCCAGGACCTCATCGTTCGGGGCCTGGTAATAGATGTTGTCCCACTGGAGAAGAGTCGCGTAATGGAGAGATTCCTCATCATTCGGAAGATAGTTCTTCATCACACGACGGACATGGAAGTCATTGGACAGCTGGAAGGTCAGCACCGGATCGTAAATGTCCCGGCTGCGGACTTTCGCGATGTATTCCTTCACGTTCATCTGATCCGCGTACTTGTAATAGTTCGGAATACGACCGCCGAACATGATGGCTCTGAGGTTCAGTGTCTCGCACAGTTCCTTCCGGTATTCGTACATACGGCGAGCCAGACGGAGGCCACGGTATTCCGGATGGACGAAGACCTCGATGCCGTAAAGGATATCTCCCTGCGGATCATGCGTGCTGAAGGTTTCATTGCCCGTCACTTTCGCATAAGTATGGTCTCCTTTCACCAGATCGTAGTCGACGATGATGGCTAAGGCGCAGGCGACGATCTTCCCGTCCGCGACGGTCACGATCTGCCCCTCAGGAAAAATCCTGAGCAAGGTCTCGATCTGTTCATGTGTCCAGAATTCATCCTTGTCCGCATAGACTCTGCGGAATGATTGCGCCAGCTGCGCATAATCCTCGATCTGAAGATTTCTGACCTCTACTTTATTGATTTTGACATTCTGTTCCATAGCTGATTCTTGAATCAAGGCAAGTTATGAAAAATATCGTTCCGTTAGTTATAAAAAGACGAAAAGTTCCTATCTTGCGCGGAAGAAACCATTTCAACCGACAGATGAGCCAGGAAAACAGGACCTATATCGCCATTGATCTGAAATCGTTCTACGCCTCCGTGGAGTGCGTGGCGCGCGGTCTTGACCCGCTCACGGCCAATCTGGTGGTGGCGGACCCGACGAAGACCGACAAGACCATCTGTCTGGCGGTCTCCCCCAGCCTCAAGGCCTGGGGCATCGGCGGCAGAGCCCGGCTCTTCGAGGTGATCCAGCGGCTCCAGGAGGTCAACCGGGGACGTGGACACCGGCCCTACAAGGCAGAAGGGGTCTCCGCCGCCGATCAGGTGCCGTACGGCGCCTCCGTCCAGGATCCCTTTCTTCGGAGCCACCCAGACTGCAAGGTGGATTTCATCATCGCCCCGCCCCGGATGGCGCACTACATCGAGACCAGCAGCAGGATCTTCGATGTCTACCTGAACTACATCGCTCCGGAAGACATCCATCCTTATTCGATCGACGAAGTCTTCATCGACGCGACCGATTATCTGCCGCTCTACGGACTGAGCGCCCATGAACTGGCAATGAAGATGATCCGCGACGTCCTATCCCGGACCGGCATCACGGCGACGGCGGGCATCGGACCGAATCTCTACCTCTGCAAGGTCGCCATGGACATCGTGGCGAAACACATCCCGGCTGACAAAGACGGCGTGCGCATCGCCGAACTGGACAAGATGAGCTACCGCCGCCTGCTGTGGGATCACCGGCCGCTGACCGATTTCTGGCGCGTCGGCAAAGGGACCGCCGAACGGCTGGAAGCCTACGGCATCCGTACCATGGGCCAGATCGCCCGCTGCTCGGAGCAGAACGAGGAGATCCTCTACCGGCTTTTCGGGGTCAATGCGGAACTGCTGATCGACCATGCCTGGGGCTGGGAGCCCTGCACCATCAGCATGGTCAAGGCCTACCGTCCCGAATCGAACAGCATCTGCAGCGGCCAAGTGCTGACAGAGCCTTACACGGCCCCATTGGCCCGGAATGTGGTCCTGGAAATGGCGGACAACCTGGCACTCGAGCTGCTGGACAAAGGGCTGGTGACGGACCAGCTGGTACTGGATATCGGCTACGACCGGATGAGCCTGGAGGATACGGCTGCTCTGCAGAACTTCCACGGGGACATCACGATGGACCATTATGGCCGGAAAGTCCCGAAACCGGCCCACGGTTCACAGAAGCTGGAACGTCCGACCTCGGCTTCCAGCATCCTGGATCAGACTGCGCTGGACATCTGGGACCGGATCATCGAAGAAGGTTTCCTGGTCAGACGGCTGTGCATCACGGCCAATCATGTGATTCCGGAGGCTGAAGCACGCCGGAGAACCTTGCCGGTGCAGGGAGACCTGTTCACCGATCCTGACGAACTGGAAGCACGGCAGAAAGAACAGGAGGCGCAGGAAGAGAAGGAAAGGAAGGTGCAGGAGGCCATTCTGGACATCAAGAAGAAGTTCGGCAAGAACGCGATCCTGAAAGGGATGAATTTCGAGAAAGGTGCCACGACAAGGGAGCGCAATCAGCAGATAGGAGGACACAAGGCATGAAAGACCAGTACGAAGATATCATCGGACACGAACACCATGTCAGCAGAAGGCATCCTCCGATGTCCATGGAAGCGAGGGCCGCGCAGTTCGCCCCTTTCTCCGCCCTGAACGGGCATCACCGGGCTTTGATGAAGACCGTGGAGGAGCATATCGCCCGGCAGGAAAATCCCCGCTCAGCGACGGGAACGGTGCCAGGCCTTGACATAGACGGGCAGCTCTGACGGGTGCTTGAGCAAGGTAAAGAGCAGGAAGTAGAGTTTCACGCCGATATATTCCGCCTTCGAATAATATTTCTTGAAATAGATCCGGTAGGAACGCTGGACGACGATCTCGCGTTCCAGGGTGTTCCACATCCGTCCGCTGCTTCCTCCGCCGAGGTGAAAGATCCGTGAAGACAGGGTCTTGATCGGCACCTCGTGCTGCCACAGCTTGTGAAACAGGTCCAGATCCTCGCTATAGAGGAAATAGTCCTCGCTCCAGCCGCCGATGCCGTCGAAATCTTCCCGGCTCAGGATCACGGAAGCCCCGATGTACCAGTAACGGGCCTTGCTCCGTTTCACGTTCCACCAGAAAAGATCGCGAAGCGAAGAGAGCGGCTTCCTGGAATTCTCCACCGTTCCGTTCCTGTTGTAGAGTGTGTTCACGTAAGCGGCATGCGGTTCCTCCAGCGCCCGGCGATAATCGTCCTGCATGCTCGCCTGGATCTCCGTATCCGGATTGAGGAAATGCAGGATGCGGCCCCTAGCTCTGGAAGCCCCGATATTGTTCGCCTTCGCGAAGCCGAGATTCGCCCCGTTGCGGACCAGCAGGAAACGCGGGTCTTCCCAGAAAGCGGCGCACAGCTCCAGCGAAGCATCACTGGAAGCATTGTCGGAAACGATCACTTCATAAGGAAGCGTCAGGGAGCGACGGATGCTCTCCAGGCAGTTCCGGAGCAGTTCTTTCGTGTTGTAATTGACGATGACGATCGATATTTCAGGTACAGGAGCAGTTTTCATCAGGCAGCATCATTTTTTCTGGAACGCCGTTTCAGCAGCCCCAGCACATAAGTCTTGACTTCCAGGTATTCCTCCAGCGGATAGATTCTTTCGTAGATCAGCATCATGATCCCGACTCCGGCCAGCAGCTGGAAGAAAAGCATCGGGAAGAGCGGAAGTGCCGTCAGAGAAATGAGCCAGACCAGAATCGCCATGACTGCGGAAGCCAGAAAGATCGGAAGGCAGTCCAGAAGCTGTCGGCCCATGCTGTAAGGGATGACCTTGGCCACTTCCCTGCTATAGGCCAATGAGGCTATGATGCTGACCAGGACCATACCCCAGAGCAGCGCCTCGATATCTAAGAAGATGCCCAGCAGGATTGGAATCGCCGTCAGTAAGGTCTTGAAGATCTCCAGTTTCAACGTGACCCCGGAGCGACCGTCCGCATTGATCACATTGGCACTGATGATCATGAGCGGCAGGAAGAGCCCGGAAAGGCAGAGTACCTGCAGGTAAGCGATGGAAGGGACCCATTGGTCTCCGATCAGAAGCAGGACCGCCGGTCTGGCGATCGCCGCGAGTCCGAGCACGGCAGCGGAAGAAAGCATGAGCGTCGTCCTCAGGATACGGCGGTAGATATGAGCCTGTCGCTGCTGTTCATCCTGGATCTGCGAAAGCACCGGATAGCTGACCCGCTGGACCACGATACCGATGTTCGAGGTAACGAGATTCTTGAATTTATCCGCCCGTGCATATTGGCCCAAAGTAGATGGGCTGTAGACTTTTCCGATGATGAGGGAATAGATTTCCGTCCAGAGCGTGCTGATGATCGAAGACAGCAGCAGCTTGCCGCCGAAAGCGAACATTTCCCGGAAACTCTGTCCGGAGAAGCGCAGGGCCGGTTTCCAATGGGAGAAGACCCAGAGGAGAAGAGTCGTGAGGGCGGCCCGGCAGAGCTGCAGGGAGACCAGTGCCCAGACCCCGAAGCCTTTGAGCGCCATGAGAATACCGACAGTGCCGCTGACCAATGAAGCGATCAGCGAAATGATGGCCTGTGTCTTGAAATCAATCTTACGGATAAGCTGAACTTTCTGGACGATGCCGGCAGCGGTCAGCACGAAGGAAAGGCCGATCAGCCGGATCACCTCGGTCAGGATATCCTGATTGAAGAAACGCGCGATAGCCGGTGCCGCGATGAAAAGCAGAAGATATAACCCGACGGAAGTCAGCAGATTGAAATGAAAGACCGTATTGAGGTCATCTTCGGTGACCACTTTCTTCCGGGTCAATGCACCGGTGAAACCGCTGTCCACCAAGGCAGTGGAGATGGCGATGAAGATGGAGGTCATCCCGACGAGCCCGAACTCTTCCGGCGTAAGGATGTTCGCCAGGATGATGTTCACGATCGCCAGGATCCCCGTACCGATGAGGTTGTCCATGAATCCCCAGGCAACCCCCTTCGCGGTCTTCTTCTTCAAATCATCTGCCATTTTCCTGCATTTTTCCGATTCAAGGGGCTAATAACCCATGGAAACGATATCCTGATATTCGTCCATCATCAATCTCACGTTTCCCCGCCATTCATAAAGATTCACGACATGCTTCCTGCCGTCCTTGCCGAAACGCTTCCTCTTCTCTTCGTCGAAAGCCAGATCCGCCATGGCCTGAGCTGCCGTATCGATATCCATTTTCGGGACAATGATGCCCGTCTTCTCGTGTTCTACGATCTCCTTGAAACCGTCGGCATCGGAAACGATGACCGGACAGCCGCAGGACATCGCCTCGACGACGGAAACGCCGAAACTTTCCTCACGGGAAAGGAAGACGGCAATATCGATCCGGGCATAGAGAGCCGGCAGTTCGTCATGGCTGACCTCACCGAGGAATTCCACCCGATCCGCTACATGGCAGCGGACGGCCAGCCGTTCGAGCGACTCCCTGTCCTTGCCCTTGCCGGCGATGAGCAGACGACTCTGCAGGTCCGGATGGGTCTCGACAAAGATGGAATAGGCCTGGATGAGCAGATCGATGCCATATTTATAGGACAAGGTCTTCACCGTACCGAAGGTCAACGGCTGTTCCGCGTCCCGTTCTCCGGGACGGAAGAAACCGGTATCCACCCCGAAAGGTGTGATACCGATTCCACGATTGCAGAGTTTGGCAGTCTGCAAGGCCATGATCTTGCTGGTGGACAGGATCCGGTCCGAATGCCTGAGGACATATCTGACCAGCTGTTTCTTGAAAAAGCCCTGATAAGGATATTCATAGACATCGCTGCCCCACACGGAAATGATGAAAGGATGAAAGCGGGTCAACGCCGCCACCAGACCGTAGCTGGTCGCATAATGCGCATGCAGCAGATCCGGCTTTTCCATGCGGAGGACATCCTTCAGCCGAAGCACAGCCCTCCGATGAAGATCAAGCTTGCCGAGAAATCTCAAGATTCCTTTTTTCTCCTTGTACCGGAAAAGATCGAAGGTATAGAGCTTGATATGGTTCGTCACATAATAGTCATCATCCGGAAGGGTGATGGAGAAAAGAACCAGATCGACACCCTCGGTCTTCAGTGCCGACGCCCATCTTTTCGTATGTATGTTTCTCGCATCGGAGACCATCAAGACTTTCATGCTACTTCTTCTAAACGGATTGAATCCTCAAATTTACGATTTTTTACGCGGATGAGCAAGGTCAGTAGCTGAGTTTGAGTCCGAGGAAGAAACAGCGCGGAGCCATCGGTCCGTAAATATAGGCCGCATCACGCTCGACTTTCTGGTCGAAATCGTTCTGATAAGCGTCAAAGATATTCTGGACACCTCCGTTGAACTGGAGTCTGATGCCTTTATAGAGTTTCAGATCATATGATACCTTCAGATTCACTTCCATGAAATCCGGAGTCTTGACTGTCACGTCCTTCTCGATGAACCCGGCGTGATGCTCCACCAGCATGCTGCCGGTATAATTGCCGGACAGCGCCAGCATCAGATCCTTCAAAGGATTGTACGAGAAAGTGAAGTAACCATAGATATCCGGGGTACGGAAAATCTTCTTCGTCATTTCCACATCCGGACTCCACTGACGAGCTTCCTTGTAGCGAGCACTCTGGAAAGTCATTCCGGCCTGGAGCTGGATCCGATCTTTCCAGGCGATCTTGCCTTCGAGGTTACCACCGAACACACGGGCGCCCTTGCCGTTGACACGCCGGCGGACCATCACCCCGAACTCGTTCGGCTCCTGCTGTTCCTCCAGGATGAAGACATCCTTCAGGTCGTTATAGAAACCTTCGACCAGCAGATTCGCCTGCACGTCTCCCCAGATGCCGTACATGTCGGCAGAAAGGCTGACGCTCTGAGATTTTTCCGGCCTCAAGGTATTCCGGTCGAACTCGATCACGTATATGTCACCGCCGGCATTGTCCACATGCATGTCCTCGTCGAAGGCCTGAGGCGCACGGAAACCGAAAGAATAGGACGCACGGAGATTGATGTTCTCGATCGGATTGTATCTCAGGTTCGCACGCGGGCTGAAGATCGGTTTCTTCAGCATGCTGTGCTTGTCCAGACGACCGCCGAGCAGGAAACCCCATTTGCTGTTCTTCCATTCGTTCTGCAGATAAGCACTGATGATGTCCACTCGCTGGTCGATCGGTTTCCGGTAAGCCTTGGACACGTCGTGCAGGAAATCCTGATTGAATTCGACGCCCGCAGTCAGGTCAGCCGGCATGAAGAGACATTTGTTGAACTTGTAGATATACTGCAGACCGGTCATCCAGGTCGTGTTGTCCGTCTTTCCGTAAGCGTCCGGATTCATCTTGAGTCCATAATAGCTCTTGCGGTTGATGTCCTGTACGGAAGCGAAGGCATTCAGGCGATGGCGCTCGTCTTTCGAGAACCAGTCGAATTTCAGTCCACCGGTATTGATGCCGTGCTTGATTTCTTCCGCGATCTGAGCCTCGTGCGGCGGGATATCCAGCTGATCACCGCCACGACGGTATTCCTGCAGATGATGATACTCTGCCGTGATCTTGCTGTAAAGTCCGGTCTTGATGTAGGAACGGAAGCCGAGGGTCTGGCTGCTGATTTTCGCCAGTTCCGTGAAGCCGTCACCGTCCGTATCATAGCCCGTGAACTCGCGGTTCTGTCCGAAGATCGCGAGGCCCATCTTGTTGTCGTCCGTCACCAGCGAAGCGTTGATCGCCGTATTGTTCTCCCAGGAGTTCTTCACATCATAATTGGTCAAGGTATGGGCCAATGTAGCCGAATTCCTCGTAGGTTCCTTCGTGATGATGTTGATCGTACCGGCAATGGCGGAAGAGCCGAAAAGTGCGGAACCGCCACCACGCATCACCTCTACCCTATCCACCATGTTGGCCGGGATCTGATCCGTGCCGTAAACGCCGGCGAGGGCTGAGAAAATCGGTCTCGAGTCAATGAGGATCTGCGTATAAGGTCCGTCAAGTCCATTGATCCTGATCTGCTGGAAGCCGCAGTTCTGGCAATTGTTCTCGACACGCACGCCTGGCTGGAAATTCAGCCCCTGCGAAAGTTTGCAGGCATTCACCTGGTTGTACAGATCCATGGTCACGACATTCACGAGGGTCGGAGCCATGCGCCGGGTCGTCTCGCTGCGGTTCGCGGACACCACGACTCCGTCCAGGGCGATGCGGTCTTCCTCCAGCTCGAAATTGAGTTCAAGAGTATAACCTTTCTTGAAGACGACTTTTCTGGAAACGGTCCGGTATCCCATGGCAGCTACCTCTACGGTGAATTCGCCGACCGGAAGATTCTTGAGGAAATAATGGCCGGTCTGGTCCGTCATCATGCTGATGGTCGTTCCTTTGACGGTCACATAGATATAGGGAAGATGCTCCCCTGTCGCCTTGTCCTTGACATGGCCGATGAGATTCGCATCCGTACCTTCCTGCGGATGGTTCTCTCGATAGATACCGGAGACATAATCTCCACTGATGAAATGTTCTGCTTTCTTTTCCGCTTCAGCGGACACGCCGGGACACAGGCATAGCCAGCCGGCAACGACTAATAAAATTTTCTTCATAAATAGTTCGATAGGTCCTGGATGACCGGTCAGGGACGTCCAGGACAGTTAATGTTTCATTATTCTTCTTTACAGCTGCAGCTGATGGCTCCGGACTTCCCTTCTACGGAAAAGCCCAGGCTTTCGACAGCAGCGGTGAGGTCCTCCAGACGGGCCTTGCCCTCCACGGTTGCGGTTCCGGCAGCGAGATCGATGGTCACGGACTCGACACCGGCGACTTCCTCGATGGCTTTACGCGCATTGGCCGCACAATGGTTGCATTTCATTCCATTGATCTTCAGGACCGATGGAACGGCAGGCGATGCCGCCGATACGGTCTCATTGACCTGAGTCTTGAAACCAAGGGCATCCACGGCGGCGATCACGTCCTGGACCTTGAAATCACCTCTTACCAGCGCATTGCCGGTCGGCAGGTCCACCTCAGCGAAGTCTACGCCAGCTACCTCTGATATAGCCTTGCGGACATTGGCCAGGCAATGATTGCATTTCATCCCGTCGATATGGAAAGCGGTCTCTCCGGACACGGCCTGCAGCTCCTTCTTTTCCGGTTTCACGAAGAAACGATGGATGAGGGCATTGGCAAGCAGCAGGACGAAAGCGGCCACGAAGACCCAGCTGTACCAAGGAACGGCACTCGGAGCGCAGCAGGCTCCCCGCTCGATCAGACCCTCCGTGAAGAAACCGGCCGGGAAGAGGTAGTCGATCCCGAAAGCGAAAAGCGTCGCACCGAAGATGATGGAAGCCAGATAGACCAGCAAGGTACGGGTACCCATCACTTTTCTGATCACCAGCATGGAAGCCATGTTCACGGCCGGGCCGGCCATCAGCAGCACGAGAGCAGCACCTGGAGTCAGACCTTTCAGCATCAAGGCGATGGCGATAGGAATGGAACCGGTCGCGCAGACGTACATGGGAATCGCGCAGAGGAGGACGACCAGCACGCTCAGGGCGGTGTTGCCTTTGAAGGCGAGCAGCCATTCGTCCGGAATATAGGTGATCAGGGCGGCGATGGCCAGACCGATGACCAGCCATTTTCCGATATCCTGCATCATTTCGAAATAAGCGTAACGGAAGACTTCCTTGACTTTCTCCCAGAAGCTGACCTGCGTCTTCACTTCCTCAGCGGAAGGCTTCTGCTGCAATTCGGCTTCTTCCGGATGAAGACGGTCGGAAATGTTCGCCATCAATCCACCGAACAAGGCGGTGAAGAGAGCAGCGACCGGACGGACGATGGCGAAAGGCCAGCCCATCATGGAATAGGTCGCCATGATCGAATCCACTCCGGTCTGCGGAGTAGCGATCAGGAAAGCGATGACGGCACCGTGGGACGCACCTTCCTTTCTCAAGGACATGGCGGTCGGGATGACACCGCAGGAACACAGCGGAATAGGAATGCCGAGCAGCGTCGAGAGCAGCACGGACTTGAAGTTCGGCTTCGACATGTGCTTGCGGAACAGTGAAGATGGTACGAAGACGTGCATGATACCTGCCAGGAAAAATCCGAGCAGCAGGTAAGGTGACATCATCGTCAGCATATGTAGAATTTCTTCCATAGCCTATAATATCAATTCAGATGTGCAAAGATAAGAAAAAGGTAAATTTTCCGAAATACCAAGAATCTACCATTTTTCATTGAAATCCTCTATTCCGGAACATAGATGATCTCTCCGTTTTCCAGTTCGTAGGCAATCCCGACTTTCCGGCCACGTTTTCCGGTTTCCTTATCCTGATCCTCCGAAGGAGTGTAGCGGTTGATTTCCGTACCTTCCTTCGTGATGATCTCCATATTGTCCTTGCCCGGATTCTTCACCATGGTGAAATCTTCCTTGCTGAAGATTTCCGTCATGTTGAAGCGAGTCACGAGCGCCACCATCAACGCTACCGCGAACACCATCGCGGCATCGAAGAGGTTGCTGACCACGCTCATCGGGTCATCATCAAAATCTCCTCCGAGGAGTCTTCTTCTTCTTTTCTTCATGATCCGGTGATTCAGTTACGTGACTCAGAAAGGGTATCGACCAGGAATTCGATGTCGGTCATGTCCGCCAGGTACCAGCGTTGCTTGATCTGCAGGGTGACGAAACCGACGGCTGCGGCGAAAAGGCCGACCACGGTGGTCGCGAAGGCAACCTGCATGTTATAGGCCATGGAAGCGATGTCACCGGAAGCCAGACCGGACAAGGCCGGTCCCATCGGGATCAAGGTACCCATCAGACCGAGCATAGGGCCCATCTTCGTCAAGACCTTGGACGTATTCAGATCCTTGTCCGCAGCGATCTCGAACTCGGCGGCGATCTTGTTCATGAGGGCTTCGTTGTCCTTTGCGGTCAGGATGCGGCGGATATAGTCAAGCGACAGTCCGTTCGTGCCTTTCGGCAGGTCTTCCAGCAGCTGGTCCGCATTCTCCGCAGTCAGCCCGTCGAAACGCTCCTTCAGAACCTTGCGGGTCTTGCGGAGAGCCAGGTACTGGCCGAAGAAGCCGCCGATCAGGAAGAGGGAGCGGACGAACAGGTAGATCAAAAGTACGATCACCGGCACCAGAAGGCCGGATGAAATCCAGTAAAGGATGTCTGAAATCAGGTTCATTGTATTATGAATTTATTTTATTGTTTCACTTCAAGTTCGCTTTTCCGGCGCAGCCGTCTCTGACGGGCCCGCCACAGGAGCATGCCGGTGAGTGCACCGACGAGGAGAAGGGCCGTGAAGCCGAGGAAGGCCCCCCAATCCACTTCATTGTTGCCGACGACAGCCGTCTGGCCGTTCACGGTCGCGATCACCCCCATGAAGAGGATGAAGATGTTGCAAAGGAAGAGGAGTTCCAGACGGAGATCCTTTTCCGGAAGCAAGACTTTCATCAACCAGGTCAGGCCCGGGATGAGGATGAAGACGGCTCCCGCCATGCACCAGGCCAAGGTCTTGAACCCGATGCCATGGAAAGAGAACATCAGCACGACCAGACCGCTGAACAGGACCGGATAGAAGAGAATGCTCGGGATGAAACGGAGCACCTTGTACGTCATTACCATCCGATTCTTCAGGCGACCGGAGGTCATCATATGGGCGGCAAGCATGCAGAACGCCAGCTGCAGGAAGACATCGACGCTCAGTACGACTGCCGTATCCCGCATCAATGCTGGATCGGACAGCCAGTCCGCGATCTGCGTCTTGCTCTGCTCGATGGCGTATGGCCAGGCCAGCACACAGAACAGGGCCGCTACCGTCGCCGAAAAGAAGACGGCGGACCATTTGCGGTAAGTCTGCTTCAGGATATAGCTGAAGCAGACCACCACCATCAAAGTCATCACTACGATTTCCATAGTCTATTCCGACATTTTACGTCTATGTCTGACGAGAAGGATCAGTCCGGCGAAGGCGGCGATCACGATCACGGCGACCACGATGCCGTCGATCATCCGTTTCTGCGCGGCGGCCTCTTCCGGAGTCAGGCTTTCTTTCCTGAGGACCATTCCCTTGCTGTTGTCCGCAGGGGCTTCGGTCATCTTCTCGCGGACCTCCTTGATGCTCTCCTTGTAAGCGGCCGCCTTTTCAGGAGCAGCTTTCGAAGCGATGAAATCACGGAGTTTCGCATTGTCACAGACCGCACCGGTACATGCCGGAGCATATTTCTTCACGAGGTCCGTATGAAGAGCGGCAATATTGCTCAGCTGCTCGTCAGAAGCCTTCCAGAGCCCCTTGCGAGCCGTTTCCATCATGACAGCGGTCATGTCCTGGAGAGCGGCCGGATTGGCTTTCTCGAAGAAGTTCCGAACCCCCAGATCGAACTTGTCCTGGACATAGACCTCATAGATCTCGTCCCACAGTTCATCATCGATGGCATTCGGCTTCATGACGTTCCAGCCATAAGCGTTCTGGACCAGTTCATCGAAGCTTGCCGCAGCGCTGGCATCCCCTTTCATCTTCTCCTTGATGTAGTTCGGATTGAACAGGGTCGTCCGGCTCTCGATACCGATGGACTCCTTCAGTTCCTGCATGCGGACATTGTTGCGGTTACGGTAATCGCTCAAGTAAGCATCCGGATCCTTGCCGGTCACATTGCGGACCGCGAGGTTCATACCGCCCATGAATTCATACACATGATCCAGGCTGAGGGCACCCCAGGTATTGCTCTGGCGTGGCTGGATGACGGCATCCGTATTGGTGAGCGCGGCCTCGAAAGCATATTGACGGACCGTCTCCCAATTCTTCTCATTGCCGTAGAAAGCGCCCATGTTGTTCAGGTAGACTTCCGCGATCTCGGCTTCATTCTCCCAACGGTCACCGCTCTGGACCATCGTTTGGATGCCGGTGCCGTAGTTGCCGTTCGTTCCGCCGAACACACGGAAAGTCGAGATTTCACGCGCTTCTTTCGGGGAAATACCCTTGTCGACGAGCACTTTCTCCGCAGCCACGGTGCTTTCGTACACCTGGTTCGGGAAGGCATCGTCCTTCGCCGCAGCCGCCATCTCTACCGCACGGTTGATGAGGAAGAGGCGGGAAGCCGCGAGATCACGGAGCTGTCCGGAGGTCTGAACGACGACGTCGATTCTCGGACGGCCAAGCTCCTCGGACGGAATCAGACGGATATCATTGACCCTGCCGAAAACGTCACGTACCGGCTCCACACCGAGCATATAGAGGATCTGAGCGATGGTCGCTCCCTCGGTCTCGATGAATTCGCCGCTCCACAAGGTATAGCTGACCTTTCTCGGAATACTGTCGTTATGATTTCTCTTATATAGGTCAATGGTGTTCTGTGCCAGGCGCTTGCCTTTGTCCCAGGCGGATTCGGTCGGAGTCTCTTCCGCGTTGATCGCATAGAGGTTGCGGCCGGTCGGCAAGGTATTCGGGTTCACGATCGGGTCACCGCCCGGAGTCGGGCTCGTATAGCCACCGTCGAGCGCATTGACCAATGAAGCCAGCTCCAGTTCAGGGCTGTCCTGGAGGGCCTTCTTATATTTGAGTACATTCAGGATCGCATGCTCCACCTCGGAAACGGCCATGGCGAAGCTGATCTCTTCCTTCGTGTAAGTTCTCCTGTTCATAGCCTTGCCCATCATCGGCTGCATGCCGGAAGCCATCGCTTTGCTCTCTTTCGCAGCGCCCATCATCGCTTTCGCATTGGACTCCGCAGATCTGACCGCCTTGGCGATTTCCTCCTCGGAAGCGCCGTTCTCCGCCATCTTCCGCTGCATGGCTTTCATCATGTCCCCCATGCTCTTGCCGCTCTTCATCATGCGGATCATCTGTCCCATGGACGGATGACCGGAAGGCGTCTTCGCGGCAGCACCGTCCTTCTTCGCTCCGCTCATGGCTTTCATCATGGAAGCCGGCATTTCCTGACCTTCCGCAGCGGCCATCATCATGGCCATCATGCCTTTCGGTGCGGTACGGTCTTTCTCGATAGCTCGAGCCTTGGCCAATTCTTCCGCCGTGATGCCGGCTACTTCGCAGACCAGACGGTCGGAAGCGGTCTGACGGCCGTTCAGCAGACGGTTCACCAGTTTCCTGGACGGTTCGAGATAACGGACGTTGAAGATGGACTTGTGCTTCTCGACGTCAGCGGAAGCCTTTCCACGCTGCTTGTCGAGGGCCAGCAGGCTGTAAGCGACCGGTTCCACCGTCATCGCATAGACGGAACTGATGATCCGGTCCGGACTGTAAGGGACTCCCATCGTGTACAACTGACCGGTGATCTTCTCGGTCGCCAGTTCCTCCGCGAAGTTCTCGATACGAAGAATTTCTTCCTCCGTGTACGGAACCGTGAGGGTGCTGTCCATCTGGAGTTCACGGTGGATGCCCATCTTCACGGTCAGGGCCTTTACCTTGAGCGCATTCTTCTCCTGCTCGGCAGGGGTTCCGTCCGCAATGCTGTTGCTGTAGATGCGGATGGCCTCGGAAAGTTCACGGTAAGTGCTTCTGAGGCTGCTTTCCATGAACGGTGGAGTCAGGTAGGACTGGATACCGGCATAGGAACGTCTCTTCGCGATCATCGCTTCACCGACATTACCGATCGTATAGATGTAGTAATGAGGCAGGGTGCCGACCAGACGGTCCGGCCAGTCGGAACTGCTGAGCGCAACCTGTTTCCTCGGAGTGAACTCCAGGCTGCCGTGGGTACCGAAATGGATCAGCGCATCGGCTTGGAAGCCATGACGGATCCAGAGGTAAGGAGCCAGGTAAGCATGGGTCGGTGCGGCATCCGTACCGTGAACCATCTTGAAATGGTCGCTGCCGGTACCTGCTGCTGGCTGCGGAAGCAGGACCACATTGCCGAAATCGAGGCGGGAAACGGCAAGTTCCCCGTTCTCATTGACCATATAATCTCCAGGGAAATCCCCGTAAGCGGCGGTCACCTCCGCATATTTCTCCGGACGGATGCTCTTCTTCACCCAATCCCCGTATTCATCGGCATTGATAAAGACCGGATGAGCCTTCTTCATGAAACCGGAAGCCGCTCCCTCCGCATAAGTGCCGAAGACCGCTCCTTCCTGCATGATCAGTTGCTTGAAAGTCTCGAGGTCCGTCGGCAGGCCGGTCACCTTGTAACCCTCGCTGCGCAGACGTTTGAGGACGTTGTACAAGGAAGGGACAACCTCCATTCCGGCGGCCGTCAAGGCACTCTGCCCGACGCCTTTATAATAGACGATGGCCACCTTCTTCTCCGCATTCGGCTTGGATTTCAGGTCAATGTAGTTGTTGACCGTCTCCACGAAGCTGTCCAGACGCTCCGGGATGGCCTTTGCCTGCGGAAGTCCTTCGTCATCGAGGTAATGGCCGAAAAGGGCATAGGGACGGATCGCACCGTCGATTTCAGGAGTGACGACGCTCTGGGAGAGGAAGCCTCCCACCATGCCCATCTTGTCCTTCTCCCAATCTTCCACCAGCGTATTGACGTACAGCGGCGAGAAAAGCGGGATATTGCGTTCCTCCAGCATCTTGACCACCTTGTCTCCCATACGGCCGTGAGCCATGTTGATCAGAGCGGACGGAGCGACGGAATCGATGAGATGCTCCCGGCGGAACTTGTTGAAGTTGCGGACCGGGAAGACCATGTTGCCGGTCTTCTCCAGGGCCACGATGAGGTCGGAAGGCTCCCCCATCTGTCCGGTGATGATGATGCGTGGAGCATCCTCTTTCCAGAGGCCGTTCTTCTTCAGGTAGGCGACATACTCCGCATATTCATCGAAACCGAGCGATTCATTGTCCATATCGGTGAGATCCGGATGGTAGAGCATCTCGAAAGCACCGGGAACGGCAGCTTCCGGCTCCTGGCAGAAGAAGGCCTTTCCGTCGATCTCGTTACGGACGTAGTTCAGCAGGCTCCGGTAATTCTTGCGGGAGGTGCCGGCAAGATAGGTTCCGAGCGTATCCACATGAACGGAATCGACCGTGCAGATATTGTTGGCCGGATTCGTCGCCGCGATGGTCATGATCGGATGCTTCCGACCATAGTCCTGGATGCGGGCGCGCTGCTCTTCCGTGATCTTCAGGCCCATGCCGTTGATGAACAGCATGTCGCAACCGTCGATGCCGTCCAGTTCATCTTCCGTTATCTCGCGGATAGAGATCCAGCTGTTCGTGTTCGCTTTCGAAAGCTGTCCGAGCTGGATAGCCTGGAAATTCAGGAAACCGACACGGGTAGAGGAAGCGAGACTGTTCCAGGCAAGACCGGCCGCCGCAACCGCAATGAGGGCTGCAGCGACGATCGTGATCTGTTTTTTCTTGAATTTGAATTTCTTCATGTCTTATCGTTTGAAAAACTCTTCGATGTCGAGGGAAAGTCCGATGGAAGCCGTCGTTCCCGTCGTTGTCGGAGAATTACCGTAATAATAATCTGGAATATAGTTGAACAGGTTATCGATCATCAGATTAAGATGCACGCCTTCATAGAGAGTCTGGGAAAAATTCAGTTTCCAGATACTGTAATCCGGATAGATGACCTGAGCCGTCTGCGTGTAATCTGAACCCGAAACATATTCATCCAGCACCGCTTTCGACATGTAGCGTACGCTCAACGACACGTCGAAGCCATAGTTCCGGAAATCCTTTCCGTAATTCACCCTTGCGGTCATCGTCACCGGACGTGTGGAGGAAAGAAGCGGCTGACCTTCAGCGATGACTTCATCCGTGAACACGTAGGAGACTCTGGCACCGAAACCGCAATCCAGGTTCATGGAGACGCTGGCATCGATTCCCCTCACCTGAAGCGGAGCCATGTTCATGTACATCCTGTCGTTGGAGCCTTGCTTGACCGCTGTCGTGATCCGGTCCTTGACGAAATTGTAGAAACCGGTCACCGTCACGTTCCAATGTTTCTGCATATATTCTGCGGAAAGGGAGAGGTTGTGGCTGTACTCCGGACGGAGATCCTTGTTACCGTAGATCATGAAAATGTTCGCCATGTTGAAATTCATGAACATTTCCTTCAAGGTCGGGGCACGGAAACCTGCGGCATAGGAGGCTCTCAGGGAGCAGTTGTCCAGTTTGTACATCAGGCTCAGCTTCGGAGCGACATTGTGCTTGTTCGCGGCGGAGAAATAGTCATAGCGCACACCGGCGATGAGGTTGAACTTCTTGATCGGGTTCCAGTCGAACTGGGCGAAGACATCGGCCGTATGCTGGGTGTGGAAGCCGTTTCCTTCGAACTGGTAGGACATCAGGTAGTCATACATGTAGTCGGTACCGGCCGTCAAGGTATGCTTGTCCCGGAACACGTGGTTGTAAAGGAGACGACCGCTCTGCTGCACGTTGCAGTAGTCCCGGATATCCAGACGGTCGACAGGCGTGAAATCACTCTTGTCGTACTCGTCATAGGTATAGGAACCTTCCAGATGATCGGCATCTGAAATGCTCCAGTTCCCTTTCAGGCCGAAATTCACACCTCTGTAGCGTTCTTTGCGCTGCTGACCCGGCTCACGCTGACGGAAGAAATAACCGGCGTTCGCGGTGAACTTGAATTTACGGGAAGGGGTCCAGACCAGACGGTCCTTCACGTTGTAGCTCTGGTTCGCATAGATGCGCGTCATTCCGGACTTGTCATCCTTAGCGAGCGGAATATCATCGACCTGGTGGCCCTGGAAATTCAGACTGTTGCTGACTTTATTCACCTTGAAACCGACCGTGGTACCGTAACGGAGTTCATTGAAAGCACCGTAACGGGCGTTCACGTTCACGCTCCAGGGTTCCGTCGCCGTCTTGCTGATGAGGTTGACGACACCACCGACCGCATTGGATCCGTAGAGCGAGGAAGCCGCGCCTTTCACGATCTCGATCTTGCCGACATTGTCCAGATTCAGACGGCTGTAGTCGATGTTGTCAAGCGTCTCGCCGGCCACCCTTTCGCCATCCACGAGGAAAAGCACGGAGTTGCCGCCGAAACCGGTCATGTTCAGGGACAGCTGCTGGTTCATCTGGTAAGAGAACTCGATGCCCGGCAGCTCAGACTGAAGCAGATCGGCGACATTGGTCGCGTCCACTCTCCGGATATCGTCCGTGCTGATCACCCGGGTGATGATCGGCACATCCTTCAGCAGTTTCGGCGTGCGGGTACCCGTCACGACGACCTCATCCAGGAAATTCCGGTCCGGTTTCAGCTGGATTTCCTTTATAACATAAATGTTATCGTTGCTAACATTTATGTTAGCAGACTCATAACCCATGAAAGAGACGCATACAAGGCCTCCTTCGGGATTTTTCAGTGTCAATTCGAACTGACCCTTGTCATCTGTCAATGTTCCGTTTTCAGGATCCTCCTGCAGGAAGACTGCGGCACCGGGCAAGGTGTTGCGGTTCTCATCGTAGACGGTTCCGGCGATGCGGAGCTGTCCCCAGGCCGCAGCACCGGCCAGGAAAGTAAAGAGAAAGGCCAGAAAAGTTTTCTTAATCATGGACATCATTTGAATTCTACTGGGTAAATGTAATTGATGGTAATCAGGCCGCTGCCGTATTTGACCAGCTGCAGCGCGAAGCAGGTACCGTCCTTCTCCTTAACGAGATAGACGTTCTTCTTCGGCGTATAGACCGGAGGCATGCTGCTCATGTCGACATCCAGCCAGGTTTTCAGGACCGGATTGAGCGAGTCGTCCACATAGATGACCGCACCCTGCTGCATATAGGTCATGTCATAAAGGAGGTAAGCCGGTTCGTCCGGTTGGAAAGCCTCATCGGCAGGCTTCTCGCCATTGAGCAGGCTCTGGAAAGTCTGATGCTCTGTCTGAAGCACAGCACCTCCGTTGGTCTTGCAGTCGTAGCGGTGGATGGCGAAGTCCCAGTTTTCAGGTTCTTCCAGCTGCGGGGCTTCGGGAAGTCCCTCCCCTGCCTGAGCGGCAGAAGGCAGCAGTTTCAAGTTCTCATCCAGGAGCGTATATTGTAAAGTCAGGATTCCCTCCACATTCTCATCATTCTTGTAGCCCAGCAGTTTGATGATCGCCAGGGAATGATCCTGAAGACGGAGGGCATAGACCTTCGTGCCGGGCAGATAACTGCTGCCGACTTTTCTCAGCCAGGAATTTAAAAGCGGATTCACGGAAGCCTTCACCTTGCGGTCGCCCGAAAGGACGATCTCCCCAAGCTCGTCAGCGACGAACTCAGCGGGTTCCTTCCGCTCCGGTACTTTCTCGCCAGCCGCTTCGTTCGGCTGCTTGCTGTCCGGGTTGAAGGCCCAGACCAGATCGGACATATTAGAATAGTCTGTCAGCGCGACCTTGCCGCCATTGGTCTTGAAATCGAAATGATGGATGGCCAGATCCCAGTCAGCCGGCTCTCCGGCAGCGGCATCAGCGGCCGAACGGACTTCCAGCCTGTTCCGGTCGAAGTCCAGATAGGCCCATTCATCCAGATTGCGGACATCGAGATGAACGACACCGGTCGTCGCTGTCCGCGGAGACAGGAAGCCGTACGGTGCCGGCATGGTCCGAGCCTCGAATTTCCTGTTCTTCAGATCCAGGTAGATCCATTCTTTCTTGTTGTCGCAATTCAGAAAGATCGTTCCTGAATTGCCCCAAGTCTCGACGAAACCGTATTCCTTGCTCTCGACATCGTACAAACCGCCGAGAATGCCATGACAGGAAACGGAAGAGAGTGCGACCATTCCCAACATCAGGGAAAGGGTCAGATATTCATGACGCATGAATTGCATGTTTTTTCAGTTGTTTTTAAAATCTTTTTATTCAACGGCTGCAAAATTACAGCCTTGAGGAAGCATGCACAATACTGAAAACTTGTTATTGTGAAGGTGGAAAGAGCTGTTCCTGCCCGAAAAAAAAGCCGGCTGCACGGCAGCCAGCTTATCATTCAGGAGATGAAGCTCCAGAAATCAGTTCTTTGACGGATAGGTGCAGACACCCTCGAAATGATGAGGCAGCGGAAACGGCATCTTGCCTGGCTGAACTCCGTATTCAAGGGTCAGTCTCGTGGATTTTCCATCTGCACTCCTGACATTGGATCCCACGAAATTCAGGACCTTGTAGATGGTTCCGTTCACATCGATTTCGACCGGACCAGCGACTTCGTAGGTGATGATGCCTTTATCATCTTTAACGCACTTCGCATCCTTGATGGTCAAAGCCGGCATCGCCATCTTTTTTCCTCCCATGCCCGGAATCTCGAAAGAAGGGATCGCGATAGTGGCCGTAGCATATCCTGCATTCGGTTGTACCTTAACGGTGAGGTCTACCTGATTATCATTGCAGTTCATCTGACCGACATAAGCTTCTTCAGCAGGAGTCTGCGGACCACCCATCGGTCCGTTCTTCTCAGTACATGATGCGACAGCGAGAACAAGCGCTGCTGCAGTTAGGATTGATTTGAATTTCATTTGTATTGCTAGATTTAATTATTGTTTCAAAAGACGTTGCAAAATTACAGGATATGGGATAGACCATCAACCCAAGATTTTGGTATTTTTCAGGCCCGATTTCGTCCCGACTACCAAGAATCTAGTATTCCACCTGCAATTTTCCTTTGAAACAATGATCCAGCGCGAAAGGCATGCGACCAGGCTTGATTCCGTAGTTCACCGTCAGCGTGACCGTTCCGTCCGCCGCAGTCGTCCGCGTTGCAGTCAGCCCTTCCGGGAAATGGTAGACCGTCCCACCGACAGTAAATTCCATCTTTGCATGATGATACACCACCTGATCTCCCTTCCGCTGCATCGTGACGTTCCGGACGGCAAGCATCGGCATGGTCTTCCCTTCCTTATCGTAGGCCGGCAGGAAGAAGGTACAGGTGCCTTTCCCTTCATCGACATCACCGACATAGAGGTAAGCTCCCTCCATCGGTACGTAGTTCCAGACTTTCAGACTTCCGACGAAGCAGTCTCCATTGACCTCAGTCTCCTCCGGAATGAGCGGAGTCAGCACTTTATTGCACGAAACAGCAGCGATGAAGACCACCGCTGCTGTCATTATTGTTCTAAAAAGTTTCATATTCCTCTATATCAAGCTGTTCAAGCCGCACCAGCCGGCGACATGATAAACCATGAAGGCCATGACCCAAGCCAGGATCATCGTATAGATCGCACTGTAGATCGCCCATTTCCAGCCACCGGTTTCATTCTTGATGGCAATGAAGGTAGCGAAGCATGGGAAGTAGAGCAGGACGAAGACCAGGAAACCGAGCGCGGCCGCCGGTGTGATCGTCTTCTGCAATGCTTTCTGAAGACGTGTATCGCTGGTTTCCACCACCTCTGCCGCAGCCTCTTCTTCACCACCGATACCGTACATCACGCCCATTGAACTGACTACCAGCTCCTTGGCACCGACACCGGCTACGATACCGACACCCATTCTCCAATCCAGACCGAGCGGAGTAAGCACCGGTTCAATGGCTTTGCCGACCATACCGATATAAGAATTTTCCTGTTCCTCCTCCACGGTCGGATATTTTCCGTGGCTCGGGAAGTAACCGAGCGCCCAGATGATCATGGAAGCGATCAGAATCACGCCACCCATCTTGTGCAGGTACTGCTTGCCCTTGTCCCAGGTATGTCTGAAAACGGATTTTCCGGTCGGCACACGGTAAGGCGGCAGTTCCATGACGAACGGCAGGTTGTCGTCCTTGATGAAATGGCTCAGCAGTTTCGCCGTCAGCACGGAAAGCAGGATGCCGAAAAGATAGAGTCCCAGAAGCACCAGCGCGCCATGCTCCGGGAAGAAGGCCCCGGCCAGCAGCACGAAGACCGGAAGTCTGCCGGAGCAGGACATGAACGGCAAGATGAAGATCGTCACCAGACGGGCCCTGCGGTTCTCGATCATACGGGTCGCCAGAACAGCCGGCACATTGCAGCCGAAGCCCATGATCATAGGAATGAACGACTTGCCATGCAAGCCCATCTTGTGCATGAGCCGGTCCATGATGAAAGCGGCTCTTGCCATGTATCCGGAATCCTCCAGCAAAGATATGAAAAGATAAAGGATAAGGATATTCGGCAGGAAGACAAGCACGGAACCGACACCGTTGATGATGCCGTCGACCACAAGATCCTTGAGCCAGCCTTCACTCATGTTCATGGATATGAAATCACTGAATTTCTCGACGCACCAGTTGATCCAGTCCATCGGGTAAGCCCCCAGAGAGAAGGTCGCCCAGAAAATCAGATAAAGGATGGCGATGAAGATCGGAAATGCCAGCCACTTGTTCGTGATGATGCTGTCGATCTTGTCGGTCAATGAGGATCGGTAATGAGCCTTCTTCACCTTTCTCGTGTAAGTCTCCGCCAAAGCGCCCTGCACGAAGGCGTATTTCGCCTCCACGATGGCATCGCTCGAACTGATGCCGAGCACTTCCTTGCATTTCTCCTGTTCTTCCAGACGCGCCGCGACCAGATGATCATAGTTCGGAAGCCCATTGACCAGTTCCTCGATACTCTTGTCCCCTTCCAGATACTTGATGGCAAGGTAACGGGTGGAATATTTCAGGCTCAGTTCGGAATTTTCCCGGAAAAGTCCTTGCAGACGGACGATACTTTCCTCGAGGTCCTTGCCGTGGTTGATATGGATATGACGGGCCACCTTCGGATCGTAATTCTCATAGACATCGATGATCGTGTCAAAGATCTCATCGATTCCTTTTCCCATCTTGCCGTTCGTCGGAATGATCGGAATACCGAGAAGATAGCCCAGCTGCTTGATATCGAGAGCGTCTCCCTTGTCTTCCAGTTCATCATACATGTTCAGCGCCATGACGACCCTGACATCCATGTCGATCAGCTGTGAGGTCAGGTAGAGGTTACGTTCAAGATTCGAAGCGTCCACCACATTCAGCACGATATCCGGCACCTCATTGAGGATCGCCTTGCGGACATAGAGTTCTTCCGGAGAATAAGCCGAGAGCGAATAGGTTCCCGGCAGGTCAATGAGGGTGAAATCATAGTCTCTGTGCTTGAAATGCCCCTCTTTCGCGTCAACGGTCACACCGCTGTAATTTCCGACATGTTCGTTGCTTCCGGAAGCTATATTATATAAAGAAGTCTTTCCGCAGTTCGGATTACCGACCAGGGCCACCCTGACATGATGATGCTTTTCCTTCACGATTCCCTCATGATCACCTTCCAGCTTCATCTCCTTGCAATCCTGAGCGACGATACCTTTCAGGTGGAGTTTTTCGGTCTGGTCTGCGGAAACGAACTCGTCGACCTTCACTACTTCGATCAATGCGGCCTCCTCACGACGGAGAGAAACCCTGTAGCCGATGATTTCATATTCAATCGGATCTTTCAGTGGAGCATTCATCAGGACACGGACCTGACTGCCTTTCACGAATCCCATCTCAATGATACGGCTACGGAAACTGCCTTTACCATAGACCTTAGCAACGACAGCCTTTTCACCAGTTTTAAGTTCTGATAATTTCATTAAATGTATTTTTCAGTATAGAATGAACAAATTCCATCATTCCGGACATCACAGATGCGCGGAATTCCATTTTGCAAAAATACCGCTCCATCACAGAAGAGACAATACCAAGAACTTGGTATTATTCATTTCTTGCGGGAAAGTTTCTTCGGGAACCAGCCTTTCCTGACACGCTCCCGCTGCTCGAACAGCTCCAGGATGCTCCAGAAAGAAGAGAAAGCAGTGACGCCGAGAATCGTGGAAGCTACCGTGTTCTCCACGAAAAGCGACGCGATGCTGAAAAGGATGCCGGCCAGCAGGAAGACCCACCAGACCTTCACGCCGAAATGATATTCCGTCTTGATGACGACAGGATGGAAGGCACCGATGATCAGAAAGGTAGCCAGACCGACGATAAGACCGCTGAGATTCATGGTTCAGGACAATTAGGCGAGATTACTGCTGATTTCATCCAGATGCACCAGATTGTTCACCAGGGCATAGATCGTCAGACCTGCCGGAGTATGGATCTGGAGTTTGGAAGTGATATTGTACCGGTGCTTCGTGACCGTATTCACGGAAATGAAGAGACTGTCCGCAATTTCCTTATTCGTCATGCCTTTCGCGACGCACTTCAGAATGTCCTTCTCACGCTGGCTCAGCTGTACGGCATTCTCTTCCACGACATCCTCGTTTTCCGTATCGACCTGCACCGGCATGTTGCCTTTCAGCTCAGCGACAGTCTTCTCAAGCTTGATTACGGTCGGCAGAAGAAGCTGGTCCTCTACCTGACAATGGGAAATCAGATCCTGCTCACAGTTGATGATGTCGAAGAGAACGGAATAGAGGAGATCGTTGTTGCTCTTGTCCGGATAGTAGCGGATGATGAGATTCTTCAGCTCGGACAGCTTCTCATCGATATGATTGTGCTTCTCCGCGAAGATCCTGATCGAATAGTCCTTGTCCTTCACTCCTTTGAGCAGATCCCGGACATAGGTGAACACCTTCTCGTTCTCATAATCCATATGCGCCCTGACCTCATTGACATAACGATCGTAATATTTGATGATGAGCATGGAAAGTTCCGGATTATCGGAACAGTTGATCGCCTCGATAAGCTTCCTGCGGATGGACGGCAGGTTGAAAGTCAGGAAATAGTCGTGTCCCTTCTCCAGATAGCCCAGCAAGGAAGGGAGCTTGATCTTGTCCAGTTCGTACGGGCGACCGCAGAGAAAGTTCACTACGGTCAGGAATGTCTTCTCGTCGATCTGCTGATCAGCACATACTTTGCGGATCGTGCTGTCCCCGAATCCCAAAGAAATACCGAATCTGTTGATGACCATCAATAAGGCAGAGTCTTCCCCGATAAGATCACGCATTTCGTAATCAGCTGTGTATTTTGCAGTTAAATTCATACTATACCAATTATTTGTAATCAATGTACATCCAGATGCTGCAAGAATCAGTAGATTTTGGTATTGTACACCTTATCTACAAGCAGTACTTTTGTACCCGTAAGCCATTTAATAACAAAGTAAGATTCGTTAGCCATAACGAGACGATTATTGGTCCGGGTGCGTGATGTATCCGGCCAATATTTTTTATACCCATCTGGTCCGGTACGAATGTACAAAGATACAGCATTTGTCCGAGATGTCAAAGACAAATGCTGCATAATGTCAAATCCCATCATTGCATCCATTCCGTGTCCGCCTGCCGGAAAAACTGGCTCGGTCTCATGCCGGTAATCTTATAGAAGGTATTGCTGAAAGCGGTCAGGCTGTCGTAACCGACCTCGTAGGCGATGTTGCTGAGACTTTCGTCGGAAGCTGCCATCCGCCGGATCGCCTTCATGACGCGGTAGGTCCGCAGATATTGGGTGAAGGACATCCCCAGTTCCGCCTGCATGTAACGGTTGATCGACCTTTCGCTCAGTCCAAGAGACCGGCTGATGAACTGCAACGTGAGCGGCTTATAATAATCGCGGTGGATATTCTCGATAATCCGTCTGGCCGTACAGTTCTCCGTCGTAGGCAATCTCAAGCTGAAACGGAAATCCGCCATGATATGCGGTAAGGTATGCACAGTCGCCTCCAGAAGTTCGTACCGCCAGTCGTCTCTTCCGACGGTGATGGAGCATTCCTTGAAAAGGTCAATGATGCCGTACAGCAGCGGCGGCATCGGATAGACACCGATCTGTGAAAAGACTTCCGCCGTCCGGACATTGTTCGGGAAATAAATTTTCAGGAGACTGACGGAATGCCCGCTGAAGGAGACACGGTGTCTGACTTCCGACGGAACCCAGACAAAATAACCGTAAGGGATGACATACTGGCTGTTCTCCACGTCCAGCGAGGCGACCCCCTCCAGAACGACAAAGATGTGTGCCTTCGAATGACAATGCTGCGGGACAGGTTCACTCAGATCCAATCTCACGACATTCATCTTCTCCGGACAATTCTCGATTTCATCGAATATAAACTTATTTTTCAACATACTCTTGAATTTAGGGTTCATATATTCAGTGATAAACGTAAAATCGACCAAAATTAAGGAAAAAATGATAAATTTGCTACAAAATCACCCAGAATAATCACACTACCTATGAAAGGCTTACTTTACCTGACCCTGTCCGTACTGATCACGGCAGGAACTGCAGCACCGGCATGGGCGCAGTTCGCGCTTACCGCTCCGGAAATCCCCGTCCATAGTCAGGCGTGGCAGCCCAGCATGGATTCCGACCTCCGTCAGATCCGGCTAAATGCCTTTCCGGAACTCCGGTTCCGTGCGGATGATTATATCCGGTGCACTCCGGCGGCCGTACTGCTGCTGACCAAGGCTTTCGGCTACGAGGGACGGAGTTCCTGGGGAAGAATGCTCGCCGCAGATGCTTTCTCCATCGCCTTCATGGCCGCAAGTGTCAACGGGTTCAAATACACCGTCTGCCGGATGAGGCCTGACGGCAGCGCACGCAACTCCTTCCCTTCCGGCCATACTGCAACAGCCTTCACGTTCGCGACGATGCTGCATATGGAATACGGTTGGAGAAGTCCCTGGTTCAGCATCGGAGCCTACACCGTCGCGGCAGCTACCGGCGTCATGCGGATGGCCAATGACAGGCACTGGATGACCGATGTCCTGGCAGGCGCCCTCATCGGTATCGGTTCCGTCCACCTGGGTTATCTCGTCAATGATCTGATATTCAAGGATAAAGGCTTGAACAAAGCCTTCCGGAAAAAGCCTTTCCATTATGACAAGGAGGCCCGGGTCAATGATTTCGACCTGATTATCGCCCGTCGCTTCGTGCTCGGCAGCAAGGACCTGAAAGAAGCCGGAAAGCTCCCCGACAGAGGCAGCAGCCTCGCCTTGAGCGCCAGCCTGCCGATCATTCCTCGTGCCGGAGTCATGTTCCGTCTGGGTGCGGGTTCTCTGGAGAATGTCAATGTCTACAATGCCCTGACGGGCGGCTGCTGGAACCTTCCCTTTGCAAGCCGCGGACAGTTCTGCGCCTACCTGCTGGCGGGTTACGCACGACTGACAGCAGAAGATCCGGACCGTGCCGACGTGGTATCAGGCATCTCATTGGCCTGGTGTCCGGCACCCAGCTTCAAGCTGAAAGCATTCGCCGAATACGAGCATCTCGCCTCCACGCACGGCTCCTATCCCATCCCTTCCATACTCCTGGGCGTAAGTTCCGGATTCTATTTTTAAATGCTTATATTTGCGGGCTTTTTCAAGAAAACAGTCATGACCAGAGATTCCGCATCATATTCCTACCGCCAGATCTGGACGGTCGCCTACCCGATCCTCATCAGTATCGTGATGGAGCAGATGATCGGCATCACAGACACCGCTTTCCTGGGACGAGTCAGCGAAACCGCCCTGGGTGCTTCTACCTTGGCCGGCATCTTCTACATGATCATCTTCATGATCGGCTTCGGCTTCAGCATCGGCTCACAGATCATCATCGCCAGAAGGAACGGTGAGGGCAACTACAGCGAGACCGGCACGATCTTCTACCACGGCATCGCCTTCCTGGCCGTCACCGCCGTCATCATCATCGGAGCGAGCGAATACCTGGCCCCATTGATCCTGAACTACATGATAGACTCGCCCCAAGTGCTCGAGGCCTCATTGGACTATATCCGCTGGAGAGCCTTCGGACTGATCTTCGCCTATACGACCGGAATCTTCAGGGCTTTCTTCGTCGGCACTACACAGACCAAGACATTGACCTTGAACTCGGTCATCATGGTGCTGTCGAACGTGGCCTTCAACTATATCCTCATCTTCGGCAAAGCTGGTTTCCCGGCTCTTGGAATCACCGGAGCCGCCATCGGTTCCACGCTTGCGGAAGGTGTGTCGCTGCTCTTCTTCATCCTCTATACCTGGAAACAGGTGGACTGCAGGAAATACGGACTTGACCGTCTCCCGACCTTCAGCTGGAAGACACTCGGCAACATCCTGAGCGTATCCATCTGGACCATGATCCAGAACGTGATCTCTCTGTCGACCTGGCTGATCTTCTTCGTCTATATAGAACACCTTGGCGAAAGGTATCTGAGCATTTCCACCATCATCCGCAGCACGTCCAACCTGCTCTGGATGGTCATGATGGCCTTTGCAGCGACCTGCAGTTCTCTGGTCAGCAACCTGATCGGGAACGGTCACCCGCATGCCGTGCGCAGCCTGGTCCTGAGGATTCTGAAGCTGTCCTACGGCGCCTGCGCCCTGATGATCTTCATCATGGTCCTCGAACCGGAAATGGTATTAGGCATCTTCACGGACGAGATGGAAGTCATCAAGGAAGCCGTTCCCGCCTTGTGGGTGATCTGCACTTCCTACCTTTTCACGGTGCCGGCCAATGTGCTGCACCAGGCCGTCTGCGGTACCGGAAACACTCGGATGGCCTTCTTCTGCGAACTGGTCAGCCTGGGAGTCTACATGTTCTGGTGCTGGCTGGTCATCCACGTGATGGAATCCAATGTAGCGATCTGCTGGACCGCGGAATTCGCCTATGGCATCCCGATGGTCCTGATGTGCGGCGGCTACCTGCTTTCCGGCAAATGGATGGGAAAGCAGGTCTGATCTACCAGCCTACCGCAGAAAATCAACGATTTCCCTATCTTCAAGGGAAGTGTAATCATATTCCTTCACCAGCTTGCCGTCCTCGACCAGAAGGACCAGAGGCATGTTTCCGCTGGTCATCGGAATGAAATCGAAAGGATGCAGCACATGGAAAGGCAGCTGCAGGCCTTCGCCGTACTCTTCGAAAAAGGCACGGGAAGCGCTTTCCTGATTTTCCTCCGACTGCATGAAGATGACCTGGACCTCCTCTGCCGGAAGTCCATAATGACGGATGATGCCGGCCATACGGCTGGCACATCGCTGGCAGAACTCACAGGCAGTGCTGTAGAAGCAGAGAACCTTGCGGCCTTCATCCAGGCCAAGTTCAGCAGCCCGAGGCGTGAATTCCTGTTCGATGAAATAATGCGAGCCCTCGCCGGTACGTTGGAAGCAATCCGGCGGAGTCACGGCGAAAGGCAGAATCAAGGCAACCGCAAGGCTACCGACCAGGAGCCAGCGCTGCTGACGCTCCAGGAAAACCTTTACCTGAGCATTGCACTTCCGGAACCCTTTGACACCAGGCAGACTGTTCACGGAATCCTCGACGACATTGCCGCAACAGGATGAAGTGCAGCAGCTGCAGCTTTCCTCCACACCGCCGCAGCAGGAAACGGTACGCGGTCCTTTCCTCCGGTACAGCACTGACAGACGCCAGCACATCAATCCCAAGATCACGTTCTTCACCAGAGAATCGAAAGGCTTCAGATCAGCGATCTCGCCCATGCAATGACAGGAGCGTTCATCGCCCAGCGCCATTCTCCAGCCCAGGAACAAAGAGAAGAGGACCAATGAGACCAAGGCCGTCAGATTGACCGTCCTGCGGTAGATGCCCAGCAGATAGGCAATGCCTATCACCAGTTCGAAAACGACGACCAGACGTGCGACGACGGCACAGACATCAAATCCGGCCAGGCCCATAGAAAAAACATAAAGCTCGAAACTATCCAGCGAGAATAGTTTCGAGCAAGCCGAAAAGAGGAAGAAACCTCCTAAGAGTATTCGCAATAAAGTCATGAAAGACAATTATTCATACAAAGGTTTGCACTTGATCTTAGCTACGTTCGAGAGGTTGATGTGAATAAAGTCACCTTTGATGTCAGAAACCTTGATGTCAGAACACTTTCCATCTTCAGGACGAGGCATGGTCACTTCTTTTGCAGTTACTTTTCCGTTTTCAGATTTCAGTTCCACAGTGCAGGTACATTTGTCTGTCTTGGCGCAGGAAGCAAAAAGTGCGGCTGCTGACAGCACTACAAGAATTTTTTTCATAGTTTTTTTCTTTTTGTTTTTAACTTGACAAAGTTATCAAATATCCTCTATAAAAGAAACAGATGCGAATTATTGCAAAAAAATAAGGCTATATTTGCCGACAATGACTTACTAAACCAGAATATACCATGTTCCCCATCCGAAAAACCATTCCAGCCATCCTGTTCGGTCTGCTCTGCCTCCAGGCAACAGCCCAGAACAGCAAAGCCCTCATCCACCGCCATCCTGAACTTTCCGCCGGCTACTACCGCTCATATGCCGTCTGCTGTTCCGACAGCACTGCCGCCAGCCGTCCGGAAGGCTATGCGCCTTTCTACATCAGCCACTATGGCAGGCACGGCAGCCGCTGGCATTCTTCCGAACGGAAATACAAACCGGTACTTGAAGTCCTGGAAAAAGCAGGAGAAGCAGGAGCCTTGACCGCCAAAGGTAAGGAACTGCTGGAAAAAGTCCGGATCATCGCAGCCGATGCCGAAGGACACTACGGAGACCTCTCCCCTCGCGGCGTCCGGGAGCACCGCGCCATTGCGGAACGCATGTACCTGACCTATCCGGAAGTCTTTGCCGGCAAGAACGGCAGACCAGCGAAAGTCGACAGCAGATCCACCGTCGTGGTACGGTGCATCCTGAGCATGGCCGCCAACAACGAACGATTGAAGGAATTCAGGCCGGAACTGCAGATGACCCGCGAATCCAGCCGCAGGAACATGTATTACATGGGCAACCATCACCACTCCGATTCCCTCGAGCTGTTCCGCCAGGCCGCAGCCGTCAGCGACAGCCTCCGCGCTGCCTGGATCCATCCGCAGCGATTCCTGAACTCCATCTTCTCAGACCGTCGTTTCGTCCGCAAGGAAATCAGCAGACCGCAGGTCTGGATGTATGACGTCTTCCAGCTGGCAGGCGGCATGGACAGCGTGGACTACCTGAACATCGATCTGTTCAGCTATTTCACGGACCGGGAACTCTATGATCTCTGGCGCTGCATCAATGCCTACGCCTACATGACCATGGGACCTTCCCTGCGTTTCGGCCGGGCCAACCTCGAAGATGCGAAGCCGCTGCTGCGCAACATCCTCACGACTGCTGACCAGGTCCTGAGTGGAGAACTTGACCAAGATGCTACCCTACGCTTCGGCCACGACTCGAACATCATCCCGCTGCTGAGCCTGATCGGAGAACAGAAAGTCGCTGTCCGCGTCTCACTGGATGAGGTCGAGAAAGCATGGAACCTTTCTGAAATTTCCCCGATGGCGACCAACCTCCAGCTTATCTTCTTCCGTCCGGAGAACGGTCCGGAACACCCGGCTGCCAACCAGATCAAGGTCAGGGTCCTGTACAATGAAAGGGATGCTCAATTACCGATAGAGGGCGCCCCCTTCTACAACTGGGACACCCTCAGAAACTATCTTCAGAGTCGTCTGGACAAGCAGTACGACTGAATCAGTAATCTTTACGGAAAGCGGTGGCAATCACCATGAACAAAGGGAAAATCTCCACACGGCCGATCAGCATGTCTATGGTCAGGATGAACTTGGCCATGGACGGCAGAGAGGAATAATTTCCCATCGTACCGATAGCACCCATTCCCGGACCGGAATTACTCATGCAGGTCAATGGACCGGAGAAAGCTTCCGCGACATCCACTCCGCACATCAGCAGCAGGAAGAAGGAAATCAGCAGAATCGTGGCATACAGACAGATGAAAGTCACGACCTGAGACACATGCTGCTCGTTCACCCAATGCTTACCGACCCTCACGTTGGAGACATAGGTCGGGTGCATCGTCTTCTTCATCTGCAATCCGATCGTCTTGACGAAGATGAGCATACGGTCTGATTTCACGCCACCGTTGGTAGAACCGCTGCAACCGCATTGAAAAGAACCGTACAGCAACATCATGCAGGCCAATGGAGGCCAGAGATTGTTGTCGGCAATGGCGAAGCCCGTCGTCGAGATCTGGCTGGACACCTGGAAAGTTCCGTCCAGGAAAGCCCTGCCCCAGTTCGTATAGGTGCCGGAAAAGATCAGATCCAGAGAAGTGATCAGCGACAGAATCACGAAGGTACCCAGGAAGAATTTCGTCACCGGATTATTGAGCGGTTTGAGCGAACGGGAAACGAAGCTCGCGAAAAGCACACCGAAATTCAACGAAGACAGCATCATGAAAATGATGATGATGATATCGATCGTCACGGAATCATAATAAGCGATGGAACTGTTCCTCGTGCTGAAACCGCCGGTAGCCACTGTACTGAATGAATGGTTCACCGCATCGAAAAACGACATGCCTGCTAAGGTGAGACAGATGGTTTCCAGCACGATGAGTCCGATATAGACCACGAACATGATGGTCACCGCCTTCATCGGACGGTCATGGTAACCTTGCTTGGCCAGAGAGGAAATCTCGATATTCGTCAACTTGAGACGAGCCGCCCCGGTCTTCGGCATGATCAGCAGCAGGAAGACAACGATTCCCAAGCCACCGATGAAATGCGTCGAAGAACGCCAGAACACCAGTCCCTTCGGCAAAGATTCGATATCAGTCAGAATCGTACCTCCCGTCGTCGTGTAACCGGACACACTTTCATACCAGGCATTGATCAAGGAAAACTCCCCTCCCCACAGCACATATGGCAGCATGCCGAAGACAAAGGACAGCACCCAAGCCAGAACCATGGTCATGAAGCCGTCCTTCAGGGAGATCGCCGTGATCTGCCTGACGAAGATGAAGGGGAAAATGCCGACGATGAAGGTAATGATTCCGCTGATTGCAAGAGGTACCATGGCGGAATCCATATCATTGAAGATGGACACACCCATGGAAATGAACATGAACAGCGCACTCACGAGGAGAGCCAGTCCGACATTTCTTGAAATAGCCTTTACATTCATTTGCAGTTCTCGTCAATATTTCCAGGACCGCATAGCGGCCGAGACATTCCAAAATCACAAAGTTAACACTTTTTCTGAACCATCCTACCAGACCTGACGAAGATGACTGCCGGAGAAGCGGTCTTTCTCCACGATGATCTGACGGTCGATCGCTTTCAGCTGGGGAACATGGGAAATGATGCCGATCAGCCTGTTCCCCTCAGAAAGATCGCTCAAAGTATTGATCGCCAGCCTGATGGAATCTTCATCAAGGGAACCGAAGCCCTCATCGACGAACATCGTATCGATCCGGATCCCTCCGGCGCTGGCCTGCACCTCATCGGAAAGTCCAAGCGCAAGCGAGAGCGAAGCCTTGAACTGCTCTCCACCGGAAAGCGACTTGACATCCCGGATTCCCCCGTTGTAATGGTCGACGACATCCAGGTCCAGACCGGTCTTGCTGACCTTGCTGGAGGCTTCTTCCCTTCTTTTCAGTTCATACTGACCGTCAGACAGATGCATCAGCCGGACATTCGCACGGCGGATGATCCGGTCGAAATACTCCATCAGGACGAAAGTCTCGAACATGACCTTATTCTTTTCCCGCAACTGACCGTTCGCCGTATCGGACAAGGAAGCCTTCCACTGGTATTCTTTCTCCAGACCAGCCAGTTCGCTGGATTTCTCCTCGATCCGGTCAAGCGCGGTACGGTTCGTCTGCTGACGAGAATAGAGAATCTGGAGCTGCCGGTCATTTGCCTCCGCCTCCTCGCGGCACTTCCGGAGCCGATCACGATGTTCCTCCAAAGTGGAGACGACCTCCTCCATACCTAATTCTTCCGTACGTTTCCACGCCAGATTCCGTTCCAGAATCTGCTCCTGGACCTGTTTGCGACGACCTTCAAGCCCAGAGAGTTCCGCCTCGCAGGATTTCAGTTCCCTATCGTTGCGTTCGATAGCTTCCTTGATCTTGCGGATCCCGCTTTCCAGCTGCAGAACAGCTGTCTCAGCCGCTTCCTTGCAGGAGTACGGAAGTTCAGCCGTCTTCCGGACACGATGTTCCTTTTTCTCCATGCAGGCCGCCTGCTCCGCCGCCTGGGCTTCAGATAACCCGGCAAACGATTTCCTGACCTCCGCCAGCGCGGCTTCCTTGGCCGGAAGCGCTTCATTCAAACGTTTCCGTTTCTCCACCTGGTTACGCATGACCTTGAGTTCTCCCTCCAGACGACGAAGTTCAATGACCTTGCTGTTGACGCTGGCTTCGATTCCTTCTTTCAATCTGGCATCGATTTCCTGGACTTCCTTGAATTCAGACGTAGCCAAGGCCTGGAGCAGATCGGTCTTCAGTTGCTCGACCAATCCTTTCTGACGGCTGCAGAGTTCCGTGCCCTTATTCACGGAGGCCTGCAGGTCATCCGCCTGCTTCCGCAATCCCTTCACCACTTCTTCAGAAGGGACCTGTTCCGGCAAGATCGCCTTGGCCGGATGATGGACCGCACCGCAGACCGGACATGGCGTTCCTTCAACCAGTCTGTCCGCTAAGATTCCAGCCATATTCGCCCGGAACAGGAGATCAGCCTCCTCCGCCTTGGCATTGGACTCCCGCTGCTGACCGATCCGCCTGAGCAGCAGGCTCTGGTAATCCGCCAGCTTCAGCATTTCACTCCGGTACCGGTTACATTTCTCCCCGAGTTCACTCAGGCTCTTTATCTCGCGTTCTAGCCTGTCCCCGTCAATCGCTTTCCCGGCAATCCGTTCATCCAAACCCTCATAGCCGTCCAATTCCTCCTTCCAGGCCTGAATATCCCGCTCATGCAATTCGACCTTCGCCTGTTTTTCGAGCAGCTGGACCTTCCGGTCCGACAGCGATTTCTCCAGCTGACGGATCTCCGCATCCATACGGTCAAGCTCGTCGAATTCCTTCAACCGTTCCTTGATCTGGCCTTGCTTCGCCGCTTTTTCAGCGATCTGAGGCTCTACCGACTTGGCCTGCACGAAAGACTCCTCCACCTGCTTGCGTTTCTCCTGCAATCCGGCGAACTGACGGTCCAGTTCAGCACGTTTCTGCAGCTGTTCGCGGTAAGTCTCGTATTCCAGTTCCTGATGAGCCATCGCCTCGATACGTCCGGAAAGTTCCTTCTTCCGGTCCATCAGCTTCTTTTCATGCCGGCCGTCTTCTTCCAGCAGAGCCTTGGCGAGTTCCACGACTTCCGCGACCGGTTTCTTCCCTTCTTTTGCCAGCGTCAGCACTTCCGCAGCCGGATTCTCCGGTTCGCAGACCAGTCCGGCAATGTACTGTCTCAAACTGTCCCGTCCCTTTGCACATTCGGCTCCCAGGCGCTTCGTTTCGTCGGCCAGCAATTCCTGGATCCGGACGAAAGGTTGTGTCTTGAAGATGGAACGGAAAATCTCCTGCCGGTTCTTCGTATCCGCGAAAAGCAGTTTCATGAAGTCTCCCTGCGCGATCATCGCGATCTGGGCGAACTGATCCCGGCTGATGCCGATGAGCTCCTGCACGGCAGCCGTTACGTTGGCACTGCCCGTCACCGGATTCTGCCCGTCCGGCAAGGTCAGCACGGCGTTCGTCCCTTCTTCCACAAGCCCGCTTCCCCTTTTCGCCGGACGAAGGTAGGTCGGGTTGCGACGTATCGTATATTCCTTGCCTTTGTAGGCGAAGGTCAGTTCCACATAAGTCGGAGTTTCCGGATCGGCATAGTTCGAACGGAACATGGAACTGTTCCGGTTTCCTCCGCTCGGCGCATCGAAAAGCGCGTAGCAGACGGCATCGAAGATCGTGGTCTTGCCGGCTCCGGTATTCCCGGAAATCAGGTACAGGCCTTTCTCGCCGAAAACGGTGAAATCCACCTGCTCCACTCCTGCATAGGGTCCGAAAGCGGACATTGTCAATTCCAAAGGTCTCATCTCACTCCTCCTTATCTGTTATTCTCCATTGCTTTTTCTATCGTTTCCTCCAGGAAAGCGGTCTGCTCCTCACTGAGTTCCGTACCGTTCTGCAGCAGATACAGTTCCGCGAACAGTTCCTGAGGCGTTTTCTTCTCCACGTCAGCCGTACCGCCGACCACAGTCAGACCGGAACGCGTCCGGGTATTGTCATAACGCAGTTCCATAATGCTGGAATAGATGGTCCTGAGTTTGTTGAGCGCATCAGGTACATCCTCCTCATCCGTCAAGGTCAACCGCACGAAATCGTCCTGATAGCGGGTTCCGGCATAGAAATCATGCGCTGTCAGTTCCTCGTAGCTTCCCCTAAGGTCGAACCAGTCGTGCAGTGGATGAAGCGGAATCTCCCGGATCCCGACCTCCCCTTTCGACCCGAGCTCCACAAGAGTCACTGACTTGACATCATTGACCTCGGAGAAGGAATACTTCAACGGGCTGCCGCAATAACGGACCTCGGGACGACCGCAAGATTGCGGACGGTGCAGATGACCGAGCGCGACATAATCGAAAGATTCAAAGACCGAGACATCGACGTTGTCCAGACCACCGACGAAGACTTCCTCCGACTCGCTGCGCCGAGCTGCCGTGATGAACTGGTGCGCGACCAGGACATTGCGTTCTTCCGGACAGATCCGCATACGATCAATGGCTTTGCGGACCGCCTCGTCATAAGAGGTGATCTCCTCCTTCTCGTCTTCCTCCAGGAAATGCCGGACGACTGCCGGTTTCACGAAAGGAAGGAGCCAGAAATTCACCGGCCCGAAGCAGTCCTCCAGCGTGACCGGCAGGATCTGCCCGTCATAGACCGGAGACATGTAGATGCCGGCTCCATCCAGAACAGCGTTCATGTAACTGATCCTTTCCGCAGAATCATGATTGCCGCTGATCACGAACACCGGTCGGACGGTCCGGACAAGTTCGGACAGGAAATCGCTGAACAGAGTCAAGGCTTCCGCAGAGGGATTGGGCTTATCGTAGATATCACCGGCGATGAGCACTGCATCCGGCTGTTCCTCCCTCACGATGCCGCAGATCTGCGACAGAATATGCTTCTGCTCTTCCAGCATGGACACTTCATTGACCTTCTTTCCAATATGAAGGTCCGACAGATGAATCAGTTTCATGTTCTTTTCTTTCAATTTGCGTACAAAGATAAGGAAAGCTTGGGCCAAACCATGGCACTTTCCCTGAAAACTTTCCTTTTCAGTCTCTCTTTTCATCCTATCATACATCCAGAAAGTGAAAAATGACTGACGGGAAAAACATGACAGGCGAGAAAGGTAAACATTGCAGACCGGAACAAAAAAAACCGGCCCTCACTCAGAGGACCGGGAAAAATAAGCTTGTAAAAATTCATCGGAACGGCATCACTGCTCGTTCAGAGTCTCCATTGCCTTCTCCAGAAACTTCTTGTCGATACGGGCAAGCAGGTATTCCTTACCTTTCTCCTTGCGACTGACATGACGGCGGCAGAACTCTCCGTTTCCCTCGCTCACATAGCAATGTGCCGCGCCATGATAGAAGGTCACCGGACAAGTAGCGGCCTGTTCTCCGTGATGGCCATGATGAGGATGACAGTTCTCCTTGTAGTCGCGGTGATTGCTGGCAGCGTACCAGTCCTGGATCCGGCAGACGGATTGACGGGCCTCCTGCGTTGTTTCTCCGAGGAAACAGGTCAGATATTCCTTCTCCCCTTTGTCATAGATGTTCATGAAATACCCCTCATCGCATCTTACCATCTTGGTCTTGCCTTTCTTGCAGACCACCTCACACGCCTCCTTGTCGTTCTGTGCGAATGACGGAGCTGCAAGTCCCATGAATGCTGCAAGCAGCAGAATGATCTTCTTCATAATTTCGTTTCAATTTATTTTATCTCCGGTGAAGTAAGGGAAATCCGTGCCACAGTCTGAAACGGAATTCGCATTTCCGGAGCAATAGTTCGCCTTTTCTACTGAAGGCTGGTCATTTCACCTGTCCGACGAAAGTCACGACACTGGCGGCTGGAACGGTCATCTGATAGCGGTCTTTCTCCAGCACTATATCTGAAGAAGCACGACGGAATTCCGCAATCGTGGCGTATGCTTCCTGTGAAGCCACAGGACATGCGTCTTCCGGACGAAACACGAAAGACGCCTCCTCGGCAGCCGGGTTCACGACCACGACGATGTAGCGGTCCTCATCCTTGAACGAAGCTAACTTCATTCTTATCACTGATCACGGCTCAGGATGGATTCTCGCTGGAAATCACTTTCGCACCGACCCCATTGGCCTTGAATGAAGTCCTGACTTTAATCGAGGTGAAAGGCAGCAGAGGCTACTCGGCTTCCGATTCAACAACCTCACCGGTATAACTGATCGGTGCGCGGTTATTCGAAGTGACGGACAAGCTGATATTGCCGCCCGGGAAAAGCGTCAGATGAAATGTCACGGTATCCCCTTTTGCATTGACCTGGAATGAAATCTCCGTATAGGTCTTCTTGTGTTTCATGACCTCTTTCTCCTGGTATCTCATCACCTCTTCCTCTTCGAAATCAAAGCCGCCACCTTCACCGTAAGGCAAATTGTACGCCCGTCCATAAAATGGAAGATAGGCCGAGACTTTATTGTCTTTCAATTCGAGGGTATAACCTGAACTGAGGTTGACGCTGCGACCGGCCTGAGGATAAGCCATCCTGACTTCTATCTTGAGGGCAGGGATAGCAGTGGGGGCAGCCTGAACGACGGAGTCAGCCTGAATAAGAGAATCAGACTGAACAACGGAGTCAGACTGAACAACGGAGTCAGACTGAACAACGGAGTCAGACTGAACAACGGAGTCAGACTGAACGATTGAACCGATCTGAGCATATGCCAAAACCGGAAACAGAGTTGCTGCAAGGATCAAAATCTGGATTTTTTGCATATCTTTTTCATTTAATGATTCCGCCGTTTTTATGACAAGCATCGTGCCGAGACTAGTCTTTTGTGCAGAAATTCTGGTTACTTCGATAGTTAGGATTCCGGTTACTTCAACAGATAATTCAATTCATTCGCCCTACATTATCTCCATCATCCACAGAAACGATCACTATTCCTTCCTGTCCGAAACTTACCGCTCCGTTTTTACAGAATAATCACATTAACTCACTGACCCAATGACAATTACATTTTATGCTTTATCTGATAAGATTTGTGAAAAGCACACAATTTCCGATGATGGCACCGGGGAACGATGCAAAGTGCTATGTGTCAGCAAATTGCGAAAAAGAAATGTGCCGTGGTCGAACAAAAAAAGTCAACCACGGCACAGACAAAATCAGCAAAACGCTACATCTCAGCGAGTTACGGTAACAAACCGTGGCATGGTCCCCAAGAAGGGGGAAAGAAGGGAA
>RCNH01000005.1_pt1 | contig 120862 bp, 102 predicted proteins | sample 2041161 | NCBI WGS metagenome assembly RCNH01 (sample SAMN09708215, study PRJNA481090) | Feces metagenome, whole genome shotgun sequencing project. | biome: feces | host: Leptonychotes weddellii | place: Antarctica: Sion Island | collected 2010-03-01 | reverse complement strand
TCAGCTACTCAAGAAGTAGCTTTTGAATTATATCACACTGTTTTCGATTTGTCAAGAACTTTTTTCGAAGTTTTTCAAACTTTTCGAAGTTCTTTCGAACCGTTTCAGTTGTGATTGCTGTGTTTCACACAGCTTTAAGATTGTATCAAATCCGAAGTCATTTGTCAAGCGATTTTTCCATTTTTCTTTCTTTTTTGTTTTAATCTGGAAAGCATCGGCACGATTCCCCAAATGGCAACACTCCCAATCCATGAAAATTCCACATTTTTCTCATTGATTCCCCACATTATCACCAATGGAATCACAATTTCTGCAACTTTTGCTTTATCGTGAAGCTTCAGTTTTTCCCGTGCCTGCCAGACAATCGCCGCAAGCAGACTCAACGCACAGAACCATCCGATTGTCATACCCACGGACAAAAGAGACTCAAACCGCTCCGTTACCCCAGCAATCCGCATTCCACGCACCGCTTCATAGAATCCGTTTTTGTAATTCTCTGCTGCCTGAAGGGACAACGTACCAGCTGTAATCACAGACGCAGTAGTTGCCAGCGCCATGAGCATCAAAAGATATCTGGATGACTTTCCCTCTTCTGTTCTGTGCAATATTCCTCCTGCCCAGGGCAGCAGAAAGCCTGTCATAAGATAGGGGTTGATTCTCTTCACTTCCACATGAAAGCCGATTCTCTGGGGATGAATTCCCCATAATCCAACCGCCAGAATCGGAACATAGAGCAGTGCGGTAATTCTCCAGAGCAGTGCTCCCACATTTCCCGGCTGTTTTCTCCCGGCAGCACTGTAGGCAAGAATCATCAGAACCACCGGAATCCATGCTTTTCCGTTTCCATTTAAATTCCAGCACTCCCCTGTCTGCTTCAAAATCATACCCATCATAAATTCTGCCCAGCACCACTGCAAAATCCAGAACAGCCTGCTTTCTTCTGTTTTCTTCATCCGCCACAGAAGAAAGGTGATTGCCGTACACACTACGCCAGCCAGCAGCACCACCGGCCATGGTTCCGCCCCCGCTCCCATCAAAAGCAGTGAAGACGCACCGCATGTTGCCCACATTGCCAGCTGTCCTCTACTCAGCTTCCTTTTTTTCAAAACGGTACGCCCCCTCTTCTGCGTATATTACGGGTATTTTCCCCTTTTCTGCTCGGTATCCCGCAAGCGTTCTGCCGGGTCTGTGTGCAGACAGGTATTCCGTCAGCTCAGGCAGCTCCGCGCTGCCTTTGAGAATACACAGTTCACAGGACGGTCTCATGTGCGTATAGACTTCCTCCGGGAACGGAAGGACTCGCTCGGTAATCAGAATAAACTGTGCCGTATCCGGGAATATTTCTCCGGCGCAGCTCTCCTTCAGATCTTCAAACGCTGCATCCACAGTTCTGCCCCTACCATGATCTCCCGTATCCGTCGTAATCACGAATTCATTTTCCTGTCTGTCTATTTTTAATGTTACCAGTGGTTTCAGCTTTGCCAGATCCACCGGCTGAAACGGCTTTTCTGTCGCTGCGATCAGCAAAACTGCAAGCCCGATTCCAATCATCCATCGTTTCATCGCTGATTCCTTTCGTCCATAGGATGCAGATGTTCCGGCCGGGCTTTCTTCTTTTTCAGCCTCTGGCGCAGAATCTGCGGTCGCTCGTCTTCAGACAGTGGTGTCAGATAGGGCACGCCCATACTGTCCAGATCCGAAAGATGGAGAATCAGCAAAATCAGTCCTGCTGTCATCCCAAACAATCCACCCAAGGCAGACAGAGAACCAATCAGAAAGCGCCAGACCCGAACCGCCTCAGCAAGGTCCCGGTTTGGCAGTCCAAATCCGCAAACGCCCGCAATGCTTACCGTAATCAGGGCAGCAGGCGAAATCAGTTTGGCTTCCACTGCTGCTGTGCCCACCACAATACCACCGATGATGGAAACCGACTGTCCCACGGACTGCGGCAGATGCAGTCCTGATTCCTGCAGAAGTTCAAAGGCTATCAGCAGTCCCAAAACTTCCACAGCTGTGGAAAACGGCACCGCCTGTTTGCTTTCTATCATCGCCCGAAGCAGCTGCAGCGGAATCATTTCCTGATGAAACGTGGCCAATGCAATATAAAATCCAGGAAGAAGCAGGCTCATGATCAGTGCCCCGTATCTGAGTACCCGGATGCATGAGGCCGAAACAAAATCTCTGCTTCTATCCTCCGGGCTTTCCATTAAAAAGGCAATGTCCACCGGAGCCAGATACCCCATCGGAATTCCGTCTACCAGCAGCCCTACTCTCCCGTCCAGAATTCCCTTGCAGAACCTATCCGCCCGTTCCGTATACTGAAGCAGCGGAAAAGCCGTTGTCCGAGAACCTGTGACATATTCCTCCACAGATGCAGGACTGATCATTCCATCAATATCAATCGTGTCCAGACGATCTTTCATCTTTTGCACTAATTCCGGGTTGGTAACTCCCTCCAGAGATACCACCGTTACCATGGTCAGGCTGCGCCTGCCAACGGTAGTTTCATACAGCCGCAGATCCGGCGAACGCAGATGCCGACGAATCACGCCGGTATTAGATCTTGCTGTTTCCACAAAGGCATCCTTGGAGCCTTTGACCGTGTTTTCCACAGAAGGCGGCGACGGACTTCGCTTGTCCGGTGTCTTTACTTCAAATCCCAGTGCTCCAACTCCCGGAAACAGCACAACACAGAATCCGTTGACCAGAAGCGTCGCCGCCGTGTCCAGATCATTGCATTCTTTGACGACCGAGTTGTAAACGCCTCCGTCAAGTGCCTGGCGGTACAGGCCTTTCATGGAGTCGGCTCGAAGATTTTCAAAAATCGGTTTTACCACATATTCCGAGGTATCTCCCCCGGAAACCAGGCCGTCAATGGCATATGCAAAGATTTCATAAGGCCCGCACTGCAGCGACCTGCTGTAAAAATCGGCAGCGCCTTCAAATATGGCTCTGAGATTCCGGTCTGTCATTTCTCCCGGATAGGCCACCCGAGGCCTGGGTGTGGGCTGTTCCATAGACTCACCTCCCGGATATGATACCCGAATCCCGGCAGAATATACCGCAATGAATTGCAATTTATAATCTGGCATGGTAAAATGAAAAGCGCAAAATACCAGACAATCAGGAAGCGAGGTAACCGCTATGAGCAGCGTAAATCACGCAAAAAAACTGACCGATACAAAATATCTGAACCTGTATGAACTGGAAGCCCAGACCCGGGACGGTACCGTATTTCCCTACTACATGGCCTCCCGTGAGCCGGACCCCGAAAAAATTAAGGCTGTAAGCCATCGGAGCACCCCTAACGGTGTTATCATCTATGGTGTTTACGGAGAAAAAAGAGACTGTGTGGTTCTGGTCAGACAGTACCGCTATCCCATCGGAGACTACATCTATGAGTTTCCCGCCGGACTCGTGGAACCGGGTGAAAATCTGACCGAAGCCGGTGTGCGGGAAATGTTTGAAGAAACAGGTCTGACCCTGACCCCAAAAGAAGCCGGTCCCTGCACCAAGCCTTTCTTTACCACTGTCGGAATGACTGACGAAAGCTGCGGAACCATCTATGGATACTGCACCGGAACTCCCAGCAGCATCAATCAGGAGGGCACCGAAGATATTCAGGTGGTACTGGCTGACCGCGAAGAGTGCTGCAGAATTCTCCGGGAAGAAAATACTGCCATTATGTGTGCCTATATGCTTATGCATTTTATTGCCTCCGAAGGCGATCCTCTGAATTTTCTTGACAAAATCAACTTATAAATAAATACCATAACAGATAGAAAGGGAATTACTTATGAACTTGGAAAAGCCGCTTGTACTGGCAAAAAACCGTTCTGCCAATGCCGTCATCGTAACCGACTGTTATCCCAGAGCTGCTGAAATTATGAGTTTCTATCTCCGGAAGATCACTGGAGCCTGCTACAGCATTCAGTCTCAGACTGATGTTCAGAATGACATCATCCTCCGTCAGTCTGCTTCCGACGAAGAAGATCAGAATCCGGATCGTTTCTGCTACTATATATATGATAAGGATCTTATCTTCGAAGCACCCAACGAACAGGCTGCTGTGTACGGTGTCTACGATTTTCTGGAGCGGATCTGCGGATGCCGCTACTATACCTCCACAGAGGAGTTTGTCCCCTTTGATGCAAATCTGACCGTGCAGTTCTCCCGCTACAGCTTCTCCCCTGTCATGCAGTACCGGGAAGTATACTACCGGGATTTCTCCACGCCGGAGTTTGCCGAAAAACACAAAATGACCGCCACCGGCGCAAAAGATCAGGTGTGGGGCTTCTGGTGCCATTCTTTCCAGACGCTGTGTCCGCCGGAAGAATATTTCGACGAGCATCCGGAATACTTTTCTCTGTATCAGGGAAAACGGGTAGGTGAACACGCACAGCTCTGCCTTTCCAACCCGGACGTATTTGATATCGTCGTGAAAAACCTGCGCAGGCACATGGAGGCCAAGCCCAACTGCCGCTTCTGGTCTCTGTCCCAGAACGACAACGATGCATACTGCACCTGTGAAAAATGTCAGGCAATTAACGAGCGGGAAGGCTCTCCCATGGGCTCGGTTCTGGATTTTGTCAACCGGGTTGCCGAGCAATTCCCTGACAAGACAATTTCTACCCTGGCCTACTGGTATACAAGAAAGCCGCCGAAAACCATCCGTCCTGCCAAAAATGTGCACATTATGCTCTGCAATATTGAGGCCAACCGAGGTCTTCCCATTGAAACCGATCCGCTCAGCCAGGACAGCAAAGACGAGCTTCTGGCATGGAAGGAAATCTGCAAAAACATCTCCCTGTGGGATTACTGCATTCAGTTCCGCAATCTGGTTTCGCCGTTCCCCAATCTGCGGGTTATTCCCGAAAATATCCGTTTCTTCGTAAAGAACAACGTAAAAATGCTGTTCTCTCAGGCAAACCGGGAATATGAAGGAGAGTTCTCCGCGCTCAGAGGCTACCTGCTTGCCAAATGCATGTGGGATCCCGATACAGACGGCAATGCAGTAATCGAAGAGTTCTGCCGGGGTTATTACGGTCCGGCAGCAGACGATCTGCTGACATACATCCGTGAATCCACAGATGCCATGGAGCAGGCCGGCGGCGCACTGAATATATTCGGCGGCCCTCTGGATGCCAAGGACAGCTGGATGGACGAAGCGCACTATAACCGCTACACGGAGCTTGCAGAGCATGCACTCGCCTCTGTCGAACACAGTCAGGAGCTGACCTTCCGGGTCAGAACCGCCGTGATGCCGATCTGGTATGCCGGCATCGTCCTCAAGTACGGCTCCCGGGAAATCCGAATGGAGCGAATCACAAAATTTGCCGCACAGGCCCGCAAGCTTGGCCTGGAGCGTGTAGAAGAGTGGCACATCACCCCCGATGAATTCATTACGGATGCCATAGCCGCTCTGGAAAACGAATAAGGAGAAATCAAGTCTATGTCTCATGTAATCGCAGCCGTATCTACCGGCAATCAGGTAAGTGCCATCGGAATCATTCGTCTTTCCGGTGACGGCTGTGCTGAAGTCGCCGAATCGGTTTTCACCCTGTCCAGCGGAATTCCCCTGTCGCAGGCACCGAACCGAAAGCTGATGCTGGGCACGCTCCGGGATAAAGAACACCGGATCATTGACCAGTGTATGGCCGTTTATACCCGGGGACCTCACAGCTATACCGGTGAGGATACTGTAGAATTCCACTGTCACGGCTCCCCCGCCGTTCTGGCCGCCGGCCTGGAAGCACTGTATCTGGCCGGCGCGTCCCCTGCCAAGCGGGGAGAATTTACAAAGCGTGCTTTTCTGAACGGTCATCTGGATCTGACTCAGGCAGAAGCTGTAATCGACCTGATTGAGGCCGATACCGCAGATGCCGCCGCCAACGCTGCCGGGCAGGTCGGCGGTGTGCTGCAGAAAAAGCTTGCTCCGATCTACAGCAATCTGACCGATCTGTGCAGCCACTTCCACGCCGTCCTGGACTACCCGGACGAGGATATTGAAGATTTTGGCCTGAACAATTATGAAAGTGATCTTCGTGAGGATGCAAAAGCGCTCTATACACTTCTGCAGACCTACGGACAGGGCCGGATTCTCCGCCAGGGTGTGGCCGCCGCCATCGTCGGAAAGCCCAATGTGGGCAAATCCAGCCTGCTCAACGCACTTGCCGGATATGAACGTGTGATTGTTACCGAAGTAGCCGGAACCACCCGGGATACTGTGGAAGAAACCGTCATGCTCGGCTCCACCCGGCTTCGTCTGATTGATACAGCTGGTATCCGGGAAACGGAGGACCGGATCGAGGCCATGGGCGTTGAGCGGTCCAAAAAAGCCGTAGAAGACGCTGATCTGGTGATTTTTGTCTGTGACGGTTCTGCGCCGCTGACCAAGGAAGATCAGGCCGTCATCGAATTCTGTGCCGACTGTGAAAATGCAATTGCACTGATCAATAAAACAGACAAAGAACAGCTGGTAAGCCCCAGCGATCTTCCGTTCATCATGGTGATTCCGATCTGTGCCAAAACAGGAGAAGGCCTGGATCAGCTGTCTGACGTTGTCAATGACATGTTTGCCGGAGAATCTCTCTGCGATGGCAGCATTCTGACCAACGCACGGCAGTATGATGCCATTCGCCGGGCCTACGAATCCATGCTCTCTGCGCTGAAGGGGCTGAAAATCGGATACACACCGGACGCGGTTCTTCTGGATGTGGAAACTGCCATGGAAGCTCTGGGCGAAGTTACCGGTGCCACCGTCCGCGAGGACATTACCGCCCGAATTTTTGAACGTTTTTGTGTTGGAAAGTGAGAACTATGATCTATCTGGATAATTCCGCAACTACTATGCCCTGTACAGAAGCCGTCGAGGCCATGCACCGGGCCATGACCGAACTTTGGGGAAACCCAAGTGCACTTTATGATTTTGGAATCACCGCCGCACGGGAGCTGCGTTCGGCAAGAGCGAAAGTCGCTTTCGCAATGGGTGCAGAGCCCGACCGGGTATTCTTCACTTCCGGCGGTACCGAGGCCGACAACTGGGCTGTGTATGGCACCATCAAGCGGATGGGAAAACGCGGAAAGCACATCATCACGACCGCTGTGGAACACCCTGCTGTACTCAACTGCATGAAGGATCTGGAATCCCGGGGATTTGAAGTCACCTATCTTCAGCCTGACTCCATGGGCCGGATTTCCGCACAGGCGCTGAAAGATGCTCTGCGCGCAGATACCATTCTGGTTTCCGTGATGATGGTCAACAATGAAACCGGTGCCGTCATGCCCATTTCCCAGCTTGCCAGACTGACGCACCGGATCTGCCCGGATGCCTATTTCCATACCGACGCTGTCCAGGGTTTTCTGAAAGTTCCCTTCCAGGCAAAATCTCTGGGGGCCGATCTGATTTCGGTCTCCTCTCACAAGATTCACGGTCCGAAAGGCAGCGGTGCCCTGTACATCAGTCCCCGGCTGAAATCTTTTCCGCCTCTGATTCTGGGCGGCGGGCAGGAAAGCGGTTACCGCAGCGGTACCGAAGCAACTCCCGCAATTGCCAGCTTTGCAGCGGCTTGCGCTGCCGGAACCGCCACGTTCCGTGCCGATGCAGAGCGGGAAAAGAATCTGCTCAACGGGCTGGTTGAAAAGCTGTCCGGTCTGGATGGCGTTGTTCTGAACGGCGCACACGATGCCCCGCATATCCTGTCCGTTTCCATCCCCGGCGTTCCCACCCAGAACTCCATCAACATCCTGCAGGATGCAGGAATCTGCGTGTCCGCCGGCTCTGCCTGCGCCAAGGGGCACAGAAGTCATGTCATGACCGCCATGAATCTTCCTCCGGAGGTAATCGACGGTTCCTTCCGTGTATCTATCTGCCGGAACACTACGGAAGAAGAGCTGGATACACTGGTATCTGTTATCCGGGACAAAATTCTGCCCCGGGCCTAAAATGCGATTCCATCTGAAAGCAAAAAACAGCCCCCGAAATGCTTATTGCATTTCGGGGGCTCTGTTTATAAAGGTCTGCATACCAGCTCGCAAAGCACGGTATCTGATATATTTCGAAGGAAGCACATGCTTTTTTCACACACTCCCGGCAGAACGCCGTGCCGAATCGTGGAAATCAGACATTCTCCGACTTTTTCGATGCAGCATCCGCTTCAGAGCAATCCAGCTCCCAGTTCCACGGATTTTTCCGGAAGGAGTGGTCTGCAAACGGAATAAAAATGGACAGGATTCCGAACACTGCCAGGATCCAGCAATAGCTCATGTGCGGAATGATCTGAGTAGGTGCAATCATAATTCCGTAAGTATTCGCCAGTGATGCTGCCAGCAGGAGCTGGGCACCGTAGGGGATGATTCCCTGAAACACACAGGCAAATACATCCAGCAGCGAAGCTGTCCGGCGAGGATCGACCTTGTATTCTTTGCCGATGTCCTTGGCCATGCTTCCACTGACCACAATTGCAACGGTATTGTTGGCCGTGGCACAGTCTGCAAGAGAAACCAAAGCAGCAACCCCCAGCTGAGCGGATTTGTTGCCCCGCATCATATAACGCAGCTTCTGGATCAACCAGGCAATTCCTCCGTTGTGGGAAATCATTTCGGACATTCCACCGCACAGCAGCGTCAGGAAAAATACCTCGTTCATGTTGGTAAAGCCATTCCAGATACTCTGGGCAAGTGCAAAAATATCGATTGCGCCGGAAACCAGCCCTACAGCACCGGCCGCGAAAATGCCAATGGTCAGAACAGCAAATACATTCATTCCCATCAGCGCAAGAACCAGAACCAGGAGATACGGCATCACTTTAATCAAGCTGTAGGTATGCTTCTCCAGATCAGGAACCACTTCCGGCCGTCCGGCAATCAGCAGGATCACAAGGGTAACCAGAGCTGCAGGCAGTGCAATATAGAAATTCACCCGGAATTTGTCCCGCATTTCACATCCCTGGGAGCGAGTGGCAGCAATAGTCGTGTCGGATATCATAGAAAGGTTGTCTCCGAACATGGCACCGCCCACGCAGGCACCAAGCATCAGCACCACACTCAGGCCGCTTCTGTCCGCCACACCAACCGCAATGGGAACAATTGCGCTGATGGTACCCATTGAAGAACCGGTCGCTGTTCCCATAAAAGCAGAAATCAGGAACATTCCCGCCGCAAGGTACTCAACCGGTACGATGCTCAGGCCCAGATTCACCGTAGAATCCAGACCTCCCATGGCGCTGGCTACGGAAGAGAAAGCACCCGCCAGCAGATAAATGACCAGCATGGTCATAATGTCCTCATTGGATGCACCCTTTGAAAAAACACGGAAGCGCTCGGTAACAGTGCCTTTTGTCATGGCAAAGGACAGCAAAACCGCAATAAACATTGCCGTCACCGACGGAAATTGGTAAAATGCCATATCTTTCCCCTGATGCTGGGAATAAAGTCCCGCACCAAGGTAGATTGCCACGAAAACCAGAAACGGCAGCAGCGCCCATCCGTTTCCTTTTTTGTTTCTGGGAAGATCCATATTGTTTCTCCTTCTATTCATTCTTATTTGATTATTCTACACCGGATCCCCTCGAAAAACAACCTTTTCTGCAAAAAATCCACGTTTTTCCCTATTCAGTATTTTAACTTCTGTATTTTGATACCCATATCTGGCATCAGAAAATCCGGCACCGATATCCGTTCTGCTGAGTCTGCATTGCTTTTCCGGCAGAAAAAAAATCCCCCTGACCGGCCAGGAATTACCTTTGCGGACAGGGGGTGAAATTTATTTTTCAATCTTATGGTAGATTTCCAACCATGCATTGGCCAGCATCCGATGGCCAGCAGCCGTGGGATGCACTCCATCAACAAGCCAGCAGCCTGCGGGTGCGTTTTCGCAGGCCTGGTTCAGCCGCTCCTGCAGCAGAACCAGCGGCAGATGAAATTCTTCAGCCAGATTCCTGGTCACTTCCGCCCGTTTTGCTACCTCCGTGTGGAAATACTCCCAGTCCTCAGCGGTAGCAGTTCCCGGAAGGACAAACGGTTCCATCAGTATGATTTTCAGGTCAGGGCACGCTGCTTTGGTATCCTCCAGCAGCATGCGGTACACCTTTTCAAATCGCTGTGCATCCACACCGTTGTGCGCACCCAATTCATGTGAAACATCATTGACACCAATCAGAATGCTCATCACATCCGGCTCCAGATTCCATACATCCGCCTTAATTCTTGCATACAGATCCACAACCCGGTTTCCGCTGATACCGCGATTAAGAAAGGTATGGCATCCCGGTTCTGCAAATCCCAGATCTCCCGCCACCATCACCGGATAACCGCATCCCAGTGTATCGTTGTCCCGGCTGCGGTCGGCATCGGTAATAGAATCTCCCAAAAACAGAATTCTCACTTTTTCTCTTCTCCTTTTAAATTGCCTTTTGGGGCAATAATTTTTCAATCAAAGCTCTTCTACGTCTTTCAGTGCCTGCACAAGGCCCATGGTCACCTGCGCACACCGTTCGGCAGCCAGTTTCTCAAAGGATGGATAATCCATCTGCGCACTGTTGTCCGCCTTGTCAGAAATTGCCCGGATGATCACAAAGGGAATTCCGTTTTTCCATGCGGTCTGGGCAATGGAGGCTCCTTCCATTTCTGTACAAAGTGCATGCGTATTTTCAATGATCCGGTCCTTTACCGCCTGATCACAGATGAACTGGTCACCGCTGGCAATCCGTCCCGTGCGGGTATGACCGGGATTGATTTTTTCGGCTGCGGCAAATGCGTATGCCATCAGCGTTTCGTCAGCAGGAACCGCCGTAATTCCCATTCCGGGAACCTGACCCATCGGATAGCCGAAGTGGGTGCAGTTAAAATCGTGATACATGGCATCAATGCTGATCACCAGGTCCGCAATGTCCAGCTCGGCACTCAGCGAGCCGGCAATGCCGGTATTGACTACGTGCGTCACTTCAAAACAGTCTGCCAGGACCTGCATACACATGGCAGCGTGAACCTTGCCCACACCGCACTGTGCTACCACAACCGGCAATCCGCTGAGCGTGCCCTCATAGAACTTCATGCCCGCTCTGTGCTTTTCTTCCAACTGCTCCATGGCATTTTTCAGGGTTTCTACCTCAATGTCCATGGCACCGATGATACCAAGTTTCGTCATATATTCTCCTTACTCCGGGTAAACCAGATGTTCCCGATCAATATTTTCCAGAAGTGCTGCGTATCTGCCGCCCCAGTAGTTTGCCATGGACAGATTCATGTCCAGATAATTTCCGCAGTCCCGGGCAGTGGCTCCCGGAATCTCCCCCCGGTAATCCCGAATAAACTGGAAACATCTGCGCACCAGCGGCAGCGCTTCCTCGGATGTGTAATCCCCGGCCAGCAGAAGATAAAAACCGGTCCGGCAGCCCATAGGGCCAAAGTACAGCACCCGGTCTTTCCATGCCGGATCATTGCGCATGAAAGTAGCGCCCAGATGCTCCATGGCATGAACTTCTGCCGTGTTCATGACCGGCTCATCGTTGGGGCTGGTAATGCGCAGATCAAATGTGGTTACAGTCTCCGAACCGACTTTATCCTTTCTGGAAACATAGAGTCCCGGAGTCAGCTTGATGTGATCAATGGTAAAGCTTGTAATTTTTTCCATGTTATCTCCTATTTTCCGCAGTTGGCGGCATCAATGGCAATGACCAGCAGAAGAGCAGGAATTTCATCCTCCGGTCTGCTGTAGTTCAAAACGTAGGTATCTCCCCATCTGAACAGTTCCTTGGTAATCGACATAACCTGCCGGCTTCCGTCCAAAACCTGATAGTCCCAGCCCAGGAAGTCACCTTCCACATCCCAGCCGCGGTAGTCCACGTGATATCTGGGCACAAACAGACTGAATTCCCGGCTGATCTGTCCCATCTTGCAGCCGTCAATCACAATGTCAAACGTCGGAAGGAATGTCATGAGACGCTGATGTATGGATCCGATTTCCACGCCGGTGCGCTTGTCATAAACGTGGATCTGGTGTCCCAGTGTCAGGACCTCCGCCTCCACGTAATACCGGGCTTCGCCGGTTTCGTCGAATACATCATAGGTATCCGACCAGGAAAAGACCCGCTGCTTGATCAGTAGTTCCATTGTCTTACCTCCTTTGGCATATCATACAGCAAAGCATCTGTTTTTGCAAGGCTAAATACGCTGTCCAACTGCCGGTTGAGTGTCTCTCAACGGCTGGTTGAGCGGATTTTTTTGAATTCTTAACGAATATTTGATAGCTTTTTGACGCTGTTTGTGGCATGATAGTGTCATAAGAATCAAAGGAGGAAATTGTATGGAACAATCCCTTGGAAAGAGAATCAGTGAAAACCGAAAACGTCTGGGGCTTACGCAGGATCAGCTGGCGGAGCGGCTTGGTGTTACTGCGCAGGCTGTCAGCAAGTGGGAAAATGATCAGTCCTGTCCCGATATCAACACGCTTCCGAGGCTTGCCGAGATTTTTGGAATTTCCGTGGATGCGCTTCTCGGACGCAGCTCCCAGACCGTGCATGAAGCGGAAATCGTAGACGACGAGCCGGAAGGCTTTCACGTTGAAAAGGACGGCATCAGCTGGGACGTAAACCTGTCCGGCAGCAAAAAGCTGTTCCCCATCGGATTTGCAGTCTTTGTGCTTCTGACCGGCTGTCTTTCCGTCGCATCCGTCGTCTTTAAACTGGATGTATCCATCTGGAGCATCGCATGGCCCATGGCCTTCCTTGTTTTCGGTCTGTTTCGGATCTTCAGTCATTTCTCATTCTTCTCTCTGGGATGTTCTCTGTTCGGCTGCTATTTCCTGCTGAACAATCTGAATATTCTGAAAATCAACTTGGGATCTGAAATCGTGGTGCCCATTATCCTGGTTCTTCTGGGACTCAGCCTTCTGGTAGATGCCCTGCAAAAACCGAAAAAAATCCGCAAAGCCACTTTCCGTCCTGCCTGTTCCGGAGAAAAGAAGCACACCGGAAAATGCGAAACATCCGGCACCCGTTTTTCCTGCAGCACCTCTTTTGGCTCTGACCGCCATGCCATCATTCTGGACAAAATGGCGGAAGGCGACGCCGAATGCAGCTTCGGCGAACTGACCGTGAACCTTTCCGGCGTCAGCAGTGTCACCGATTCCTGCGAACTGAATGCATCGTGCAGCTTTGGCGAGCTGTGTCTGCAAATTCCCCGCCGCTATCGCATTGAGGCAAATAACGATGCCTCGTTTGGCTCCGTGAACATCCAGGGACATCCGGATGCAGAACCTGCCGGAGTCATCCACCTGAATGCAGATGTCGACTTCGGCGAAATTCTGGTACAGTACATCTGATAAGCCAAACGCTCCTGCACTCTCCGTAAATAAGCAGCTTTACAAAACACCTGCCCCCAGCCGTCTGTCCCACGCAGACGACTGGGGGCTGTTTTACTGTCACAGGGCCTGGCACCGCCTTTGTGCAGTGGTCCGATCTTTCTTTCCCGGCAGAATCTGCAAAAAAGGACGATTCCCTGAGGAATCGTCCTTTGCTTTTGAATTTAAAAAACAGATTAGTATGCTACGCCCCAGTAGATCATCTTCTTGGCAGGCTTGCCGCAAATGGGGCATACATCATCCAGATGCTCCTGTGCAAAAGGAATGCAGCGGGAAGACATACCGGCAACTTCCTTCATCTTCATTTCGCATTCCAGATCGCCGCACCACATGGTCTTGACGAAACCGCCGTTCTTCTCCTGCAGTTCCTTGGCCTCCTGCAGAGAATGTGCTTCATAAATGTGGTCAGTCAGGTTCTTCTTGGCCTTTTCATACATTCCCTTGTGAACCAGCTCCAGCTGTTCGGAAACAGCAGTTTCCAGATCATTCAGGCTGACAACGGTCTTGACGCCGTCATTCCGGCGAACCAGAACACACTGGCCATTTTCCAGATCACGAGGACCGCACTCAACACGCAGAGGCACACCCTTCATTTCGTACTCGGAGCACTTCCAGCCCATGGAGTTGTCGGAATCATCCATCTTTACCCGGAAGCCGGCAGCACTCAGCCGATCCCGCAGAGCAGCAGCGCCTTCCAGAACGCCTGCCTTGTGCTGTGCAATAGGCAGCACGATAACCTGTGTGGGTGCAATCTTGGGAGGCAGAACCAGACCGTTGTTATCGCCGTGAGTCATGATGATGCCGCCGATCAGACGGGTGGAAACGCCCCAGGAAGTCTGGAACGGATTTACCAGCTTGTTGTTCTTGTCGGCAAAAGTGATGTCAAATGCCTTTGCAAAACCATCGCCGAAGTAATGGGAGGTACCAGCCTGCAGGGCCTTGCGATCATGCATCATGCACTCAATCGTGTAAGTAGCCTCAGCGCCGTTGAACTTTTCCTTATCGGTCTTCTGACCGCGGGTAACAGGCATAGCCAATACATTTTCGCAGAAATCAGCATAGACATTGAGCATCTGCTCTGTAAATGCCTTCGCCTCCTCGGCAGTAGCGTGCATGGTATGGCCCTCCTGCCACAGGAACTCGCGGTGACGCAGGAAGGGACGGGAAGTTTTTTCCCAGCGCAGGACGCTGCACCACTGGTTGTACTTCATGGGCAGATCCCGGTGAGAGTGAATCACATTGTGAAAATGCTCGCAGAACAGGGTTTCAGAGGTGGGACGGATGCAATAACGCTCTTCCAGCTTCTCATTTCCGCCGTAGGTAACCCATGCGCACTCGGGAGCAAAGCCCTCCACGTGGTCCTTTTCCTTCTGCAAAAGGGATTCCGGAATCAGCAGAGGCATATAAACGTTCTCAACGCCAACCTTTTTGAAAGCGCGGTCCATGATGTTCTGAATATTTTCCCAGATTGCATAGCCATAGGGACGGTAAATAAACACACCCTTAATGGAAGAATAGTCAATCAGCTCAGCCTTTTTACACACATCGGTAAACCACTGTGTGAAGTCTACTTCCATGTCGGTAATCTGTTCAACTCTTTTATCATTAGCCATATCTTCTTCATCCTCTCGGAAATCTAAATTATACTTTTTATCATTCTATCACATGTGTCAAGGGTTTGCATAGGATGAAATGGTAATTTTCTCATTTTTCTTTGTCAAAATCTGGAAACGGAGGTGCCTATGACCCTCATTACCATCCCTCTGGATGATGCCGCAGCTGCTCTATACGCCCGGATTGCCGCATGCGTCGGGAAACCGCTGGAACAGGTTCTTTCCGATGCTCTGTTCCGCCTGGCCGGAGAATTGAGCCTGGAAGCAACAGAAAACGGAATTATTTCAGAAAAGCAATTGTAATTTACACCTTAATTTGCTATACTGTACTGGATTATGATCATTGGAGGTATTTCCATGAAATCCATTCGGGATATCTATAAAATTGGAAAAGGTCCTTCCTCCTCCCATACCATGGGACCGGAACGGGCTGCAACGCTTTTTCGGTCGGAGCATCCGGACGCAGATGCTTTTCGCGTGGTTCTCTACGGTTCCCTGAGCAAAACCGGTGTAGGTCACGGAACAGACCGTGTGCTGCGTGAAGTTCTCTCCCCACTCCCCACCGAAATTGTATTTTCCAAAGAAACCATAGCCGATTCCCACCCCAATACGCTGGATTTCTTTGCGCTGAAAGACGGAAAGGAAATTGCCTCTCTGCGGGTAGAATCCATAGGCGGCGGTGATATTCGCATTCCCGGTCGGACAGAACAGGATTCTGCAGAAGTTTACCCTGAAAATTCCTTTGCCGAAATTGCTGATTTCTGCAAATGGCGCTACATCTCCACGCTGAGCGAATATGTGGAAATGAACGAGGGCACCGAAATCTGGGACTTTCTGGCAAATGTCTGGAAAACCATGCAGCAATCCATCGAGGACGGCCTGCATGCAGAAGGAACGCTGCCCGGCGGTCTGAACGTGCAGAGAAAAGCAAAATACCTCTATGAGCAGGAGCTGTCCACCGAAGTTCCCCAGGTCCGCGAATGCCGCAAAATCTGCGCCTATGCCTACGCTGTTTCCGAGCAGAACGCTGACAACGGAACCATCGTCACCGCTCCCACCTGCGGAGCCTGCGGTGTGCTTCCCGCTGTGCTGCGCTACGTCAAGGAAACCAGAGGATGCAGTGATGAGCAGATCATCCGCGCTCTGGGTACCGCCGGCATCATCGGCGCACTGACCAAACGGAATGCTTCCATCTCCGGTGCAGAGGCAGGCTGTCAGGCTGAAATCGGCACAGCCTGTTCCATGGCTGCTGCCGCTATTTCCGAACTGTACGGGTTGAACCTGGATCAGGTAGAATACGCTGCCGAAATGGCTATGGAACATCATCTCGGACTTACCTGCGACCCTATCTGCGGTCTGGTGCAGATTCCCTGCATTGAACGCAACGCAGTGGCTGCCATGCGGGCCATGAACGCCTGCAACCTGAGCTATTTCCTTTGCGGCAGCCGAAACATCAGCTACGATATGGTCTGCAAGGCCATGTACGAAACCGGCCTGGGCCTGAGTCATCACTACAAGGAAACCAGCGAAGGCGGCCTTGCCCGATTCTACAATCGCAAAAAGCAGTCCTGATCTCCAGACTGATTCCATCCGGATGGAACCTTGGGATGATTCCCGGATTTTCCTTACGGCTGCTGCAGGTGATTGCCTTTCCATTAATTCCGTAAAACCAGAGTACATTTCTTCATCCCGCGAAGCGATGTGCTCTGGTTTTTTCTGTGCAGACAGGTGTGCGCCGCAAATGCTCCCCCGCCTGAAAAAATATTTTCCATTATCGAAATTTCGCACCCGACACACCGGAAGCGGCAGAGATCATTTCTTTTCCCTGAAATGGATAGCGAACTCTTCGCCGATGTGGTCGCTGTTGAGGATGACCACTGTGTGTACAGTTTCTTCATCTGTATGTCGGTCATAGGCCGTCCGCTGTCTGGTAGATATGGTTGACTTTCCAGACCGTATTCTTCCATTCCTGCGCCACATAGAGTGTGCCGGAAAGCGCATAGCTGTCACCGTAATCTGTTGTCGTGGCATGGAATGTTCCATCTGCCAGATCGGACTGCACGGTATTGCAGATGCCGCTGTCATCCTGCATACACCTTTTGGGGAATTACTCATGGCCTTCCGCCTCCCAATTATTGTTTTTCAATAATTTTTGCAGGTGGAGTACAACACTGCAATTATCGTTTGTCAATAATTATCTGCCATTTTCTGCGATTTCCAATTCTGTGTCCTTTTTCTTCTCTCTGTTTCCCCTTTTCCGTCAAAAGCGAAGGATAGATTCTGATGGCTCGGAATGGGAAACGGTAAGAATTTCGCCGAAAATGAGTTGAAAAAATATGTGTTCTGCGCTATAATATAAAATTGCGTTGGATTGTGCTCGTGCTGCTTCCAAAGCGGCAGCAGCCGAATCCCGTCTGCTGCACCTCCGACTTTCCGGACGCAGCACATTCCGTTCCCTGCCTGAAATGCAGGGGACCGGCAAATTCATCTGCCGGATCGCCGTTTTTTACACAAACCGGAGGCCATCCGGGACAAATCTTTTTCACTCTGTGCGGAACCGGTACGCTCCGGATTCAGAGCGCAGCAGCATCCGCCATAAAGTCATTTATAAATCGCCAAAGTCAAAACAATCATGAAGGAGATAGAATCGATATGAAATTAGGTATCGTCGGTCTGCCCAACGTGGGCAAGTCCACCCTGTTCAACGCCATTACCAATGCAGGTGTCCCCGCAGATAACTACGCATTCTGCACAATTGACCCCAACGTAGGTGTGGTTTCCGTCCCCGACGAGCGTCTGGACTGGCTTTCCGAATTCTACAGCCCCAAGAAAACCACTCCCGCTGTCATCGAGTTCGTTGACATCGCCGGTCTGGTCAAGGGCGCTTCCAAGGGCGAAGGTCTGGGCAACAAGTTCCTGAGCAACATCCGCACCACCGACGCAATTGTTCACGTTGTCCGCTGCTTCGAGGATTCCAACGTAACCCATGTGGAAGGAACCACCGATCCGCTGCGTGATATCGACATCATCAACCTGGAGCTGGTCATGGCCGATATTGAAATGGTAGAGCGTCGGGTAGACAAGGCTCAGAAGGCTGCCAAGGGCGGTGACAAGAAGTTCCTGAAAGAAGCCGAAGTCTTCACCGAGCTGCTGGCTCACCTCAATCAGGGCAAGCTGGCAAGAACCTTCGACTGCAGCGAGGACGAAATGGAAATCATTGCCACCTCCGACCTGCTGACGCTGAAAAAGACCATCTATGTCGCCAATCTCTCCGAGGCCGAAGTCAACGTCCCGGAGGACAACAAGCACTACATGGCTGTCAAGCAGCTGGCTGACGAGGAAGGAAGCCAGGTCATCCCCATCTGCGCAAAGCTGGAAGCAGATATTGCTGAGCTGGACGATCCTGAAGAAAAGGCCATGTTCATGGAAGAGCTGGGTGTTGCTGAATCCGGACTGGACAAGCTGATCCGCAGTTCCTATGCGCTGCTGGGCCTGATCTCCTTCCTGACCGGCGGTTCTGATGAGTGCCGTGCATGGACCATCAAGAACGGAACCAAAGCTCCCCAGGCAGCCGGTAAAATTCACACCGACTTCGAACGGGGCTTCATCCGCGCAGAAGTGATTGCCTTTGAGGACATGAAGGCCTGCGGTTCCTATGCCGCTGCCAAGGCCAAGGGTCTGGTCCGCAGCGAAGGAAAAGAGTATGTCATGAAGGACGGCGACATCGTCAACTTCCTGTTCAACGTCTGATTTTTTAAGCTCCGTCTGTTTTCAGGCGGAGCTTTTTGTATATTTGAGCATAAGAAACAGATTTTCTTCATACAAACTCCTCTTTTTCATAACCTTGTCATTCGTTATGGGCATTGAAAAAAAACGGTTTTTATAGTATGATAACTGTGATAATACAATGTGGATTTCATTTTCCACCGAATTTTCAGGAGGATCTTCATGGCTAAGCTGGCACCATCCATTCTATCCGCAGATTTTGTAAATCTTGAGCGGGATATCCGCGAAATTGGAACAAACGGCGGAAAATTTGTCCATATTGATGTCATGGACGGAATTTTTGTCCCAAACATCACCATTGGAATCCCGGTTGTCAAGGCAATCCGCCGGATTACAGATCTGACACTTGACGTGCACCTGATGATTGATCGTCCCATCCGCTATGTGGAGGAGTTCGTCAAAGCAGGTGCCGATTACCTGACCATCCATATTGAGGCAGACACCCAGGAAAACACATTGGCTGCACTCAGAAAAATCCGCAGTCTGGGCTGCAAAGCTGCCGTTTCCCTCAAGCCCGGCACCCCGGCAGAAGCTGCCGCTCCTTTTATCCGGGAATGCGACATGATCCTGGTAATGACCGTAGAACCCGGCTTCGGCGGTCAGGCATTCATGGAAGATATGATGCCCAAGCTGAAAGCACTGCGCGAAATGGCAGACCGGGAAAATCCCTCCTGCCTGCTGGAAGTTGACGGCGGTGTCAACGCCCGCACTTTCCGGACCTGTACGGAAAACGGTGCGGATATTCTTGTTGCAGGTTCCGCATATTTCGGTGCACCTGATAAAAAAGCTGCACTGGACCTGTTCGAAAGCTAATCTTTTTTCGCAAAACCAACTCCGAAACAGGCACTTTGCCCCCATACCGGATTGACTTTCTTTGTCTATTCCTGTATAATAGGATGCGGAAATTCGAGTAGTCCAAAGTAAATCATAGGTCGGGAAACCGACTTTTGAAAAGAAAGGAATATTGCCATGATTTATAGTGCAGAAGTACAGAATATGTGCTCCGTGGCCAAGGGTGCCTATCACGGCCCCGCTCCCATTCCCGAAGAGGGCAAGTGGGTTCAGGCCAAGGAAATCAAGGACATCAGCGGTTTTACCCACGGTATCGGCTGGTGTGCTCCTCAGCAGGGCTGCTGCAAGCTGACCCTGAACATCAAGGAAGGTATCATCGAGGAAGCTCTGGTGGAAACCATCGGCTGCTCCGGTATGACCCACTCCGCAGCTATGGCCTCCGAGATTCTGATCGGCAAGACCATTCTGGAAGCTCTGAACACCGACCTGGTCTGTGACGCAATCAACACCGCTATGCGTGAGCTGTTCCTGCAGATCGTTTACGGTCGCAGCCAGTCCGCTTTCTCCGAAGGCGGCCTGCTGGTAGGCGCTTCTCTGGAAGATCTGGGCAAAGGCCTGCGCAGCCAGGTTGGCACCATGTTTGCCACCAAGGCCAAGGGTCCCCGTTATCTGGAAATGGCAGAAGGTTATGTAACCCGCTGCGCTCTGGATGCTGAGAACCTGATCGTCGGCTACGAGTTCATCAATCTGGGCAAGATGATGGACTTCATCAAGAAGGGTGACGATGCTAACACCGCTCTCGAGAAGGCAAAGGGCCACTACGGTCGCTTCGAGAACGCAGCAAAGTACATCGACCCCCGTCAGGAATAAGAGGAGGACTGTACAATGGCTTTGTTTGAAGGTTACGAAAGAAAGATCGACAAGATCAATGGTGTCCTCGCTCAGTACGGCCTGAATTCTGTTGAAGAATGCCGTGAGATCTGCCAGGCTAAGGGCTTCGATCCCTACACCATCGTTAAGGGCATTCAGCCCATCTGCTTTGAAGACGTCGCATGGGCATACTGTGTTGGCGCTGCAATCGCTCTGAAGAAGGGCGTAACCAACGCTGCTGACGCAGCTGAGGCTATCGGCATCGGCCTGCAGGCTTTCTGCATCCCCGGCTCCGTTGCTGAAGACCGTAAGGTTGGTCTGGGCCACGGCAACCTGGGTGCAATGCTGCTGCGTGACGAGACCAAGTGCTTCGCATTCCTGGCTGGTCACGAGTCCTTCGCTGCTGCTGAAGGCGCTATCGGCATCGCACGGAACGCCAACAAGGCTCGTAAGGAGCCCCTGCGTGTTATCCTGAACGGCCTGGGCAAGGACGCTGCTCAGATCATCTCCCGGATCAACGGCTTCACCTACGTTCAGACCAAGTTCGACTACTACACCAGCGAGCTGACTGTCGTTAAGGAATACAAGTATTCCGACGGCGAGCGTGCTGCTGTCCGTTGCTACGGCTGTGACGACGTTCGTGAAGGTGTTGCTGTCATGCACGCTGAAGGTGTTGACGTTTCCATCACCGGTAACTCCACCAACCCCACCCGTTTCCAGCATCCTGTTGCAGGTACCTACAAGAAGGAATGCATGGAGCAGGGCAAGAAGTACTTCTCCGTTGCTTCCGGCGGCGGCACGGGCCGTACTCTGCATCCTGACAACATGGCTGCAGGCCCCGCTTCTTACGGCATGACCGATACCATGGGCCGTATGCACAGCGACGCTCAGTTCGCAGGTTCTTCCTCCGTCCCCGCTCACGTTGAGATGATGGGCTTCCTGGGCGCTGGCAACAACCCCATGGTCGGTATGACTGTTTCCGTGGCTGTTGCTGTTGAGGAGTCCCTGAAGTAAGAGGGTTTCCCCTTTCGGTTTTGAGCTCTAAAAGTTCAAAATTATATAGCTTCCTAAAATAAGGCAGGAAGCACATCAAAGTCCTGAAAAGGATCAAGATGTGCTTCCTGTTTTTTCATTTTGGAGTTTTTTCATGAAGGAAATCAGAATACATTTTCCCGCAGAGAAAACTTTTGAAGGCAGGGTGCAAGAATATTATCACCCCAACGGCAAAGTTTTAACTCGTGCAACCCATCTGCACAAATTCCCTCTCATCAACGTCTTCTGCTCCCGTAACATGCAAAAAACAGACTTCCCTGTTCTCCCTTTCGCAATACCTATATTTCCCAGTTTTGCAGCTTTCTCTGTATCGATAAATACTTTTGCTTATTTGAAAAAACTGACATCAAAAAAATCCCCTGTCTGCGCGGTTTGAAGCCAAACGTAAACAGGGGATATAACATTCTCAGTCAGCCTGGAACAGCGGTTCTTTCAGGTAAACCTCCCAGGGAAGTGTTTCATTCAGGTCCTTCATGTCGAACGCCCTGCGGATTCCTCTGCACAGCAGTTCCAGCTTTTCCTGCATCGTTTCCGTGGAAAAGAATTGCTCTTTGCCTGCCATCATCGCTGTTTCAAATATTCTTGCCCGATCCTCTTTTGCAAAGGTCATGGAATATCGGTCTATAAAGGCTCTGGAATCATCCTGCAGGTATTCGTCCCGTTGCGCAGTCATTTCATAGCTGTTATCGTAGGAAAAATCCCTCGGATTCAGATCGTCCCAGTCATCGAACAGCGTGCTTGTTCCAAAAACACGGTTGTCGATCATGTGGCAGATGCCATGGTAGAACGCAGTTTCCAGCGTATCCCCCATTTCGAGAATCAGGTACGCATCTCCATCCTGCCAGTACTGAATTCCGCCCTCCTGCTCAGCACCGTCCACGCTGCGGACAAGAGCAATGTTCAGTCTGCCGCTGTCTGTGCCGGCAGCCAACTTCTTCAGGAAGCCTTCCGGCAGTCTGGCCATAGCATTTTCCAGCACTTTGAGATCTCTGCGGTACGCAGGCACCTGATGTTCTGCAACTGCAGAATCCACAAGCAATGCATCCTGCCAGATTTTCAGATTGACCTGATAGCTGTCGCTCAGCTTCTGGGCCAATTGTGCGCAGCCTTTCAGATTTTCAACATCCGGATTTTCCGCAGTATGCCATTGACCAGAATAATCTTTCTTTTCACCGGTGGGTGTCTGCGCAGTCTTCCAGCCGTACATCACAGCGGGATTTTCCTTGTCCGAAAAATAAATGGTTGTCCCATCCCCGGAAGCAGCAAATTTCTCCGGTCTGCACCCGGAAGGCAGCGTAACACACGCTGTTCTGTACCCGTTTTCCAGATCGTAGTAGCTTAGCATGGTGCCATCCCCGGTTCTCGAGATTGTAAGATACCCGTCCCATGCAGGAACCGGCACCGCATCATAGCTGCTTTCCGCCGGAACCAGAGAACGAGGTGCCACATCTGCAGATCCGTAGACCAGCTGCTTGACAGAGCCCAGACTATACTGAAGGAAGTAATTGTTTTCTCCGATTACCAGACTGCTTTCTCTGGTCGTGTCGTAAAGTGTTTCTCCGTTTTTGGCAGAGAGCAGAATCCGTGTTTTTTCACCGGAATCCTTCTCTCCCTCCATTGCAAGGATTGTGCCGTCTGAATAAAGGCCCTTAAGCATGATTTTTTTGTATTCAGTCTGCCTGAGCATTCTGGAAATACCGGTTTTCAGATCAAGGACCTGCACGTTTCCGTCGCAGGAATAGTACACAAGGGTATGATCCGAAGACAGCAGCGGAATTCCTTCCAGATCCTCTGGCATTTGAAGTTCTGCCTTTTCCTCCAGCCGCTCATTGAGCACAAAAATACTGTTCTGATTCTGATCGTAATAAACGACCCCATCCTCTTGCGCACGCACAGAGGGATTGTCAGGATCCAGCGTACAGTTCAGCGTCTTCTGCGCCACAGGAACCAGATTTTCTCCGGCCAGCTTTGTCAGAACCGTCCCGTTTTCCTCAGTGAACATCAGAAGATCCCTGCCCATCGGGATTGCTCCCACATAGGCTCCGGGGCCAACCTGAAAAGAAAGCACCGCTCCGTTTGTCAATTCTTCCATTTCGCTGCCTTCCAGGCGGATGCCGGGCTCATCTGACAAATCCGGTTCTGTCGGCTTTAGAATCACGGTTGCTTCCGTGAGCTGTTCTGCTGCAGAATCGGTGGTTGTCGTTTCCGTCCGGGAACAACCTGCAAACAGACATGCCGTCAGAGTCAGAAAAACCAAAGCTTTTTTCAATGCTCATTGCCTCCTAGCTAACGTGTAATCGTCGCCCTGACGATAAAAGGGACAGCGGCTCTGGCTGGACACAACATAACGGTACATCTCATCCTCATCCAGATCCATCTGACAGAAGTATTCGTCGTATTCCTCGTCATAGTCATAATACCAGCAGGTATCACATTCACATGCTTCCATAATCTCGCCTCCAGACGTAAAATTTCCGTTTACAGATGCGCAAGATAAGCCGACACGTCAAAGCTTTTCAGTTTTTCATCCTTGCGCAGATAAAGCGGATGGTGGGGATGTCCTTTTTTCGTAACAGCCCCTGCACAGTACCACTGTGCATTATATTCCTCACCTACAGAAACCATGTCACGGACACACTCGGGAAGATACTTTCTTTTTTCGATAATCGCTCCCCAGGCCGCCCAGACGGACGGGTGTTCCGATATAGAAAGAACATAACGAAATGCTTCCAGGTTTTCCCTGTGAAGCATCGGATTGCAGACTTTTTCCATTGTGTCCGGGTTGGTGGCACGCTGTGCATAGACGTTGAACATAATAAAGCTGTCGAATCCGTTTCCCAGCGCAATACGTTCTACGGATTTGAGGGTATTGTCCAGATGATCCGGCTGGGCCGTAGAGGGATTGATTCCGATGCAGATCAGCGGATTTTTTCCCCGGGTTCCCAGGATGTAACGATACTCTGAGTAAAAATTGGGCGCATAAATCCACTTTTGGATGTCGTACGCTTCATTGGGGGTATTCGCCGCAGCAAGGGCATCCGAAAATCGGACCAGCTCCAGCTCAGCCGTTGTTCCGTTGGGGATATGCATTCAGCGTACCTCCTGAGGCGGGAACCAGCAGCTTTCTTCCGGCTTGTGGAATTCGCAGGTTTCCGAATCGATCATATTCTGACGGCACCAGCCGTGGAAAGCCCAGTCGAGAAAATCATAGACACCTTCCATGGTTGCCTGCAGGGAAAGGCTGTTGCCGTCTGCCAGATACAGATCAATGACAATGCCGCCGGCCGTTTTAAACAGCTGCTGGCTCTGGATGTCTTTGTAGTGATATACCTTTTTCTTCTTTCCGAAGGTACTCATCAGAAAAGTATCTTTGTCGTAGTATACGCCGAAGGTCATGTAGTAGACAATAAACGCAATTCCCATCGCAAGAACGATTCCGCCGCCAACCAGCAGGACTTTTGATCCGCTGATACCTGAAATTACCGCCGCAATACCCAGTGCAGTCAGAACAATACCTGCGGCACCGTATTTCTTATTCAGGTGAACCGACTTGCCGGATTGGTGCTGCTGGGTATTCCGGAAAATCTTATGGAAGCCTTTGTCAATCAGATAACAGGCACCAAATGTGATTGCCAAAACGAGTGCAATAAGTAAAATTTCCATGCTTTATTCTCCAATCTCTGCCCAGAGGACAAGATCCACAGGCAGATCAAATTTTTCTGTTTCCAGGTGTTCAAACATTTGAAATCCATAGCAGAGCGCCAGCGTGGGATGCTCCGGCTCCTGGGCAAGGAACTTATCATAAAAGCCGCCTCCGTAGCCGATGCGGTGACCTTCCCGGTCAAATGCCAGACCTGGCATGAGCACCAATGCGTGGGGGTCATCTGCCACAGGCTCATCTGCCACTGGTTCCGGAATTCCCGCATAGCCGGGAGCCACCTGCGTCAGATCCTGCAGATAAATAAATTTCATCGTCTCTCCAAAAACCTTCGGAACTGCAACTCGCTTCCCATCCTCCAGCGCTTTGTGCAGCATGGGAATGGTGCGAACCTCCTGGTTATAGGGAAGATATCCGTAAATGGTTTTCGCCATCCTGTACGCCTCTGTCCCGGCAAACTGAATTCCCAGCTGCCGGCTGGCTTCCTCAATCTGATACTGGCTCAGACTGCGCTTTTTTTCCCGGACAATCCGCCGGATCTCGCTTTTATTCACCCTGATCTTCCCCTTTCCCGGAGACAGTCCGGAACATCTGAAACCACAGCCAGATAGCCAGCTGACCCGGAATGCCCAGCAGATAAATTTTCCAGACATTCACCTTTGTAAATACCCAGAGTGTTCCGTGAATACTCAGCAGACATCCCCAGACAATAATTGAAATCAGTGCCATGTTCTGCCGAAAATCATGCCAGGCAGAACGAAGAGACAGAAGCACAATAGCGTTGATGGGAATTGCATAGAAAAAGGAAATCCAGCTGTTGGGAACGCCTGCAGAAGACAAAATGACAAAAACCAGAAGTGCCACAAACCAAACAAGAAGCGACGAAAGCATCAGGATGATTCGTCTGTCAGCCTTCTTTTTGACTTTTTCCGGGCAATCGTCTTCGGAAACGGTGCATGACGGCTGGGCTACCGCTGCCTGATCAGGATCCAGCAGCAAATCGTTCACCGTAATGCCAAATTGTTCAGCCAGCTGAATCATTGTCAGCATATCCGGAAGGGATTCTCCCCGCTCCCATTTGGAAACAGCCTTATCCGAATAGTTGAGTTTTTCCGCAAGTCCGGCTTGAGTCAGTCCGGATTGCTTACGGAAAGATGCGATATTGGCACCAATCCGCAGCTTCAGCTTTTCTTCATCCATGCAAATTCCCCCACCATAATATTCCATCCTATTGTATCAAATTCCCCCTGTTTTTTCAACCGGAAATTCCAAAAATAAGAACTGCCGCCAGAAAAGGCGGCAGTTCTGTAAAATTAATCTTCTGAAAATAGCTGCTGCTGGCAATACTTGATGATGGCTCTTCTGGTGACAATTCCGATAAAAGCATCCTTGTCGTCCACAACAGGCACGAAGTTCTGTGTGCTGGCTCTGGAAACCAGGTCGTGCATACTGGTGGTTACCCGCACAGGAACATTGTCCCTGCGATGAGGAATTTCCATAATCCTATGTGCTTCCGCCTGGCGCATGTCCATATAACACATATTTTTGACTGCCCAGAGCAAATCTCCTTCTGTAAGGGTACCCCTGTATTCGCCGCGCCGATTGAGGATTGGAAGTGCCGCATAACCGGCAGCCTCCATTTTTTCCAATGCCTGTCTCAGCGTATAATCATCATGTAAATAGGCGCACATCGCCTTTGGTGTCAAGAAAAAAAGTATGTTACTGTGATTCATGATAGCTTCCTTTCCGCATATTACGGGCAGTGCTTACCGCCATTAACATTATATCATATTTCAGCCGAAGCAACATGAAAACTTATTGTAAACTGGGATTACACCTGCCAAAAAACCACGTACATTTTTATGTACTTTCCACAACACCGACTGATTTCATTTTCCAAGTTCCTGAATAAGTCAGAAATCTGCCGCATTCTTTCTCTCCTGCCAGTAGAAAATGCGCTCTCTACTGTAGAGAATACTGTTTTCTACCATTCCGGGAGTAGAAATTTTCCGGAATGGAGTGTCTTTTCCCCATATCTGTGCTATGATAGGAATAACTTATGAAAGGTGGCTTCAAACATATGAGGAAAAGAATCAGACTGGCAGACCGGCTTCTTCCGGACTACTACAAGGGCGAAGAGATCATGAACATGGTGACACACATCGTCGGCGGAGCCTTCGGCATTGCCGCGCTGGTGCTCTGCGTTGTCCGGGCCGCTATCCGCGGACACGCCATTGATGTGGTAGGCTGCTCTGTTTACGGTGCCTCCATGATCATGCTCTACACCATGTCCAGTGTTTATCACGGACTTCGTCCCAACATGGGCAAGAAGGTCCTTCAGGTGATCGACCACTGCACCATCTACGTTCTTATCGCCGGAACCTACACCCCCATTGCGCTGTCCGCTCTGGTTCCCCGCTATCCGGTACTGGGCTGGTCCATGTTCGGTGTCCAGTGGCTGCTTGCCGCAATTGCAAGCACGCTGACTGCCATTGATCTGAAAAAGTATAATGTATTTTCCATGATCTGCTACATCGGAATGGGCTGGGCTATTTTGCCCTTTATCAAACAAGTCATTGCTGTTATAGGAATGAACGGCTTTCTGTTTCTGCTCTTTGGCGGCATTGCCTATACCATCGGCGCTGTTCTGTACGGAATCGGCAGCAAGAAGCACTGGATGCATTCCGTATTTCACATTTTCGTTGTGATCGGCAGTCTGCTTCAGTTCTTCGCCATTTATTTTTACGTTCTGTAATGGCTGTCAATTGCCTCGGCCAGATTCTGCCGCAGCTGCAGCAGATAGCCGGGATCTCTGGGATATTCCGTAAAGCTCATCTGTTTTTCGGGAAGATCCCGGAAAATCAGCGCTTCCACGGCTTCCCTGCCCTCCAGCTCCTCCAGAAGCTCCAGAGCACGCAGATCTGTCAGTGCCTCCATCTGGACTTCTCCCCGCAGAGAAGCCAGCGGAGCACCGTCAGGCCCCGGATAAACCAGGAACGCGTCTCCGGAGGGGAATGCATACTCTGCGTGTGTCACCCGATAGGGGTCCACCGGATGCAGTGACAGCTGACAGTTATAGAAATTATAACCCCACTGCAGAAATCCCTTGAGGCGGTACAGGTACATCAGCACACCCATGATCCGGTTTCTGGCGCTCTCCATCGCAAAAAATCGATTGGGAACCAGCATATTTTGTCCGCAGCAGTAATAGCCCCACAGATCCTCCACCTGCTCCTCCACAAAAGGCTCAATATGATCGATTGCCACAACCGGCTGAGAAATCAGACCGTTTTTGTAAAATTCCAGGTTGCTCAGAGCGTCCATAACCGGACAGCCCTCCAGAAGATCGGCAACCTGGTTTTTTGCTGCTCTGTAGCTGTCCAGCTGCTCGGCATTGGGCTCGTCCGAAATGTGGAAGTAAACGTGGTCCCTGTCATAACCCAGACGGCACAGCTCCTCACGCAGCTGCGGAAGCAGCGCCTGCATCAGTCTGCGATATTCCGGACTGGAACCGGGCAGATGATTTCCCGCAATTTTGGTCAGTTGTCCGTCAACTGTCGCCAGAATCTTCGGGGTTTTGGAAGCTCCCCACTGACTGAACAGGTGGGAAATCTCCAGACAGCGGACGCCTGCGTTTCTACAGATATTCACCCAGCGGGCGAGTTTTGTAAAATCAAAGGAATATTTCCCCTGATCCACATAAATATCTACCAGTTGAATGGTCATCCGTTCTCCATCCGGAGCTGTGTCCAGCGGCGGTGTCACAATGGGCGTTAGAATCATGTTGATTCCACATTCCTTTACAGCAAAACGGATAAATTTTTCAATAATGTCCCAGTGCTCCTCAGAAAATGGCTTAACATGGTAATATTGTGCAAGGCAGTCGCAATGGAACCATTCCGTATGCAGAAGCTTTTGCTCCCCCAGCTGGGCTTTGTGGACCCGGATCGTAAACCGATTCGTAAATTGGATCTCGCCGCTGTCGGAATCTGCTGTAGCACTGACACAGACTTCGTACGCACCTGCCGGGCAATCCTGAGGAACGTCCCACGAAATCCAGATGCTGCGGTACTGACCATGGAGCACACGGATGACAGGCTTTTCCATAGGTGCGAGCAGGTCCGGGAACAGTCCCGGTTCTGTTGTAGCATAAAATTCATCCGCATTGGCGTAACACGGAAAATCGGAAGGAATCAGTTCGGTTTTCCGCAGCACAGCCTGGCAGGGACCTCCGCTGACCGTAACTGTAAAATCCCCGGCTGCCGGGCCGTCCTTTGTCAGGTCTCCCCAGTAAACCAGCTGCACAGCACCCTTCGTTCCGCGCCAGAGTGACAGCTCCGTACCTGCGCACAATGCCGCAGGCTTTCTCCAGGGAAATACTTTTTCCAGAGATGATGCCAGATAAAATTCATACTGAGCCATAACATTTTTCCTTTCTGCAAAAAAGGCGGCCTGATGGCCGCCTTTTTGATTAGTTCTGGTCCTCTTTTTGGGGTTCTGCTTCCTGCAGATCGTCGAACAGCTGATTGGTTCCGGCCTGCTCAGGATCCTCTCCCTTCATGCAGGCAATAAACTGCCGTCCGGACATAGTTTCATGGCGCATCAGGAAATCTACAACCTGATGCAGCTTTTCTTCATTATCTTTCAGAATCTGCTCACATAGCGCATAGGATTCGTCGATGATTTTCTTAACTTCCTCGTCAATCGCACCGGCAACCTTTTCCGAGTATCCCTTTGTCTTCTCAAAGTCGCGTCCGATAAAGACTTCCTCATCGTTCAGGTAAGACACGGTACCCAGGCGCTCACACATACCGTAGCGGGCGACCATATCTCTTGCCAGAGAGGATGCCCGGTCAATATCGTTGGATGCACCAACGGTGATATCCCCGACAAACAGAGCTTCTGCCACACGACCGCCCAGCAGGCAGACAATCTGATCATGCATTTCATTACGGGTCATGTTCGAAGCGTCATCCTTCGGCAGATACCAGGTTGCACCCAGACTCTGTCCTCTGGGAACAATGGTGATTTGCAGAACCGGCTCCTGCGTGGGAAGGAAATAGCGGGATACTGCATGACCGGCCTCATGGATTGCGGTAACCAGCAGGTCCTTGCGCTGCTTGACATGGCTGCGCTTTTCGGGACCGGCAGTGATCTTCATTATGGCTTCATTCAGGTCAGCCATGCCCAGTGCAGGGCGGTTTTCCTTGGCTGCCATAATTGCCGCTTCATTGAGCAGGTTGCTCAGATCTGCGCCTGTAAAGCCTGCAGTCGTACGGGCGACCACTTTCAGATCAACAGAATCATCCAGCCGCTTGCCCTTGGAATGGACCTTCAGAATCTCCTCACGGCCCTTGACATCAGGACGGCCCACATAGATCTGCCGGTCAAACCGGCCGGGCCGCAGAAGTGCCGGGTCGAGAATATCGGGGCGGTTAGTAGCTGCCAGAACAATGACTTCTTCATTCCGACCAAATCCATCCATCTCCACCAGAAGCTGGTTCAGCGTCTGTTCCTTTTCGTCGTGACCGCCGCCCAGACCGGAACCGCGCTTGCGGCCTACAGCATCAATTTCGTCAATGAAAATAATGGCAGGTGCAATTTTCTTTGCCTGCTCAAACAGGTCACGAACACGGCTTGCACCAACACCGACATACATTTCCACGAAGTCAGAGCCGGAAATTGACAGGAACTGGACATTGGCCTCTCCTGCCACCGCACGGGCCAGCAGGGTCTTACCGGTACCCGGAGGGCCTACCAGCAGCAGTCCGTGTGGAATTCTGGCACCGATCTTTGTAAATTTGTCAGGATTTTTCAGGAATTCAACCACTTCCTGAAGTTCCATTTTTTCTTCATCAGCGCCTGCAACGTCGTCAAACGTCACTTTCTTTCCATCGGGAACGCCCAGGACTGTCCGGGCCTTTCCGAAGTTGTTGAGCTGATTTCCGCCGCCCTGAATCCGGCTCATCATAAAAAACCAGATAAACAGCAGCACTGCGCCCACGATCAGCAGCGGGATAATCAGACTATACGCCGATTTTTCTGCCCGGGGCAGAAAATCATAGCCATCCAGCACACCGGTTTCTATCTGTTCGCGCAGAATGGGGTTGACTTCATCATAAAAGCGATCCGGGTCTGCCAACGTAGTTGTCAGCTCCGTTTTGCCTTCGTAGGGGGCGTTGAGCTGCATGTGCAGTTCATTGCCCACAACCACAAACTGCTTGACCTGTCCGCGTTCGAGCAGGGAAATCACTTCCGAATACGGAACCGACGAGCGGAAGGCAGGCAGGCTTGACAGCACAAAGTAAAATACCACCGCGAGTATCAAAAGATAGACAATCAGTGGAAAACGATTGTTCTTCTTCAAATTTTCTTCTCCTTAATTGTATGCTTCCGGTTTCAGGATACCTACATAGGGCAGGTTGCGGTACTGCTCGTTGAAATCGAGGCCGTAACCCACAACAAATTCATTAGGAATCACAAAGCCGGTATAGTCAGGCTTAAGCGTGATGCCGGGCTTGCGTCTTTCGGGCTTGTCGAGCAGCGTGCAGATCTTCAGAGAGGCAGGCTCCTTTTCCAGAAGGTGATGATAGGTGAAATCCAGAGAACTGCCAGTATCAAAAATGTCCTCCAGAATCAGAACATGACGTCCTTTGATATCCGCAGAAACATCCTTCTTCACGACCATATTTCCTGTGGAATTCGTTCCCTGATAAGAGGAAACCCACATGAAATCGATTTCGCTGGGAACTTTGATTTCCCGGATCATGTCGCTGAAGAAAACGACCACGCCTTTCAGGACGCCGACGATGAGCGGATTTTTTCCCTCGTACTCTTTTGTCAGAACTTCGCCCAGTTCCCGGATGCGGGTCTGCAGCTGTTCTTCTGAAATAAGCACCTTTTGAATATTATGTTCCATATACATATCCTCCTGTTATTGCTTCTCTTGAGTTCCAGCACCGGCTGGCAGGATTTTTTCAAATCGAATGGAAATCGCCGGCAAATCCTTTGCCGCACGATTCAGATTGACACCGATTCCGCAGACACCGAGAATTCCATGCGCATCTGCAAGCACAGGAATCCGAAGTCTTTGTCCGGCGGGAATCTTTCGATCTATAAACAGTTTTTTCAGTTCTTTGCTTCCGCCGGATATGCGGATGACATCCCCCGGCTGTCTGCAGCGAATCACGGCATTGTCCACGGATTTCACCGTCATATGCATCTTTGTCTGGGTCAGATCTTCGGCCTCCCGGCAGATAATCCGCAACCCAAGCTCCGGAAGCTCCGTAACACCGGGACAGTTCAGAATCATTTCCCGGATTGGTTCTTCCCTTACAGACGATTCGAGCACATCATAATTTCTGGATATGATGATTCCGCCAGGGAAATCTGCTTTTGCCGACGGGCGGTCGGAGAAAACCAGATTCTCCGCCAGAAAAATATGTTCCATTTCCGGCTCAGGAACACCGGACTCTTTGAGAAAAGTGCCAAGTGCACGTCTGCGCAGCGCAGGCGGCATTTCCCGAAGCTGTGATACCCGCAGCGGTCTGGACACCTGTGCCATATCCTCCAGCGCCTGCTCGTCCAAACGCAGCTGCAGGGCCATATCCGAAAGATTTTCTCCGATTCTCGGATTTTCCTGCCGGAACAGCGGAAGAATATGGTGACGCACCCGGTTTCTCAGGAAGCTGTCCGTGGCGTTGGTACTGTCCTCAACCCAGGGAATATGATTTTCCTGCAAAAAAGCAAGCACCTGTTCCCTGGTGATTGTCAGCATCGGGCGAATCAGATTTCCCCGCACTGGAGAGATGCCGCCGAGACCTTTCAGGCCGGTTCCGCGAATCAGGTGCATCAGGATCGTCTCTGCATTGTCCTCAGCCGTATGCGCTGTGGCAATTTTCCCCGGGAGTGTCTGCAAAAATCCGTATCTTGCATCCCTGGCAGCTGCTTCCAGACCTTTTTTTCCGCTGGAAACCACGCCACGGCCCACTGTCAACGGAATATCGTGGAAACTGCAGAAATCCCGGACAAAGGCCTCATCCGAATCGGATTCCGCCCCACGCAGACCATGGTTATAGTGTGCTGCGCAAACCTCAATCCCAAGCGCATCCCGAAGCAGGTGCATGCCCCAGAGCAGCGCCATGGAATCCGGGCCGCCGGAAACCGCACAGATCACCCGGTCTCCCGGCCGGACCATCTGATAGCGGTTCATAAAGTTACGAAGCTCATTCAGCATGCTTCCACTCCCGGTCCGCGAAGGTAGTATACTGAGGCAGCCACTGCAGCTTGACCGTTCCCGTTTCGCCGTGACGGTTCTTGGAAACGATACACTCTGCCACATTCTGCTCCTCAGAATTGGGATTATAGTAATCATCACGGTACAGGAACAGGATTGCGTCGGCATCCTGCTCGATGGCACCGGATTCACGCAGGTCGGACATAATCGGCCGTTTATCCGTACGGCTTTCCACCGCACGGGAAAGCTGGCTCAGGCAGATAACAGGGATGTTCAGTTCCTTTGCCATGATTTTCAGAGCACGGGAAATTTCGCCAACCACCTGCACACGGTTTTCACCGTTTCCCTTGCCATAGCCGGAGCCGGTCATCAGCTGAAGGTAGTCAATGATGACCAGGCCCAGATTGTCCAGTCTGCGGCACATTGCGTTCATTTCGGCAACCGTAATGGACGGATTGTCGTCAACACGGATATCCGTCTGGCTCAGTGCGGCAGAAGCCATGCACAGCTTGGCCCATTCGTCGTCGCTGAGTTTACCGGTCGCCATTTTCTGACTGTCCACAAAACTCTCGCCGGAAAGCAGTCGCATTGCCAGCTGTTCTCTGGACATTTCCAAAGAAAAGAATGCAACAGTCTGATTGTATTTCTTTGCAACGTTCAGGCCGATGTTCAGCGCAAACGAAGTCTTACCCATAGCCGGTCTGGCAGCAATCAGCAGCAGGTCCGACTTGTTCAGACCGTTGATCTTGGTGTCCAGATCCCGCAGGCCCGTAGAAAGTCCGGGGATGGCAGAATCCGACTGGCTCAGCTCCGTCAGGTGGTCAAAAACCTTGTGCAAAACGGTTCCGATATGTTCCAGAGAATCTCTGCGTTCTCCCTTTCGGATGGCATAGATTTTCTTTTCGGCAGATTCCAGCATTTCTGCAGGTGAGCCCACCTGAGAATAAACGGTTTCCGCAATATCAGAGCCGGCCTGTGCAAGACTTCTGAGCATTGCCTTGTCCCGGACAATTCCGGCATAGCGTGCAGCATTGGCAGCAGTCGGCGTAATCTCCATCAGCTGCTGGATGTAATCGGGAGAATTGTCGTGATAAACGCCTCTTTCCCGCATTTTATCCAGAACAGTTACGGGGTCAATTGTCTGGGAATAATTGAACATGGTGTAGATGGTTTCAAATATTTCCCGATTCTGCTGCAGATAAAAATCTTCCGGATGCAAAATTCCGATCACATCCGCCACACAGCGGCTGTCAATCAGAATCGAACCCAGGACAGACTGCTCTGCCTCCAGAGACTGCGGCTGCTGCCGCGGGATCAGTTCCTCATCCATGCCATATTCTCCCCTCTTTCTTTATTTCCTGATCAATCAGGCTTCTTCAATTTTAACCGTCAGCTGTGCGGAAATTTCATAACCCAGCTTGCAGGTCACCGTGTAGGTGCCGACACTCTTGATGGGGTCGGAAATCACAATTTTGCGCTTGTCGATTGCAATTCCGGACTTTTCCTTCAGTGCATCTGCAATTTCCTGGTTCGTCACAGAACCGAACAGGCGGCCGGCTCCGCCGCCCTTTGCATTGACCACAAGAGTCAGCTCTTTCAGCTGCTTGGCAACTTCCAGAGCCTCTGCTCTCTCACGGGCAGCTTTTTCGGCAGCAGCTTTATCGTTCATACGCATGGTGTTGACGGCATCGGCAGTGGCCTCCACAGCCAGCTTTCTGGGCAGCATAAAGTTGCGGGCGTATCCGTCGGAAACCTCCAGCATCTGGCCCTTCTTGCCCTTACCTCTTACATCCTGCAGCAAAATAACTTTCATTGAAATATCTCCTTTGCATGTTGATCGCACCGCCGCAGATCATACAGCGGTTATCCTTCATAAAATTTGTCAATGGATGCCACCAGGCGATCCACAGTTTCCTTCAGGTTGGAATTTTTCACCTGAGCTCCGGCCGTGGCTGCATTTCCGCCGCCGCCCAGAGGCTCAAGAATCATCTGCACATTTGCGCTGCCGATGGAACGGGCAGAAATAATCACCTGTTCCCCGTCCGGATAGAGCACAAAGGATGCCGTAATTCCGGAAATGTTCAGCAATTCATCGGCAGCCTGTGCCGCAAGCGTCCGCGAGGTTGCCGAATTGAGTGCAGCCACTGCAATTTCCTGCCGATACATCCGGGCAGATTTGATGATCTGATACTTGATCATCGTACTCTGGAAATCATTCTGCAGCAGCTTCTTGACCTCCACAGGATCGGCACCAAGTCGGCGCAGATAAGCCGCAGCCTCAAAGGTACGTTCACTTGTGCGCACATTGAAACTCTTGGTATCCATGCAGATACCCGCAAGCAGTGCCTTGGTTTCGATAGGCAGAATATCGCTGTTTTCCACGCCGTACTGCAGCAGCTCCGTTACCAGCTCTGCGGCAGAAGAAGCATAGGGCTCGTGGAAATTCACCACAACGGGCGTAATATAGTCGGCAGCTCTGCGATGATGGTCAATGACGCACACTTTGGGAATAGATTCAAGCAGAGGTTTGGACTCCACCTGATCCGGGCGGTTGGTATCCACCACCACCAGAATACTGTGACTGTCCGCCAGAAGCAGGGCATCCTGTCCGGAAATAAAGGCATCCTTATACTCCGGCTCCTGCATGACCTCATTCAGGAATTTGCCAAGTGCATTGCGCTCCTTGTCCAGGACAATGAAGCTGCGCTTCCCCTTTTTCCGACACAGGCATTTCACACCCATTGCTGCACCCAGTGCATCCAGATCCGCATTTCTGTGGCCCATGATAAACACCTGACTGCTCTGACCGATCAGTTCCATCAGAGAATTGGATGTGACGCGAGACCGGACCTTGCTGCGGTGATCTGTTTCCGTAGTCCTGCCACCGTAGAATGTGAAGTTCAGCCGGTCCTTGATAACTGCCTGATCGCCGCCGCGGCTGAGAGCCATTTCAATAGAAAGCGCTGCAAAGTTATAGCCCTCTTCAAAGGTGGTGGCGTCCACACCCAGGCCCATGGAAATGGTTGCCGCAAGGCCTGCAGGGTTTTCCACATGACGGATATCCTCCAGAAGCGAGAATTTTCCGTCCACTGCCATCTGAAGATCCCGTTTCTCGAAAATAAACAGGAAACGGTTTCTCTCCAGCCGCCGAAGCAGGCCGTGATAGCCTTCGGTCCAGGCGGTAATTGCATCATTGAGCTTGGCATTGAGGGTAGAAATAGCAGCTTCCGACAGATTCTTGGTCAGTTCCTCGTAATTGTCCACCAGAATAATAGAAACTACCGGCCGGGAGCGGATATATTCATCCCGCACCTGATACAGTTCGGTCAGGTCACTGAAAAAAAGCACCCCCAGCATCGTGCTGGCGGGATCATCTGCCCGGATGGTATTTCCATAGACACGATATCTGCGGTTCCGGATGGTCACATCAAAAGGGTATTCCGTCTTGCCGGCAGCAAGCCAGTCTGTAGAAAAGCCGGGAATATAGTCGTTGATCTGCTGCTCCACCATCATATCCCGATATCCGGAAATAGATTCAAACAGTTCATTGGCCCACAGCACACTGCTGTCCCCCAGCCGGACCAGAACCACCGGAAAGGGCGGCTCGCCGCGATTGGCCATTTTTTCCTGGGCCGTAGCCTGCTGGACATATTTCTGGATCTCACGTCTGCGCCGGGATCTGGTCATCTCATGGAAAACCAAAATTGCACTGGCTGCCACTGCTTCAATGGCAGCAAGCGCATACTGCTGTGCAGCCAGCGTGACCGCTGAAAAACCAAACAGTGCGATAAAATAAAGCCTCATATTGGGCTGGAGCAGACGTCCTAATTTTTTATTCACGAGTCACGCCTCCTGAAAATGAGCATTCACACCCATATTATCGGTATGATACATGATATTATAGCAAATTGCCTGCACGGGTGCAACCTGTTTTCCCACATTTCTGAAAAATATGGGGATTGGAAATCCCCTTGTAGACTTTCCAAATTGCTTTTGGTATACTGAAATCACAATACTAACTATATCTTTCTGATTCCGGAGGATGCATATGAATCGTACAATTTCTATCGGCGCAATCGGTACCAGCTCCATCATGGAATATATTCTGCAGGGAATCGGTCAGACAGAAGGTCTCCACTGCCAGGTTGTCTGCTCCCGGGACAGCAGCCGCGGTGCTGCCTTTGCGCAGAAGAACGGCGTTCCGGAAAGCACTGACAAACTGGATGCTATGCTTCAGCGGAAGGACCTGGACGTAATTTATATCGCCTCTCCCAACCGTCTGCATCCCGACCAGGCCATCCGGGCCATGGATGCAGGAAAGCATGTTTTCGTGGAAAAACCGGCAGCAGTCCGAAAAGAAGATCTGCAAGCCATGATCGACGCTGCCAGGAGAAATCACGTCTTCTTTTTCGAGTGTATAACCACCATCTTCATGCCCACCTTTGTCAAGTGGATGACAGATCTTCACGCCCTCGGAAAAATCAGAAAAGCCGAATTTTACTACGGGCAGTATTCTTCCCGGTATGATGCCTACCTCAGAGGCGAAAATCCCAACAACTTCAATCCCGACATGGACGGAGGCGCTCTGAACGATCTCGGTGTCTACTGTGTCCACAGTGCTGTAGCCCTGTTTGGTTCTCCCGAGTCTGTTTCCTATACCCAGAAACCCGGTCCCAATGGCGTGGATCTGGCCGGTGTGCTGACCATGAATTACCCGGACTTTCCCTGCATCATCCACACTGCCAAGGACCGCCCCATGGACAGCGGCTGCGCCATCACCGCAGAACGGGGAACCTTTGTCTCGCAGGGGCCCGTGAACGCCTTTGCCGACACCACCTGCACAATTGACGGAAATACCGGAATCATGCAGCTTTCCCACTTGGAAAACCGGATGATTTATGAATTTGCCCGGTTCCGGGACGCCATCCGCAATCACGATCAGGCATTCTTTGAGGCTATGTGCCGCCAGAGTCTTCTGACCGCCGGTATCCTGGAGCAGGCCCACTTGCATGTTAAAAATTCGGAAACTTTCTAAATTTCTGTATACAAAGCCCCTGATTTGTGCTATACTTCACCTTGTCATGCGCCGGGTGGGCAGACCCGGGCAGAATCCGGCGGACACATTTCCGCCACACACAACTGGATTATGTTGCGTTGCAGGCATTTTTCTCCCGGAGGGCGATTCAGGGCCCCGAGGCCGCAAAAATGGGTGCCTGTGTTTTTTGTGGTCATTTTTGACCTCACTATTTGAAAGGAGTAATACTATTTGGCTGAAAAACTGAAAATTATCCCCCTGGGCGGTCTGGATGAAATCGGAAAAAATATCACCGTCCTGGAATATGGGAAAGATATGATCGTTGTAGACTGCGGCGTAGGTTTTCCCGACGAAGAAATGTACGGCGTTGATCTTGTTATCCCCGATTTTTCCTATCTGGTTGCGAACCAGAAAAAACTGCGGGGTATGTTTATTACACACGGTCATGAAGACCATATCGGTTCCATTCCCTACTGCATGCAGCAGGTAAACTGTCCCATTCACGGAACCGCCATGACCAACGGTCTGATCAAACTGAAACTGGAGGAGCATCATCTGGCAGACAAGGTAAAGCTCATCACCCACAAGCCCGGTGATGTGGTAAAGGCAGGCTGCTTCTCCGTAGAATTTATCCATGTCAATCATTCCATTGCCGATGCGGTTGCCTTTGCAATTAAGACTCCCGTGGGCACCGTAGTCATGACGGGCGACTTCAAAATCGACCCCACCGCAGTTGACGGAATGACCGATCTGACCCGGCTGGGTGAGATTGGAAAGCAGGGTGTGCTGGCACTGCTCTGCGACTCTACCAATGTAGAACGTCAGGGCTACACCCCCAGTGAAAATACCGTTGCCGAAAGTCTGGACCGCCAGTTCCGCAACTGCGACCAGAGAATCGTCGTCACCACATTTGCATCCAACATGCACCGGATCCAGGCCGTTCTGGACACCGCGCACCGGTACGGACGCAAGGTTGCCGTCACCGGACGCAGCATGGAAAACGTGCTCAAGGTGGCACAGGAGCTGGGATACCTGAAGGTTCCGGCAAATACGCTTGTGGAGCTTGGCTCCATCAAGAGTCTGCCCAAAAACAAGGTTGTCATCGTCTCCACCGGCTCTCAGGGCGAAAATATGTCCGCCCTGTACCGCATGGCTTTCTCCACACACAAGCAGGTGGACATCATGGCCGGTGACCGCATTATTATTTCCGCATCTGCTATCCCCGGCAACGAAAAAGCCGTTTCCCGGATCATCAACGAGCTTTATCGCAAGGGTGCCGAGGTTGTCTATGAAAAGAGTGAGGGCCTTCACGTTTCCGGACATGCCTGTCAGGAAGAGCTGAAGATTATGCATGCACTGACCAGACCCAAATTCTTCCTGCCTGTCCACGGCGAACAGCGTCACCTGCAGAACCACGTGAAGCTCGCAAAATCCATGGGCATGAAGGCAAACCGCATCGTCATCGGAGAAATCGGAAGCGTGTTCGAACTTTCCGCCAGAAGCTGCAAGGTCAACGGAGCCGTTCCCGCCGGAAAGGTCTTTGTAGACGGTACCGGTGTCGGCGATGTAGGCAGCGTTGTTCTCCGCGACCGGAAACATCTGGCACAGGACGGCATGGTCGTTGTCTGCGTCAATCTTTCCAGTCAGGACGGTGCCATTCTGTCGGGTCCCGATATCATCACCCGCGGCTTTATTTATGTCAAGGAATCCGAACAGCTGATGGAAGATCTGAAAAACGTCGCCATCGAAGCCATTGAGCGCTGCGAACGCAAGCGCGTCCGTGACTGGTCTACCATTAAATCTGCAATCAAAAACGATCTGTCAGGCTATCTGTACAAGACCACAAAACGAAATCCCATGATTCTTCCCGTAATCATGGAAATCTGAATGTTCCCGGGTGCACAGCTGTGTGCACCCGGTTCTTTGCCCTATCAGAACGGAGGCTTTATGCACTGTTATTTTGCACCCATGGAAGGGGTCACCGACGAGGTATACCGGCGCCTGCACCATCGGTATTTCGGTGGCGTTGACCGCTATTATATGCCCTTCATCTCCCCTACTGTCCATCGCGCTCTGACACCCAGAGAGGCCAGAGAAATTCCGCCGGCGGATTCCGTGGACTTTCTTGCCGTTCCGCAGATTCTAACCAAAGTGCCGGAAGATTTTCTCTGGGCCGCCGGACAGTGCCGGGACCGGGGTTATTCGGAAGTAAATCTGAATACCGGATGCCCCTCCGGAACCGTTTTCTCCAAGGGAAAAGGCTCCGGAATGCTGGCTGACCCCGACGGGCTGGACCGGTTTCTGGATGCCATATTTGAAAAAGCACCTGTGGCTGTCTCTGTCAAAACCCGGCTGGGCGTGACAGATCCGGAAGAATTCCCCACCCTGCTGGAAATTTTCAACCGATATCCTATTGCTGAACTGATTTTACATCCCAGAGTCCGGAAGGACTTTTACAAAGGTCCTGTACAGATGGACTGGTTCCGCTATCTGACTGAAAACAGCAAGAATCCGGTCTGCTATAACGGAAATCTCTGTTCTGTCCGGGAGATCAAAGAATTCAGCACCGCCTTTCCGCAGGTTCATTCTGTCATGCTGGGAAGAGGCCTGACGGGAGATCCCGGAATGCTGATTCCGGGTGGTTCAAAGGCCGAGACCATCGGTCTGTTCTGCGACGAGCTTCTGGATACATATTCGGATCTGTTCGGAAGTGCCCGGAACGCCATGTTCCGTCTGAAAGAGAACTGGACTTACCTGCTGTGCCGCTTCGACGGAAGCGAAAAACTTGGAAAAAAGCTCAGAAAAACGACTGATGTATCTGAATTCCGCAGAATTTGTCATGAAATAGTTGATACCTGCCCCCTTTTACCGGAACTTGCTCCCAACTGGTAAACAAATCCCGTTTGCCCGCTTTCAGTACGTATTTCTATTGTCACATTTCCTGACGGCAGGCTCCTGTATTGTATTTTTACCTGTTCACGCTATCCCCAGAACTGTGGATAATAACATCTGAAAATACTTTACCGAAAAAGGTTTTTCTCTTGGTACTTACAAGGATTGATCCATTTTTTAATTCAGGCCGGATTCTGAAATTCAGGATCCGGCTTTTGAGCTGATTCCGGAAAGGAATTGACACTTCTGTTGTATGAGGATATAATTGTAAAATAATTATCTGATATATCATGTATTTTTCTGAAAGGACCCTGGCAACTATGGAAGATAAAAACGCATTTCTGGGCAAGGAACCCATCGGGAAGCTTCTTTTCAAGCTATCCGTACCAACACTGGCAGCTCAGATCATCAACATGCTCTACAACATCGTAGACCGGATTTACATCGGCAGAATGCCCGGCGACGGCGATCTGGCTCTGACCGGTATCGGTGTGTGTCTGCCTATTATTATGGTGGTATCTGCATTCGCATGCTTGGTAGGCTCCGGCGGCGCTCCCAGAGCGTCCATTTTTTTGGGCCAAAAAGATCATGAGTCCGCAGAAAAAACACTTGGCACCTGCTTTGCCATGCAGATCATCATTTCCATTGTTCTGACAACCATTCTTCTGATCTGGAACCGGGATCTGCTGATGATCTTCGGAAGCAGTGAAAAAACCATCGGCTACGCCGAAGCATACATGAACATCTATGCCATCGGCACCATCTTTGTACAGCTCACGCTGGGCATGAACGCATTCATCACCGCCCAGGGCTTTGCCAAAACAGGTATGTTCACCGTTCTGATTGGTGCCGTGCTGAATATTGTCCTGGACCCGATTTTTATTTATGTCCTTCACATGGGTGTCCGCGGAGCCGCCCTCGCAACCATCATTTCCCAGTGTGTTTCCTGCATCTGGGCCGTCGGTTTCCTGATGAGCAAGCGTTCCGCTCTTCGGATTCTTCCGAAAAACATTCGCCTGAACTTCAAGCTGCTTATCCCCTGCCTCACCCTTGGTATGGCAACCTTTGTCATGCAGGCCAGTGAAAGTGCCATTATCGTATGCTTTAATTCTTCCCTGCAGCGCTACGGCGGCGATCTTGCCGTAGGATCCATGACCATCCTGTCTTCCGTTCTGCAGTTTGCCATGCTGCCTCTGCAGGGCTTCGGACAGGGTGCGCAGCCCATTTCCAGCTATAACTACGGCGCCGGAAACGCAAAACGTGTCAAAAAGACATTCCATCTGCTTCTGACTGTCAGCATGATCTACTCCGTTACCCTGTGGGCGCTGGTCATGCTGTTCCCCGGAACCTTCGCAGCAGCCTTCTCCGACAAGCCGGAGCTGATTGCCTATACGGAAACCACCCTGCGAATCTACTGCGCTGCGCTTGTTCTGTTCGGCGCACAAACAGCCTGCCAGCTGACATTCGTTTCTTTGGGCAGTGCCAAATCCTCTATTCTTGTGGCTGTGGTCCGTAAATTCGTCCTGCTGCTGCCGCTGATTTACCTGATGCCGCATCTGATGGCGGACAAGGCCCTGGCTGTTTTCACTGCAGAACCGGTTGCAGACGTGCTGGCAGTTTCGTTCACAGTCATCCTGTTTACATTCCAGTTCCGCAAATCCATGAAAATGCTGGAACAGCGCAACCAAAATTCTCCCGCAAGCCTGGCGTGATGGTACAGAAAGACTGTCGGTTTGTCTTTTTCAGGCAAAATCTTTCGTTTATTTCTCAATCAGACGAAGAAACCCGCTGTAATTTCAAAATATATCAAAAATAATGTTTGACAAATGGCACAAAAACCATTATAATACTCTAGCATGACTGTGAAGAGGAGGAATACTATGCTGCTTGGACTTTCTAAGATCATTGACTGTCCCGGTGCGTCCGTTTCTTTTTCTACCAGCGTGGATCTGAGTGATCTTCGTTATGGCACCAGTTATCCGGTTTCCGAACCGGTCCTGGCTTCCGGTACAGTCCGCAATACTGCTGGTGTTCTGGTTATGACCGGTAAGGTTACAACCACAATTCACGGTATCTGCGATCGCTGTGCTTCCGACTTTGACCGGGATATCGAAATTCCTGTCAATGTGGTGCTGGTGACCGAACTGGCCGACGAAGAAAACGAAGATGAATGGGTATTCCCTCTGGAGGGAGACAGCGCCGATCTGGATGATATTGTCCGGACAGTTTTTGTCCTGAACATGGATTCCAAGCTGCTGTGCAAGCCTGACTGCAAAGGAATTTGCTGCAGATGCGGCAAAAACCTCAACGAAGGGCCCTGCAATTGCCAGAAGGAGCTCGATCCCCGTTTTGCTGCTTTACAGCAGCTTCTTGATAAGTAAATCCATAATGAATGCTGCCCAAGCAGTTTGACCAAGGAGGTGTCATCCATGGCTGTCCCTAAGTGTAAAGTGTCTAGCGCCCGCCGCGATAAGCGCCGTGGCTCCAACTGGAAGCTGTCCGCTCCCAGCGTGGCCGTTTGCCCCAAGTGCGGTGAGCCCGTCATGCCCCACAGAGCTTGCAAGGCTTGCGGTACCTACAACGGTCGTCAGGTCCTGGCTGCCAAGGCTGACTAAGGCAGGAAAAAGCGGAAACGCAGAGGAAGGCTGTCCAGCCTTCCTCTTTTTCCTTTTTACGACCTTTTCAGCCCTGCATATGTTGTAAAACTTATGTGAACGACGGGTTGATCCGTTGATTTCAACTTGAATTTATGTCATAATAATCTTAAAATGATCCAATAGAAAGGAGTGGTCCCCATGGCAAAACCTTTGGTTGCCATCGTTGGCCGGCCCAATGTCGGCAAATCTATGCTCTTCAACAAGCTGACCGGTCACCGAACTTCCATCGTCGAGGATACCCCCGGTGTTACCCGGGACCGGATTTACGGAGACTGTGAGTGGTGCGGTCACAACTTCTCCCTGGTGGACACCGGCGGCATCGAGCCGGGCACCGAAAGCGATATGCTCAAATTCATGCGCCGTCAGGCCGAAATCGGCATTGAACTGGCGGACTGCGTAGTGATGGTCACTGACGTGCATTCCGGCGTTACCGCCGCAGATATGGATGTGGCCACCATGCTCAGAAAAAGCGGCAAGCCCGTTGCTCTGGCTGTCAACAAATGCGATTCCATCGGCCCTGTAAATCCCGATGTATTCGAATTTTACGGTCTGGGAATCGGCGACCTGTTTGAAGTCTCTGCCGTACACGGTCACGGTACCGGTGATCTGCTGGACTGGTGCGTTGCCCAGTTCCCCGAAGACGCAGACGAGGGTGAAGACGAGGATATCGTCAAGGTCGCCATTGTCGGCAAACCCAATGTGGGCAAATCCAGTCTGCTCAATCAGATTCTCGGAGAGGAACGGGTTATCGTTTCCGATATGGCAGGCACGACCCGGGATGCCATCGACTCCGAATTTGAGAACGAAACCGGTAAATACTGCTTTATCGACACTGCCGGTATGCGCCGAAAGAGCAAGGTCGATGATATGATCGAGCGCTACTCCAACATGCGCAGCATCAATGCCATTGAGCGCGCTGATGTTTGTCTGATTATGATTGATGCCAATGACGGTGTTACCGAGCAGGACACTAAGATCGCAGGTCTGGTGCACGAAGCCGGCAAGGCTGCCATCATCGTTGTGAACAAGTGGGATGCTGTGGAAGACAAGCAGACCAACACCATGCGCGATCTGGAAGCTTCCGTGCGGCAGGGTCTGAGCTATATGACCTACGCTCCCGTGGTATTTCTGTCTGCATTGACGGGCCAGCGGGTGAACAAGCTCTTCCCTCTGATTCAGTCCGTTCATGCACAGAACACCATGCGCATCACCACCGGTGCACTTAACAGCATTCTTGCCGAAGCCACTTCCCGTGTTCAGCCCCCCTCTGACAAGGGCCGCCGGCTGAAAATCTACTATATGACCCAGGCGAGCACCAAGCCGCCTCATTTCGTCATCTTCTGTAATGACGCACGCCTGTTCCATTTCTCCTATCAGCGGTATCTGGAAAACCAGATCCGTGAAGTGTTCGGACTCCAGGGTACGCCGGTCCGAATCACGATCCGTCAAAAAGGAGACAAGGAGGAATAATCTATGTGGTATCCCATTCTCATAACTGTCCTCATCAGTTACCTGCTGGGGAATCTGAATGGTTCTGTCTGTATGTCCGCTCTGCGGGGCGAAGACGACGTACGCAGTCACGGCAGCGGAAACGCCGGCCTGACCAACTTCGTCCGTAACTTCGGCCCTGCAAAGGGCGTTCTGGTAATTCTGATTGATGCCGGAAAAACCGTGCTCTCCTGCCTTCTGGGTGGCCTTCTGCTGCAGCCCTACGAGCTTTCCGCTGAGGGTATGATCATTGCCGCGGTCGCTGTCACACTCGGTCACGACTTTCCTGTACTTCTGGGCGGAAAGGGTGGAAAAGGAATTCTCTGCGGAATTTCCGCTGCCGCTGTAATCGACTGGCGTGCCGCTTTGATTATCTTTGCAGTCTTCGGAATTGCCTATCTTCTGACCGGCTATATTTCTCTGGGGTCTATTCTCGGAGCCGCCACCTACTGCATCACATTCAGCGTTTTTCACTGGGATCATCCTCTGGTTGCAGCCGGCGGCATCTTCATCGGACTTCTTGCAATTTTCATGCACCGTGCAAATATCCGCCGTCTGTTCAAAGGTCAGGAACCGAAAACCTCTTTGCTGAAAAAGGAGAAAAAGGAATGAGAACTGCTGTTGTTGGAAGCGGAGGATGGGGAACCGCATTGGCCATCTGCCTGTGCGGGAACGGGCATGATACTGTTCTCTGGTCACACAATCCTGAAAAAGCAAAAGCCATGGAGAAAACCCGGTGCAATCCTATGCTCCAGGGCATTTCTCTGCCGGATACTCTGAAAATCAGTGCAGATCCTGCATGCGTTTCCGGCTGCGAACTGGTTGTCATCGCGTCTCCTTCTTTTCCCATCCGTTCCGTATGCCGGACAATAGCGCCGTTTTTGGATCCGGATGCCATTCTGGTATCTGTCACAAAAGGAATCGAACCCGGCACTCTGCTGCGCATGAGCCAGATTGTTGCGGAAGAAACCCAACACCCAACGGTTGCCCTGACCGGCCCCAGCCACGCTGAAGAGGTGGCCCGGAATTTGCCTACCGGCTGTCTGGCCGCCAGCCCTGACAAGGCACATGCCGAACTTGTGCAGGATGCATTTATGTCCGGTACTTTTCGAATCTATACCAGTCCTGACATTGTTGGTGCTGAACTGGGTGGCGCTTCCAAAAACGTCATCGCACTCTGCGCCGGTGTCTGCGACGGTCTTGGCTATGGCGACAACACCAAAGCAATGCTGATGACCCGTGGTCTGACTGAAATTGCCCGGCTGGGTGTTTCTCTGGGCGCAAGCAAAGAAACCTTCGCCGGTCTTGCAGGCGTGGGCGATCTGATCGTTACCTGTACCTCCCGCCATTCCCGGAACCGGCGGGCAGGTTTTCTGATTGGTCAGGGAAAATCTCCCGAAGAGGCCATGGCCGAAATCGGTGCCGTGGTCGAAGGCTATTACGCATCAAAGTCCGTCTGGGAACTTTCCCGGATGCAGGGAGTGGACATGCCCATTGTGCAGGCCGCCCATGCGGTGCTCTACGAAGGACTGAATCCCGCAGATGCCGTACAGGCACTGCTGCTGCGTCAGCGGAAAATGGAATCTGAAGACGCCGGCTGGCTTTGATCTCCGGCTCTGCAAGTCCGCTTTCAGGCTGAGAACAATTGGATATGCCAAGAATTCCGGCAGCTTGTGCTGCCGGAATTCTTTGTTTGCCCCTTCCCTGTCCGGGTTGTTTTTCTGCGGACAAAAACCGGAGCAGCGCTGCTGACACGGCACTGCTCCGGCTGTTTTTTGTTATATCCGGTAATCCGGGAAATATTCTCCGACAAAATCCACATCCGATACCCGGAAGGTTTTTCCGTTCAGGTATTCCAGCACGCCTGCATCCGTCGTAAAGTCGAACGTCAGCTTGTAGGAATAGAGTGCCTGATAATTCCGGTCGTAGCGCTTGTCCAGCTTACCGTATTTCCCGTCTCCCAGCAGAGGATGCCCTGCATGGGCAAACTGGGCACGGATCTGGTGCGTGCGTCCTGTAATCAGTTCACATTCCACCAGGGACAGCCCCTTCTGCGAAGCAAGAACCCGGTAATTGGTCTGGCAGGATTTGGAGCCGGTCTGCGGCGTATCGGTAACAAACACCCGATTCTTTTTGGCATCCTTGAAAAGATAACCTTTGAGACTGCCTTCTCTGGGTCTGGGCGTTCCCTCCACAATCGCAAGATACCGTTTGTCCAGTTCCCGGTCCTTGATTTTCTGATTCATGATTCGCAGTGCTTCTGCGGTTTTTGCTGCAATCACAATGCCGCCGGTATTGCGGTCGATTCTGTTGCACAGCGCAGGTGCGAAGCTGTTTTCCCCGCGGGGACTCCATTCCCGCTTCTGGTAGAGATAGGACTGGATGTGATCGATCAGTGTCCGGCCGTATTCTGCCCCGTCATGGGCATGTACCGCAATTCCGGGGCGTTTGTCCACCAGAATGATCTGGTCATCTTCATAGACAATGTTGATTTTCGGGTTTGCAACTGTCAGGTAAGCGTTGTCCTCCCGGGGTTTTTCGAAAAACTCATCATTGATATACAGCTGAAGGACGTTTCCCTCCTGCAACCGGGTATCCCGTTCCGCCCGCGCACCGTCCAGCTTGATCCGTTTGATGCGGATGTATTTCTGTGCAAGAGATGCCGGCAGAAGTGGTACAGCCTTTGCCAGGAATCGGTCCAGTCTCTGTCCCGCATCATTGTGTCCGATTACAAATTCTTTCATCCGTTACGCCCCATATGTTCATCAAAATGGCGGTGCATCTGGTCTGTAAATTCCGCAGCAGAGTTATAGCCCATTTTACGCTGACGGTTATTCATGGCCGCAACCTCCAGAATCACAGCCAGATTTCGTCCCGGCGTGATTGGAATGGTATACAGCGGAATCTGAACTCCCAGAATCTCCATATAATGTTCTTCCAGACCGAGCCGGTCATAAACCTCCTGATTGTTCCAGGGAACAATGTTTACAACCAGATCGATTTCATTCTCCGATTTGACAGCACCCACACCGAACAGCTTTGCTACGTTGATAATGCCGATGCCGCGAAGCTCGATGTAATTTCGGATCAACTCCGGTGCAGCGCCGCGGAGAGACGATTCGTTGATTTTTTTGATCTCTACAGCATCATCTGCAATCAGCCGGTGTCCGCGCTTGAGCAGCTCCACAGCGGCCTCACTTTTTCCGATACCACTGTCACCGATAAGCAGAATACCTTCGCCGTAAACCTCCATCAGAACGCCGTGGCGGGTAATTCTGGGGGCCAGCTCCGCCTTAAGGTAGGCAATGATGGCAGACACAATAGTGCTGGTTGCTTCAGCACTGCGGAGGACCGTAACATTGTGCTTTTTGGCCATAGCCAGACATTCTTCATCCGGCATCATATTTCTGGCGATCAGAAGAGCCGGGAATTTATAGGAAAACAGCCGGTCAAAAATGATCGTGCGCTCCGTAGGTGACAGTTTCGCCAGATAGCTCATTTCCACATTTCCCAGAACCTGCAGACGCATCGGTTCAAAGTGGTCAAAATATCCGGCCAGCTGCAGTCCGGGACGGGCCACATCCTCCACCGTCAGGCGAATAGACTTGTAATCCGATGCTGCAAAAGTCACCTGAAGGGAAAATTCCTCCACCAGAGTTACCAGCGGCACACTGTAAGTATCGATCAATTCGGGTCACCTCATCCAAAGTAATCTCGTCTGTAACATAGATTATACCTGTCCCCGGAGGGAATATCAACAATCTTTTTAAAAATTAGAATTTTTTTGAAAAAAGACTTGCTTTTTTGAGGAAAGTTTGTTATCATAGGAGACGCGCATGAGTTGGCGCTAATTATGAGTATTTATGCGGATGGGAGGTGCAGTGAATGGCGAAGTGTGATTTTTGTGGTAAGGGCGTGTCCTTTGGTATTAAGGTTTCCCACTCCCACAGACGTTCTAACCGTACTTGGAAGCCCAATGTGAAGCGGGTCAAGGCCGTTGTTAACGGAACTCCGTGCCATGTGTACGCTTGTACCAGATGCCTCCGTTCCAACAAGGTTGAGCGGGCCATCTAATCTATTCCACGCAATCGATAAACGGCATTGCCAATTGGCAGTGCCGTTTTTTCTGTTCTATTCCCTCTGTGCCGGACATACTCTGTGGTAAAACCATGGCAGGAGCATCCTCCTGCCGAAGGAGGAGTCAGGCTATGGAAAACATTTATCAGGACATTGCCCGGCGTACCGGCGGAAATATCTACATCGGTGTAGTCGGACCGGTCAGAACCGGAAAATCCACATTCATCAAACGTCTGATGGAAATTCTTGTGATTCCGGGCATCGAAGACCCTTACCGTAAGGAGCGGGCCAGGGATGAACTGCCCCAAAGTGGATCCGGAAAAACCATCATGACCTCAGAACCAAAGTTTGTGCCGGAGGAAGCTGCAGAAATTTCTCCTGACGGAGCCACCAAAATGCGAGTCCGTATGATCGATTCCGTGGGCTACATGGTGGAAGGGGCCGCAGGCGCCATGGAAGACGGTGCCCCCAGGCTCGTCACAACGCCTTGGTTCGACCATGAGATTCCCATGACGGAAGCTGCGGAACTGGGCACAAAAAAAGTGATGGAAGATCACTGTTCCATCGGCATCGTGGTAACCACGGATGGCTCCGTTACCGATATTCCCAGAGCAGACTATCTTGCAGCCGAGCGGCGCGCTATCGAAGATATGCAGGCTACCGGAAAACCATTTCTTGTCATCGTCAACACCAGAAATCCGAAATCTGCCGAAGCTCAGGAGGTCCGTGACTACCTCAGCCGGGAATTTTCTGTAGATCCTGTGGTGGAAGACTGTCAGGCAATGGAATCTGATGACCTTTCTGAGGTTCTCCGGCAGCTGCTGTACGCCTTTCCTATGACGGCGCTGAATGTGTATATGCCCCGCTGGATTGATGCTCTGGAGGCCGATCATCCCGTCAAAACCGCCGTCTGGACTGCACTGAAAGACCGTGCCGAGCACATCGATACCCTGGGCCATGCTCAGGCAGTTCTTGCTGATCTGCGGGATCTTCCGATGGTGCAGGACTATATGCTCAAGGAATCCAATCCCGGAACCGGCACGATTTCCATCAGTCTTTCTTTCCCGGAATCTCTTTTCTACGAGGTACTCAGCAGCCGGGCCGGCTTCCCGATTGCTGATGATGCTCAGCTTCTGAACCTTCTTGCAGAGCTTTCTCAGGCAAAACGGGAATATGACAAGATTTCCGACGCCCTCACCGCCGCCAAGGCCACGGGATACGGCGTTGTGATGCCCTCCCCGGAGGAAATGACTCTGGAAACGCCTGAGCTGGTAAAAAAAGGCGGTGCCTTCGGCGTCAAGCTCAAGGCCGGTGCCCCCTCCATTCACATGATCCGGGTCGATATCGACACGCAGATCAGCCCCATGGTCGGAGACGAGAAGCAGTCCCGGGATCTGATTGCATACCTGACCGGAGAAGAACCTGAGACACTTTGGAAGAGCAATATCTTCGGCAAATCCGTGTATGAGCTGATTCAGGAAGGTCTGACTGCCAAGCTTCTGCGGACACCTGAAGAGGTGCGGGAGAAACTCAGAGGAAGTCTGTGCCGCATTGTCAACGAAGGTGCCAACGGAATGATCTGCCTGATCCTATAATTTTCGAATCCTTGACAAGAACTGTCCGCAAGTGTACAATAAACGCATATTCTACGAAGGAGGATTCTCCCATGACCAGCAATATCATTTGGCGAGATCGCAAACGTTTTCTGGGAATGCCCCTCAGCTTTACCCGGTATTTCCTGTCGGAGGACCGTCTGTTTCTGTCTGTCGGCTTTTTCTCCATTCATGATGATGAGCTTCTGCTGTACCGTGTTCGGGATATATCCTCTCACAGAACTCTGTGGCAGCGTGTTTTCGGAGTCGGAACCGTCACGGTTCTCTCTTCCGACAAAACAAATCCCACTCTGGTCCTGAAAAACATCCGGCATCCACTGGAAGTTAAGGAACTGCTTCACCAAAACGTGGAGGAGACCAAGGTGCGCCGCCGCGTCCGTCTGGGTGAAATCATGACTGACAACGGTGTCAGCGATGATGAAACGAATGACGAAGATTTCGACGATACCTCTGAAGAATAAGCATCTGCGCCGGACGGCTGAACCGTCCGGCGCTTTTTCGGATTCTTAAAAAACTTTAATTCCCTCCTTTTTTCTCTTTACCCACCGGTGAAAGCATGGTAGAATAAGTAAGGATTTATGTCACCTGACAAAAACTTCGATTGCAGGAGGAAATTATGAAACGTCCTGATCTGAACAATAAAAAATGGAACTACACGGCCCTGGCATTTTTTCTGCCCATGGTCTCTTTTTTATTTCTGATGATAATCCGGGGATTCACCCCTTTCGGGCAATCTTCCATGCTGTATTCCGACTGTTATCACCAGTATTTCCCATTTTTCAAGGCATTCCGGCACTCTCTTCTCAGTGGAGACAGTCTGCTTTATAACTGGGATGTGGGCATGGGGCTGGATTATCTGGGGCTGATTTCCTATTATCTGGCATCCCCGCTGAATCTGCTGAGCGTACTGCTTCCGGAAAGCTGGCTGCTCCCTTACTTTACCCTGCTGACCCCCATAAAAATGTCCCTGGCCAGCTTCTTCTTTGCATTCATGCTGAAAAAGCTGTTCCGTCAGGACGGACCTGCCCTGTGTATCTTCGGCACCTTCTACGGCATGTGCGCCTGGACCATGGGCTATCAGTGGAACATCATGTGGGTTGACACCTTTGCGCTGCTGCCGCTGGTGGTTCTCGGCACCGTGTATCTGCTCCGGGACAAACGGTTTGTGCTGTACACTCTGGCGCTTTTTCTCTCCATCGCCGCAAACTACTACATTGGCCTGTTTACCTGCATCTTCACCCTGCTGTTTTTCATCTGCTATCAGATCTGCTGCTGCAAAAGCGTCCGCAGATTTTTCAGCGATCTGGTGCGGATTGCCTTTTTCTCGATACTTGCCATCGGCATGACACTTTTTCTTGAGCTTCCCGCGCTGGCGGCTCTGCAGAATACCCAGTCCAGCGTCAACAATTTTCCCACCGGCTTCCGGCTGAACATCGCCGACGAAAACACCTGGCAGGGCCTGCTGCTTGCCATGGGCAAGGTTGCCTCCAATCTGGGCGGTGGAATTACCCCCAGCTTCAAGGAAGGCCTGCCCAATCTTTACTGTGGTGTAGGAACCGTCCTGCTGTCTACCCTGTGGCTGACAGATCGGCAGATTTCCGTTCGCAAAAAGCTCTGCGCTATATTCCTTCTGCTGTTCTTTAATGTAAGCTTCATTATCCGTCAGCTGGATTATATCTGGCACGGCTTCCATTTTACGAACATGATTCCCTACCGGTTCAGCTTTCTTTACAGCTTCGTACTGCTGATGATGGCTTATCAGGCATGGCTGCACCGGAAGCGTTTTCATCTGTGGCAGCTTCTCTCTGCCGGGATCTTCAGTCTTTGCATCTTCCTGTTTTCCGATCACGTTGCAAATTTTGGAAAAGCAGCCGCTTGTCTTGGCACAGTCTTCTCCCATCTGGGCAATGCGCTCTCTGCCTCTCTGGAAGGCAATACCAACGCCGCACAGACTGCGATGAAAAGCGCCGAAAATCTCTGGAACGCCAACAACGAAGCCATTATCTACGTCCTCTACAACGGGATTTTCCTGATTGCCTATTTCGTAACCATGCTGATTCCGCTGGTCGGACACAGACCCGGCAAGCACGCGAAACGGGAAGAGATCAAGGCCTTCTGCCAGACCCGGCGCAGCAGGAAGGCCGCCGCATCTACCGCACTTCTGGTGATTTTCTCCCTGGAGCTGTTCTGCAATCTGCTCAATTACGGAATTCGTTTTCCTGCCACCAACATCAGCTACTACCCCAGAGGCACCAAGGACACCGCTGCTGTGGTCCGGCACATGAAGGCCATGGATGAGGATTCTCTCTTCTACCGGTCAGAGGTTACCCACACGCAGACTCTGAATGACGGCGCTCTGCTGGGCTACAATGGCATCTCCACCTTCACCAGTTCCGCCAACGTCCGCGTCACTCAGTTTATGAAAGCTCTGGGCTATTCTGCCAAAAACACCTACAACCGCTACTGTTTTGAGGACAGCTCTCCCGTAGCCAATCTGTTCCTGAACCTGAAATACATGATTGAACGAGAGCCTGTTATCAAGGAAAACGAATATTTTGACAAAGTTTTTGAATCCGGCAATGTCAGCCTGCTTAAAAACAACGCTTATTTACCGCTGGGTTTTCTGACCGAAAGCGCTCTGGCAGAGTGCGATTTCTTCGCCGTTCAGGACACTTTCTCCCTGCAGAATCATCTGTTTGCAGATGCTACCGGTCTGGAAGGCACCGTATGGCATTCCCTGCCCGAGCAGCTCCTGCAGATCTCCTCTGAAAAAGCTTCCATCACAGATGTCAGCAGTGCAGGCTACTGCGCCTACAGCAAATGTGAGACCGGCAGCAAAATCATCTATACCTTCTCCCCTGACCGGGCCGGTCTGATGTGTATCGATATCGATCTGACTGACCGCAATAGCTACACAGTCAAACGAAACGGAGAATCGCTGTACACCGAAAGCATTTCTCTTCCGCAGATGATTTCTGTTGGCAATGTTGCTCCCGGAGATTCTATCGAAATTCAGTTTAACTGCAAGGACAAGGAAGACGGACATATTACCGTTCATGCCGCTGTTCTGGACTCTGCTCTCTTCCGGGCAGGCTATGAAAAGCTGGCCGCTTCTCCGCTGGTGCTTTCAGACTTCTCAAACACCCGCATCTCCGGCTCCGTGCACTGTCCGGAGGACAGCCTGCTTTATACCTCCATTCCCCACGATGGAAACTGGTCTGTTGAAGTTGACGGCACGCCGGCTGAGATCACGCTGGTCGGCAACGCCATGATCGGCGTTCTGCTTCCTCAGGGAGAACACCATGTTGTATTTTCTTATCACAATGCAGCATTTTCTCTTGGGTGGAAAATTTCTCTGGCCTGCGCACTGATTCTGGGAATCTGTACAGCAATTGTTTATGTGCCTTCCAAACGAAAAGGAAAGTTCGAAAAGAAGAATTCGGATTCCTCTCAGGACCAATAAAAATAAGCCTGTCCCGGTTGCCCCGGGACAGGCTTTTTGTATTGAAATTGTTCTGCTGCAGAACGGCGATTTTTCGTTCATCAAAAGCCCTGTATTTACCAATATTCTTCTTGCAGACGAAATCTACCGCGCAGCCCTCAGAACCCAGTCCTCACTTCTGGAATGCATGGAAGAGCGCCAGATCACGGAGGGCGGCACCACCTACCCGCCGGAGAATCCTTTTCTTGTGATTGCAACGCAGAACCCTGTGGAAACCCAGGGCATCTTTCCCCTTCCTGAAGCACAGCTGGACCGTTTTCTGATCCGGCTCAGTTTTTTGGGGATACCCAAACGATGTCAAACCCCTGGCTCTCCCCGTTCTGGCGTGCCGCATCGTCATGCACAGTCTAAACTATCAGGTCACCGGAAAAAGCTTCCTGCAGGAGCTGCTGAGCAGGGTTTCTCTGGTGATTACCGCAGCATTTCTCCTGTGTGCCATTTTTCCCTGCTGGGTCTTAACCGGAGCAGTCTGGCAGGCGCAGCTTTCAAAAATCAGAAAGTATCTTCTTCCATACGCACTGATGGTTGGCAATTCCGGTAAAATATTGTATACTAATAGGCACATCCAACCTATCTTCAGGAGCAAATTGCAATGAAAGAAAATCTTCAGACCGATTTCCTGACCAGACAATACATGGTTTCAAAGGATTTCGAGATCTATTATTACCATAACCGCACCGTCCCTCCTCCTGTAAAGCTGCACAGGCACGACTACTATGAATTCTATTTTTTTCTGGAGGGAAATGTGCAAATCCAGATTCAGGAACAGAAATATCCCCTCAGACCTGGTGATCTGATTGTGATTCCGCCGGGATACTATCACCAGAGTGTGATTGAAAACATGCTTCTTCCCTATAACCGGTTCGTTCTGTGGATCAGCCGGGAATATTTCGCACAGCTGGCCAGTGAATCTGCAGATTATCTTTTTCTGGTAGAGTATGTTCAGCAGACAAACAATCACATCTTTCACAATGACCGGGTTACCTTCAATTCCATCGAATCAAGAATCTTCCGGCTGATTGAAGAACAGCGCTCTGCGCAGTTCGGCAACGTGACCCAGTGCAGGCTCTGCGTGCGGGATCTGATGCTGTTCCTGAACCGGCTGGCATTTGAGCAGCTCCATCCCGAGAGCCAGTCCACTCCGGAAACGCTTTACGAATCCGTTGCGGACTATATTGAAAATCATCTGGAAGACAACCTCTCTCTGGAAAAGCTGGCCCAGGAATTTTATGTCAGCAAGTTCCACATCTCCCATGTTTTCAAGGATTACTACGGAATCTCCATCCACCGCTACATTACCAAAAAACGCCTTCAGGCCTGTAGAGAGGCCATTGAAAGCGGCGGTCGAATCAGTGAGCTATGCCGCCGGTTTGGATTTGGGGACTACTCCAGCTTCTACCGGTCCTTTAAAAAGGAATTCGGCATTTCCCCAAAGGACTGTCAGGATATGATCTTCCTCAATGCAGACAATACGCACCCATAATAAACGCCCCGGCGCAGTCTGAAAAAAACTGCGCCGGGGCTCTTTTTACATTTCATCAAAATCCCACGTCAGAATATTTCCGGTGAGCTTGGATGCCACAGGATCGATTTCATTGGCATCTCCCCGAATGGCGCTGATCAGGATCGCGCCCTTTCCGGCCCGGAGCGCAAACAGCGGCGAACCACCGATGTTGATATACTCCGTAGGCTTGGGAATATAGTTATGCCACTGCAGGGTTTCACCGAGCGAGCAGATGTCAGGATCCATTCTGTCAAGCGTGTACCGTCCGTAAGAAACATAGGGCACCCCTCTGCCGTTGGCAAACCAAGCCGTATCCAGTTCGTCGATTTCCGCAAATACCGAGCTTTCCGGCACGTTCATGGTCATGATTTCCATGCACTCTTCCGTGTAGGCCGCAGATTTTCCTTGCAGCAGTGCATCGGGAAGTGCCCGCTGATTCAGCATGACCACTTTTCCGCCCGCCTCAGCAAACGCACGGATTTGGGCTGCCTGTTCTTCACTGACAGTGCTTCCTGCAATCAGACGGTCTGTACACCCGATCAGCTCTGTCAGATCTTTGCAGGCCCGGCCCTGCAGATGGTACCGGTTCAGCAGTTTTTCAGCAGCGCCGTCACCGGCAGGATACCAGATTCGCTCGGCTGCATTCCCGGGAATTGCCCAGACATCGTCTGCAAGCAGAACTTCGTAATCATTTGCAGACAGCAGCACATCCTCTTCCCACACCTTCAGAACCAGCTTTGCCGCTGTCCGATGTTCCGGCAGTTGTGCGGGAATCCGCAGAGAAAGCGGCAGCGCCCGGGTTGCAAAGTAAGGCACATCCTCAAAGCAGAGATCTGTCCTTGCAAGGACTTTACCGCCGGCAGTCAGTTCCGCCGTCACAACCGGACTGCGAAGTGCAATTTTCTTTTCGCTGTCATTGATCAGCGTCACAGAGGTTTGCAGTTCCGTGCCGGCGTAGAAATGGCGTCCGAACAGTTCTGCGCTGGCAAGCACAGGCTGGTAAGCCATTTTCACTCGTGTGGCAGAGCCCATAGGCTGAATCCGCTTGCAGTCGTCATGGTGATAGAACCAGGTCTCAAAGGCAAACAGCAGTACACCGCAGGTGCGTGTATGCTCTACCCGGCGGAACATCTCCAGCAGGCCCTGAACCTGGAATGCATGGTTTTGCTGGAAATACCGGGGATCATTGTGCTCATAGGCACGTTTTCCGGTTGTAGTCTGAGGTGTCTGGTGGTTGAACAGATATCCGCGCACCGCATGACCGTTTTCCACGTTGCAGTAGCCCACCGAGCATTCCTGGGACATACAGGGGCGTCCCGGAAGCGTCATATCCCTTCCGAACTCACCGTTCATGAAGTGGAAAAAGCTTGGCTCATACCAGCCAAAATAGAAATGCGGGTCATCCATGTCGCCGTCATCGTAGTGATTCGGCTGGATAATACGTTCATACCGGCCGTTGGCAACTGAAAGTCTCTTGTAAAGGCCGTGCTGGGTCGTGGGCCCCCGGAAATATCCGGAGTCACATACCAGCGGAATATCCGGGAACTCCTCACGGGCAACTCTCAGGCCGCCCTGAACCAGGTACCCCTTCTCTGCAACAGTTTCATCCGTTCCGCCGATCAGGTAGAAGTTCATCTCGTTGTTCAGCGTAACCAGGAACAGCGATGGCCGGTTGTGATGGCGGTGGAACAGAAGCCGCAGTTCCTTTTTCCAGATTTCCAGTGATTCTTTACTGGGAATATGGGAAATCATCAGCCAGGGCCAGGTGCCCTCCAGCGAGACCATCATGCCGTTTTCATCTGCTGCGTCCAGCCATGTGCTGCCCCAGGGCGCTACGTGGCTGCGCGTTGCAATGACATTGTGTTCCAGAGCCGTACGGATAAAGGTTCCGGCAAGCTCTGCATCGTTGGGATGGACGTGTGCAGGCATATGGTTGCCGCCCCGGATCCACAGAGGCGCTCCGTTGAACATCAGCGTGCTGCCTTCAAATTTTACCGTCCGGAAGCCGACCTGCTCCTGATAGGTATCGATCACATTGCCGTCATGCATCAGCGTCAGCGTCAGCCGGTACAGATTCGGCGTACGGGGGCCCCAGAGTCTGGGAGACACCTTAGGCGTACGGAACACGATGCGGTGCTTCTCCCCTGCTTCCAGCGAGACTGTTTCCACATTGCCTCTGCAAAGCTCTTCTCCGGTGGTTTTGTGCACCAGTGCGTAGGAAAGCGTCACTTCGTCCCGTGCCTGTCCGTCATTGCAGTAGCTTACTTCAATGGAGGCATCCTGCAGCGTAGGCCGGAACCAGACGTCCTCGACGTGGAGCTTTTCGCTGATAATCAGCCGCACACTGCGCCAGATGCCGCCGGGATTTCCGGAATAGAATCCGTGTGGAAGATCCTCCGTACAGAACTCACGATGCGGGCAGTCCGAAGCCACCAGTTTTTCATCCGGATCGGCTTCTTCTCTGGCGCGGACGTAGTTGTTGTCCACGCTGTCTGCTTCCATGGCATTGGCACCCGAATTTGGAAGACGGCGCCGCACTTCCACAGCCAGAAGATTTCGTCCCGGGTGAACATAATCGCTGATATCGATCTGCTGCGGAGTGAACATGCCGATATTTTCATGCACTCGCACACCGTTGCAGTAAACCGTGCTGACAAGTGCAATGGCCTCAAAATCCAGCACAACGCGCTTGCTGTTAATTCCCTGCGGAAGGTCCAGATAATGCCGGTAAACAGCGGACTGGGTCTTCTGGTAATCAAAGGTCTGATTTCTGCAGCGGGAAAATTCCTCCAGATAATAGGTATCGCTCATGCCCTTGCTGAGCTTCTGTTCTTCATCGATGAACTCGCCTTCCAGCCAGGCAAACAGCGGCACCCAGGAAGAAGGAACCGCAATCACATGGGCCTTGCTGTCATCGTACGAAGATGCATATGCCTGGCCATTTTGCTCATAATCGGGAATAAAGAGCCACTTTCCGTCCAGCGGCAGTTCCATTCTGGTCTGCGGCAAAATCGGCACTGCCAGCGGGCGGTAAGCCGCACGCTGCTGTGTACGGGCCAGCTCCCGAAGCTCGTCCGGAAGGGTCACTCTGTCCAGATAATCGGGCTGCTGTACCGCATTGTCCAGCGCATCTGCCGGAACCTCTGTCAGACACACATCCTTGAACTGGGTAGCCACATAACCGCTGCCCAGGGCAACGCAGCCGCTGTGAAACGGTGCATCCGTATCCTCACACACAATCAGGGGCTGATCCTGTCCATTGAGATAAACCGCAATTCGGTCTCCGGCACACACCACACGGATCTGATACCACACTCCGGGCATTGGATTCCACTCCAGCGGGCGCAGCGCCAGCATTTTGTCATATCCTACAGCGCCCAGACGTGCCAGATACAGATGCTTGTTGTTGCCGCCGCGCAGGCCTACCATATAACGATAGTCCCGGTTAAAATGCCGGAAGCAGGCCCAGATCTGAACCTGGGGCGCATTTTCCGGTGCACGGGCAGAAAAACTGAATTCCAGATTCTCAAGCTGTCTGTCCTCGGCAGCTGCCCAGCAGTCTTCTGTTGTCAGTACGCCGTCTTCATAGCGGCAGTTATCTCTGTTTCCATATACCCGCCAGGTGCCGTCAAGCAGTCCGGGGGCATTCAGAAATTTCTGACTATCCATTTTTCAAAATCCTTTCTGCGTATCTTTCCGGTCAGGCATGTACGCCGGTTGCTTCTTCCAGAACCTTCCGGACAGCACCGGGGCCTTCCAGCATCTGTGCAAAATACGTGCAGACCAGGTCTGCCATGCCAGCTTCTTCCAGATCAACGCCAAAAATTCTTGCATTTTTCAGCAAGGGCAGAACCGCAGGCTTCACTTCTGCCTGCTCGCCCAGACGGAAACCGCTGACATAGGGGCACACCGTATCCAGCAGCGGGTCGGGGCTGAGTTCAAATGCCTTCCCGCTGTCGTCCACTGCCATCAGGTAGCGCAGCCAGCCGGCAAATACCAGAGGAATAAACTTCAGGTCAGATACCTTCCGGTCTGCAGAGGCTTCATAGGCCTTAATGGTTTCACCAAACCGCACAGACAGCTTCTGAGAAGTATCCGATGCGATTCTCTGAGGCGTATCCGGCATAAACGGATTGGGAATACGTACATTGACCACCGTGCGCAGGAACTCCTCCGGGTTCAGGATTCCGGGATTGACCACCACCGGAAGTCCCTCTGTGTATCCGATTTCCTCAACCAGCTTTTTCAGGACGGGGTCCTGCATTTCCCTGGAGATCAGGTCATAGCTCAGCAGACAGCCAAACACAGCCAGTGCTGTGTGCAGCGGATTCAGGCAGGTGCAGACCTTCATCTTTTCAGTTTTTTCCACGGTTTCCCGGTCTGCAAACAGGAAGCCTGCCTTTTCCAGTTCCGGTCTTCCGTTGGGGAACCGATCTTCAATAACCAGATATTCGCATTCCTCGGAGTTGACGTAGGGCGCACAATAGGTGTTTTTGGAAGTAAAGATCGGCTTCATATCCTCTGCACCGTCTTTTTCCAGCATCTGCTCAACAGAGCTGTCGGGACGGGGGGTGATCTTGTCGATCATCGTCCACGGGAAACTGACCTTCTTCGGATTTTCCACATATTCCAGGAATGCCGGTTCTGCCAGAGCTCTTGCCGTCCACTCCTGAGCAAATCTGTCAATGGCAGCATAAAGCTTTTCACCATTGTGAGAGCAGTTGTCCATGCTGACCATGGCCAGAGGCTTCTGGCCGGAAAGATATCTTGCATACAGCAGGGAAGCAACCTTGCCCATGTAGCTCTGCGGCTTTTCCGGTCCCTTTTCAAAGTCCGACTGCACAGTGGGAGCGATCTCTCCCTTTCCGGTAATCAGGCTGTAACCCTTTTCCGTGATGGTAAAGGTGACCATCTGCAGGGAATCCTTTCCGAAAATTTCTCTGAGTCTGGAGAATTCATCCTCTCTTGCAGAATCCAGAACGCGGGATTCCGCAATGCTGCCGACCACGGTTTTGTCTGCCGTTCCGTCGGCCTTGAGCGTCACCAGAATGGAGTAATTCTGGCAGGGACGGTTGATTTTTTCAATGATTTCATAGTCAAAGCCTTCCGCCACCGTCAGGCCGGTGTCCAGCAGGCCCTGGTTGAGCAGCTTCTGAACCGCATTGGCGGGAAATGCACGAAAAATATTTCCTGCGCCAAAATGGACCCAGCGGGGATTTTCCACCGTTTTACGAATCATTTCCTCCCGGTCAAATTCCGGCAGTGCATAGCCGGCCCGGAGCCACGCCTGTCTGTCGGACAGGCCCTGTTCATTCAGTTTCATTTCCGTGTCTCTCCTTTTTCAATTGCTTCCCAAAGGCCGTTGAGGTAGGCAGCGCCCAGAGCTCTGTCGTACAGACCGTATCCCGGCATAGCCTTTTCTCCCCAGATCATTCGGCCATGGTCCGGACGGATAGGCCCCGTGAAACCAATGTCGTACAGTGCCTTCATGATCTCGTACATATCAAAGGATCCGTCGGAAGACAGATGAGCCGATTCCTCAAAATTGGTAGGCGAATGGAACTTCAGATTCCGGACGTGGGCAAAATGGATTCTGCCCTTGAGCGCACGGATCATGCCGGGCAGATCATTTTCCAGGTTTGTGCCGTAGGAGCCGGAGCAGAAGGTCACACCGTTGTGGGGGTTGTCAACCATGTGCATCATTCTCAGGATGTTCTTCTGATTGATGATAATTCTGGGAAGGCCGAACACGCTCCATGCAGGGTCATCGGGATGAATGGCCATATTGATGTCGTATTTGTCGCAGACGGGCATGATCCGTTCCAGAAAATATTTCAGATTTTCAAACAGCTTTTCATCGTCAATGTCCCTGTACATTTCAAACAGTTCCTTGACTTTTGCCATCCGTTCCGGCTCCCAGCCAGGCATCACGGCACCGTTGGTGTCTCCGGCAATGGAGGCAAACATTTTTTCAGGGTCCAGAGCATCTACAGCCTCCTGCGTATAGGCCAGCACCGTGGAGCCGTCGGGACGGCGTCTTGCCAGCTCTGTACGAGTCCAGTCGAACACAGGCATGAAGTTGTAGCAGACCATGTGAATGTCTTCCATGCCCAGATTTTCCAGAGTCTGAATATAATTATCAATATAGAAATCTCTGTCGGCAGAACCGGTTTTGATGGCATCATGGACATTCACACTTTCAATGCCTGCAATCTTCAGTCCGGCTGCCTCCACCTCGTCTTTCAGAGCGCGGATGCGCTCTCTGCTCCAGACCTCTCCGGGCTTGGTATCATACAGGGTGGTAATCACACCTTTGACTCCCGGGATCTGTCTGATCTGCTGCAGGGTAACCGTATCAAACGCAGAACCGTACCAGCGCAACGTCATTTCCATTTTGCATTTCTCCTTTGGGTATATTTTACATTCTGATTCTCATTATAGGTCTGCCGTCTGAAATTACAATAGACAAACTTGTGGTGAACATTGCAAATCTTGCTGACAGGGTATAAAAAGCTCCCGGTGCAGCCAGGTGGATGGCCCCCATCCCCAAAGCCGCCCGGGAGGCAGAATTATATCCGGTCTGACTGAATCAGATAACCAGAGAAGGTGCAGAGTAAACTCTTGCTGCCATCTCACTGTTGAGCATATACAGGCTCTTTGCGTCGTCACCGAACAGTTCCATCTTTTTAATCAGATCCTCGGCGTTCTTTTCTTCTTCGCCCTGTTCCTTAACAAACCAGTCCAGGAACTGCATTGTGCGGAAATCACGAACCGTATAGGCTGCATCATAGATGGTATGAATCAGAGAAGTAACATATCTCTCGTGCTCCAGACCGTATTTGAGTACGGTAAGTCTGTCCGTCAGATTCTTGTCAGGCTTCTCAATGGCATCCAGAGTAACCTTTTCGCCGTTGTTCTGCAAATACTTTATAAACAGCAGCGCATGATCGCGCTCTTCCTGCGCCTGAATCATATACCAGTTTGCAAAACCATCCAGTCCGTTCTCAGCGTAGTAGTTTGAAAAATCCAGATACAGATATGCAGAGTAAAACTCCTTGTTGACCTGATTGTTCAGAAGATCCCTGACTTTTTCATTCAGCATGGCAAATACCCCATCCTTGATAAAATATTCCGGCAGTCCTGCTGCCCTGTCATCAGGCATTGTAACACAAAATGACAGACAGCGCAACCATTCCGGAAAAACTCATCCGATGTTTCCGGGACATCGCCGGGGACGGTCCTGAACTTCCCGAAAATGCAGTATGTTTTTCTCTTCGCTTATTCCGAAATAGCAATGCTCCAGGTTGTCTCAAAGGTATTTCCAGCGTGGAGCTGAATCATATCGCTTTTGCAGGTAAATTCTTCCACCACATCCTGACGGGACGGAAGCGATGTCCACGGCTCAATACAGATGTAAGGAGCATCGGTTTTGGGCCAGTGCCAGAATCCGAGGTACGGAAAATCCGGGAACGAAACCGTAAGGGTTCTCCGGTGCGCCGCAGATTTCAGGGTCACTTTCCGGTCCATATTTTTCAGAATGATGGCATCGTCGTCAAACAACCCGTGCCGCAGCGGAAGCTTATTCCCGTCTTCCAGCGGATAAGGACGGTCCTCGCCGCTGAGGAACACATTCTCCGTAAATCCAACTCGATCCGGCTGACAGCTCTGGGAAAACTCCAGGGTATAGTCTTCAAAGCAGTCCCCTGCTTCCCCTCCGACCCGGAAGCCCGGATGTCCGCCAATGGCAAAGGGCATGGTCTGTGTACTGCGGTTTTCCACACGATAGCCAATCTCCAGCGAGTTTTCATTCAGCCGGAACGTCACCCTCAGGCAGAATGCAAACGGATACTGTCGCCGTGTTTCGGCATTGTCCGTAAGCTCCAGAACCAGTTCCTCTCCCGTATTTTTCACAGGTATAAATTCCATGGCCGAGGCAAATCCATGAATGCTCATGGGGTATGTTTTGCCGTGCAGGGTATAGCTGTTGTTCGTCAGCCGTGCGATGAACGGAAACAGCAGCGGTGCGCGGCCTTCCCAGTATGCCGGATCTCCCTGCCAGAGGTATTCTCTGCCGGAGGCACTGCAAAGACTCATCATCTCCGCACCCAGCGTACTGACACGAAGACACAGAAAGTTGTTTTCGATGGTAATCATTTTCATCTGATCCACACTTCCTGAAATTTACCGCTGCAACTGGGCAATCTGGTCATGGGTTGCGTACAGTCTGGCAGACTCTACCATTGCTTCCATATTCTCAGGACGGGTATTGGCACCCAACGCACAGCCAGAGCTGATGATCAGGCCTTTTCCTTTGGTTTTTGCAATCATTTCCTTGATCTGTGCCCGCACGGTTTCCGGCGTGCCGGTAACCATGGGATCAGACGGGTCGATGTTGCCCATCAGAACCACATCGTTCGGAACCTGGCTGCGTGCAAAGCCCATATCGGTTTTCCAGTCTACTTCCAGAATTCTGGCACCGGTAACACCCATCTCGTTGACAATTTTGGTAGCATTTCCGCAGATATGGACAGAATAGGGCGCATTCAGGTCGCTGATTTTCTCACAGACTTTCTTTTCGTATGGGAAGGCAAATTCATGGTAAATCCGGGGAGACACCAGATCCGCACTGGCGTAAGCATCGCCCATGCTGGTGGCATCGGCACCGGCCATAATCTGTGCTCTGGCAAAGCGGGCATGGGCTTCCGTAACCCATTCCAGTGCATGGTGAATAACCTCCGGCTCTTCTTCAAGAAGGTCAATCATAAATTCCTGCGTACCGCGCAGCAGGGAAAGCAGGCTGAACGGTCCCTGATCAGCACGTCCCATGATAAATACGTGATCGCCGATCATTTCCTTCAGGCGCTGTGTGGTTTCCAGCCACTCACACATACGGCCGTCACTGAGAGGGTCCGGCATTTTCAGATCGTCGATTTCCCGAAGATCATTCAGGACAGGCCTGTGCTCGTCCACCATCGCCACATCGGTTTCCCGGAAAATAACCTTTGCTCCGCAGGCTTCAGCCAGCGTCGCATCATCCACATCGATGACGCAGCCGTCATATCCGTATTTTTCCTGGCTGATGCGGTGTGCCTCTGCCATCTTGGCGGGATTTCTGTTGACCTGTCCGATGTCATAGCCTGCAGTCTTCATGCTGAACATAAAGCCCTGCGGAATGACCGGCAGACGGTCGGGAATTTCACCCCGCAGAACTGCCTGTACACGCTCCAGAGAAGTATAAGTTTTCATAATTCTGTCCTCCACTGTCTGACTGGTTGCACGCAAACCAGATATTTCTGAAAATTCCATTGCCAGCACATAGCTGTCCATGTATAATGGGATTGTAGCATTCATATTGAAATAATACAATTCGTTTTCATTCACTGTCCAAAATTGATATTGAGAGAAGGCCTATCATGGGGACGATTGCAAAAATCAATGAAGAATATACCAATACCAAATCCCTGAAAATTCTGACCGCCCGTCAACTTGAGATTCCGGGACTTCATCTTTTCGGCCGTCAGATCCGCACCGCTGCCATTGATACTCTCCCTCCGCATGAGCATGGAAACCGGTTTGAAATCGTCTATGTCTGCTCCGGAAATCCCAGCTTTTCCATCGGGGATCAGTCCTATGTTCTGTCCGGAGGAGATGTATTCGTCACACAGCCTCATCAGATTCACGGAACAAGTTCCCTGCCTGTATCCGTATCGGAAATGTACTGGATTCAGCTGGAACTGACAGAATGCTCAGATTCTCTATTTCTGTCTGCTCAAGCGCAGCGGACCCTTGCACAGAAGCTGCATAATCTCCCCTCCCCCGTAATTGCCACAGATCTGACAGAGATGAAAAAACTCGTTCAAAGCGGTTTCCGCACAGCTATGTCAGGTCAGAATCCTCAGCTGACCAGCCAGTATCTGACGCTGTTTCTGTATCTGGTTCTGGAATATGCGGAACATACACAGGCCAAAATCACCCCGGATATGGAAAATGCAGTCCGTTATATTGAAAATAATCTGGACAGGAATATTACCCTTGAGGAGCTGGCCGGCATCAGCCATCTTTCTGTCTCCCAGTTCAAACAGAAATTCAAGCGGCAACTTGGAGTCGCCCCCCGCCAGTTTATCAACTCCCACAAAATCCGCAAAGCCAAGGAGATGATCCGGCAGGGGCTTTCCACTTCCGAAATCTCCGACAGACTGGGATTTGAAAGTGCCAGCTATTTTATTACCGTCTTCCGTCGCTATACCTCCTGCACTCCGGGAGAATACCGCCAGGAACATCTCTGAAAAAAGCCACCGTATCCGACAAAGGATCCGGTGGCTTTTGCAGCCTCCCCGGCAGAACGGAACCTGCCGGGGAAGCATCTTTTGGGAATTACAGCAATACCCCCTGCGCCCGAAGGATGCTCTGAAGCTCTTCCATGGGAACATCGGCCACGTCCCGTCCGGCCGCACTGCACAGGGCAGCTGCTGTTCCTGCTGCCTCTCCCAGACAGCAGCAGATCGGCATGATCCGGTAGGAGGCCTGCGCCTCATGTGTGGAGGAAATGCAGCGGCCCGCAACCAGCAGATTCCGGGCATTCTGCGGGCACAGACAGCGGTAGGGAATGGTGTAGTACTGTCCTGCCGGGAAGTAGTAATGACTGGTGCCGGAGCCTTCCGGATTGTGGATGTCAATGTCATAGTTGCCGCAGACAACGGCATCGGGGAACTTCGTACAGTTAATCAGATCCTCCTGGGTCAGGACGTACCTGCCGGTAATCATCCGGCTCTCTCTGACGCCGATTTCCATGGCTGTGGACAGCAGCTGGCTGTTTTCAAACCCTTCCATGTTGTCTTTGAGAAAGTGAAACAGTTCAAAGACCTGCTCTCTGGCCTCCAGCTCGGCCTGCGTCTTTTCAAATCCGTCAACAGGGCATTTTTTGATGATGCGCGTGGAGTTAAAGTGCAGAACACCATCTACCATATGGGTGAAGGTCAGTACATTTTCTCTGCAGTTTTTGATTTTCCCCTCCTGCTGGAACCGGCGGTAGAGCGGATTGAGCTTGTCCTGATTTCTGTGGAACTTTTCCAGATCCACTCCTGCTACGCGGAAACAAAGCGTCATGGGCTGGCACAGATGATCCTCATCGCGTCCCAGCCGGAAAGGCTGGCCTGCAAGGACCGCCAGGTCTCCGTCACCCGTGGCATCAATGAAGTAATCTGCGGAAAACGTCTGGGTTCCCTGTTTGTTCACCACACTGACTTCCGTAATGCGTCCGATTTCGTCTTTATGGACCGCGGAAAGATAGGACAGAAGCAGAATTTCCGCTTTTGCGTCCAGAAGCATGCGCTGAAGCACCAGCTTCAGATATTCTTCATGAAAGGTCTGCTCACCAGAAAGCGCTCCTTCTTGTCTGAGGCTGTCCAGAACCTCCCGGAAAATACCGGCGCTGAGATAGATTTTCTCTTTGGTCTGCGGGTCTCTGGTCCAGAATGGCATAAACGGATTTACCAGGTTATTGACGGCAGCTCCGCCAAAACAGTTGCTTTTCTCGATAATCAGGGTACGCAGTCCCCTTCTTGCAGCACTCAGCGCCGCAGCTGTTCCTGCAAATCCGCCGCCCACCACAATCAGGTCATAATGGTTCATATTGTCCACCTCTCAATGATCTCGGAATTTGTCCCCGCCGGAATGCCGCTGGAGCAGCTTCATTGTAGCATCGGGTTTGGCATTTGCATAGCCGGAGCAGCATTCTCTCCCGGATTTTTATTGACGCAGATATTTTATTGTGATAACATGTTTTTGATTGGAGTTGATTGGATTTGCTTGCAATTGAACGACGGCAGGACATTGCAAAAATGGTCCTGCAGAAAGGAAACGTCACAATCTCAGAGCTGGTGGCCCTGTTTGACGTTTCCGCAGAAACAATCCGAAAAGATCTTTTATTTCTGGAACAGAATCATGCGCTCATGCGGACACACGGCGGTGCCGTCAGTGTAAACCGAAGCCATGTCTTCCGCCCGCTGAATGTCCGCAAACAGGACAGGATCCAGCAGAAGCAGGAACTCTGCCGCTATGCGCTGAGCTATATCCGCACGGGCGACGTGATTGCGCTCGATACCGGCAGCACTGCTATTGAGCTGGCAAAACTGCTTGCCTGCACCAACCGCAGTCTGACTGTGGTGACACACAATCTGGACATCTGCCGCATTCTCTCCGAGAATCCGGGAATTGACCTGATTCTGTGCGGAGGAAGCTATATCCGGGACGAATTTGCCTTCGGCGGATGCCTGACTGTGGATGCCGTCAGACAGATACACACCACGAAAGCTTTTATTTGTCCCTCCGGCGTATCGGCCAGATTTGGCATCACGGACTATTCAGAGCCACTTCTCGCAGTACAGCGCGCCTATATTGCCTGCACCGATCAGGTCTATATTCTTGCCGACAGCGAAAAGTTTGAATCCTGCTCTCAGCTGAAAATCTGCGATACGCAGTCCTCGTTTCTCTATGTGACGGATTCGGAACTGTCGGATGAGATTCGGAATCTGTATGCAGATTATACCATTATCTCCAGCTCTTGTAAGAGCAAAGACTGAACTGTATTCTCTGCAGCAGCCGGTCTGCTGCAGAGAAATTCCGGAACGGGCACTTTTCCGTTATAGAAAGGAGAATCATTTTTCATGCAAGTCCTCACCGACCGCAGACGGGTCAAATCCCTGACCATGCTCTGCACCTTCGTGTATTTCATCAGCTACGTTTCCAGAATCAATCTGGCCGCCGTCCTGGTAGCCGTTGTGGAAAGCGGCTTTGCTTCCAAGTCCAATGCTGCCCTGGCGCTGACCATGTGCTCCGTCACCTACGGTGTCGGTCAGCTGATCAGCGGATACCTGGGAGATCGCTGCAAGCCTCAGAACATCATCCTGCTGGGCTTTGCAATTACCTCTGTCGTCAACGGATGCGTTGGCTTCCTGCGAAACGATGTTCTGCTGGTCCCTCTGTGGGCCGTCAACGGCTTTGCGCAGGCACTGATGTGGCCTCCTCTGGTTGCAATTATGTCCAGCCATTTTTCCCACGAAGACTATCAGATTGCCTGTGTCCGCGTCAGCTGGGGCAGTTCCTTCGGAACCATTGCGGTATATCTGCTCTCCCCGCTGATTATCCGTTATCTGGATCTGCGCTATGTGTTCCTGATCAGCTCCGCCGCAGCTGTGGTCATGCTGATTGTGTGGAAAATTGTATATGACCGCAATTATGCTCAAGCAGAGCCTGCACGCAAAGACGGTGCCAAAGTACAAGCTGCAGGAATCGTCCCCATGGGAAAGCCCGTATTTTTCATAATCGGCACTCTGCTTGTCTGTGTCTTTCTGCAGGGTTTTCTCAGAGACGGCGTTACCAACTGGACTCCTACCTATATCTCTGAGACCTTCCACCTGAGCAGTCAGATTGCCATTCTGTCCGGTGTAATTCTTCCCCTGTTTGCTATTTTCAGCTTTCAGATCACTTCTTTCGTCTACAGAAGATATCTGAAAAATGAACTGATCTGCTGTGCCGTGATTTTCTGCATCGGTGCAGTTTCTTCAGTCGTGCTGACACTGGTGACCGGAAAAAGTGTGGTACTTTCTCTACTGTCTCTGGCGCTCCTGGTAGGAAGTATGCATGGTGTGAACATGATCCTGACCTCCATGGTTCCCCTTTACTTTGCACGATACGGCAAGGTTGCCCTTGTCAGCGGCATCATCAATTCCGGTGTCTACGTCGGAAGTGCACTTTCAGCATACGGCAATGCCGCTTTCTCGGAGGCTTTTGGCTGGACCGGAACCATCCTCATGTGGTCCTGTGTGGCTCTTGCCGGTACGCTTCTGTGTTTCCTGTTCAGCAGGAAATGGCAGAAATTCCGCATGCCGTCCATTCGATGACAAAATTCCCCATCCGAGCGAAATACTTAAATTTCATCCGGGATTCAAAGAAAATGCCATCCCATGTGGTCGTTTTCCCTGTTCAATTCATCCTGCTGCATTGGATGCAGCTTCAGTTCCGAAAAGTCTCCGAATCCGGAGAACGGTAAAAGCGCCATTTTGACCGACCGCAGCATTCGCTGCGGTCGGTTCTGCGATGTATGCTATTCCGGCGCACCGGCCACAAGCATATGCAGATAATCAAGAGCGCCTGTCTGATTTGCAAGGCCGCTGTTGCGCATGTAATGGAAGCATATCACAACCTGATCTGCACTCGCATAGACGCACGCATTCTGTCAGAATGTTCTCTGACATTTGACGAGGATGAACAGATCTGCAGCTGATGATCCGCGCCGGAGGATTTGTCTCTCATTCGGTTATCATTTTTCCATTCTTGGAAATTTTCCGACCGAAGATCAGGTTTCCGCTGCTCCGAAATGCACCGTTTCACCGGCACTGAGCTCCAGAATTGCCCAGCCGTTTTCTGTGGGAAGTCCCTGCAGGAGGGCGTCCAGTCCGTTTTCCAGACGGATGCGAAGCTGTGTGGCATGATTCGCTGACACTGTCAGCGAATTGACTCCGTTTTTCCAGGAAGCCGACACCGTCACACCGTCCTCTGCACAGAAATTCCGGAATGCCGGTTCCTGCTGCTTCCAGCTGTCGGGAATAGCGGGAAACAGCGTCAGAGATCTGTTTTCGGTCTGCAAAAGCATTTCCTGCAATGCATCCGCCGCGCACATATTCCCCTCCATGGTAAAGGGGCGGTAGTGAAAAGAGGACGTTCCCATATTTTTATAGTCGCCATTGAGATGGAATCCGTTTTGAGAGCAGTAATTGTTCCAGAACACCTGCAGCTGGTACGCAGCGCCGTTTCCGTTCCTTGCAATTGCATACATTTCCGCCATCCAGGTAAACGAATATCCTACCCACAGACCGGTTCCCAAACGCTCCGCATCCAGAATGGATGCATCAATTATCTGACGGTTTTCCGGCGTTTCATAATCCAGAAGACGCAGCGGATGCACTGCAATCATGTGGGAAAAATGCCTGTGGCTTTCCTTCAGCCGCTCATCCGGACTGATCATCAGCACGTGATCCTTGTCTACAGAAAGCTCCGGAAGTCTGTCCAGATGGGCCTCCCACTCCGCTTTTCTGCCGTCTTCCAGCGCCTCAGACATACGGATCAGCGCCGTAAACAGATAGCGCATCATAGCCAGATCATAGTTGGAATTGGGTGTCAGGAAAGCACGGATGGTGTCATCGTGAATTTCCGGTGAACTGGAAACCGGCAGATAATACTTTCCATCCCGCATCTCCAACAGATGCAGAATCATCTGTGCCGTGTCGCACAGATAGGGATAGGCTCTTTCTTTCAGAAAATCCCGGTCTCCCGTAAAACGCCAGTGCCGCTCAAAGCTCTGGCACAGCCACAGCTGATTCGTCGGAGACAGCGAATACATCCCCCACCCGCCCAGCGAGTCGCCGTTCTGGGTCATGGTGCTCGGCAGGCAGATTCCCGGAGCCTCGTAAAACTCCCGGGCAAATTTCCGGGCGCAGTCCCGCATTTTCCAAAGATAATCCAGAAAGCTCTCGCCCTCCGGAAAATGTCCGGCTTTCAGGTAAGGAAGATAACTCATTTGCGTGTTCAGATCGTGATGGTAATCCCCTTTCCAGGGCGGCAGGCTGCCGTCGTCTGCGGTCCAAACGCCCTGCAGCGGCATAGGATAGCAGCCCTTTCTGGAGCAGGACGCAAACAGATACTGGGTCAGATACCAGTTATGATTGAACAGCGGATCCGGAAGATCCACTGCGCTTTTCTCCCAGAAATCCGCCCACCAGCTGCTGTGCTGCTGCAGTTCCGCTGCGTAGCCATTATTCAGGGCCTGACACAGCATTTTCCGGGAAATTTCTTTCCAGTTTTCTCCGTCCACGGACGAAGCGATACTCCAGGCAATCTCGGTAGCACCGTCCTTTTCGGAGATGGCGGCAAAAATACCGTATTCGACACCGCAGCCGATTTTCTGAAAGAACCACAGCAGATTCTCCTGTCTTCCCTTTTCTGCAGGCGGATATTTCAGAAGATTCAGAGAAGATGTGGCAACAGAATTTACCTGAACATCTTCAGCAGCATCGGTGTCCAGACCATAGGCAGGATTATCCAGACGAATCCGGAAATCTTTCCGGGGACAGCCTACACGGATCATGCCCATATGCTTCTGCGCATGAACAAAGGCATTTATCAAAACAGTTCCGACCTTTACAGACGCTTCCGCATTCTCAATGCAAAGCGCACTGGTCTGCGGAAGATCCGGGCCAAAATCCAAAATCAGTTTTCCGGCAGGGAGTTTGGTCGGCAGCGGATGATTGTAAGGCGCATCAAAAATGCGGCGGATCTCGTCTTCATTTCCCTCCCGAGCCAACTTTACCATCGTCCGGTAGGTATACTCCGGCGCGTGAATCCCGGCATAAGGTGTGGCATCCCACAGATCTCCACGGTCCAGACTGAACCGCAGACTCTGAGACGGTCCCCAGATCAGCGTTCCGCAGAAGCCGTTTCCCTGGGGAATTGCTTCGTCCCACCTAGTAATTTCCTCCTGAAAGGACAAATCTCCGCTTTGCACAAAAAAACGATTCATAAGTTTTTTCTCCAGACACTCAAATTTTCAGCAGAAACAGATTCCATTTGAAATTTCATTCTACTCTGGCTGAAACAGGCTGTCAACCAGACATTTTGTGGTTGCCAAAACGTTTTTTGGACGCTATACTGAAATCATCCATATTCAGGAGGTGCTCTGCATGATCCCTATTCAGACAAACGGAAGTAACTACACTATTCCTCAGCTGGATCTGTCGAAGAAGCCGGAAAACTCCGACTCCAGATTTGACTATCTCTATGAACCATCCACAATTGACTACGGCACAGGATATCTTGGCCATCCGGATTCCATTCTGCTGAAAAACGGAGATATCCTGACGGTATACCCGAAAGGTCACGGAAAGGGCGCCCTGCTGTCCAGAATCAGTCACGACGGCGGAAAAACCTATGAAACAGGAATTCCAAATACTCCTTCCTCGTGGGCTTTTTCCCGGGAGACGCCCACTGTCTTCCGGCTTGAATTTGCCGCTCCCGGAGTTTCCGACAAACTTCTGCTGGTATCCGGAAATCCCAAATGGGGAGACGAACCCACCACTGGCGGTTTCAACTGCTCCATTTCCTGCGATGAAGGTAAAACCTGGAGCGAATTTCAGCTTTTTTACAAGGGGCTGGTCACCATTGTTGCCCTCGCTTCCCTTACCCGGCTGAAGGAAAACGGAGAATTTACTGATCAGTGGATGGGACTTTTCCACGACGATGAATTTCACAACTACAAAACCATTCTGACCTTCGATCAGGACGGCAACATGCACTGGTCTCAGCCGGAGCCTTATTTTGCCGCTTACCGGGAAACAGAGCAGTTCAGCCACATGTGCGAAGTAGCCTGTATCCGCTCCGACATGGGCAAAGGCGATGAACTCTGTCTGATTACCCGCAGCAATACCAAGTGCATTAACTCCCTCATCAGTTTTTCCCGGGACGAAGGAAAAACCTGGTCTGAACCAAAGGCTGCCCCCGCTGCACTCAACGGCGAGCGGCACAAGGCAAGCTACCTCCCGGATGGAAGGCTGGTCATTACCTTCCGCTCCATTGAACGGGATCCCGAGAAAAACAGCCGCTATCAGGAAGTTCCGGGAGAAAAGCGAGGCTGGTATTCCGAAGGCTGGATTGCATGGGTCGGAACCTATGAGGACCTGCGCCGCGGCACCGAAGGACAATACCGCATAAAAGTCGCCCACACCTACCTTTCCTGGCAGACAGCTCCCGACCGGATTGCCAACAGTGACTGCGGCTACTGCGGCAACGTCGTTCTTCCGGACGGAACCTTTGTCACGTCAACCTATGGTATTTTCCGGCCTGACGAAAAACGGCAGACCTATCTGATTTCCAAACGCATCCGCCTTAGCGATACGGATGAACTGGTCAGACAGCTTTAACTGTATAAAAACCGGGCTGCGGAAAGCATCTGCTTTTCACAGCCCGGTCTTTTCTGCCTGTCAGACAAGCAGCTCGTTTTGCTTCAGAAGTTCCAGAAACTCTGTCAGGTCCTTTCTGGCGGTCTCCTCGCTGACATCAAACTCATCCAAAACGCGTCTGAGCAGGCCATCCTCTTCTTCTCCTTCGGTAATGCCTTTCCAGATCACAGCTCCAACTTCGTTCATCGTAATCACGCCATTGAACCGCAGTGCGGTGTCCCCTACCGGAACCAGAATGTGTTCCCCGACAACTTCTCTTGCAATAAATTCACCATTGATTTTCATAATGTCCCTCTTAATCTGCAGTTTGATATGTTTTGACCATAATCACTTTGCTGCTTCCGGCAGCATAGTGGGACGGAATCACTTCAATTGCCTCGCCGGCTTTGAGATTGATGATTTTCGTGGTATAAGTAATTCCGCCAACGTAAACATCCTCTTCCGGCATATAGAACTTGTAGAACAGGCGAACACAGGGAATGTCGCTATCTGAAACATTGCTCACCCTGAGTTTTCCTTCACCCAACTCTTCAACCTGAATTAGACTTTCAGACATTTCAAAGAAGCCCGCATATGCAGTCTCTGCAGCAATGCTGTTATATTTCTGGGAGACAAAGGCACTTTTGTTCATGTCCATCACAATGGCAGATTTCCCTGAGGCCAGGCCGCTGACCTTGAAAGAATAGTCTGCAGAATCTCCCTGCACAAAAATTTCTGCGTAGTCCACGCATTGATCTGCGGTATTTTTCACCAGAATCGCAGCAACGCCGGAAATTTCTCCGTCAGATCCGTCCTCGAGGAAGATTCCGTCGTATCCGCTGATTTTTTCAATCACAAGCCCCGATTCTTCAATTGCGTACGGGAAGGTAATTCCTGCAGGATTCGTTTTCTGAGGACTAACAGGAACATCGGGGATGTGGTTTTCCGTGTTCTGGGTTGCTTCGGAAAAATTGATTTCAGAGGATGTCTCTGCCGTTTCTGCCGGGACTGTATTTTCCGTCAGCAAAACCGTCGTCTCCGGTTCTGTGATTTCCGTGTCGTCTGTGTTCAGAGTCTGCCCGGAAGTTTCTGTGGGGATCTGCGGCCGCTCTCCGGGGGCAAATCTGCTCCAGAGGATCCACACCAATAGCAGTACCAGAACAATAACTTCCACAGCAATGAGAATTTTTAAACCAAGCTTGCGCTTCATTTCTTTTTCTCCTTCTGTTTCTCAATCAATTCGGCCTCAAGTTTTTTGCAGGCAGCAGGATAGGCCTGCGTCATCTGGCAGCGATAGCGGGGAACCTGATGAAAGGTCCCGGTTTCCGTATACACCATTGCTGCGCAGCTGAGGCATTCATCCTTGGACTGGCACGCAGCGCAACCCTTAGGCAGCCGGATTTGCTGCACCTGATTGCGCACGTGAGCCCAAGATGTTTCAAATCCCTGCTCAAAAACGTTGAGCGCCTGATCCGTCGGGAACATTCCGCAGGGCATGAATTTTCCTTCCCAGGTAACCCAGAATGTACATTTTCCTGCTCTGCAGCGGATTCCCTCTCCGGGCACATCTGCACACTCTTCTCCGAGTTCGCCGGAAATCGGTATAGGTGCATTTTCTTTCATACGGGCAAGAAATGCTTTCTCTCCCCGGAACAGCGAATCAATTCTGGCCGACTGATAGGCTGCATCTTCCGGAGTAAATCGGTCATTCATGCCGATCTGAGATTCATCTCTGCGCAGCGGCGGGAACATGTAGCTGGTTGCCTGAATGCGCAGGTTTTCCCGGTCTGCATAGGCAAAAATACCATCCAGATCGCAGCAGTTATACGGTGTCACACTGCAATTGAGCTTGACAGTAATTCCCGCCTCTGTCAGCATCCGGATTGCCCGGGTAGCCTGTGTGTAACCTTGGGGATTTCCACAGAGACGGGCGTAGGTTTCGTCGGATGCCCCGTAAAGGGTGATATTGATTCGGACCGGAGGGGTTTTCTTCAGCCATTCCACAGTCTCCTCGTCAATCATGGTACCGTTGGAATTGATGGAAATAATAAGGCCCATGCGGTGAAGCCCTTCCATGATCTGCCGGAACTGGGGATGCAGAAAAGGCTCTCCACCGGTTAGCAGCAGATAAAGCATGCCGTGGTCTTTGGCAATCTTTCCAAGTCTCAGCCACTCCTGCGCTGTTTTCAGCGGTGCAATTGCCTGTTGCTGCTGTTTTGTCAGACGAACATAGCACATCCGGCAGGACATATTGCAGCAGGGTGTCAACTCAAACGTCCCGTTCAGGGGAATTCTCTCCCGGGCCGCTTTGGTGTGAATATATTCTGTAAATCTTGCTTCAACAGGGAGATTTATCATGGTTCTACCTCATGGGAAATGGTATGGTGCAGCAGTTCAACCGCTTCCTGATCTGGTCTGCAAGCCAGATGGAATACAGGAATTGACTGCAGAATATTCATAATGATATCCAGGCCTTTCTCCATAAATGCGCTGTCACGGCGGCGAAGGGAGATTTCCGGAAGAATTTTCCGGAATGCCTGGGCGGGATTCATTCTATGGATCTGATTGTCAGATCCCTGGCTGAGCATGACAATAGCACAAATCGGTGCTGACTCATTTTTCCAGATATTGGATGAGCCTGCAAATGGCAGGCCACAGGCATACCAGCGGCCCTCTTTTTGTCTCAAAACAGCGCGGTCACCGTTGAGGATCTCCGCGTTTTTCCCAATTCTCCAAAGCTCCGCTTGTGTGGACTTTCCGGTACCGGAAGGGGCGGAAAACAGAATGGCTTTTCCATTCCAGCGGATCAGAGAACTGTGCAGAATCAGGCAGCCATGACGCAGGAAGAAAGCCTCCATGCCGATTTCATTGAAGATTTTCTGCATGGAATCCGGCATTTCATTACTCGATTTGCGGAAGCAAAATACTCTTTCGCAATTGGATTCCATGATTTCCATCAGGTAAGGCAGACTATTTTCGGAAAGACGATGCAGAATGCATCTGCGTCCGTCAGAGAGAACGGCCGATCCACATCCAAAATTCCAGGACACCGGATTGGAGCAGGCAGGAAAATCATCGGAACAGGAAAAATGCATCCTCTCCTCCCAGCAATTGGAGGCAGATGAGAGAAATGGGAAAAAATTGTCGGAAACCGTGACAGTCCAATCCACCTGGATCTGAAAACGTATTCCGGCAATTTGAAAATGATAGGTTTCCATAAACCAAACCTTTCGCAAAAAAGGGCCATGGCCAAAAGCAGCCATGGCCCTTTAAAAATGGAATCAATCAGGAATAGGAGAAGATGCTTGCGCCACCGTTGGGGTTGTTGTAGCAGACACCGGGGAAAACTCCATTCTCCGGACGTTTATCCCTGCATCCCGCATTTTCAGCAGTCCAGATAACAGGACCACCGGTATCCCAACCACAAGTGGTTTTATCTCCATACGTGGGTTTACCAAAACCAGGTTTCTGAGCTGCACCGCAGGCCGTTGCAACAGACTGGGCGAGGGAAAAATTCTCCACATACAGCTCCGGTTTTACGTAGCTTTTTTTCATATCGATTTCAAATCCTTTCTTATCTGCCGAACCAGCGACGAACGCCATCAAAAATCTTGTCCAGAATTGCCAGGACAGGAGACTCTGCAGGCTTCTCAGAAACATCTTCGTGTGCCTCAGGCGTGACAATTTCAACATCGGGCTCTGTCGTTTCAGGTACTGTCACATCAGGCTCTGCAGGGCTCTGAGGATCTTCGGTTACCTGATCCGGATCACAGAATTTTTCTGCCGCACTCAGCAGCGTTGCCACAGGAACCTCTGCAAATACCTGATCAACGTCAACAGGAGCGGCTGCATTGGTCACCTTCAGCTTTGTAATGGCAAGCAGGGAGTCACCGTTGTTCATGATGGAAACCATACCGTTCTTAGCGGCACCGATGGTGTAATACATATCGGTTGAATGGGTAAATGTGGAATTATTCACATTTCCATCAGCGCCGGTGTAACCTGCCTTGACAGGCATTCCCGTGGGAGACTTCAGACCAATGCTGAACTGGTTTCCTGCAGCCGAATTGACCTTGAAAGAAATCATCTGACCCTTGGCCAGGTAAACTTCGTTCTTAGGTCCAAACTCCTTGTAAACGCCGATTTCCCTGGAACTGGAAGGAACTGTACCATCCTGAGCCTGGTCAATAAAGACCGGTCCCAGCGTGGTAGTCCCCTGCTGGTTACTCTGATCGATCAGCAGATCACGTACTTCCATGAATGCTGCGTTTTCCTCTGCAGGACCATATGCATCATTCACCGTGGAATCTCCGTTGACCAGAGGATTGTAGATCCGGATACCGTCGAGGTAATACTCCAGTCTTTCTTGAACATTGGCGGTCACATACAGATCCACACGGTAGTTTCCGTAAGGCATCTGGTAGGTGCTGCCATCTTCAAAAACATCGTTTGCATGGAAGTTCAGTGTAGGAATCTGATAGTAGGTTCCGGAAGCGGAAAGCGTGTCGACCATCTTACCAGCGACAAAGTTTTCAGCGCCATCAGGATCCAGCTTCCACAGCTCGGCGTAAATCACACCAGTTGCATTGCTGGTCCGGCTGTAGACATCAACACCGGTACCGGTGAACTTGAACGAAGCCTTTGCTCCTCCGGTTCCGGAAATCTTATGTGCGGTGCCATCGGAGTCGCCTTTATCATCCTGCATTGCAGGAATCCAGCCATGGGTGTCATTCTGTGCACTGGTTTCAGCGGAGCCAGCGTTCTCTCCGGGATGTGCTCCCTGCTCTTCCGTCCATTCGCCGGTGTAAGTGATGCCAACGGTGCCGTTGGGATTTTCGCCGGTGGTGTCCACAAATGTATCTTCGTAGTAGACATTGTTTGCAGGAATGACATTGACCTTGGACCAGAGGTTACTGTTGACCTTATTGGCAGAAGCGCTGAGAACAGCTGCATCTTCCGTTTTGCCGAAGACATAGAACGTGTCGTAACCATCCCACTGCATGGTCTTAGGCGTGTATGTCAGCTTTCCGTTTGTCAGGGTAACATTGCCATACTTTTGGGAAGCTTCGCTGACAGCGGTAGTAAAAGGATTGTAACCGCTGATGTCAACATTTTGTGCACCTGTCATCTTAAAGTCGGAAACTGCCAGATCCAGAGGCTTTGCGTAGTCAACCACATAGGATTTGGAAGTCATATGAGTCTGAGGCTTTACGGGGAACGGGGCCTTCAGCTGATGTTCGCCGGTTGCATCAACAGGAGCCCAGATACCGGAGCGGTCATCATTGGTTTTGATGTTCTTGTCTGTCGTGACAGAAGGCAGAGCCTTGACACCTGTGATGATAACCTGAAGCTTGGCACCGGGGTGTGCCTTTGCGATGTACTGATCCTTGTAGTCAAAGCCGAAAACATCCACGGTATGGGGTTGGCCGTTGGAAGGATCCATATGAGCGCCGGCGCAGATTTTCATTTCAGTTCCATCAGAACAATGGTAGGTTCCGGTTTCCGTCTTTCCATTGGTCAGAGCCGTCATTTTAACAACCGTTTCTGCCTTAGCTTCATCCCAAATCAGCTTTGCTCCCGTAGTCGCATTTTCCGAAGCTGTTCCGGGAACAACTTTAACCTCAATCGCAGATCTGCCAGTCAGTTCAAATCCTTCCGTCGACATAATATCACGCAGAATGGATCTTTCATCAAGCTCTACCGTTGTGGTGGAACCGCCGATTTCCTGAGAGATCGTCTCAAAGATCTGTTCAAGGTCTGCAGAGTTCGTAACTGCCTTGGAGTGGACTGCAGGCTTTACCTCCGTTCCGGGATGGAAGTGTTTGGTATCATACTCAAAGTACTCAGCACCTGCAGGAGCCTCGATTCTCCAGTTTGGCGTTGTCCTGTCTATTCTGCGGAAAAAGACACCTGATTCAAAATAAGATTCAATATACTTGGCAAGCGCATCATCGTTGTCAAAGCGCATGATTGCTTCGCTATCCTTTTCGCTGGCGGGTTTCTTTGCAGGAATATACTCATAGTTTGCATCCGGGTAGTCAGAAGATACCTGAGCCAGGAAGTCGGTAACCTCTTTTTCAGGTGTCTTGCTGTACAGGCCGATGGTGTAGACTGTTGCACCGTATGTGTGCTTCGTCTCATAGCTTTCAGAAATCGTTTTGTAGATTTCCACATTGTCTGCGCCATTGTAACCGGGCTGACCATCCGTAAAGACGATCATAACTCTCTTTCGATTTTCACCAACGGGAATCGGATTGTGCTCAAAAATCTTGTTTGCCATATCAATGCCGAGAGAAGTACGGGTTGCACCTTCGGCCAAAATATTGTCTTTCGCAGTAAGCAGAGACTGGGTTATTTCTCCCTGTCCGTCAGGACCGTCTGTAACAGGAACCAGTGCGGAAGCATAAACAGACTTTACTTCAGCAGTATAGACCCGCTCGGTCGAAAAGGTTACCAACACGCCCTGTTCATTTTTGTACTGCCAGGCGCCGACACCGCTCTTTTCATACAGCTCGCTGACCGGAGTTCCATTGACGTTCCAGCCGTCCTTTTTTACGTACTCATAGACAGGAGATACAGGGGTCTTACCATCTGCCGTCAGGAAAAACTCGCCGGTTCCCGCAGTCACCTGTTCATAAGCAGGATATTTAGTGCCATTGCCGAAGAGCAGGCGCTCTTGGAATTGGTTGTCAGTAGTGGCATCGTAAGACTTACCATTATTTCCTTCCCACTTCTCTGGAGAGAACCATGATGCAGAGACATAGGACAGCTTTACCCATTGAGGGGCTTTGTCCGTACCGGTATTGATATAGTACGTCTTGCTGGTATCAATGGAGCCAGTTATTTCCTTATATATGGTGTCCGTCTTTTCCTGCCAGATAAGCTTATGTCCCTGCGCATCATAGTAGGCCTTTCCATCATTGTACACAGGATTCTGGCTTTCCTGCAAAACGTTATAGGGACCATATACTGCAGGTACGAAAGAACCTTCCACCTTGCCGTACAGATCTTTGCGATCCGTTCCGGGATTTACAACCTGCACATATTTATCAGCATTCTGATCGTAGGTAAGCTCAGCATATGCGCCGTTAGACAGTTGGACATAGTATTTTTCTCCGGGAACCAGCTGACCGTTGTAAGGATTATAGATAACAGAAGTTCCGGCTTCTGCATCCTTATACTTGACAAACGTACCGGTATTGTCAAACACACCGGTCCCGAGCCAGTTATACTGTTTGTCGGGGTTGTCTTCTTTGGGATCACTTTCCAAAGGACCGGATGCAAAGCCCACCATAGCCATACGGTGAGTCACTCCGGCTTCTTTGCCGTTTTTCTCAACTCGTTCAATAAACTTCTGAACCTCTTCCTTCAGCTTTTCCTGATAGGTGATATTATCAAGCTTATTTGTTAGCATGGAGCCGGATTGGTCCAGAACCAGAACAATATCCAGCGGAATCTCCGTGGTAATGGTCTGTGTAGTGGTTTTACCGGTGGCAAAAGCCTCCATCTTGATTGTGTAGCTTCCGTCATTTTCCAGTGTGGCAGTCTTATCCAGGTATACCTTGCCGCTTTCACCGGTCTCTCCCACTGCCGTCGCACCGAACGGTACTGCAGAGAGAAGCATTACCACAGCCACAAATGCCGTCAGCCATCTTCGCATTTTCATAGTCTAACCTCCCAAACTTTTGGATTCAGCTTCGCCTGCCGAAAAGCGCATTATACCATTTCCGAACAGAAGTCAACAATATCAGAACTTTCCGTCGCGAATTTCTGAATCTTATTCCAGATTTTCCATTTTATTCCATATTCTAGTGCTATTTAAGTATAGCACACTTCCGCAGGTTGTCAATCTCATTTCGGTAGAATTTTCATTTTTTACAACCAGACAACCGCGATTTTCCCCAGACTTAGACAATATTTCCTCCATTCTCAATCTTTTTTCTATAGGCGTTTTCATTGACAGCATCCTGATTCAGATGGTATACTTCTATATTAGACATGGGAGGATCAATTTTGGCAAAAAACGCCATCTGCACACCCAAGTTTTAGATTTCGAAAGAAAGAAGGTTCCATCAAAAATGAGCAAACGTAAAATTTCTGTTCTGCTCGCAATTGTACTGCTGGTTTCCCTTTTTGTCCCTTCGGTTGCCCATGCTGAGGCCATGACTCAGCGTGAAGCTGCCGAATTCCTGCTCCACTGGATTGGGTACACAGACGAAGAAATCGCATACGGCGGCGGAGTTGACCAGTCAGCAATCAGCCTAGATCTGGTACAGGATTATATTCCTACTTATCCCTGTTCCAACGATCAATTTGAGGCTATGCGGCAGCGAGCACTGGTCCTTGCAGAAACCAAGCCACCCATTCCGAAAGATCCCAACCCCAACGACGTTGTCGATCCTCCGGAGGTTCCTGAATTCACGGTACCCACCGTTCCTCCCGAAACCACTGAGCCCGAAACTACCGAGCCCGAAACTACCGAGCCCGAAACCACCGAGCCTGCAGTTCCCTCCTCCCCCCTGCAGTTTCAGGATGGTCTTGCACAGCCCGTTTTCGACATCAACACCGACATTGAGCGATTCAGTGTCTATGTTGAAACAGACTATGACACCGACGGCGACGGAAAGCTCGACCTGATCAAAGTCGTTGTCCAGCTCCCCACTGCCGCAATGAACGGTGAATATCAGGCTGGCGTAATCTACGAAGCGCGTCCCTATATCGCCGGTGAAGGTTCTCAGCCCAGCAGCGGAACCCGCTGCACCGAAGAGGACCTCTACAAAACTGTTCCCTGCAGAACGCCCAGAGGCACGGCCACTACTGCCGAAGTTGCTGCAAGTGCCAGTTCCAGTGAATATAACTTCTACGAAAATATTGACTGGTACGACTATTTCCTGGTGCGCGGTTTTGCCGTTGTCACTGCCGCCGGTCCCGGAACCCGTGGTTCCGAAGGCTACGAGACTTGTGGAACCGACCTGGAAATTGACGCTTTTGCCTCTGTTATTGAATGGCTCAACGGCAGCCCGGATGCAGTTGCCTATACCAACCGGACAGACAACATCAGTGTTGATGCCGACTGGTGCAACGGCAGCGTGGGCATGACCGGCCGCTCTTACGCCGGCACCACGCAGTTCGGTATCGCAGGCACCGGCGTACAGGGTCTGAAAACGATCGTCCCAGTAAGTGGCATTGCCAGCTGGTACGAATACACCAACTCTCAGGGCTACCGCACCCGCAGCAGATCCAATTACTCCACATGGCTTGCTTCCCACTGCGCAAGCCGTGTCCACGATGGCGGTTGGGATCAAGGCCGCTACGGCAGCTATCTGAGGTCCATCTCCCGCGACGAATCCAACCTCAATGGTGACTACGGCAAGCACTTTGAGCGCCGTGACTACACCCTTAACCCCAACATTCAGTGCTCCGCTCTCATTGTTCAGGGTGTCAATGACGACAACGTCCGTTCCAAAAACGCGCAGATGATGTACGATGCCTTTACAAAGGCGGGCCAGAATGTCAAACTGCTGCTGCATCAGGACGGTCATGTAACCCCCGCCTACGGTGCAAACAAAACCGAGCAGCTCATCAACGGCGAAGCCTACCAGCAGGTTCTCAACCGTTGGTTCAGCCACTACCTGTTCGATGTTCAGAACAATGCCGAAAACATGGCTGCCGTTACTGCACAGGACAACTACGATGCTTCCATGTGGCATCTGTACGACAGCTGGGAAACCAACAACACTCTGACGATGACCTCCGGATCCATGAAGCTCAATCAGGAAGTCACCATTCAGGGAACCATTCCGGTCACCGTCAAGGCCACTCCCAGGTCTACTGCCGACAACAATCTTCTGCATGTGCAGCTAGTTGATACCGCAGCATCTTCCTTCAACGCTTATCGTATGTCCGGTTCCTATGAGTCCAGCTATCACAGCAACGCAGGCACATTCCATGTAGGCGGCAACGCTGAAGACTATAGAATTGTCAATCTGAATGGTTACAGTACGAGGGAAAAGGTCATTGCAGAAGGCTGGATGGATCTGGCCAACCCCAGCGCAGGCTTTGCTTCCAGCACGGCTACTCCCGAAAGCATCCAAAGAGGACAAGAATACACCTATACAGTCTGGCTGCAGCCCAACCTGTACCGGGTCGCTGCAGGTCACACGCTGGAGCTGCGTGTTTCCGCTAAATCCGGCAACATCCGTTCCTACAGCGCTGCCATTCCAGTTCGCGAAGCCGTTGCCCCCGCTTCTTATACGGTAGAGTATTCCGCTCAGAATAACGGACGCATTGTTTCCGAAGTTCCCAGCGGCGAACTGGTTGAAGCAGATACGCCTGTGACTCTGACCGCCGCCCCCAATGTCGGATATACGTTCTCCTTCTGGACGGTAAATGGCAAGAATGTTTCCGGCACCCCCACCTCCACCTTTACCATCACGGAGGACACCTCCATCGTTGCACACTTCATTGAGCAGGTCGTTCCCAATGAAGCCGAGGACAGCAACGCTCCCGAAGCCCCCACTGCACCCGAGAAGCCCCAGCGTCCCGGACGCCCGAATCGTCCCGGACATCCCAGCTGGCCCATCTGGAAGTGGCCCTTCTGGCACAACTGATTTTCTTTGCTTTGCCCCTGTTTCTCGCGGGAAACAGGGGCATTTTCTGCAGTGAATTGACGGAGCATCGGTGCTGTGATACAATGCAGACCGGGAGTTTTTTCTTGGTTTTCAGCGTCATTTCAGCATTGCTGCTGTATAATAGATGCAATACTGCTGTCAGGGAGGACGGCTTATGAAAATACTGATTGTGGAAGACGAAAAAATTCTGGCAGATTCCTTACAGATGCTTCTGCGCGGAAAAGGTTATGAAACCGATGTGGCATACAGTGGTGATTCCGGACTGGAATATGCGGCACTGGATGTTTATGATCTGCTGATTCTGGATGTGATGATGCCCGGAATGGATGGCTATACGCTGGCCAGGACCCTGCGGGCAAAGCACATCGGTGTCCCCATTCTGATGCTCACCGCTAAGGCAGAAGTGGACGACCGGATCACCGGTCTGAATTCCGGCGCAGACTACTATCTTCCCAAGCCATTTGACATCGGAGAACTTCTGGCATGCATCCACGCTTTGCTGCGCAGGCAGGCCTCCCAGGTCGAGCAAATCTGCTTTGGAAATACTGCACTGGACCTGTCCTCTGCCATGCTGATCTGTGGTTCCCGTCAGGTCCGACTGTCTGCCAAAGAATTCGACCTGATGCGTTTTCTGATGAATTCCGGCAAACAGATCATCTCCAAGGAAACACTGCTTGTTAAAGTCTGGGGATATGATTCCGAAGCCGTGGAAAACAATGTAGAGGTGTACGTCGGCTTCCTGCGCAAAAAGCTCAACAGCATCGGTTCCGATATCAGGATCGAAGCAATCCGGAATCTGGGATATCATCTGGAGGAAAAGCACGATGATTAAAAAGCTGAAGGTCAAATTTGTCATCATTAATATGGTCATCGTCACCATTCTGCTTTCCGTTATTCTCAGCATGGTTTTCTATTTTACCCGAGCCAGAATGGAAAATCAGAGTATCAAAATCATGCAGCAGGTTGCCCAGGACACATTCCGTCCCCCGATGCCTTCCGAAGACGACTCCGAAATCCGTCTGCCCTATTTTGTCGTCCAGCTGGGCCCTCAGGGAGAGCGTCTTGCAGTCAACGGCGGATATTTTGATCTTTCCAGTGAGCAGATGCTGGACGAGCTGATCAGCCGGACCAAGCAGGCCAGCAAGCGCATGGGGGTTCTCAAGTCCTACAATTTGCGCTATTGTCTGATTGACACCCCCCGGAGCCAGTATCTTGTCTTTGTGGACATCTCCAACGAACTGGCCACATTGCACAATCTGATGGCGGTCTGCCTGCTGATTGGGCTGGTCGGCTTTGCCGGTTTTCTGCTTGCCAGCATTCTGCTCTCAGGATGGGCTGTCCGCCCTGTGGAAAAAGCCATGGAACGACAGAAAAAGTTTGTTGGTGATGCTTCTCACGAGCTGAAAACACCCCTGACTGTAATTACAACCAACGCACAGATTCTCGACAGCTGCTTCTGTGGAAACCCTCAGGATGAAATGTGCATCAGCAACATTCTGACCATGTCAGCTCAGATGAAGCATCTTCTGCAGCAGATGCTTACCCTGTCCCGGGCAGACAGCGGAATGATTGTTGCGGATTTTGCACCGATTGACCTGAGCCGGCTGATTTCCGACGGGATTCTCCCCTTTGAGCCCGTCTTTTTCGAACGGGGACTGACGCTGGAATCCCACATTGAAGACGGAATTCAGATTACAGGCAGCAGCAGCCAGCTCAATCAGGTGCTGGAAATTCTGCTGGACAATGCCCAAAAATATTCCGATGCCGGTGGAATCACCCATGTTTCCCTGATCCATTCCGGTCGGAAGCACTGCCGCCTTACTGTCTCCAACCAGGGCCCTCCCATTCCGCCCGAAAAGCTTTCTCTGATGTTCGAGCGCTTTTATCGGGCTGACGAGGCCCGGAGCAGAGACGGCAGCTTTGGTCTGGGACTGGCCATTGCAAGGAGTATTGTGGTGCAGCATCACGGAAAAATCTGGATGGAAAGCAAAAACGGCACGAACACATGCTTCGTTGAATTTTCGTAACCACATAAAATTGCCGGAGAGAACAGCAGGTTCTCTCCGGTTTTTTCAGCTTCATTTCAGTTCTGGCTGCTAGAATGCAGTCATACAGGAAAATTTTTCTTTCAGGAGGTTAGCTATGATAACTGTTGAACACCTGACAAAATGTTATGGTGATTTCGTAGCAGTCAAAGATCTGTCTTTCGAAATCGAAGACGGTCATGTTTATGGCTTTCTCGGACCGAACGGTGCAGGAAAATCCACGACTATGAACATCATGACCGGCTGCCTGTCGCCTACTGATGGCAAAGTATGCATCGATGGGTTTGACATTTTTGAGGAACCCGGAAAAGCGAAGCGTCTGATCGGATATCTGCCCGAACAGCCGCCGCTGTACATGAATGAAACTCCGGAGGAGTACCTGCGCTTTGTCGGACAGGCAAAGGGTGTGCATGAACCGGAGCTGTCCGCGCAGATCGACGAAGTCTGCTATAAAACCCGAATTGAAAATGTCCGCAAGCGCCGTATTTCCACGCTTTCCAAAGGCTATCGTCAGCGTGTCGGCATTGCACAGGCGCTTCTTGGAAAGCCGAAGGTCATTATTCTCGACGAGCCCACCGTCGGACTGGACCCGCTGCAGATCATTGAGATTCGTGATCTGATCCGGGATCTGGGCCATGACCACACCGTCATTCTCAGTTCCCATATTCTTTCTGAGGTTCAGAACATCTGTGAAAAAATACTGATCATCGCAAAAGGCCGACTTGTCGCATTCGATACCCCGGACAGACTGGAAACGCAGATGCTGTCCGAAAATGAGCTGACTTTCACCGCAGATGCAAGCTGTGAAGAGGTTTCCGACATTCTGAGCAAAGCCGCGCTGCATGCCGAAAAAATCGAACAGAATCCAGACTCTGGCTTTACATCTGCCGTTCTGCACACCCAGTGGGATGCTGATTTGTCCCGCAGACTGTTCTTTGCATTTGCAGATGCCGGGCATGCGCTTCTGGAAATCAACCTGAAGAAAGCAAATCTGGAAGACATCTTCATTGAGCTGACCGAAAATGCCGCCGAAGCAAAGCCCGCCGACCTTCCGGATCAGCCTGACGAAAAAGGAGGCGAAGTGCAGTGATTGCCATTTACAAACATGAACTGCGGAGCTATTTTCACTCTCTGACTACCTATGTCGCCGGAGCCTTTCTGCTGGCAGTTATCGGCATTGGTGCCATGCTGTACAACATCCAGTCCGCAGTCAGCAATTTTGAATTTGTGCTGGGATTCAGCAGCATCGTTTTTGCCATTATTGTCCCCCTGCTTACCATGCGTGTTCTGGCAGAAGAACGTAAGCAGAAAACCGATCAGCTTCTTTTCTCTCTGCCCATCACCACCGTTCAGGTGATTCTGGGAAAATACCTGGCATTGCTCACCATCTTTGCCCTGCCCGTATGCATCATTGCCTTGTATCCGCTGATTTTCGCTCAGTTCGGTAATGTCTATCTTCCCGCCTCTTATGGCTCCATTTTCGCATTTTTCCTGGTTGGTGCTGCACTGATGGCTCTGGGGCTCTTTATTTCCTCACTGACGGATAATCAGGGCCTGGCCGCAGGTATCGGCGTTGCCGTAATTCTCTTCAATTATTTTAGCGTAGACCTTGCAGAGTACGTCTCCGCTACGCCGCTGGGTGCGCTTGTGACCATCGCCATAATCATTCTGGCTCTTGGTTTTTTAGTGGAACACCTGACAAAAAATGTGCGTTTTTCCAACATTATTACCCTGGTTCTTCTGGCACTTGCCCTGATTGCCTATCTGACTGTACCGGAAGTTTTCGACGGTCTTCTGCCGCAGATCATGACAAAGCTCTCCCTGTTCGATCAGCTGGATGTATTTGTCAACGGTGTATTCGATCTGACATCTGTGGTCTATTTCCTTTCTGTGACCGCATTTTTCCTGTTTCTTTCCGTTCAGTCTCTGGAAAAGAGGAGGTATAACTGATGAAAAAGCATTCCCATGCAGCACCTGAAAAAAAGGGAACCGGAAAAATCGCTTTTCAGGGTGGTTCCTATGCACTGGCAATTTCCGCGCTTTTCCTTGCGCTCCTGATTGCCGTGAATATTCTGGCAGGTGCGCTTCCCGCTTCCATTACCAAAATTGACACCAGCTCCAGTCAGCTGTATTCCATAACCAGCAACACAAAATCCGTGGTCAACAACCTTCAGCAGGATGTTACCATCTACTGGATCACTCAGGCCGGCAAGGAAGACGATATTCTTGAAAATCTGCTGAACAAATACGATGCGCTTTCCGAGCATATCTCCGTCATCAAAAAGAATCCCGATATCTACCCGACCTTCGCCCAGCAGTATACCGAAGAGCCTGTGAAAAACAACAGTCTTGTAGTCGAATGCGGCAGCCGGAACCGGTTTATCGGCTTTGACGACATCTATCTGACCCAGCCCGATATGTCCAGCTACTCTGTAGAGGCCTCCTTCGACGGAGAAGGCGCCATTACTTCTGCCATCGATTACGTCGTCAATGCAGAGCAGCCGATCATCTACTCTCTGGAAGGCCACGGAGAGCCTGAACTGCCGGAGGCTTTTCAGAATCAGCTTACCAAAGCCAATATGGAGCTGAAGCCTCTTTCCCTGCTCAATGTGGATACCATCCCCGAGGATGCCGCCTGTGTCATGCTTTACGCACCCGCCAGCGATCTGTCCCAGGAAGAAGTGGAGATTCTGCACAGTTATGCCGAACAGGGCGGAAAGCTTCTTGTCATCGCCGGTCCCGCACCGGAGGATGATCTGGATGTTCTGTACAGCCTTCTGTCCGAATACGGAATAACCGCTGAAGACGGCATCGTTGTGGAGCAGGATCGGGCACACTATGCCTTCCGGGTTCCGTATGTGCTGATGCCTTTTGTCAGCAGACACGACATTACTGCTCCCCTGCTGGATGAGCATTATTACCCCATTCTCCCCATCGCCAGAGGCATGCGGATCTCCCAGACACCTGTCAACGCCGTTATCAATGAGCTTCTGACAACTTCTGAAACGTCCTTCAGCAATCCTGACGGATATCATCTGGATTCCTACGAAAAAGGAGAAAATGATCCGCAGGGACCGTTTACCGTAGGTGTTTCCATTGAATGCGGTCAGGAAGGCCAGATTGTCTGGTTCTCTTCTTCCCAGATTCTCGATGATATGTACAACGCCTATTCTTCCGGCGGCAACGTGGACATGGTCATGAATTCTCTGGCCAGCATGGTCGGCGAAAGCGAATCCATGGCAATTCGTAGCAAATCCCTGAACTACAATTATCTGACCATCAGCGAATCGACCTCCTCTCTTCTGAAGGTTATCCTGATTGGTGTGTTCCCGCTGCTGTTCCTGGGTGTCGGCATTGTCGTTGTCCTCAGAAGAAGAGCCAGATTCCTCGAACCGGAAAAGCACGATGCCGTCTGATCTGTTGACGGATATGAAAAGGAGCAATATATGAAACGATCCAAAAAAGTTATCATACTGGCCTGTGCGCTGGTGGTTGTCTGCGTTGCAGCAATTTTCGTCAGCACAATGGAAAAGAAAAAAGAAGATATCCATAATTCCGATGAAATCGTCATGCAGATTCCTGCCGATTCCGTCACTGCCCTTTCCTGGCGTACCGAACAGGAACCGGACGGCTTTTCTTTCTCCAGAGATGACAGTGGCTGGCACTGCGATGCAGATGCGGAATTTCCCGTAAGCGAGGAAAAAATGCAGGAGCTGCTGTCCGTCTTTGAACAATTCGGAGTAGCATTCACCATTGAAAATGCAGAAGATCTGAGCCTGTACGGACTGGACAAACCTCTTTGCACCATCGAGATCACTGCAGGTGACTCTGTCCATGAGATTCAGATTGGAAGCTTCAGTGCCATGGATTCTCAGCGCTACGTTTCCATCGGTGACGGAAAAGTTTACCTGGTAAACAAAGACCCGCTGGTGCTGTACAATGTCAGCCTCAAGGAGCTGATTGCCAACGATGCGCCTCCCAGATTGGCCACTGCAGATAAGATCACGTTCTCCGGCGAAGAAAACTACGAAATTGTCTATCAGGAGGACGGCCCCACCTATCAGAAGGATGATGTCTATTTTGCCAGTCTGGACGGCGAACTGCTGCCAGTCAACGCTCAGGAAATCAACAGCTATCTTGCCACGATCACAGAGCTGAATCTGACAAATTACGTCACTTATACCGCCGACGACGCACTTCTGACCCAGTATGGTCTGGATGAGCCGGAACTGACCATCACCGTTGACTACACCCCCGAAGAAGAAGCGTCCGAATCCTTCGTGCTTCAGGTCGGCTGTGTGGAACAGGATGAAAAGAAAGCTTCTGACAGTGAAAGCAGTTCTTCCACCATTGCCTATGCACGGGTTGCAGACTCGGACATCATCTATCAGCTTGACAGCAACGACTATCATCTTCTGTCTGCCTGCAGCTATGACGATCTGCGTCGCCAGAATCTGATTCCGGCCGATTTTGAAGACGTGGTGCAGATTGATGTGAACCTTGACGGAAATACCTATGTCATTCAGGCTGATCCCGCCAACGAAAAACGGGATGAAAATGGCAACCGGATTTTCTCTTACAATAAAGAAACCACAGATATTTTCAACATCAAAAACCGTCTGACCGCGCTGCAGACAGAAAAATTTACTACAGATTTCTCCACGGATACTCAGGAGCTTGGACTGACGCTCCACCTGAATCTGGAGGGAAATCCGCAGGTACAGGTCAGCCTGTACCGCTATGACGGATCCTACTGCTCCGCAGCTGTTGACGGAAAGCCCGTCGGTCTGGTTGCCCGTGACAAGGTAGTTAACGCAGCTGAAGCCTTCCACACCATTGTTCTGGGCGAGACAGCACCGGAAAAGACCGCGTAATATAAAATTCCGGCTGTGCAGAGCCGGAATCGGAGACAGGCACAGTAATTGTCAAAAGAGGCGGAACTGCATTACATCAGTGCCCCACTTCTGGTAGGGTTTCTCAGCATAAAGTCCCGTTTCAGAAAATCAGGCACAATCTTTCTAACTTCTTTAACGATCTTGTCACTTAAGCTGTGTTTTCGATTACTGAGGGCAGGCGTTATCCGCCGGTGACCACATCTCCTCTTATTTACGTGGTAAAAGTTTTTATTGCGGCTTTTGCTGGTTCGAATTTGTTCTTGTTGTTCATCCGTTTCCAGGCTATAATATACTTATGGTTATTGGTCTCAAATTGCCTGGCTGTTTCTGAATAGCCCAACTGATTCAATCGCATTGTTTCTATAACCAGCTAAAAATTCTGGTGTATATCTTTTGCCAGATTGTCCCTTGAGCACAAAGGCCCCCTTGTCAGCAGTATATCATACTGTCTGACAAGGGGGCAAATCTACACCTTGAAGGAATTACTCATTATGTCCGGCGCAGACAGAAAATCACTCTGCCGGGTTTTCACTTATTTCCCGCACAGCTCTGTTTGGCTTCCGGAAAATTTACTTTCTGCCGACCAGCAGCTCAACTTTTTCATAGCCCATATCCTTCAGCCTCCGCACCAGATGCTGCATATCTCCGTATTTACTCTGGGAGAACTCATCATGGATGGCAAAGACACCGCCCTTTTTCAGAACTCGCAGTGTTTTCAAAATAATTTCCTGCCGGTTTCTGCTGGGAATGTTGTGATAGCAGTAGTTGCTGGTTACCGCATCGAAATGCTCGTCCGAAAAATCCAGCTTGCACGCATCTCCCTGAACAAAGGAAGTCCTTTCGCTTACGCCCTCGGCTTTGGCATTGTTCTGGCAAAGTGACTTGTTAAAAGAGGCATATTCCCTTCCCCAGCGGGACAGCTGCTTTTTGCACGCAGAAACAGCACACGGCTCCCCATTTCTGCGGACAAACAGGTCGAACCACCGTAAAATAGGGTTGCCCAATTTCATCCATTACCTGCAGCTCAGGGCAGTACCGTTTACCTGTTAAAATCAAGACGCAGAATCTTCATTTTCATGCACCGATCTCCAAAATGGGAGAGCAGCCGGAACGCCCCGGGCACACACGGATCTTTCAGATCATGGTATCCCAGCATATACCCTCTTTCGGATGCCTGTGCATTCTTCAGCCAGGGACGCACATCTTTGTCTGTGTTTCCCACATGGAAAAATGCATTTACATTCTCAATTCCGGCCTGCTTGACAAATGTTTTCAGCATCATTTTCAGCGCGGCTTTTCCCGCTGTGTCAAACACAAGTCTGCCGCCCGGAAATGCACACGCAAGCTGATTCATAAGCTTCTGTGCATCCGGAATCCGGAAATAGTAGAACACACCGGATGCAAAAAATACAGCACCGTCCGCGGCATCGATTTTCTCAAACCATCCGGTATCTCTCAGATCGCAGGAAATGTTTTCAACCCGTTTCCCGGGAGGAAGCAGCTGATTTCTTACAGCAATCACATCCGGCATATCCAGATTGTAAATCAGGCAGCTTCCATTATCGCAGTTTTCTCCCGTCTGATCCAGTCCGCAGCCCATATTCACAACTGCCGCACGGGGATGTTCTTTCAGGTAATCCTTGATTTCAATGGCCAGATCTGTCTGGCGCATGGCAATTTCCAGCGCTCCGAACCGCTGCAGCAGACTGTCAGATTGCTTTTCGATTGTTGAAAAGTCGTAGTCCAGCCGATTGATCAGCTCCACTGCTCCGGGATCTGAAAAGATCGACGGAAACAGCTCTGTGCAAAGTTTTCTTGCGTAGAGTGGAATCACCAGTGTCTCCTGAATCGTGTTTCTTTCAATATGTAATTTTTCCATGTTTCGATCCTCCATTCCAATCCCGGTATAATTTTCGCCGGACTTCAGCAGCACTTCTGTTTTACCGGATTCTACGATGTGAAGGAATTGCCTGTGTCTTCCCCGCAAAAGTGCTATGAATTTTTCCATCGCAGAATCGCTGTGCGAACTTTCTCATCAATATCCGTTCTTGTTTTTCTGCACTCTATCGGAAATTTTCTGGCTTCACAAAAGGCAGCCCAGGGAATAATGCCTGATCCCACCGGAAGCATTTTCTCCAACATGCTCTGTGGAAAAACGAAATGTGTTCCATGACTGTAGAGCAGAAAATGTGCATCTGCTGTGCCGCCTTTTTCTCGGAGTCTGCTCTGCATTCGGCGGATATACCGGCAGGTATCCCACATGCAGTCGTCCTCTGCGCCTGCAAAAACGACCGTTCCGTGTATGTTTTCCACCGGAATGCACTCCTGTTCCGTAACCGGGTGCATCTGCTCCGAAAGTTCAAATAACTTCCGGCTTTCCACCATGTTCCGATGATTTTTCGCTTCTGTCTTCATGTTTTTCCAGTAGGTTTCTCCCCGCCAGGCATAGGGCAGGAACTGCAGTGGCTTCCCGCCGCAGGTAAGGATGGATTCTCCGTCAGCGGGAGTTTCCTTCCCTTTCCGTTTTCTGTATCCTTCCACGACAAAATCGCAGGGTGTCAGTGCAAGCGTGAATGTGATTTCCGGACAGCAAGCCGCCGCTGCCAGACCGATCATGGCCGTTACAGAAATCCCCACAAATCCGATTTTTTCGACATTCCTGCGTTTCAGTTCTGCAATGGCTTTCTGAATATTTTCCAGCGGGTAACTGTGAAATCCGTCCGATTCCGGGTCCGGACTCAGTACCATAACCGAGCAATTCTGGCTGTGCAGCCACCTGACACCTGCTTTAGCCATCAGGCCATCGCAGGTATTGCCCATCATGAGAATCACTGCGCATTTTTCAGACAAAGCGCACGGATAGCAGATTCCGTAAAAGCCACCTTTCTGCGTGGTAAAACAGATTTTTTCCATCTCAGCCTCCCCCAACCGCTTCCCTGTCTACAGGTGTTTATCAATTAGCCTACGCTAACCATATAATAGCATTTCCGGTTGATTTTTTCAACAACTTCTCATCATCTGCAGCAAAAAAGCAACGGCACCTTCACGTTTTACCGTGGAGGTGCCGTGCGTATTGGTGTGTACGCTTTCAGGGATCAGGGTTTACTGTTCCTGACGACATTTTTTTCTGCCGATCTTAATTAACACGGATCCCACAACCAGCAGCAGGATTGCCACGTTTTTGGATGTTCCGTTTTTAATTGCGATAATGCTGCAAACAATTGAAGCCAGCAGAGCAATAACCCCCAGCAACTGAATCAGCAAACCCAAAATAATCCCTCCTTTTTTTGTGTCAGACCGCTGCCGCAGAATATTTTATGCGACAGGCCGGCTCTCCCGAGTTAACCCTTGAGAGAATCTGCCAGAGTCTGGTCGGTTTCTTCCAGAGTCTGAGCGACCATAGCCAGCTGCTGGCTGATGCCGTCAACCACTTCCGGGAACTGTGCCATGGTCTTAGCCATTTCTTCGTAGGTTACAAAGAACTGGTCCTGTGCGGCACCGTCCCAGGTGCTCTCGAGACGGTTGACTTCCGTTCTCAGGTAATCCAGAAGTTCTCTGATTTCGCCTGCTTTGTTTGCGAAATTGGTGGAAGCGGTTCTGAGCTCCTCGGGAGTGATTGTAATACGTGCTGCCATTTTAATTTCCTCCTTAAAATAAATCAATCATTTTTTTATTTTTTATATTTAACACCGAAGTGTAAATACCTGTGATTTCCGCCTCTGCGGATTTAATTCGAGAGAGATCTGCTGACTTTTTCAAGTTCTATGAAAAGCTCCAGATACTCTTCCTGCGCCGTTTTCAGACAGGATTCCAGATGCGTGATAATCTTTATCCGGTCTTCCATGTTCTTTTTCCAGGAATCGTCGAAATTATCAAAGAAAGCTTCGCTGGCCGGGCTTTTCCAGCCGGAGGTTTTCAACGCATTCACCGCCAGGTCCAGATTCTTGACCGCAGTATCCACTGCTTCCAGGAATGCGGCGTATTCCTTAACCGTTTTATCCAGAATGTCTGAATCTATTTTGAACGTCTCCATAAGTATGCCTCCTTACAGGAACATCTTCTCAAGCTTCGGGTTGCGTCTCAGCGCCTCTGCACGGTCTTTCTCGTATTCTTCCATCTTGCCAAGATCCTTGTTGATCTCCGCTCTGATCAGCAGAGCCTCCGGCAGTTCCTCATCCACAGCCAGGATGTAGTCCACCATCTCAAAGGCACGATCAAAGTCCTTGAGTTCTTTGTAGCACAGTGCCCGGTAGACATACAGATCAATCATGCCGGGATTGTGGGAGCAGGCCATTCTGAGTTCCTTGACCGTTTCTGCGAAAAATGCGGATGCATCTTCTCCCAGCTTCTTGTGCGCAAGCGCATTGAAGTAACGGGCGGTGTAATAAAACTCATTCATGCTCTTTTCCCGGATCGTATCTTCTGTCACCGCAACGGCTTTCTCATACTGTTCCAGTGAGAAGTAGATATTGGTCAGATAGAAATTCAGCTCTTCGTCAAAGGTAACCGCAGCTGTCTTTTCTGCAAATTCGGCTGCCTCTGCGAACTTATTCTGACGGACCATAAGCTGAATTTTCAGCTTGGCGTAGTCAGCCGAGCCCGGAGCTTCCTGGAAGTAGGTATCCAGAAGCTTCTCTGCCTCTTCCAGTTTTCCGTTATATTCCAGATAATGCACCATATCCAGCTGGAATCCGGGATCATCCGGGAACAGCGTCAGGGCCTTGTCCAGTGCGGTCTTTGCTTCTTCGGTTTTGCCCAGCTCCATCAGAATTGCAAATCTGTAGTGGTATCCTTCAAATTTGTCCGGAAGCAGTTCGATCATGGAATCGGTTACGGACAGTGCCTCCGAATACTGCTCCTGACCCAAATACAGCTCCAGCTTTTTCAGCCACGCAGAAGCAAAGTACTTGTCCAGCTGAATGGCCTTGTTGTAGCTGACCATAGCAGCTTCCAGATCGCCCAGGTCTTCATATGCCGAGCCCAGATTCATGTAGATATAGGGATTCTGATATCCCTGGGCAACTGCCTTTGCAAACTGCCGCTTGGCTTCGTCTACATCCTCTTCCAGCAGAGAAATATTGCCCAGATGGAAGTAGATTTCACCGTTATTCTTATCCAGCAGTTGTGCACGCTTCAGTGCCTTCCGGGCCTCGTCATATTCATCGAGCATCACATAGGATTCTGTCAGATTGAAATATGTCTGGATGCACATCGGATCTGCCTTTTCCGCTTTGCGGTAAAAGGAAATTGCATCCTCGTATTTATCCAGGGAATACAGGGCTCTTCCCTGCTGGTTATATTCTTCAGCAAGACTCATCTCGTGTTCTGTATCGTTCATGTTTGAATATCCTTTCTGTATCGGCGCAGACTCTGATATGGTTCATGCGCCAATATGGGTAATGTCTGCTGCAGGATTGAATCTGCCCTGCAGAAGCAATCCGCAGCTCAGGAAACACCGCCGGAAGGAATTGCAACCATTCCTTTATAGCAGTCCTTCACCGCTTCTGTGGCATCCTGGAAGGGATTAAGGCTGCCTCCGGTAACATACTTGCCGAACTTAACCACAGTCTCGCATACCTTTTTGGTGCCCTCATAAGCATATTTGGCCTTGAGAATCTTTCTGGCCCGTGCGGGTGTTTTGACCAGCATTTTTCCCAGCTCAACACTGTGTTTCTTAAACAGTTTCAGCTCACGCAGGCTCTTGGTATCCTTGCCGTTGACCTTCTTGTAGCCGAAATAATTCCTGGCAGCCTTTTTCAGCTTGTCCTTCGTGAAATGCGACTTGAGTTTGAAATTGCCGTGGAGCGGCGAACGGAATTTCAGCTTTCCTCCGGACTTTCTGATGGGCGATCGCAGCTTGAGCTTGTCCAGCTTCAGGTCCTCAGCAATTCCCTTTGCGGATCCGCCGAAGGAATAACAAACTGCAAACAGGGAAAGGCCTGTGTGTGCAAAGCCCATAAGGCCTTCACAGAAGTCCGTACCAAGTACATTATCCGCCAGACGGCCCACAAACATGAACCCGTCTTTTCCGCCCTTTTGGGATATTCTGTCTGCTTCTGCGGCATTTCCCTTTCCGTAGTATTGGTAGGCCGCAATCCCGTCATAGGTCAAATCCGCCAGAGAATCATACACTGCAAACGCAGCCAGGCCAAGTGCCAGACCGCCTGTTCCGATGCAGGCAACAACTGCCGCAGCCAGTTTGGCAACATCCACCAGAATATTGATCAGGTATTTATTGTCCTCATAAAACTGCTTGATGTTGTAACAGATATCGTGGAAGCCTTCTCCTACCCAGTCAAAGAAATCGCCAAAACCGCCGCGGATGGACTGCCACAGGGATTTGCTGGACTTGCCGATTCCTGTACGCTTTTTGAAGGATTTTGTATCATCCTTTATGCGGGAAGCAACTCTTCTGTCCGTATCCCGTACTTTTTCCACAAAATCATTTACCTGCCGGTCAATGTTGCTCAGCTTATCATACTTTTCCTGAAGTTTCTGACGTTTTTTTCTGACGTAGCTGGCACACTGAGAACAGTTGTCGGTATTGCTGTAAATATGGTTGGCGCGATTTTGGATATTTTCATAATCACTCAGCCGATTCGTCAATTCTGACTTGGCGCTTTTAATGGATTTCGTAAAGCTGGCCTGGTTTGCGAAATCTACACATAATGTAGCCATAGCTCCTCCTTAGTACAGCTTAATGGAGTCTCTTTCCGAAGCAACAATCTGCATTTCACTCTGGCAATGGTTCACCGCAGATACGATATCTTTGTCGGAATTCTGATCCTGTTCTTTCAGGCTTTCCAGCAGTTCGGTGCCTGCCGAAAATGAAGACGATTTGAGCAGGGCGTCAAGATTCTCAGAAGCAGTCTGAACGCTGCTGTTGAAGGTTTTTATGCTGCCGCTGTCATCCTGCAGGTCATCCCTGACAGACTTGATTTTATAATACCGTGCATTCAGCGAGTTGTATCTGGCCAGGGCCGCATCGATCTCTGCCTGAGTCTTCATGTTTATCCTCCTTTTTCTACTGTATTCTGGCTGATGACCTTGCCGGTTTCCGTATCCCATTCGGTATAGGAATCCTTGATTGCCTGCAGGTCATCCCGAATCGCAGTCAGGTTTTCCGTTTCATCTTTTATCGCTGTTTTCAACTTGGTGTATGCACTTTTGAAGGCATTTTTGCCCTTGCCCTCCCAGCTGCCAAGAAGTGTCTTGGTCTGGGTGTCCACACTTGAAAGCGATTCGTCAAACACTTTAATTGCTTCGTTAAATTTTTCCAGCGTATCATCAAACATCTGCACGTCAACGCGTTCTACTTTCGAATCCGCCACATTTATCCCTCCTCACACAAAATGGTCTTGATTCTTTCGACTTCACCGTTTACACACAAAAATGCATCGCCCAGCTTCAGCGGTTTTGCGTTTTCCTTTTGCTGCCGAACCGTGACATCAAAGAATTTAACAGAAGACAGCTCATCAAAGAAGATGAATTTCTTGTTTTCTTTGACATATTTCATAAAGTCCGAAGCACTGAACGGCACACTGGCATTTTCAATCTCGGACAATACCACGGCAAACTTGTATTTTCTGTACTGCTTGAGCATCTGAATGATCTTTGCAGACAATACTTTGTTGGTCTGAAGGTGCTCAAACAGTTTGCCGTTTTCAATTACCAGCAGCAGCAAAGGCTCCTCGTCCAGCGAAGATACCGTATTGCTGAGCATGCGCTCCTGTCTTTCAAGCAGCTTCTTCTCAATTTCCGATACGATGTCATCCAGTTCCGTGATGTCAACAGTATAATGCTCTACAAACCCGTAATCTTTCAGCTGCTGCAGCGTTCTTTCGGGATTGTCAATCACGTAGGCTTCCGTCAATGAACCAAACATATTTTCCCGGATAGCTGCCATCAGGTGCCGCACAAAATTCGTTCTGCCGCTTTTTTCTCTTCCGAGTGTGGCAATCAGGCCGACATTCAGAAGATCCAGCATGGTGTACTGCACAGTGGAATAGGAAATACCCACAGGCACTTTATAGGCATTTCCGTACAAACTTCTGTCTTTCCGGATGTCGGAGAATCTGATAACTTCCGGAACCACCGGGATCGGTACTGCACGCTTCGTCGGATACATCCGGTTGCAGGTTTCAATTTCTTTTCGGATATTCTCCACGCGAATATATTCTTTCTCGCCCTCTACACACAGAGCTGCCTGGAATTCCATGATTCGCTTATCGATTACGCAAAGTCCCCGTCCTGCATTGTCTTTCGGTTCGATCCGGCATCTGTCAAACAGATTCATGTACTCATTGGTATCGTTGCATACAAACGCAATTCTTGTGCCATAGTTCGACAGCGCTTTATAATTCATTGCATTGGTCTGCGTGGCAGTTGCAATGATCGAGATTCCCAGGCTGTTTCCTTCTCTGGAAAGGGACAGGAAATCATCCGTAAGGCTATCATAGTATTCCTTAAACGCTGCAAGATTGTCTATCATCAGCACTATCTGAGGCATGTCTGTATAACCGGCCTCCACGTAGGCTTTATGGGTTCCGAGGCCTTTTCCGGAGAAGATCTTTTTGCGCTCCTCCATGAGACGGAACATCAGCTTGAACAGGTTGGTGATTTTGTCCTCTTCCGATGTGATTGCCACGCCTCCGACCAGATTGGACTTTTCAAACGCCTTGAGTGTCATATTGCCGCAGTCAATGATATAGACATTAACTTCAGACGGTGTATAGTAATTCATCAGCTGCAGCAGAATTGTCTGCAGCAGTGTGGTCTTTCCTGTCATGGCAGAGCCGACAATATACGTATTATTTTCAGAAAGATCAACACAATAGTTACCCTGATCCTGTCTCTCCGGATCATCGTACATGCCCACGGGAACGACAATATTCTGAGAAGTCTTAAGAAACTCTGGCAGAGAATCTTTCTTGATCACATCCGCAAGGGACGGGAGACAGATACCGCTCAAAGGTGCGATATTTGCAGATTTGCAATAAGTATTAACATAATCGACAATGGTCTGCAGCTGATTTTTGGCATTCTCACTCTGGTCCTTCTTTTTATTGGTATACACCATGGTGCGTTTGCCCCAGTTGTTCAGTGAGTAGATCGAGAAAGCTTTATTTTTGTCATCACCATCGTCGGTAACCTTAACTCCGCTGTATGCAGACTGGAACAGTTCAAAAATTTCGTTGTTTCCCACCTGGAAGTAGGCTCTGCCCGGCTCCACAATTTCTGCGGCCAGAGGTGTCTTGATAACTTCATTACTGTCTTCCTTTGTCTGGACCTTCAGACAGAGTTTGAACTTGGAATTCGACCAGATCTGGGAGTCAACCACGCCTGCCGGCTTCTGCGTTGCCAGAATCAGGTGAACGCCCAGGGTTCGTCCAATTCGGGCTGCGGAAATCAGTTCCTTCATAAAATCAGGGAACTCTGCTTTCAGCTCCGCAAACTCATCCACGATAATAATCAGATGCGGCAGCGGCTGGGAAACTGCACCCTTTTTAAACAGCTTGATGTAATCATTGATGTGATTCACGCCGGCCTGCGCAAACAGGGACTGTCTTTTGACAAGCTCAGCCTTGATTGACAGCAGAGAACGGTTGATTTCCCGTCCGTCGATGTTGGTGATGGCACCCATCATATGCGGAAGATCCTTGAACTGATTGGCCATACCGCCGCCCTTAAAATCGATGATCACAAAACCCACATCGTAGGGATGGAACAGCGTTGCCATAGACAATACATAGGTCTGCAGGATCTCACTCTTGCCGGAACCGGTGGTACCGGCAACCAGACCATGGGGACCATGGGCATTTGACTTGTCGCTGATATCCAGGTAGACGACTTCGTTCTTTGTTTTCACGCCCAGGGGCGCTGCCATGGATTTGAAAATCTGAGAAGATTCCCAGCGCTTCTTCAGATCCAGGTCGTCTACGGACAGAATGTTCAGCAGTTCATACATGGAGATGCTTTTGGTCAGTTCGCTTTCCAGACTGACTTCCTGTACCGTCACGGCTCCAAGCTTCAGGGCCACTGATTCTGCCAGGGAATCTGGGATGCTGTTGTAGGAAAAATGGGTCAGCACATCGCCGTTGGCGCTTTCAAGAAGCATTCCTCCGGTCTGTTCCTTATCCAGCCGGATAATTTCGCCGCATCCTTTCGGAAGAAATTCTTCGTACTCTTCAAAGAAGACAAAGGTAAATCCGTACTTGTCGCAGTCCGCAATGTACTTGGAAACCGGATGCTTGCGAATTGTGGTTGAGTCCAGAACAAAAACAACGTAATGGGTACTAAACTGCAGGGACTCTTCCTCCTGCTTGGCAGCCTCTCTAGCAGAAAGTACTGCGTACAGATTCTCAAGCAGGATTTTTCTGCTTTCGTCATCACAAAGAAAATTTCTGATTCCGATATCGTCGTTGTATACATGCCGAAGCCACCGGATCCACTGCATGGATTCAGAATCCGTCTCGTCAAACATATAATACAGTTTTACTTCCTTGTAAAAATGGCGGATTGCCAGATCCAGTGTGATATTTTTCAGAATATCATGAAGCATCGGCTTGGTGCCGACAATACCCACACCGCTGGAGGATTTGAGTCTGGAGACAATCGGTGCATTTTCAATAGAATGGTACTTTTTTTCAAGCAAGGCAGGAAGCTGAGAAATTTCATCGTCAGGATCGATAAAGTCCTGCTCGGTATATTTGACCGGCACACTTGTTTCCACAGTTCCTGTTCCAAGATAGACATCCAGGAAATCCTTGTCCTTGTCCGACTTTTCGAAAATTCTTTTTCCGAAGGAAAGCACTTCATCAATGCTGTTGTTCAGAGATTCATAGATCAGGTTTCTGATACGCAGCTCATCGGCTCGGACAGCCTGCACCTCCTGCTCTTTCTGCGCTATGTATTCCCGGTACTGCTTTTCACGCTTTTCCAGCGCTTTTCTATATTCTTTGCCATCATAGAAATAGGTGACGATGGACATCACAATGCCGACACCCATGGAACAGACACTGTAAATTACAAACGTGCCTCCCCCGCCAAGGATTCCGCGCATTACGATCATCAGAATCAGCATAACAACTGACGGGATCAGAGAAAGTGCCAGATTCTTTTTCGGCTTCTGCGGTTTTCCAACAGGCTGCTTGATCTCAATTTCCGACTCCGGCATGCAGTACTGCACACGGGTGTTTCTGATGAAATCCGGATAATTGAAGTGAGAAGACTGGCTTCCTGAAAGTTTGGAATTGAGTCCGTTTATACGTATTTTTTCACTCTGGCCTGTGTAAAGCTTTCCGTTTTTATAATAAAAGCTGAAGCTTGCAATGGAGAAGAAATCAAAGTTCTGAATGACTTTCTGCTTTTCAATTCTGGAGCCGTTTACGCAGACGCCGTACTTGGTGTTGTCATCAACAACCGTGATCACGCCGTTTTGGTTTCTGAGGGTAAGCACATCCGTACCAATATATTCATCGCGAATATAGATGTCCGCATTTGTGTTTCCTCCGATGACCAGCTGACTTTTTCCCGCAATGTCAATTTCCACATCATACTGCTTGTTTTCATATTCAAAATCCAGCATGAACAGCAGGCTGAACGTTTCCATATCAGAATCCTGATACTTCACTTCAAGATGATCGCCGTGATTTAATGTTTTGGTCACCAGCTTGCGGATGTCGCCGACTGTCAAATACAGGTTATCTGAACAGGATACAGTCCAGTCCCTGCCGTTCTTTACAAAGCGGAGTTCGATTCCGCCGAAGAACAGCTCCTTTCTTAAGCGCACATCACAGTCGACTCCCGTGCCCACCTTTACCTGCTGAGCATTCGGCGCAAGCTCGATCTCCTTATAGATATTTTTACTTGAAAGTATGACTTTATATCGATTCTCCATCACACGTTCCCCTATTCGGTGTAATTGATTACACTACCGTCTCTGATTCCGAATTCCATCAGCGTCTTGTTTCCCTTGAGCAGCCCGATGGGATTTTCCGCTTTCAAGTAGCAGCTTTTAATGTCCGAAGTATCAATTTCAAGATTATATGCTGTGTTAAGTGCCACAACAAGCTCATTGGCCGTGATATTCAGTGGGATTTCCAGATCAACAGAAAAGTTTCTTCTGATGATGTTGAACACAACGATGGCTGTCTCTTTATTCACAGTTCTGTCCTCCTCACAGTATCAGAAACGCAGCCTTTTGCACGCTGCTTTCTTTGGACAAATCTTCGGCAGACATTCCTGAATATTGTTTGAAGTGCTCGATATAATCACTTACCGAGAACTTAAGAGTTACATCCGGAGAAATCAGTGCATTATCCTCATCTTTATCAAAGTCATTACAGATAAAGATATATTTGTCGCTGTTTACGCCGTTAATGTTGGAAACCAGCAGATTCGTTGCCAGCACGGAAGAAAGGCTCTGACGCACAACAATCACAACTTTATCCGCCAGATTCAGCAGTTCCGCCTTTGCTTCATCAAATGCAACATCCGCATCCACGATGATGTAGTCGTACTCACCGCTCTTTTTGGCAGAAAGAATTATCTTTTCAAACACGGAATAACTGATTCCCAGAGACATAAGTGCAGTCTTGAACGGAGGCAGATAACTGAAAGACTCCCTTCGGATCACGTGTCTGATATCTGCGTAGATATTTTTGGAAGGTGCAGACAGCTTCGTGTAAACCTCGGATGCTGTTATCGGTGTTTGATTTTTCAGCATATGCTGAAAAACCTGCAGACGGGCAGCATTGAGATACAGCACTTTTTTATAATTTCTGGTCAGTGCAGCACTGACACCCACCGAAGCAGTTGTTTTTCCGACTCCGCCGCTTGCAGAATAAAACACAATCACCTGTGTTTCTTCCTTCTGACCAAGACCGTCGCCGAAAATATCTCCACTTTTCCCGAAAACCTCATTGAAGATCTCTTTGATGCTGGTGTACTTGAAAATATGATTTACATTCAGATCTCCGGTGCCGTCCTCCTCGTACTGCTCATCCAGCACAAAAACATTGGAAATATTATGCCTCTGCATGGATGCATCATAAAGCTCTTCCGAAATAATCAGAATGTCAGCCTTCTGGGGCAGTGCGAAAAATTCTCTGAAATAAGCTGCATCTGTGATGATTTCCAGATCGACTTTTTCGAAAAAGTCCTCTGCAAATTTTAACTGAAGCGGAATAACGTAGTTCACGTCCGTGTCCGCAATAATAATTCTGGGTTTCGCCATAAAATCAGACCTCCTTATTCGACGCTGACCTGAAAATCGCTGTTTGCCAAACGAACAATATCGCCGTTTTTGATTGGATAAGGCTGATTAGGCTGTAATCTTTTTTTATTCACATAGGTACCGTTAGCACTCTGGAGGTCAGTAATCGTATACTGGGTGCCGGTTTTGTTGACTCTGCAATGAGAACGGCTGATCATCTTATTAAACTGTACCACACCGTCGCACAGTTCCGGTTTTTTGCCAATCACGAAGCTGTCCTTTGTAACGGCAATCTCAACCTTGGAAGGGGCATCCAGGGCAACCATACGCAGCAGTCCGGCACCGTGGACTGCACCCTGACCAGTTCCTGTTTTTTTCGCCCCCTTAATCCGGCTGAACACCTCCTCCAGCGTCAGCGTTCCGTTGGACAAATCTGCGGACAGCTGTCTGACGTTGTCAGAGGAAATCGTGCTGACGCACGAAATCAATTTTACCAGTTCCGTCCGGATTGCACTTTCAAAGCTGGAATATGCATCGAATATTCTCTTGCTGAGAGGAATGTACACCAGACTGACTTTATATGTGGAAGCATCCACATAAATTTTTTCCAGCGAGATATCAATATTTTGACAGGAAAGGAATCCGTTGTTTTTGACATCAATGATGCCTGAAAACAGATTGGACACGATGGTTAAAAAACTGTCTGCATCCAGCGATGGGATCATAGAGGCAAATGGCCTGAGATCCTTTGTCATATAGTAAATCTGTACTTTTCCGTTATAAAGCATCTTCATGCATTTTACAAAGCAACTGTTGGTCTGACTCTGAAGCACCTTATAATCGGTAGAGAGGAAGCTTGCATTATCATTTAGAATATATGAAAAATTGGGGCCGCACGCCATTTCACTTATCTCTTTATTTTCAATCAGTGAATTCATTGTCCATACACCTGCCATATCTGTTCTTTTCACTATTTGTCACAAGTCCGGACACGCTGCTGTGCATGTCCCAACTTCTGACAAACAGCCTCTTTCCTCTCCCACGCAGGGAAAACACCCTGCGTGGGAGAATCCGGAAGTCAGTTTTTATTCATTTTCCTCTTTCTTTTTGCGTTTGGCTGCAATAAGGAACCAGGAAGCACCTGCCAGCATTACGAAGACGCAGATGGATCCCCAGAAAAGAGGCTTGTTTGCGTACCAACGAACAAAGAAATTCGTAGATACCGTGACCTTGTCGTTAAAGACATAAAGGTCTCCCGTGCTGAAGTTCTCAGCCGCGGTATCCGTTACGTTTCCTGCAAGGTCCGTAACACGCAGCTGTACTGTCTGCACATCCGCCATCTCGCCGAGTGCAAACTGTCCCAGATAATTGAATACGTTATCACCGAATTCGGTGATGGTATCAATTGTTTTTCCGTTTACAATCACTTCGATGGACTTCAGGCCGCCAACATCCACAATCGTGTACTTTACCTGTAATGTCTGAGCATTCACAATGTTCTTTTCAAGATTAACGATGTTGCGGATTTCAGGAGCGCTGGAATCCACGGTAAAGCTCATCAGATTGAGGATCTTATTTCCGTTTCCGTCGATGGAATTATCCGGCATGCTTGCAGACTCGTTATCTGCAGAATCATCTGCGGAATATCTGGAAGTCAGGGAAATCTTGTACACACCGTCTTCGGCAAAATTGGAAGCCTTGATGGTGTACATATACTGATACCAGCCGCTTTTACCGATGGCAACCTTACCGTTGATCTTTTCAGGATTACTGGTAAACTCCACATCAATCGGCTTTCCGTCACGGGTAATCAGGATCCGAAGGGAATCATCCTGAATTCTGTCTGCATTGTACTCTGTAATCACAAGATCATTTTCAACAGAGGCAACGTACTGTCCCCCGTCTTTGATCAGTGATGTAAGAACATCGTTGTATTCGTAAACAGAGCCGTACCGATTGACCGTAAACTTGACCTGCGTCTGAGCTGTATGCTTTGCCTTGTCCGTCATGGTGATCGTCAGAACATAGATACCATCATTTTCAACATCGGAAGGAATTTCGAAGCTGCCGGAACCGCCCTTGCCGCTGTCAGTTGTTTTGATGAACTTTGAGGTGACATCCTCTACGGAATCGAAGCGGGTTCTGGTCAGACTGATGGTTTTGTCTGCAAAGTTCTGATCCTCATAACGGAACGAAACTTCCACATTTTTCTTGTATGCGCCGCCAATCTCCGTCTTGGCAACACCATTGATGCTGCAGACAGGTTTGTTGATCTTCGTATCAACGATCATGCGTCTGGATGTGTAGGTTGTCATGGCGTTATTGGACTTATCCTTGTAACGGATAGTAACCAGATAATCTCCATCCTCGCTCAATGTAAAGGTTCCTACATGAACATCTACACTGCCACTCCAGGAGGGTGTCACAGCCTCTGGCGTGCCGCCGTCCTTGGAAACCATAACCTGAACGTCACCTGCATAGAAGTTTGCTTCGTTGATCGTCACAGATGCGTGAATGGGACCGTCATAGTAGGAAACATCACCGATCTCATTTGCTGCTCCATTGTAGCTTACCTGTGCAGTAGGTGCAATGCTGTCCACGACAATTCTCTTTGTCTCCTTGTGGGGGCTGGACTTGTTCTCCGAGCGGTCACTTGCGGAAAATGTTACCGTCCCGTTGAACTGGTTGTCGCTGCCAAGAGCCGACTTGGGAATTTCAAATGTCGCTGTTGCCTTCTTCCCGTTGGAAGAATAGGTAATGTCTGCAGCAGCAATTGCCTGATTCAGAAGTTCTGCATTGACCGAACTGACACCCGGTGCGTTCTCATAGCTGTAGAGGAACGAATGAACGCCGGAGATCGGATCCTCTGCACTCAGGGTAACGGTCATTCTGGCGTTATAGAAGCCGAAGGAGACCGATTCAATCACCGTGTCCAGAACGCTGGTACTGTAATTTACGGTAAGATTCTCAGGGGCAGTTTTATCTACTGTAAAATGATCCGGAGTATAGTCCTTTGCCGGATTCGTGGCAAGGTCTGTATAGGCAATGTCAAAGGTATAATTCGCATCGCCGGGATAGGTAAGGGTGAGTCTATGCTGACTGCCGGAAGCTCCTGTGGTCCACTCCGATTTTCTGCACAGCGCATTCACATCCAGCGCATTGCCCGCCACATCCTTGGCCGTGATGGAGAACTTAACTTCTTCCGGATTGAAGTTTCTCTCATCAATGGTTACCACCGCCGTCTGTACATTCTTGAAATACTTCCGGTCGAAGCCGTCCCGATCCCTGAGGGTGTTGACCGCCTTTTGATTCTGGTAGTCCACACGGATCTCCGGTTTTCTGGTGTCGATGGTGTGGACATCAGATACGTACTCTTCCATAGAATTGGAGGAGCGGTCGGTATACGCAATCCTAATCACGAAATCGCCGTCTCCGGAATGATCCTTGGGTGCCTTAAGGGTAAACGTACCAACGGTCTCATCATCTTTGTTTCTGCTTCCCCAGGAAACCTTTCCATAGTCATATGATGTGCCGTCTTTCGTTACGGAAATCTTGACATCTTCCGGATAGAAGTTGGCTTCGGTAATTTTAATGGTAACCTGAACATCTTTGTTGTGGTAGTAGTGAGGCTTACCGGCATTTTGCAGCACTCTGTCGGCTGCAGAGTACTCCACACTTCTGGTGGGTTCGAATGTATCGACAACAATAATGTTGCCTCTATCATCTTTCTTCTCACTGGTGTTGTCGAAATTATCCGTTGCGGACACCGACACATATCCTCTGTACTGCTCCAGCTTGTTTGCCTCGATTGTTTTCTGTGCAGTGAATTTGGAAGGATCCTGCTCATCCTGAAGTGCAATAAGCACTTCGTCTTCCAGCGCATCGGGATGGTTGATCACACTTGCACCCGCTTCTTTCGTGTATCCCCAGGTAAAGGATTTCACGCCGGCGCTGGTGTCGTACGCAGTAAATCTGACGATAACAGACGGGTTATAGAAGCCCAGGGTAATGGTTTCCAGGAACTTATCCGCAGGAGATTTTGCGTATTCGATCTTCACACCCTCAGGTGCAGAGTGGTCAATGACAAATTTCTCTTCGGCAGGATCCGCGTTCCAGCCGGAGAAATCCACATAGTTCAGCTGCAGATCATAGATGCCATCGATATACCCGTCGTATTCGTATTTGTAGGTATCTCCTTCCTGCTCCCAGGAAGCGCCCCGAAGCAGCTGTGTCAGCTGTTCCGGCGTAAAAGCAATGTCCTTTCCGCCAATATCCTTCATAGTGCCGGTAATCGTCACATTCTCAGCACTGAAGTTATGCTCTCTGATCGTAAAGATCGTCTTCTGAATATTGTCATCATGGATGTAGTCAATGTCTACCTCCGGCTTGATCTGGTCAACCACGATGATTTCAGAAGTGTAATCCTGCATGGGGTTGTTCGCCTTATCGGTGTAGCTGACGGAAATAACATATTCTCCATCATCCGGCAAGGGGAATGTTCCGCTGTGCGTATCGACATCCTTATCTTCCCACTTCGGAAGTACCTCCTGTGCAAGCTGTCCGTCCTTAGACACCGTAACCTTTACATCTTCTGCATAGAAGTTTGCTTCCGTAATAATCAGCTCAACCTGCACCGGTCCGTTGAAATAATGGGACTTTCCGTCGGAATGGATCGCACCTACATACGGATCGGCACCTGCATATTTGACTGCAAAGGTGGGCGCAACGTCATCGACGACGATTACCTGATCTTCTGTTGCAGGATTGCTGACCTTGCCGGCCTTGTCCGTCGCCGTAAAGGAGATTTTACCACGGTACTGATTAGAATCATCATAGGAAAGCTTCTTCTCACCGATGGCAAAACCGTCCTCCACCTTGTCTACACCAATGTATTCATCCACAATGCTGTCGGCATTGATATTGCTGGCACCTGCTTCCTTCGTATAGGAAAAGTTGAAGTGATCCACTCCGGAAATTGTGTCTTTGGCTTTGAAGGTAATGATCACATACGGGTTGTAAATGCCGAGTTCGTAGCCGATTTTCTGGATCAGCGTCAGTTCGGAGAAGCTGAGCTTCAGATCCACAGGGGCCTGCGTATCAACGCTTACATTTACAGCAATAGGTGCCGTAATACCGCCTGTTTTGTCATCCCGAAGGTAGACAACTCTCTCTGCCGATCCCTGATCGTCGATAGAGACCGTGGATTTGAAGTTATCACCCTTGGCATTGAGCTGCATCTTTGCAACAGAGTATTCCGCAACCGGCGTTACCAGAGGCGGAGTAATATACCAGCCATTGCTGCCATCCGGCTCAGAAAGTGTGATTGCAGAGGCAGGAGTCGGCAAAAACTTAATCTGGAACGTGTAAGTTACATGGTCTGCAGGATATCTGACGCCGCCCCAAAAACCTTTGTCTACAGATTTATCTGCCCTGACGGTAACAGGAAGCGTTCCGCCTGCCTGTTTGATAACAGCTGCAAGCTTCCCATAATCCGCTACTCTGACCTCTCCGCTTTCGTTAACGGTAAGGCCATACAAATCACCTTTTTCCACACTGTAAGTAATTTGACCGCGGTCTCTGCGAACTGTCTTAAATGCCTGATTTACGGCTGCAACACCGTCATTCTGACCAATGATGTAGTCCTCAACGGAAGGTTGGGAAAAACTTACATATGCACCGGGAACAGTCGTAACTGCGGAGATCTCCAGTACATGTCTGATTTGGCATACGTCATAGTTGGCATCACCACTTAACGTGGCAACAACCGTAATTTCGCCGGGATAGGCAACCTTCAAACGTCCTTTGTCTTTATCAATTGTCGCAATTCCCTGATCTTCATCACGGAATTCAACGCTATAGGAAATGGTTCCTTTGGCAAGTGCGGCTTTGTCGGTTGCCGAAAAATCATATTCCAGCTCAAACGGCGCAATCATATTCACTTCTTTGGTAGTTCTTTCTCCGTTGGCATATGCGGGGTTATTAAAGGAGAAAGACTGGGAAGCCTTTGCAATGTAGACATTATAGGGAGTCATTGCGCTTGCTGCAGGAGTAACCTCTACATCGCTGTCGTTGTAACCGTTTTTGACCGCCTTGACCCAGACAATGTAAGATCCGGCGTTGGTAACCATGGGGATCTCATCCACCCAGCCTGTCGGTGAAACTTCCCCGTCGCCGTCGTCAAGCTGATACTTCAGCTTGTATCCGTTGGGATTTTTTACCGAAACCGCAGGCTGCGCCTTGGGGGTTCCGTTTTCAACTGTGTAAATGCTTTCCAGACCTTTCACCGTCAGATCTTTCAGCACCAGCGTACCGGCAGTAATCTCTGCACGCACTGGGCCAAGGTGAAGCTCCTTATAGTTTGCGCCGCGGCTGACCTTCAGGGAAACCATGTAAGCGCCCACTGCTTCTGCCGTCGGAATCTCTCTGGAAGCAATTTCTTTTTCGTTCACGATCCAGGTAACAGAATCGTTTGTCTGAAATCTGCCGTTAAGATTAATAATCTTTTGTTCCTGCTCGTTGTATTCGATTGTTTTTCCTTCAATAGAAATATCGGTGATCTCTGCAGGCTCAATTTTTCCGATTACCGTCTTGACCAGATCGTCCATACCTTCCCGGCTGACGGTAACCGTGATCTTGTGTTCGCATACGTCCACACCGGTGGGCACCTTTTCCGTAGGTTCACCGCCGTCAACGGCGTATGTAACGGTGTCCCCTTTGGCCGCAGTAACCGAAACCAGCTCCTGCTCCTGTCCGTTGTAGGGAACCATTCTGCCTTCGATCACCACGTCGGTGATCAGCTTGCAGACAAGTTTGACCGTGTAGTTCTCCTTGTCTGTTGCGATCAGCATCGGTGCAAGATTATTTTCCCGATAGCCCGATGCAGTTACCACAGCAGAAAGTGTCATGTCCTCACTGACAAATTCCGCACTGGTCATAACTTCAACAACGCCGTCTTTGTCTGTTGTTTTGGTGGCGCTGATGAATCCGTCGCCCTTGCTCACGGAATTGACTGTAATCTCTACAGAAGCATTTTCTACGGGCTGATTTTTTTCATCCGTAACCGTGATGGTCACTGCATCCGGATGCCCGGTTGTCGCCGCATTTGCGATTGTCGAAAATGGAATTGCAGAAAAAACCATCATCAGCGAAAGAAATGCCGCGAGCACTCTGTGCCAGGTTTTGCTTCGTACACTACTCATTAAATCTCTCTCCTTACACGTTTGAATTGAGTGACTTTGTATATTGGCCCTTGAAATAAGCAATGCAGATTTCACAAAAAAGTCAACAGAAACAAAAGAACTTTCCTGTTCTGCGGACACTCCTCATTCAATCACTTCATCGGTATGAATCAGCATCACTTCATCCAGCAAAGTCAATTTCATTCCTTCGGTACGTCTGCTGTGGTTCTCCCTGCCGCTGTTAAGTGGTCCGGTTTCGCCGCTGTCAGCAAGCAGTCCCGTCTCTTCTGAAGCACACAGCTCCACAGTCTCCTCCAGTGCGCCGGTATCCTGCATTGCAGGATGAGCTGCACGGTTCTCTGAAAGGAGCCCGGTTTCCGGCCTGTCATGGTCTGTTTCTTTGGTCAGCTGCTCCGGATTGGATACAGAAGCCGCCGTCTTTCTGCGGGCAGGATCGATCCTTTTTTTCCGGGGTTCTTTCGGTCCGCCTTTTTCGTTTGCAGCCCGCATCCGTGCAATGGATTTCCGTGCCGTTCTGCCGGTCAGATCTCCGATAACTGTTGGAATCTTAAAGAAAAACCAGAAGAATATGGAAAGAACCAGGCATATCCCGCAAATTACAAAAGAGATAATTGATAACGTCGAAAGCATATCTGCCATATTAATTACCCCCTTGCTGCCGTTTCTCTACTTCATTATATTTGGCATTGATGTTTACAACGAACGGATCATAGCTGGATTTCATCTCATCCTTCAGTACATTGACATACGGAAGTGTGGAGGTGATTCCGTTGGCTTTCTGCTTTAATGTATCCATCAAAACCAAGACTTTTTCCCGTTCAAGTCCAACGCCTGCCATATATTCTGCCTGATCGTTGATCAGCAGCATTGTGATATAATAAAGTGAAATTTTGTCGTAGTTTGCCTCACTGTCAGCCGCCTTATCAACAGTTAACATTGCCGATTCAATTTCCCCAAAGAGGCTTTCAAAATCACTGAGCGAATGCTCGGATGTTGTGCTCTGATTGGTCATGAACTTGCAAATAGAATAATAGCAGTCCGAAATTTCCTTCTTATCAAAATCCGATGTGGATTCCGATGCCATCTTAAAGAAGTTCCGGGCGCTCACCACACGGCTTTTAAACGATCCTTCATATTCGGAAAAGTACAGTTTTCCCATGTCGTAATACATATCCGCAATGACTGGGTCTGCAAGGTCGAGCTTGTCAGCATGGGCTTCGATTACATTTCCGATCTTTGTGATCTGATCATTGGTTGCATCGTGGTTTTTGTAATATTCAATCAGTGCATTATAGGCATCCACGCGACCGGGGTATATCTCAACAGCAGCAAATAAATTTTCAGGATTGGAACTGGCAACATTCATATCGTAATCCTGATTATTTACTTTTGTTGAAGCTATATTAAGCGCAATTCCGGAAACAGCCATAATCGCAGCCATACCGAATGCGGCAACAAATGAAATCAGCTTCCTTTTCTGCTTCTTTTTAAAACCTTTCGTAATCAGCTCCGGATGCTCAAGATCGTACAGGAGGTCTGTACAGCTTTGGTATCGGTTCTCCGGTGCCGGTTCAACACACCGGTCAATAATAATTTCAATACCTTCGGAAAGCTCCGGGTCCCACTGGCGCACAGGAACGTAAGGCTCTCCGTTTCTTGGATCAACGCCCGTGAGCAGATGGTGCATCGTCATGCCAAGGGCAAAGATATCAGACCTTGCATCGGTTTGTCCGCTGTACTGCTCTGGAGGAGCATAGCCCTTTGTGCCCAGCACCGTCGTATCCGCAAGATTCTGTTCCTTATATTCTCTTGCAATTCCGAAATCAATGATCTTTATATTTCCCTCCGGCTTCAGCATGACGTTGGCCGGTTTCATGTCACGATAAATTATGGGCGGCTTTTGGGAATGCAGATACCCCAGTGCATCACACAGCTGTTTTGCCCAGGCTACAACCACGTCCTCAGGCTGTGGGCCGTATTCGTTGAGGATCTTATCCAGCGATTCACCTTCTATGTAGTCCATCACGACATAAATCGTTATGCCGTTATCGATGATGTCAACAATTCGCGGCAGGGCCGGGTGGTCGAGTCTTTTCATCATATTTGCTTCCGCAAGGAGACTGTTGACCACAATTTCGTCGTTTTTTCCGCTTCCTTTTTTCCGGATTTCCTTTACGGCCCACTGTTTATTCAGGCGTTTATCCATTGCCAGATAGACAACAGACATTCCGCCTTTTCCGATTTCCTTAAGGATTTCATACTTTCCGTCAATGACGGCTCCGATCTGCGCCATATCCTACCGCCTCACTCTGCCTTGATCAGAACAACAGAAATGTTGTCTTTCTCTTCACGCGCCTTGACCTGCTCAATCAGATATCTGGCATTGCCGTGCATGGCGCTCTTATCTCTCAGATTTACAGGATTCAGCGCCTCATGTATTTCCCTGTCGCTGATCTCATGCCGGAAGCCATCAGTGCAGAGCATGTATACGCCCTTTTGCGTCTGACCGGAGATAATCTGCGGATCAACACTTCTAGATGCCCCAACACACTGCAAAAGCATGTTTCTGCGTTTATCAGCTTTTGCCTGTTCCGGTGTCATTGTCCCGCGGCTTACTTCTCTGGCCACAAAGGTGTGGTCTGTCGTCAGCTGTGTCAGCGCAGTATCAATGTAATACACGCGAGAATCTCCGACATGTGCGATTACATACTGATTTCCAACAAACAGGATTCCGGAAAATGTGGTGCCCATTCCGGCTCTGCATACACGCTTGCTGTATTCCAGAATTCTGGCATTGAGTTCCTTCAGAAGAAGGGACCACTTTGCACCGATTACCTGCATATCCACATTTTCCAGCTCAAGCGGCAGGTCCTCATCGAACCACCGGGCAAAGCTGCGAATCACCGTTGCACTGGCAAGCTCCCCTTTGGACAGGCCGCCCATACCGTCGCATACAATGGCCATCAGCACTTCACCAACATCTGAAGATGCGTGCTTTATCAGGACACTGTCCTGGTTTGTATTTTTGGAAATACCGATATCCGTATCCGCAGTTGCTGTAAATCGCACGTTCGTTCACGCTCCCTGTCTGCTTCTTCTAAACATGAAAGGTAAATTCTTCATTCGCCAGTCTCAGTCTGTCGCCGTCATGCAGTTCAACCTCGCACTGAACAGGTATACTTTCACTATTGACATATGTATGATTCTTCGAATTGAGATCAACCACAAAATAGCATCCTGCACGGGTAATAATGTCTGCATGACTTCTGCTGACGGCAACATTGTCCGCCACAAAGTAATCTGCACAGCTTTTTTCTTTTCCCAGTCTGAAAACAGGCTTGTTGATGCTGATGGATTCCTCTGTGGAAACACGGAAAAGCGTGGGAAAATGCACATATTCCGGCTCTTCTGTCAGCAGCATCGTGGCGTTTTCATCATCGTCGAGCAGACTGGTCGCTTCCTCGTCATAAAGAATTCCGGTAGCCTCATCGTCGTCGAGCAGACCGGTGGCTTCGTCCTCCTGTGAAAGCAGGCAGGTAGCCTCGGAATCCCCTTCCCGTCCAGCGTAGTGTCTGTAATAGTCCTGATGCTTGTCAGTCATATAACCACTCTGACCTGCATTCTGCTTTTTGATGGTGTTGACAACGCTTCTGTCTTCTTTAAGGATGAACTGCTCAATTTTATTGACATCAAGGGGGCTGAGTGCTTTGAAAAAGTAAATAAACCGCGATACAAAATCACTGTCCTTCTCATCTGCCAGTTGAAGCGAATACACCACCGACTCAACGAAGTCAATCAGATTTGTATTATCCCGGCTGTTCAAAATTGGAAGATAGATGAACTGCACTTCCTTGGTAACTTCATTCATATAAGCATAATGAATGTCCATAATCAGATTGTTCAGCGGCAGGCTGTTGCTCTGAAGCTTCTGCACCGCTACTACGATCTGTTCCAGGATAAACAGCAGATCTCTTTTTAAAATCGGCTTTTTCAGTCTTTCGTACAGGCTGATTCCAACCGGTCCCAGGTATTCCACCTGATTCTTCCCGGACTGTTTCGGCTTGAGAAATCCCCGAAGATATACCCGTGAAAACCGGTCCAGTTCCTTGTCATCAATGCTTTCACCGAATGAAGTTTTGGCCTTGACAATCAGCTGGCAGTCTTTTGTTTTCGCCTTAATCTTCATACACTGCCCCTCCCTCAGTTTTTCCGGCAGAATGTGCAAACCGTTCAAGCGCATCCTTTGCAATCTCGACCTGCGGCCGGACAAACACATCTTCTGAAAAAATCATATAATTTGAAACTGCTGTAATCATCATATAGACATACAGCTCAATGTCTTCTTTTCTGCAGTCGATCTTGCTTGCAACCTGCTGCGCATAACATGCGTATCGCCGGGCCAGCCTTTCCAGCACCGGCTGCATTTCCTTCTTGTAGCGCTTGCTGGTGCATACTGAAACAAGGAACTGCATCGTGGGCGCCATTCTGTCTGCATTCTGTTTCAGGCGGTCCATCATAAAATCCAGATCGTCCATATCTGCAATTGCCTGCGGAATCAGCGCTCTTTCCAGCCGCAGGGCAGCCTCTTCAGCGCACAGAATAACTGCCTCATCCTTGGAGGAAAAATAGTGATACATTCCCGCATTCTGAAGCTTCAGAGCCGTACTCAACCCTCTTGTGGAAGTTTCCGTAAGTCCCTTTTCAATAAAGCAGTCCAGACATATGTTGATGACTTCCCGCTTGCGATCCAATTCCATAACAACTTTGCTCCTCTTCATCTTCAGCTCGTCCATCTATCAAGCGCTCGCTTCACAACTGCAAAAAAGAAAAAGCCGGTTTTTGAACTGCAGCTATCCCATCGAAGAACGTTCATTATTTTTATGGAGACATATTAGCATAAACTAACCAAAATGTCAATAAATCTTGTAGAAACATGAAAATATCGTGTTTATAGTTAATTTTGTAAACTTTTTGCACATATTTGAATCTAATTTTTCATCTTTCCAAATCTATTTTGTTCAAAAAAGTTCAGAACGTTATTCGGTTTTTTTAATATTTATGCAGAACCAAATGTCTGGTTTTCTGCATTTTCTTCTCTGAAAAATTTTCTATGGAGATCAGATTTTTCGGCACAAATTTTCCATAATTTCCATTTTCTTACAAATATTTTTTCGGATGCAGCCTGATTGCATTTTGCCGCATCCATATTTTCCTTCGGCGGGTTTTCACGAGGATACCGACGTATTCATTTTTCAAAAAATGCCGGTCAACAGGAACGCTCATTTTGATTTCACGGAAATGCTTTCTTTCCGGCAGGCTGTTGTCCCCCCTCCTGCCATACATTTTCCCATCATCCGGCAGAATATTTTCTTCGTCTGCAATCATACTTGTTGTTTCGTAAAATTTCTCTGTTTCCGGCACAGGCCATTCCTGTTTTTTGACATCTGAAAGCTGCCTTCTCATATTTTTGGGGGGCCTTGCAGAATTTTTCGTTTTCTCCTGCCCTTCCCAAGAATATCTTTTTGACCGATTTACTTCTGATTCATGTCATTCTGTACGTTTTGTATACAATTTAACCAATTACTCCATTGCATTTTCGAAAAAACATGGTACAATAGGACAAGCATTTCTCAAACAGAACACGAAAGGAATTGTATTATGAATACTTTAACGATAGACTCTGCCGGCCTTTTGACACTGGAACGTTCTGACAGGTGTTTTATTCTTCCGTCTCCTGTAGGAACACTGATCAGCGGCGGCACCGCTTATTATCCCGAATCTGCACAGCAGCAAGGAAATATCATTACTCTGCATTTTCCGCAGGGTGACTGCACTCTTGCCGCTCAGAAGAACACAGGATATTTCAGGCTTACCCTTTTATCCGCTCCGGAAAATACAGAAGGTTTTGTCTTCGGCCCCTACCAGACAGAAGCATCCTCTTACGGTGAGATTCTGGGAGCCGGTTGGTATGATGATGGAGCCGTCAGCTGCATTCAGTCTCTGATGCCCAAGGTCGTCGGCGGATGTAAAATCGATGCGCTGAAAAATCCCGGAACATTTCCGCTGCACAGCGATCCCGCCGCAGAAATCAACCAAAAAATTTATCTGCAATGCAGCGTCACAAATCGCACAAAACCTTCTGTCACAGACTACCTGGATATGAAGAACGTCCTGGTGGAGCCGGTTCCCGGGCCTGACGGTGCCGTGGAAGGCGCAGCAGTTGCCCTGATTGCCGCTGAAAGTGCAGAGGAACTTCTTTCCGTTATCTCTGATATGGAAATACAGGAGGGGCTTCCCCACCCCACCTTTCATGGCAACTACATCAAAACCTGCAAGGATGCCAGTTCCTTTTACATGATTTTCGGCGGCAGCAGACTGTCCAACGAAGAACGCATCCGCTACGCAGGACGGGCAGGTGTCAGCGGAATTTATTTCAGTGATCTTCTGGATCGCTGGGGCCATTTTCGGGTCGACCGGAACAATTTCCCCGGCGGGCTGGAGGAAGTTGCAGCACTCTCCGAAAAGGCGGAAGCTCTGGGCACCAACGTCGGAACCCACACCCTGAGCAATTTCATCCATACTTTCGACCCCTATGTTACCCCTGTTCCCCATGACCACCTGTTGGTGATGGACAAAACGGTTCTGACCGCCTCCATTTCCGCGGAGGATACCTGTCTTTTCGTCCGGGATGCAAATAACTTTGCCACCGGCAGCACACTCAATGTACTGCGGATTGGAAATGAGCTGATTACCTTTGAATCCTTCGATACAGAAAAACTCTGTCTTACCGGCTGCGTCCGGGGCGCATTTGATACAGCAGCCGAAGCTCACCCGGAAGGATCCGCTGTCGCCCGCCTTTGGGATCACGGCTACCGGACGCTGTTTCCGGATATTCATCTGCAAAAGGAAATGGCAGATGCCCTTGGCCGTCTGATCCGGGATGGCAAATTGCGCCGGATGAGTTTTGACGGTCTGGAAGGCTGTGCATACACCGGTGCAGGTGAGTATGCCATGGCAGACTATGTACAGCGGGTTCTGAACATCACGGGCAACAACATTCTCTGCGAAGGCAGCCGGATCACTCACTATCTCTGGCACGCTTTTGCCTACTGCAACTGGGGCGAACCCTGGTACGACGACGTCCGCCGGGGCGGCATGCACGTTTGCAGAGCCGGACACATTCCCTTTTTCCGCCGCAATCTGCTGCCGAATATGCTGGGTTGGTATGCTCTCTGGACGAATCGGGGCAGATACGAAGCCTCAACGCCGGAAAATGTGGAATTTATTCTCTCACGTTCTGCAGCCTACGATGCCGGCATGGCGCTCTTTACGGAGGCAGAGGTTGTCAAAAACCACGGGAAATTCCAGGAATATCTGGATCTTGTCAGACTATGGGGCGATTTCCGGCTTCATGCTGACATTCCGCAGGAACTTCGGACCCGGATGCAGGACGAAACCAGCAACTGGCATCTGGAGAAAACAGTGGACGGCTGGAACCTGTCGGAACTGGTCATCCGAAAAAGAGATCTGGACTATACCGACTGTGTCGTGAAGGCCGAAGCAGGTTATGTTGACAACAACGTAAAAGAAAGCACCGTTTCCGGCCGCAGGAATCATGCCTCCCACATGGTCTGCGATTTACCCTATGACGGAATTTCCGAGCCTCCCAGATTTCGCATCCGTATCGGCGAACCGGGACACGGCTATATAGAAAATCTTCGCTTCCACTCCCTGTATTTCCCGGTAACAGCCCGGGGCGGGGATTATCTGGTCTATGAAGGCGGTACGGAACTTCTCCATTACGATGCCAACTTCAACCTTTTGGAAAGGGTTGTGGGAGAGGGTAAGCCTCTGACACAGGACGACTTCTGGTTCAAAACACTGGAATACACCACGGACGAAGATGACTGTGCCCGCTATATTTTCACAGAATTCTGCACCCGCAAAATCTACTCCATTCCAAGAATTTCCGACTGATTTTTCAATTTGCATAAAGGCAGCGTACGATGCTCAAGCAAACCTGATCCGCATGATTTATGATGTGTGGGACGTTTTCTGCCAGGAAAGGATTTTCCCCCTATAACCCCTGAAAATAGAATACGCACAGAATGAGGCCCCCTCTCTGGTTTCGCAATTGAAATACTCGATTCCACCTGCAATCATTAGGTGCCGCGCGGCTTTCATAAAATCCTCCAAAACGGTTGCAAACCAAGTTTTTGCTGCGTGTTCCTTCTATTGAACTGTATGATAACAAGGAAAAGAATTTGAAATGATGCATTGTTTGGATGTACTTGGAATTCCAATGTGCAAACCTTTAGAGTTGACGGACTTTCCGAAAAAGATATGTCTGTACTCGGCCATTATTTCGGCGTTTTGGGATACAATCAGCTAAGCCTTGATGACATTGCTATGATGCAGACAATGACTGTAAACGGCGTATTTAATCCTCAAAAACCGCAAAAATCTACACGATCATTATCCGGAAAGCGTGTTAATGCTTTCCAAAAGGGCAGATCATGCCATAATGCGGAAAACTGAAAAAAGTATCAGATTTTGAAGTTTGCAATTCTGATGCTATTTGCCGCAAAACAGAAAAAGACCTTGAAGGCAATTTGCCCTTCAAGGTCTTTTGAGCTTTATCTGTTAAGAAAATCCGAATAGATCAGACACTTATGCGATTTCAACGATTTGTAAAATTCAATTTTGTTTTGTAAGAACTTTTTTGCAATACGTATGTGCTCCGCAATGGG
>RCNH01000089.1_pt1 | contig 122697 bp, 104 predicted proteins | sample 2041161 | NCBI WGS metagenome assembly RCNH01 (sample SAMN09708215, study PRJNA481090) | Feces metagenome, whole genome shotgun sequencing project. | biome: feces | host: Leptonychotes weddellii | place: Antarctica: Sion Island | collected 2010-03-01 | reverse complement strand
GAACTGTAGGTAAATGTAACCAATAGCAGGTATTAACCCAAAATCGCAGAAAAGACATATAGAGAATCAATTTGTTCTGCATGAAAAGGATAGCCATATTTCTCCAAAACAGAGCGTATGAGGCCCAGGCCAAATCCGTGCATCTTGCATTCCTGCTTGCTGTGCATATGTGGATGATCCGAACAACTGTTACGCACAACCAATTGATATGCACCTTGCTCTTCCCATATACGTACCCAGATATACTTCTCCTTAGATTGCGCACTGGCCGCAATGGCATTATCCAGAAGATTTCCTAAAAGTGTAACAAGGTCACCATCTTCAATTGGAATATCAGATAAGTCGTTGCAGGATACCAGCATTCTAATTTCTCTTTCTGTTGCCAACTGATACTTTTGGTTTAAGACTGCATTGATCATCGGATGATTGGTGTTAATCAGCGGAGTAAGGTCCTGAGAAGTACTTAAAAGATGCTGTACATATTTTTGAACTCGATCATATTCTTTCTGCGCCAGTAAGCCACCCAGTACATCCAACTGATTTCGAAAGTCATGGGTTATTTTTCTTTGCTGACGGAAGGACTCTTGATATGTTTCTGCCAGCTGCAAGTTGTAAGCTGCCTCCGTCTGTAGCCGCTGCTTTTCTTCCTGCGCCTGACGATTCTGCTCCAGCTTGTTGACTACCAGACATAATAAAACATTGATGCATAGCAGCCCGCCACTGAAAATTATTACATTGCCGGGCAACATTCCAGATTTTATTGTGTTGCTAAGAATGGTCGCTGTTCCTAAGATGGTATAAAGAGGAATCAGAATCAAAAACACCCATATAACGCTTTTCCCTTTCTGTTTTTTCTGTTGTCGTTTGACAACATAGCTGCATCCAAACGAAATGGACAAGAGCAGTGATCTGGCACATATCAAGGAAAATAAATAGCTGGCACTGCCCGACAAGGCTAGCTGGATCGATTGGTTTGTAATTGTCATACATACCGCCAGTATAGAAATATCTATCGCATAAGTGGTTGCCCAAAAGAGAAGAATCACCAGCACTTTTTTCCAAATATCTCCAGAGCAACAAAGTTCACATAGCAAAAACCAATTTACCAGTATCAATGTAAATACTATCCCAGTGTTTGGCGCTCCGGCACTGGAATACATTGACAATGAGATGTGAACAACACCGAAAAAAATAACAGCACTCCATTTATACCATTTTTTTATTTCTTTTTGGGGGAAAAAAGCCGCCAGCACCAGCACTCCACATAGAAACTCCGTTGCAGATGCCAACAATTCAATTCCAATCATTGGTGTATTCCTTTCCAGCGCAGCATACTCCGTACGAGATTAGAGTATTCCTTCCGACTGCAAGGCAGATTCTTATTTGAATCCAGAACTGCCTCATAATTCTTAATTGTAATACAGTGTGCAAGGTTAATAATATAGCATCTGTGGATACGCAGAAAGCCCTTTCCAGACAAAATGGATTCTATATCCCCCAAACGCATACACGTTTGATATTCGCTCTTTCCGTAAAAAACCGCATTTCTTCCACGACTTTCTATATATGTAATTTCGTGAAGAGGGAGCGCTACTGTATGTCCATCGACGCTAATCTCAATTACACCCTGGTTCAGTTTTCTTTCCATAAGAACAGAATCCATTGCACGGTCCAGGCTACACTCCAATTGATTTTTGAGCAGATATGCATTGGCTTTTACCTGATATCCCATAGTTGCATAATCCAGAAAAGCTGACACAAACAGCAGGGAGATGTCCGGGTTTTTGTTCCGAATTTGCGCGGCAACTTGAACCCCATCTTGTTTATCCATCACAACATCCAGGAACAGGATTTGAAGAGATTGCCAATCACTTGCCAGCAAGTCTTCCCCACTGGTAAAAACCAAAATCTGCGCATCTATCCCTTTCTTCTTGAGATAGCTATGTAATAATTTATACAGTTTATCAGCCCATTCCTGCTGATCGTCACAAATTCCTATTTCAAGCAACACTTTCACCCTAACTTAGTTTTATATTGTGATTTACTGCGTGACGCACAAATAGTGCAGTATTTCGTCAAATATCGTGCACAGTATCCACTCTCGTACTGTTAAGATTGAGGGCAATTCCATACACCATTTTAAGCACGAGACAACTAGCCCTTTTCAATGATATTGTACAGTTTAGTAATAAAATTATCAAGATATATTAAGAAAATCCGGAAATAAAACAAGTCTTTGAAAAATTTGCATTTCACTGCTCTAGTTATTTTCGGGAGTCTGATTTAAACAGGCCTCCCATATCGTGGGGCAGAAAATGCGGGTATCGGCATCCACACACTTGCAGCAACTCTTTCGGTTCTTCCTTCAGCTGTGCCGGAGATCATGGGATTACCCTGTGATAGGTGTCTGCTGTAAACATTGCAACTTATCATGTGCTCAATAGCCAGAGCCTAGCTTTCTAATAAAGTTAAAAATATCCGGAGGAATCATGAAGTGAACTGCACCCCATTTGTCAGGCAGTATAATATACTATCCAACAGATGGGGTGCAATTTAAAAAAAAGAATACTGGACAGAGGGAGTCGACAGGATTCCCCTACTGGCAGTGATGGCAGCAGGAGATCATAAAAAACCTTAAAGCAAAATATCGTGTGATACTGCAAAGTAACTATCAGGTCGCATAAAGCCTGAAAGTACTACCTTTTATTGCTTTTATTGAAAACAGAAAATCTGTCACAAGTAAATTCGGCACATGCGTCGTGAGCTCTCCTATGCAGATATTGAAGCCCGTTTCCAAGAAATCAGGCTATTGCAGAATGTACCATTACAGTATCCGCTTACTGCAAATTTTCAGCGGATAGCAGGCCGGCATGTCCATAAAAAGAGCGTCAGAAGTATCCACTTCTGACGCTCTTGGTCTTTTGCACCGGAATATACACTGCTGTTCGTGGATTTGAACCCATCTCAGCATATATTCCTGTTCTGTTTAATTTTTCTTATTTTTAGGCTGACGGCGCTTTTCCCCATAACCGTAACCATATCCGTAGCCAGAACCATAGCCATATGTACCATGCTCCGGGTCAAACATTGTAGGTTTGACTCCGTTGAGAACTATACCCAGAATGGATTCCGTATTGGCATTCAAATCATCCAGCGCATCCAGCACATCGGCACATGTATCCTGATCCTGCTGAATTGTTACAATGGCACTATCGGCCAGTCTGGCAACTATCAAAGCATCCTGCACAATGTGCAGAGACGGAACATCCATAATCACATAATCGTAACAGGATCGGGCCGAAGCAATTACCTGCTCAAAGCGTTTGCTTTCCAGAATATCTATTGCATCCGCACTGACAGAGTGGCTGTAAATGATTCCCAGTGGCGGCTGCTGATAAGATGCCAAGTACTGGTTAATCTTATTCTTCAGTTTCTCACCTGCTCCGCCATCATAAATTGAGTTTTTTCGCAGATTAAGATCCACCAGCGCCACTTGTCTGCCATGCTTGGCAAGCTCCAGTGCCGTGTTAAGTGCCACCATTGTTTTGCCTTCTCCGGGGACCGCACTGGTAACCATAAAGACCTGAGAACCATCCTCCCGGTGCTTCTTTTCAATGGCCATACTGATATCGTAGAAGGATTTCCGAATGCTGTAGTTGATATGGGGATTGGTAAGGAATAACGCCTCCGGTCCTTGTCCGCGACCTGGTTGATACTGGATCTTAGCTAGCATGTCCATATGCAGCTTATTCTCCACATCGTCACTGTCGATGACTGTTTTTCTCATAAATGCATACAAAAAAACGGTTAATACACAGAGAAATACACCCACAAATGTGCCCTTCACAAAGCTTTTTATATAATCAGGCGATGCATCGGGGCCTTTGGCCAGCATGGGCGTATCCACCACTGTCAGTCGTGCATCACTGATAACCTGTTGCGTCACCTGGTTATATTGGCTCAAAATACAGTCCGCCACCTCATATGCAATATCAGGATCATCGGCTGTAACCACCATCTGAATCAGGTTTGTGTCGGGTATCCGATGCAGGTTGATCTGTGCCGGAAATGGCAACGCAGGGTCCAGCTTCAATTCTTCAATCACCATATTACGCATCATGGAACCGCCCAGAATATTATTAAAGGTGCTTACAAAGTCATCATCCTGCTTATTTGAGGATAATGATATGGTCTGCTTGCTGTTGTAAGCCATAAACAATGCCTGGGAGCTATAGACCGTGTCAAAGAAGAAATAGGTTTTGATTTCTGCAAGAACAACACAGAGCACCACAAGCAGAACCAGATATTTCCGAAGCTTCTTAGCCGCACGGCATATGGCACTAACATATTTTCCCAGATCTATTTTGTTTTCGTCCTGATTTTCCACGGCTCAGCCTCCTCTTCTGTAATTGTATGACCGGTCATAGCCATCGCTCTTTTGGGTTCTGAACCGATTGCCATAGCGTGCATTGTAGATACAGCCTACAAGATTATTCCGGGCGTTGCTCATGCGGGACACGGTCTCATTGATAAGACCGCAGCTGGCGGAATCCTGCCGCACCACCAGCAGGGATGCATCCACCATTGTATTGAGCCGAATGGCATCATTGACCGCACCGGCAGGAGGACTGTCCAGGATGATGAAATCAAATTCCTCTTTTGCTTCTTTCAGCATCTGTTCCAGCCGTCCATTGGACAGCAGAAATTCCGTGCTGTTCTCAGGCTTTGCAGTCACAATGTAGATATTCTGTTTGGGCAGGAACTGCATCTGGCTCTTCCAGTCGTCCTTTCCTCTGAGATAACAATTGATATTCTGCCGCTCGTTTCCTTTCCCAAAGGTCTTATGCACAGCAGGCTTTAGCAGGTCACAGTCCAGCAGCAGCACCTTATACTTTTTCATTCCCATGGAAATCGCCAGATTGGCAGAAACGGAAGATTTTCCTTCGTTCTCGCTGGCACTTGTCACAAGAACCGTCTGATATCCATGCCTCTGTGCTGATGTTTCCAGCTTGTAGCGCAGCTTTCTGATCGCCTCACGGTAGGGCAGACTGGTTTTCACTGAAGAAATCAGGATTGCCTGCTTGCTTCGTTTCCAGAATATTTTGCCCCTGGGCTTGGTTTCCTTTGGAATTTTCGCAAACAGGCGGCAGCTGATATAACGCTCTACATCCTCCGGTGCACGGATGGTTTTTTTCAGGAACTCCATCAGCACCAGAATCGCAACTATAAGCATACCGCCTGCAATTGCACCCTTTGCAAAATTGCGGCTGTGCTGATTGACAGCCAGCGGCTCTGGGGCAAAGCGAACATGACTGCGGATTTTCAATGCATACTGCGGGTCAAAGCTCTCACTTTTTTCCTGATACCAGTCCAGCAGCGTCTGAAGCGCATAATAAGAATTCTGGCGTGAATCCGAAATCATACTGATTGTCACAATATTGGTATCATTCTGGCTGATAACCTGACACTGCATAGGCAGATCCGGCTTTTGCAGGGTATCCTGCACATAGGACCGGGCCACCTGACCATTGAGAATGTATTGCAGTGTTTTAATGTAGGTTCTGGTCCCCCCCAGGTCTTCATAGGTATTCTGCTCTGTCTGCACAACCGCCTGCGTAGAGGAACTGTACTGCGGAGTATAGAGCAGCGTCCGGGCCACATCGGTCACCATACCGCAAAGAAGTGCCACACAAAAAATGAATTTCCACTTTTTTAGGACGGAAACTACAACACACCAGACATTTGTCATCAGGTCTTTCATTCCATTATTTTCTGTGTTTTCCATATGTACTCCTATTCGACAATAACAACCAGCTTGGTGGTGCCAAAATCTCCGTTGGGTCGCTCCAGATAGTAGATAAACTCATAAATTCCCGGAGTGTCCGCATCATAATCTGTGCGAATTTCCAGATCATCAATCAGGTCTCCGTAATCCATGCCCATCATACCGATGCCCTTTATGTAGCGTTCCGGTTTGATTACAGTGCCGGGCGAAACTCGCAGAAGATACTGTTTAAGCTCAATCTTAAAGCTGGGTTCGTTACGCAGACGATTGACCTTCAAAACAATGCGTGATTCCTGTCCACTGCTGTCTGCAACACTGAATGTCACATGGTAGACGTCATCCTCTTCTTCCAGCTTTTCTATTACCACCTGATCGGAGAGATCACCGTCCAGAACGCTTTTGGCTCCTACAAACTGCTGCAAATCATTATAAGAATCCAGATACTGAAACATCATAGGCTGTTCAATGGTAAACTCAGGAGGTGCATAGTCCGTATACTGAATCTGCTGAGAGGCATGGGCCGCCTGATCGCTGCTGTCAAAGACGCCATATGTCACCGTGCGCCGGTGCTGATCGTCCATGTCCGAAATCGATTCCACAAACACCTGATTTGTAAGGTCCCCATCTTCCTTATCTGTGGCAGTCACATTTTTCAGAAGAGATTCCACAGGGGTCCGGACACTGATTTTTTCCACTGTCTCCGGTGCCTGAATCTTAGGAGGCTCTCCCTTATAGGCCTCTTTCTTTTCGTGCATCAAAAAACCACCGTACAGACAGCATGCTGCTGTCATCAGGCAAATCGCTTTAATTTTCTTCATCGGCATACACCTCACTGATTTCTCCGTCGTGCAGTATCTCTTCCGGATTTTCCCGAAAAATCCGGTTGCAGTAGTCATATCCAAAGCAGCGGCTCAGATAATCGAAGGACTCTCCCATCCGGGGGTCCCGTCCCTTCGGGCGGTGTGCATCACTTCCGACCAGCGCATACTGACGGTGATCCAGCAGCTCCATGGCAGCCTGCCTTGCAAGCTTTCCATACATCCCCAAGGGACTTCCTGTGTTCATTTGCAGCAACGCACCGGATCGATTTATTTCCGCTCCGAATCCCGGAAATACTTTGATGCATTCGTAACGCTCCGGGTGTGCGATGACAGGAATCAGGCCCTGCTCCCGCACGGCATCAATGGCCCGGAGGATTTCTCTTTCGGACACATCAAAATAAAATTCCATCAGCAGATACCGGGTATCCTGGAGGGTCTGAATGTCTTTCCATTCCTCCCGAAACCGTCGCACATCTGCCATCAGGTATTCACAGCCCAGGTATAAATCAATCGGGATGCCTTGCCGGCGGACGATATACCGGAACTGATCAAACAGCTCCGCAATTTTCTCCCTGGGGTTATCGTATCCTGATTCCGGGTCATAGTGAGGAGTCAGCACAATTGCATCCGTGCCATCCCGATAGGCCATATCCAGCATATCCAGCGCCATGTCAACTGACACCGCACCGTCATCAACACCGGGCAATATGTGGCTGTGCAGATCGACCAAGGACCCACCTCCCTTGCATGAACAATATCACAAACAATCATATTAAAAATCCATTGCCATTGCAGCGGATTCTTCCTCAGAAAGCTGAGAAATCCGGGTATCCATCACCCGATATACCCGCTGACACATATTCAGTACACTGGGCCGATGCGTGGTGAGGATACATGTTTTATTGGGATGCCTTACAATAATATTGCGCAGCACACGCCGCTCAGTGGCCACATCCAGGGCACTGGTTGCTTCGTCCAGCAGCAGAATGGGGGCATCCCGCAGCAGTGCCCGGGCAATGGAAATCCGTTGGCACTGTCCCTCTGACAGCCCCCGGCCCCGTGGTCCGATTTCACTGTAAATTCCCTGTTCCAAATCCTTTACAAATTCCCAGGCACAGCTCGCCTCCAGAGCACCCACAATTTCCTCATCTGTGGCATTCTGCTTCACCATGCGCAGGTTATCTGCAATCGTGCCGGAGAAAATAGTGTTTCCCTGAGGAACATAGGCAAACAGATGGCGGGTGGCTGCATCCAGAGGATAGCGTACTGCACCACTGTCCAGCAGGACCGCTGTTCCTTCATTGGGTGTAATCAGTCCCAGCAGCATCCGAATCGTGGTGGTCTTTCCGCCGCCGGAAGGACCGACCAATGCCACAATTTCGCCCGGATGCGCCTCCAGAGAGGAGGAAACCAGAACCTTGTGATTTTCCACATAGCCGAAGCATACATCTTTAAATTCAAGAGAAAATCCGTCATTCTGGATTTTTTCCAGCTTTTCCACCAGCTCCGGCTTCTCCTTTTCCCTAGGCATCCTGACAATTTCAATCAGGCGTTTGGCTGAAATGGTGGAGTTCACTGTTGCCGGGATGATCCCTACCAATTCCTTAAAAGCCCCGGTCATACGCCCGGACTGCTGTAAAAACAGCGTCATCTCTCCGTAGTTAATGGCACCGCTCCACAGCCGATACACTGCCCAGCCATAATAGGAGAAATTGATCACCATACCAATAAGAGAAAGCACCGTATTGGTCTTGATACTGAAAAGATTAAAGTCCAGACTGACCTTCTTGTATCGCTGCTGATACTCCTTCAGCCGTCCGCTGAACAGGTCGGTCAGTCCAAAGGACTTAATCGAATCGATGCTGTTAAAGGTTTCTGTTTCAAATGCCATGAAGTCGCTGTTCATTTCTTTGACCTTCATGTTGTACTTCCGCATTTTTCCCAGCAGCAGCCGGGACGACAGCAGCATCACAGGTGCATTGACTAATGTCAAAATCAGCATAGTAGGGTCATAGTACAGAATAACCAGCAGCGTGGCAATGAAATTAAAAGAACTGATAATCAGATTCGGCACCCAGCCGATGGCACTTCCGGCCACAGTGCCCACATCACTGGTAAAGCGGTTCAGGAGGTCGCCTCCATGATACTTGCTCAGATCCATCCAGTTGACCCCGATCATCTGGTCGAAGATATCTGCCTGAATCTCGTTCTGAATCCGAATATTGATTTTAAGAGTAATGCGTGACATCGCCTGATTAAACAGGAGACTGAACAGTGCCATTGACACCATAAGGATTGCCATTTCGGCAGCCCGGCTGGTTTGAATGCCCGTGACAATATTGATCAGCTCCTTGCTGGCAATGGCACTTACCAAAGACATTACCGTGGAGAAAACACCAAGGAATGTATAGAATATGATCTCCTTTTTATAATTTTTCCCGTAGGAGAACATCCATTTGAATTCCTCCCACATTTCCCGGATACTTCCGTCCCGGATTTTCTTCCAGATCATTTTTAAGGATTCCAATGCTGCTCCTCCCTTTTGCCAGACTCTTTTAATTATATCACAGCCAGCGCAATAATGGAAGAAACCATAATACTTTTCCCGCTTGATCCAGCAGATTCGCCATATCAGAGATTTGTTTCCGGCCCGCACTGATTTGCCATGGCCTCATACTCTTTTTGCATTTCCAGAATTGTCCGGCGGGTGTATTGGCAGATATAGGCCGGTACTCCGTCCCAGCGTCCGCATTCACAGCGCGCATACATAGCGCAGGTATTGCAAACCTGCCGATGCTCGCATTTTGCACATACACTGCTGGTTTGAATCTCAGCTGTTTCACGCACTATCTTTTTCCAGGCTTGTAAAAAGCCCGCTGCAAAAACATCCGCCTGGGGCTGTACCGCAATGACACAGGGCCGCATCATCCCCTGCCAGTTGATGGCAAAGGAACAATTTCCGGCCATGCACCGCAGGCCCTGCATCTGAGGCTCCTGATCCGCTTGGAACGCCTTTTCCAAATGAAGTGCCGCTGCCTGCTTAAATAACTCATCGCCCATTTCCGCACGGAGGACCTTCACCCGCACCCAGGCTGCATCCTCCGGATTCATTCTTACCTGCTGGGCAAAGGGCTTGTTCCGCTCCCGTGTAGCGGGACACATATAGGTATCCTCCCGAACCGGAACATCCAGTTCCTCTCCCAGCTTTATTATTTTTTCCCAGTCATGCCAATTGGCCTTTGTCAGACTGCTGCTGACTTTTACTTCCACACCGTATTTTTTCAGAAGCTTAATCGCCTCCACTGTTCGCTGAAAGCCTCCGGCATAGTGGCACAGCTCCCGATAGGCCTGCTTATCTGCCCCGTAAAGGGTGATATTGATGCGGCGGGGCTTATGCTGTCCGAAAAATGCCGCCCAGTTCTCATCGATCAGGGTGGCATTGGTATTGATGGTGAGGATCATTCCGAGCTGCTGCATTCCCAGATAAATCTCCTTGAAATCCGGATGAAGCAGCGGCTCGCCGCCGGTGATAAGCAGGAACAGGACCCCGGACTGCCGCATTTGCTGTCCCAGACGGAGCCAGTCTTTTCCGCTTTTCAAGATTCCCTGCTGCTCCATCTCCTCCCGGCTCAGTCGAACATAACACATATCGCAGTTCATATTGCACAATGGGGTGATTTCAATACTGCCGTTCACCGGGAGCTTTTGCTGCTTTGCCTGCTGCAAAAGCATACGCTCCAGCGTGGTGGAATCTTCTAAAGCCTCCATAGGGAATCTCCTTTCACAAAAAGGCCGGAAATAAATTTCCGGCCTTTTATCTATTCCATTTTTAAATCAGGATTTTGCTGTTTCCCATTCATCCATGTTCAGCTGCGTGGTGCAGTGAACATTGTCATGGTTTTCACCTGTCCAGATCATCACATCTAAATATTTCCCGTAGGAATCATCAAAAGGCAGCACATATCCTTTAAGAAACTCTCCGTCCCCAGCCGCCTCATGTGTCTCGCCACACGGCTTATAGCCTCCGAGGCGCTTATCTTTGAACCACCCATCCGTCTGTAATCCCTGCTTACCATTGGTTTCTTGGTAAACTCTTCCTGCAGGGGCATCACATTTAAACTTATACACCTTGTTGATATCACCGCAAGTGCTGCAGAACTCATTGGCCATAAAGCACTGCACGTCCATCACGGGCTTTTCATAAACTACTTTCATAAGACTACCTCCTCCATGTTCGGTATGAGAACGAGGACCATTGGGGACTTCATACCACAATTCCCCGGTCTCAACCCCAAACAGGCTCCCGGACCTTTCTGTTGGAATCTCCTGTTATTTTCCTTTATTTTTGAAAAAAAGTCAAGTGTCAAATCGTCCAAATTAGAATCTTTTTTTCAGGTTATCTTTATTGATGCAAAAAATACACTTATTTTGTACATTACTATCTAAGGGTATCAAGAAGATGCACTTCTGCATTCTCCCGAAGCACAGAAGAATATCACCCTTCCCGCAGCAGGTCAGCACTGCTGCAAATAAGCGCAGCACGCATATTCTGTCTGCTCTATTTCAGGTTCAAGGTTTTCTCTTCCCTTTTATTCCTTCCCCTGCACCATGAAAATCAACTGGTTTTGGATGCCGGTATTCAGGAAGTCTCTGATATCCTCCCGGATATTCTGCCCTTTCGTATCAAACCGGGCTTCCACTGCTGCCGCCAGCTCATCTATGGTTCTGGGGTCTTTCAGCTCCTGCCACAAAAACAGGCCCAGACCATTGAGCCGAATCATGCCATTAAAAGAAGGAAGATGTTCCTCATTGCTCAGACGGACTCCGCCTGTATCAAGGGGAATCAAAATCTGTTCTCCGGCTACCTCCCGGGCCATAAATCCGGGTCTTGCCATAAATCGAATCATAGTTTCCATAAACGACCTCTGTTCAAGCAATTACTGCATTCACTATGCCGTTGTAGTATACATTTATTTTCAAAATAAATCAAGCATTACTTCCAATTTTTTACTTTTGTTTCAGCCGCAGCAGCCCATAGCACCGATGTGCCAGGGGCCGCAGAGGCACCATCCGTACCCATACCTTTTGGAAAAACCACCAGCAGAAACTTCTTGGAGTCAGCGTTTTTCCTTTTCGCACCACTTTGCGGATCACCCCAAACACCTGTTTCGGGTTCACAGGACCTTCAACCTCCGTCTGGGCATCACCCAGAATATATAGCATTCCCTGCCGCAGATGGTGAATCCGGTGCATTACATACTGACCGTTTTCCCGGATGTAAAACACCATATCCCCCCGCCGGAAGGGCCCGGTCGGTCTGGAAATAATCACAGTATCCCGCCCATGCTTTAAAAAGGGCATCATGGAGTCTCCGGACACCAGCAGCGGCACATCCTGCCCCTCCTGTACTGCCTCAACCAGAATCGGCATAAAGGTGCTGTTATCTCTGCGAGGAAGTTCCATTATGCTTTCTCCTCATATAGTGCCCGGTGCAGACATTCCACAGCCTGGGCACTGATATTGCATTGCAGATGCATCAGGTCTGCTTCTGCTATCAGCCGATCAATAAAGCTCAGAGCCTGGTCAAGGAACGCCCCGTTATGGTAATTGATCGTGATTTCCCGCATCAGCCGCAGAACATAGTCCCGGTAGCTCAGCTGATCCACACGGTTTTCTCCGGCCTGGTCCAGCAGCACAACAGCCCGGACCGGATAACTCCGGTTCTGGCAGATTCCTGACGAACCGCAAACCGGCCACCCAAAGGCCCAAAGCCTGCCCTCCCGAAATTGCAAAAGGCATCTGTCTCCGTTGATAACCTCTGCCCCTCGATATTTCCGCCATAGCTCTGCCTGCGTGGATTTTCCGGTACCGCTGGGAGCAGTGAACAAAATCGCTTCGCCTTTATAAAGCACATAGGCGCTGTGAAGAATATACGCCTCATAGGCTGCCATCCGCCGTTCCAAAGACAGCACCGAGCCAAACACATTATCGACTTTAAAATATTTCAGTTCATCCCTATGCACCTGCACCAGTGTGTGACCGGAATCCAACTCCCGGGTCACCGCATAGGGGTGATTCTGTCCTGCCATGTTGAGGTAGCGGATCTCCAGACATTGCTCCAGAGCAATGCAGATCTGATCCTTGCGGACAGCAAAATCCTCCCGGTCCCAGTCCAGGCTCTGTGCCGTCTGGATTTCATAGCAGTAGGCAGGGACTCCCTCCGTCACCCGGAACTTTTGAAAATTTTCCGGTATCGGTACGCCGTGATTTTCAATACTAAAAAGGAACTCCCCAATTTTATACATGGTTTTCCCGTTCATTTAATTACTCCATATTTTTTCAGCAGCTTCACCCGCTGGGTGCCCATTTCTATCATCTCTTTTTCCTGGTCTCCCGATTCCCGGTGATGCAGGTATGAGCCAATTCGTTTGACCCAGGCATAGGGCAGCAGCCAGGGCCGCTCCCGCAGATATGTATATTCCATGCGTTCGCGCAACTGCATCAGCGGAGGAAACAAATGACTCAGCAGCATCCTGCCGGAATTTCTTTTCCGTCCCTCTGCCGCTTCCAATGTAAAGGCTGAGGAGTGAAGCCTTGCCCGGGTAGATTTTCCAAACACGCCGGCATCCAGAATATCATCCAGCAGTGCGCCGCAGTCGGTTTTTATTTTAGGGATCGGAACTGCCGGGTCCATATCAAAATATTTCTGTCCGATGGCCATTACATTGGCTGTCAGTACCAGCAGCTTCTGTTCCCTCAGGGTCTTATAAACCTGATCCCAATGAATCTGCTCCACATAGGCCTCAGCATACATTACAATATCCAAAATTTGACGAATGCCCACGCCGCAGGCCAGAAAATGCTTTGTAAAATGGGTGATGAGGAACAGAAAATGGAGATCGTAGGAAAGTGACAAAACAGGCACTCCCTGAATCTGATGCTCTGCCGGGTCCTGAAAGCCGGATTCAAACAGTGCCTGATATTGGCCGAATGCCTTGGTTTCCCGATTAAACAGAACGCCATGCAGTTCTATCCGCAATCCGCAGCCTGGGTCATCAAATATGTTTTCTTCCTTCGCCTCATGAACCAGAACCACTCCGGACGCCTGTAATATCTCGGTGGCTTGCTGAAATTCATCCAGAGGGACATAAAGGTCCTCATCCCCCGAAGGGCGGTTGTCGGGCTGCGGATAGAGATTCCGCAAAATCAAGCCTTTGACCACCAGTGCATTCACCCCGGCCTCCCGCAGCTTCTCATAAAGCTGCAAAAAGCGGCTGCTGCGCATGGTCTGAAAGGCATTGATCTGAACAGCTTCCCTGGTCCAGGCAGCCTTCTGATCGGCCGGGAGATCCGGGAACCCATAAATCTGATTAAAGATCAATGCCGACACCTGATGCTCCTGTGCAAGATGGTGCAAAAGCTCATAGTCACAGGGCTGCGGCTCCGATTGTCTCCCCAATCGGGCATCTTTTAAAAGAGATAGCATTACATATTTCATATCAATGGCTCCCAGCCTGTCATTTTGAGGATTTCCCAAAAGTATCTTCTTTGGTTATATTTTCCTCTATTATACCGCATCTTGAGGCATAAATCAAACCATGAACAAGCTGTTTCGGACATAATGGAACATATATTGTAAAATCAGTCAATTCTGCCTCTAAGGCAGAGCATAGAAGAAAATGGCAAAGAAGTGGAGCACACTGCCCAAAACTACAAAATAGTGGAACAGGGAGTGGAACCATTTTTTCTTTGAGCCGATTCCGTACAAAATAGCACCGATGGTATATGCAATGCCGCCCAGAAGCAGGAACCAAAAACCGCCTGTGCCCATAACCTGCCGCACCTGAGACAGAAACGGCAGAATTGCCCAGCCCATGCCAATATAGCAGATCATGGAAAACACCTTATATTTGTGCAGGTCAATGGCAGTCAGGGTCACTGCTACCGCCATGAGAATCCATTCCAGTGCCAGAATGCTCCAGCCCAGAACAGGATTCACGGGAACCAGTGCAGAGATAGCAATTGGCGTATAGCTGCCTGCAATAAGCAGATAAATCGTGCAGTGGTCCAGAACCTGCAAAACCTTCTTTGCCATTCCCGGCCGCAGTCCGTGGTAGACACTGGACATGGTATACAGGCAGATGAGGCTGACACCATAGGTAATGGAGCCAAGTACATCCCCCACTCCCCCATGCAGGGCGCTGCGAATGATACAAAGCACCAGAGCCGCAATGCCCAGACTGCCGCCCACAATGTGGGTCACCATGTTCATGATCTCTTCTCCCTTGGTATAGGTCGGGAGAATTCTGTCTGACAGTTTGATTCGTTTTTCCATAGCAGTATCACCTCAAATAAGTTTTGTATCTTGTTTTCAAAACAAGATAATCTAATACAGAGAATACAGTGCTTTTGTAAAAATCCCCTGCGGCAACCGATTTCGGCCCCCGCAGGGGACAGTATTTATGATCCGATCTTAGTAGGCAACGCCCCAGTAGACCATCTTCTTGGCAGGCTTTCCGCAGATGGGGCAAACATCCGACAGATGCTCCTGCTGGAAGGGCATACAGCGAGAGGACATTCCGGCTACTTCCTTCATCTTCATCTCGCATTCCAGATCGCCGCACCACATGGTCTTAATGAAACCGCCGTTCTTCTCCTGAAGCTCCTTGGCCTCCTCCAGGCTGTGGGCCTCATAGATGTGGTCCTCCAGATTCTTCTTTGCCTTTGCAAACATACCCTGATGGACCAGCTCCAGCTCACGGGTCACGGCCTGCTCCAGCTCCTCCAGCTTCACAACGGTCTTTTCACCATCGTTCCGGCGAATCAGGACGCACTGGCCATTTTCCAGATCACGGGGGCCGCACTCCACACGCAGGGGCACACCCTTCATCTCATACTCGGCACACTTCCAGCCCATGGAGTTGTCGGAATCGTCCATCTTGACCCGGAAACCGGCAGCAGTCAGGCGGTCACGCAGAGCGGTGGCACCTTCCAGAACGCCGGGCTTATGCTGGGCAATGGGCAGCACCACAACCTGAATGGGGGCAACCTTGGGAGGCAGAACCAGGCCGTTGTTGTCGCCGTGGGTCATAATGATACCGCCAATCAGACGGGTAGACACGCCCCAGGAGGTCTGATAGGGGTTCACTCTCTGGTTGTCCTTGTTGGTGAAGGTAATATCAAAGGCCTTGGCGAAGCCGTCACCGAAGTAATGGCTGGTGCCAGCCTGGAGGGCCTTCCGGTCGTGCATCATGCACTCGATGGTGTAGGTTGCCTCTGCGCCGTTAAACTTCTCCTTGTCGGTCTTCTGACCACGGGTGACAGGCATTGCCAGAACATTCTCGCAGAAATCGGCGTAAATATTCAGCATCTGCTCGGTAAAGGCCTGGGCCTCCTGTGCAGTGGCGTGCATGGTGTGTCCCTCCTGCCACAGGAACTCCCGGTGGCGCAGGAAGGGACGGCTGGTTTTCTCCCAGCGCAGAACGCTGCACCACTGGTTATACTTCATAGGCAGATCCCGGTGGGACTGAATCACATTCTTAAAATGCTCACAGAAGAGGGTCTCAGAGGTGGGACGGATGCAGTAACGCTCCTCCAGCTTCTCTGTGCCGCCATAGGTGACCCATGCACACTCAGGGGCAAAGCCTTCCACATGATCCTTCTCCTTCTGCAGAAGGGATTCGGGAATCAGCATGGGCATGTACACATTCTCCACGCCTGCCTTCTTAAACTCCGCATCCATAATATGCTGGATGTTCTCCCAGATGGCATATCCATAGGGACGGTGAATGAAGAGGCCCTTCACAGAAGAATAGTCAATGAGCTGTGCTTTCTTACACACATCGGTAAACCACTGTGTAAAGTCTACCTCCATGTCGGTAATCTGTTCCACTTTTTTCTCTTTTGCCATTTTATTTCCATCCTCTCACGGAACGAATCTGAACCATTCCGGACTTTTTCACTTTTCCTATTGTATCATAGGTGTCAATAGTTTTACCAGGAAAATATGGAAATTTTCCCCGCCCAGAGGCATTTTCTTTAAAAAAAGAGGCCACGACCCATGCCAAGGGCCGTGACCTGATGTGTTGTCCAAAGGCAGGCTTGTCACGCATACCGTCGGGTTATCCGCGAAATTCTCCGCAGCATCGGCATGAGCCTCAAAATTCTGTTTCCTCTGTGGCTATATCATACCACAGCCGCCCTGCAACTTCTTGAACAAATTATAAATTCTTTGCTCTGTCATTTATGGAAATTTGCACAAAAAAGCTGTCTCACTTTTTAGCAAGACAGCTTTTGCATTATTTTACAGGGGCATCGCAATAGACCCATGCATTGGGCAGGTAGCGGCCTGCATCCAAAGACTGATTGGAACACTTGGTGATATACTCCCCGTCGTACCACATAATGGCACTGGTGCCGCCGTCCAGGTTCATGGCCTGATAGCAGTTGTGCCGCTGGAAAATGCTCACGCACTCCTCTGCGTCGGTACCCAGAGAGGAAACCATGCGGCCCTCAATGACCAGCATCAGGATTTCCTCATTCTCGGACTGACCCAGGCAGGCACGGGGGTTCATCTCTGTGAAGATATTGTCTGCACCCAGGGCATTCTCTCCGTCCACAACAAGAGCGGGCCAGAATTCCACTGCATCGGTGGTGTGGTCGCTGAAATAGTCAGAGGCATCGGTGATATACAGCCGGTTGTCCTCGTGCAGCTCAATGCGCTTATAGCCCCAGCCGTAATGGTCGCCGTAGGTCTCCCCGGAGTACATGCAGGCACCTGCCAGGGTGCCGCCGTTTCCGGCGCCGCCGTCGTCAATGAAGCCGGAGCCGGTCATGGCCAGAATGCCGCCGTTGGCCTCGGCAATCTCACCGGCGTGCTGCCCCACGGAGCCAATGTACTCAGAGGGTGCCAGCTTCAGCCGGGAGGGGTCCTTGGCCACAGCCAGTACGCCACGGTAGCTGCTGCCGGTCACCCGGAGCAGAAGGATCTGATTCTCTGCATCGATGGCCAGAACCTGCTCGCCCATGGTGGTGCGGATGGAGGTGCCTTCATCGTCCAGGCCGGCCTCGTTGATGTTGATTTTATTCCAGCCGTCGGCCACTGCCTCGGGGTGCTTCTCCACATAGGACATCATGGAATTTTTATCCAGCTCCCAGAACAGCTTGAAAAACTTCCGCTGCTCCGGCGTATACTGATCGTCCGGCTCTGTGCCCTCTGTATGTTTGCCCGGCTGTGTGGAATCAGCAGCGCTTTGCTGATCCTTCCAGGTGGAGTTCTGGCCCATCTGCTCTTCCCGGGCGGCGGTGGTTCTTGTTACCACGCCGTCTATAATGTCATGGGGAATAAAGGCAGTTGCCAGCCACTGGTGGCTCATAGTAGACATTGCAGTTTCAATGTACATATTACGCAGCCGGGTAATGAAGGGAATGTTGGAGAACATGGCGATACAGTACAGAATTTCCAGCACCAGAAGCACCACCAGTATGATCTTCAGGGGCTTCAGACGGGACTTTTTTTCTTTTGTATCCTTTTCGGGTTCCTGCGGCTTCTTCCCCACACGCTTGCCGGAAGAAAATCTGCCGCTGGAAGAGCTGCCAAACAGTTTTTGTGCTGCCATTAAAAAACAAACCTCCTGATTAACATAAATCGCCGCAAATAAGGCGTACTATTAGACTCTGCTTTTTTTATCATACCATAAATAACAAGCGGAATCAAATGGAAAACATGATTTTTCTCAGAAATTGCGGAAAATTCCCTGTCTATTTGGGGGCAATTGCCTCCTCCGGCAAGGTCAGCAGATACCGCTCATAGGCGTTAATGATGGTGGTCTCTCCCCGATGCAGCACCCGCTCCCGATTCATGCCATAGTTCATATGGACATGGCCGTGCACCATATATCTGGGCTTATACCGATCCAGCAGCGGCAGAAATGCCTCAAAGCCCCGATGGGGCCGGTCATCATCATCCCCATAGCCCCGGGCAGGGCAATGGGTCACCACAATGTCCACGCCCTTGGAGCGGCGCAGCTTCCACCACAGACTGCGAATTCTTTTTTTCATTTCCTTTTCCGTGTACTGGTGCGGTCCGCCGGAATACACCGGACAGCCCCCCAGGCCCATGATCCGCAGGCCCTTAAATTCCACCACCGTATCTTCTATACAGGTACAGCCCTCCGGCGGGCGGCGGTCATACTTTCCATCGTGATTTCCATGGACATAAAAGACCGGTGCTCTTCCCATGGTCACCAGAAAGGACAGATAATCCGGGTCCAGATCTCCGCAGGAGATAATCAGATCAATGCCGTCCAGACGACCGGGGCGGTAATAATCCCACAGATACAGGCATTCCGTATCTGAAACCAGGAGAATTTTCATAGCAATGCTTCCCCCTTTTCCGGTGGAATGCTGTCCCGATAGATGCCCAGAAGCCGCACCAAAGGCTGAGACATGGGCAGAATTTCATCAAAGGCCGGAATACTTCCCTCCACATTGTCACACAGCCAATCCATATACAGGATATCGTCTGTAGAAAACCACTTGCTGCCGTCGTTGCGGAGAATGCCGTCCTGAGACCGGACCGGTCGTGCAAAGGGCGCAATGGTTCCTTCCACAATCCCCTTGCGTAAAAAGTCCGCCAGCTGCACCACGCCCTGGGGAAGATGCTCTCCCAGCCGCACATCAATGACACCGGCATCCATGCCCCACCAGTAGTTGACTGCCTTTTCCGTGCCGTCCACATCCAGATGGTCCCAGTTGCCGTTCAAAATACTGCGCAGCATTTTCTCATAGAATTTGCCCCAGTGCCACACCGGGGAGGCCAGTGCCTGCAAGCTGCCATCCTCCTGAACCTGATAGGCACCCCATTTATAATCCAGCTGGTCGGGATTGGGCGTATCCAGACCGGAAATCACAGAAATTCCCTTCCGGGTGAACAGATCCAGCGCCGTGCCGGGGGTACAGGACCAATGGAGCTGAATCCTGGCCCGTGGATTGGTGAGCTGGGCACCCAGGGCAAAGGCGTTGATGCTGGCAGGAACGCCTAAAATGGGATAGTTCGCCACATAGCCGATATGGTTATTGGCTGCCAGGGCGCCTGCAATGGCACCGGTAATAAACTTTCCTTCATAGACTCTGCTGTAATAGGATCGGATGCCGGTATAGGGCATGGAAACAGAACAGTTTAAAATCCGCACCTTCGGATATTTGACGGCTGCCTTCCGGCAGGCGATCATCAAAGTCGGCGTGGTGCCGAAAATCACCTGTGCCCCGTCCGCCACGGCTCTGTCCATGGTTTCGTCGGCACCGCCGTACTCACTGATAATATAAGTCCGGGCAGAGACCTTTCCCTTCAGCTTCTTTGCCGCATACTGTCTTCCCAGGTCGTGGGAGTTGGCCCAGGCACTGTCCAGAGGGCCTTTTTCATAGATAAAGGCCACATTCAGATGTCCAAAGCGCACCCCGGAAAAAAGGCGGTTCAGAATTCCTCTGTTTTCGCTCTTATCCTGGGCCGTGGTACTGACCGCTATGGGGGTATGGGCCGCCTGGAGCTTGACATCGCCCCACATAAGCTGTAACCGCTTCTGAATCTCGCTGTCTGTCAGCTTTTTGAGGTCCTCAAAGGGATAGACCCGAAGCCACACCTTCAAAGCTGAACTTGCAGAAACTCCGGTCTCTTCGCCTCCCAGCTTTCTGTACGCTTCCTTAAAGTAAGTGAAGCCGGACAAAAAGCTCTGCCGCTCCACATCGGTCCACACATGGTCCGGCTCATAGCCCAGTGCGGCCTGCAGCTTGGCATAGCTGCCCAGCTCCTCAAAGGTCACCTGATAAATCCCGGACAGCTGGTAAAACCGCATGAATTCATAATAGACCTGAATCACAGGGTCCTGAGAATAGGCCGGAATCACCCGAACCACATGGGCCGGAATCAGGGGGGCATCATAGCTCTTCATCACACTGACCCGCTTGTTTCCCTCCTGCACATAGAACTTGCCCAGATATTCATAGCACTCAATGGGATCACGGATTCCCTCACTGCTGAGATGGGCCATACAGAGGGAAATCCACTTGATGCCAAATTCAGAGTCCGCAGACAAAAGAGGCATAAAGTTTCCGGCAAAGGCAGAGGTCCTTCCCTTCTCCTTGGTCCCCACGATCTGCTCTGTGGGAATTTGCAGCAGACCCAGGTCCACCACATCCGTATACATATTTTCATTTATAATGTCGTCCAGCACCTGGGGATACGGAGATTTTCCATGCAGAACGCAGTCCTTCTGGTACCGCTGACCTGCTTTCAGGGCCAGCTGATACTGTTCTGTTGCTTCTTGCCGATTCATTCGGAAGCCTCCTTTCAATCACTCACATTCTGTTGCATCATTATACGCAATGATTGGGGTTCATGCAAGACCCATCCGCACGCTCCGTAGAAAATCACAAAAACAATGGCCGGAAGCAGGTCATTTTCCCACTTCCGACCAAATCCTCTTACATTTCATGGAGCACATAGCTGCTGATTTCCCTGGCTCCCTGGTGGGAGAAATGCTCCTCCAGAGCCGTTGCCATTTTGTCCAGCTCCCCGGGGGTTTCCAGCTTTCTCAGCACCAGTTCCACCAGCTCCTTCACGCTGTTGGCCACACAGGCCAGACCGTTGCCCTGATAGAACTCCAGGTTTCTGCCCTCACAGCCTCCCACCGCATTGACGAAGAACATAGGCAGCCGTTTGGCGGCGGCCTCTGTGGAGCTTAACCCGCCGGGCTTGGTAATAATCAGGTCTGCCGCATCCATATACAGGGGCATCTGCTTGGTATAGCCCACTGCCCGGAAATTTTTCCGGTCGGAAAGCTCCTGCATATCCTGATAGAGCTTCTCATTGTGTCCGCAGATGACCACCAGAATGGTATCCTCCGGGATTTTGTCCACCAGCTCCCGGGCCAGCCGTCTGATAGGGCCGCAGCCCATGGAGCCGCACATCAGCAGCGCCACCCGATGGTCTCCGGGGAGTCCCAGTGCCTCCCGGCTCTTTACCTTATTCCGTGGGGTATGGAAAATTTCATTCACAGGAATGCCTGTGGGAAGAATCCGCTCTTTGGAAATTCCGCATCTGAGGAATTCATCCGTCAGCTTTTCATCGGGAATCATGTACATATCCGCCTGACACTCCGCCACAAAGGGGCTGCAGGTATAGTCCGTGGCGACGAAAACCTGATCCGGGGCCTCGGGGTGATCCTGCTTTACCCTGCGCATAATGAGGCTGGCAAAGGCGTGGGTGGAAACCACCCGGTCAAAGTTCCCCTTCTGAATGTATTCGTAAAGATTTTCTGCGCCCTTGGAAAAGAAACGATATAAGGTGGAAGTCTCCTTTGGTCTGGGACTGGTCAATTCCTCCAGGCGATAACCGATATTGAACAGCACAGGAACATGCTGATAAATCCTCACATGCCAGCCGCTGATAAAATCCGAAACTTTCTCCGATATAAAGGCTAAGGCATCTACGATCTCATACTCTACCTTCTGGGCCTCCAGCTGGGCGCCCACGGCCTTTGCGGCAGAATTATGCCCCTCTCCCGTATTACAGGAAAGAATCAAAACACGCATATTTATAATGCTCCTTCCCGGAAGTGCAGCGAAAGCCCAACCAGTTTGTCTTAACATTTTACCATTTACCTTTTCAAAAATCAATTCACTCCACCGGAAATTAAGATAATATTAACGTTGCTTCAGCTTTTCACCGCAGGTTTCGGAACACTTCCCCCTGTATCCCGGCAATTTCCCCAAAAATGCAAAAAATTCCGGCACCGTCCCCCCCTTCTCAGGCAGGACAGCGCCGGAATCTGTTTCTTTATAGCTTACACAAGCTCCAGTCCCTGCTCCGTGGGAACCAGAGACAATTCATACAGACATGCCATGGCGCGGGCCAGATATTCTGCATCCTTCACGCCGGAGGTCTCATAGCAGGAGTGCATAGCCAGCTGGGGCAGGCCCACATCCACGGTGGAAATACTCACATGGGAGGTGGAAATGTTGCCCAGGGTGGAGCCGCCTGCCAGGTCGGCACGGTTGCAGAAGGTCTGGATGGGAACCTCCGCCTTCCGGCACACCTTGCGGAAAATGGCGCAGGAAATGCCGTCGGTGGTATAACGCTGGTTGGCGTTGAACTTGACGACAATACCGCCGTTCATGGCAGGACGGTGGTTGGGATCGGCATACTCGGGATGGTTGGGATGCACCGCATGGGCATTGTCCGCAGAGACCATGAAGCTGCGGGCCAGGGCACGGCGGTAGTTCATGCCGGTTTCCTCACAGATTCTGCCCAGAGTCACCTCCAGGAAGTTGGAGTCTGCACCCTGCATGGTGCCGGAGCCAACCTCTTCATTGTCAAACACGCAGCACACGGGGACACTCTTGCCGGGCTTGGCCCGGAGGAAGCCCTCCATGGTGGCCCAGGCACACTGCAGGTCATCCAGAGCACGGGCGGACAGATATTCTCCGTTGGCACCCCAGACTCTGGCCTGATCCCGGTTATACAGGTACAGGTCCATTCCCAGAATCTGCTCCTGCTCACAGTGGGCAGCCTCTGCCACAAGCTGACGGAACTGGCCCTTGGTCTCCATGGAGCCCATGAGGGGAATCATATCCACAGCGGGATTATAGGTAAAGCCGTCATTGGCCTTTCGGTTCATGTGAATGGCAACGCTGGGAATCATGCACAGGTCCCGGTCCAGGTCCACCAGGCGGGACTCTGCACCGTTCTCTGTCTCCACCAGCACACGGCCTGCAATGGACAGAGGACGGTCCATCCAGGGAGCCATGAGCATTCCGCCGTAACGCTCCACTGCCAGACGCACATACAGTCCGGCGGTGTCCATCTCCGGATTTTCCTTCACCTTGAAGCAGGGACGGTCGGAGTGGCTGGCAGCCAGCATGAAGCTCTGAGGAATCTCCATGGGAATCCGGAAGGCAATGATGGCAGACTGATTCCGGGTCACAAAGTACTTGCCGCCGGGGGTCAGGTTCCAGGTACCGCTTTCCGTCAGGGGGGTGTAGCCCTCATCGATCAGGCGGCTGGACAGATTGTGGACAGCGTGAAAGCAGCTGGGGCTGTTGTCCAGAAAGGACATGAGATTTTGTAATGTTTCCATATCTTATTCCTCCAAAAGGGAGATGAACTGGTCGATTTCGTCAGACAGAATCTGCAGGCCCTGACGCCAGAACTCCTTGTCGGTGAGATCGATGTCTGCCACCAGTGCAGCCTCCTCCACGGTACGGACGGGAGTCTCATGCAGCAGCTTCTTGTACTTGGGCAGGAAGGCCTCGCCCTCCTTCTCGTACTGGGCGTACAGGCCCCGGGCGAAGAGTCCGCCGAAGGCATAGGGGAAGTTATAGAAGCTGACGCTGCCATAGTAGTGGCTCTTGCAGACCCACATATAGGGATGGAGGGTCTCCTCTGCCAGGCCGTCGCCATAGGACTTCTTCTGGGCATCCAGCATCAGCTCACACAGACGCTCGGCAGAGAGGAATTCATTCTCACGGTTGGCAAAGACAGCGGACTCAAAGCGGTAGCGGGAGTAGATGTCGCAGATGATCTGGGCGGCATCCTGGAGCTGAGACTCGATGAGAGCCAGCTTTTCATTCTTGTCTGTAGCGGCAGAAATGGCGGCATTCATAACCACGCATTCATTAAAGGTAGAAGCAGTCTCTGCCACAGGCATGGAGTAATCCCGGTTCAGGATTCTCTGATCCCGGAGCTGATGGTTGTGGAAGGCGTGGCCCAGCTCATGGGCCAGGGTGACAATGGAGCTGAAGGAGCCGTCAAAGTTGGTGAGAATCCGGCTCTCGCCCAGCTTCTCCACACCGGCGCAGAATGCACCGCCGGCCTTACCGGCACGGGGGAAGAAGTCAATCCAGGCATTGTCAAAGGCAGTGCTCACCATCTCCTGCAATTCCTTGTCAAAGGTGCCGAAGAGGTTCACCAGATAGGTTCTGGCCTCCTCAGTGGTGTAAGTCTTGCCGCCGCCACCCATGGGAGCGAACATATCATACCAGGGCAGACCACCTTCATGGCCCAGCGCCTTGGACTTGGCCTTGAGGTAAGCCCAGAACTTGGGCAGATACTCGTCGATGGCGGAGAACATGGCATCCAGGGTCTCTCTCTTCATCCGGGCATTCTTGAGAGCCTTATCCAGAGGAGAGTCATAGCCACGCAGCTGGGCCTCATTGATGGTCTCCAGCTTGATGGAGTTCAGAGCAAAGGCCACAGGGTCCTTGATCTTCTTATAAGAGGCCAGCTCTGCCTCATAGGCCTCTTTCCGAACCTGGGGATTGGGGTCATAGGCCAGATTCCGGATTCCGGACAGGGTGGTCTTTTCGCCCTTGTAGTCCACCTCTACGGTACTGGTGAGGAAGTTCTGCAGGTCGCTCCAGGCATTGGAGCCGGACAGGCTCATGCGGGCCATAATATCCTCGCCCATGCCGCTCAGAAGGTAGCGGCTGCCTTCCTTCACCATGCGGAAGTAGAACTTGTACTGAGACAGAACCTCATCCTGCTCCAGAAGCTCCTCCAGATTGGGAAGCTTTGCGGCGTAGTCCTGGAACCGGGCATCTGCACCGGCGCTCTGGCTGAACACCGCCATGATCTGTCCCATGGCGGAAGCTGCATCGCTGTCGCCTGTATTGGTGGACTGACGAAGAGATGCATACTCTGCCAGTGCATTGCCCAGATTGGAGATGTTCTCCAATGCATCAATGCCCCGGCGCAGAGCCGTCACAGGCTCCAGCTCCTCCAGCGTTTTGGTCAATGTATCAAACTGTCCGCAGGCATCCTTCAGAGCCTGCAGATCCTGAGTAAAAGCGGGGTCATCAAAACCACGATATAAGGGGTCCAGATTCCAGCATTCGTTCATAATCATTTCTCCTTACTGGCAGAATACCTGCCTAATTTTTCATCTTAGTTGTACCATGAACCAGGCTGTTCGTCAACGGGGGACACAAATTTCCAGTACTTTGAACAAAGAAACGCCGTGTCCCCTGTGGATTTCCACAGAAAGACACGGCTGATACACTATTTAATAATATCGCACAACGGCTTTCACCAGGCCCAGAATCTGGAGCACATCGGATTCGATCACATCATATCTGGGGTTCTCCGGCTGGAGCCAGATTTTCCCGTCTTTGCGGCGAAAACGCTTCACCGTGGCTTCGTCATCGATCATGGCTACCACAATCTGACCGTCATCGGCCGTGGTCTGGGGACGAACCACCACCAGATCTCCGCTGAGAATTCCGGCGTTTATCATGCTGTCTCCCCGGACCCGAAGGGCAAAGCATTCCGGATCTCCCTCCCACGAGAGGGTGCCCTCCTGATTTTCCGTGGCCAGAATGGGTACTCCGGCGGTCACTACCCCCACAATGGGAATCTGAGGCGTTTTGGCACCGGGCATGGAAATGGCCCGTTTCTTTTTGGCCTCGTAGTTCAGTCGTCCCTTCTGCTGGAGCTGGTTCAGGTGATAACTCACTGAGGCTGTAGACTTCAGACCCACAGCGGCACCGATTTCCCGAATCGACGGAGCGTATCCGTTTTCCAGGATAAACTCCTGAATATAGGCCAGCATTTCCTCTTGCTTTGAGCTGGTTTTTGGCATGCAATCCCTCCTTTTTTTCTTAGGATATCACATCGGATTCAAAAAATCAAACATTCGTTTTAGAAATCCGGGATGAATTCCTCAGATGCGGCCTCAGATTCCTGGGTAAAGCCGTCCAAATCATTGAGATACATCCAGCTGAGCACGGCTTCATACTCCTCGTCCGTAACCCGCCGGTTCAGAGGCGGCATATTCCGCACCCGCTCCATGGGGGTATACTGCCGCATGAGGGACACCAGTACCGTCCCCTTTGGGAAGGTCTCTCCGATCCAGTCCAGAACCTTCAGGGAATTTTCGATCTGGCCGGGAAGAATCAGATGGCGGATGAGAACGCCCCGTTTCAGCTTCTCCCCCTCCATGACACAGGGACCTGTCTGCCGCACCATTTCCTTTATGGCTGCCGCCGCAACAGGGAAATAGTCCCCGGCACCGGACAGCCGCAGGGCCAGACGGTTGTCTGCGTATTTAAAGTCCGGCAGGTACACATCCACCAGACCCTCCAGGGCCTTCAGGGTTTCCACAGACTCATAGCCGCCGCAGTTATACACCACGGGAACCGGGAGCTTAGGCTGTAAGGCCGGGATAATATCCGGCAGGAAGTGGGTCGGGGTTACAAGGTCGATGTTTTCTGCTCCCTGGGAAATCAGGTCCTCCATCTGGGCACGCAAGGCGGCAGAGTCGATCCTCTCTCCCTGCAACCCTGTGCTGATCTGGTGATTCTGGCAGTACAGGCACCCCAGGGTGCAGCCGGAAAAGAAGACAGCACCGCTGCCCCCCTCCCCTGCCAGAACCGGCTCTTCCCAGAAATGGCGCATGACCTTGGCCACCCGAAGGCCGTCCGGCTGACCGCAGAATCCACGCTGTCCTTTGGTCCGATCCACGCCGCAGCCACGGGGACAGAGGCGGCAATTGGTATAAGTAAGGTTTGTCACCTTGTTTCTCCCTGCTTTCTATGCTATATTGGTAACAATTTCTCGGAGGTGTTTCCTATGTTTCAAATCACGCTGCTTGCCATGGGCAAGCTGAAAGAAAAATTCTATGTCTCTGCCGCCGCAGAGTATGAAAAGCGGCTGGCAGGCTACTGTAAATTTCAGCTCATAGAGCTGCCGGAGTATAAGCTGCCGGAAAATCCCCAGCCCAGTGAGATTGCCGCAGGTCTTGCCAGGGAGGCAGAGCTGATCCGGCAGAAGATTCCCAAGGGTGCCTGGTTCTGTGTCCTGACCCCGGAGGGAAAGGAGCTGTCCTCCCCGGACTTCGCCCAGAAGCTGTCTCAGGTAAAGCTCTCCGGCAAATCCAGTGCCTGCTTCCTCATCGGCTCCTCCTTCGGCATAGACCCGTCCATTAAGGCCATGGCGGATTTCCGCCTCACCATGGGAAAAATGACATTCCCCCACCATCTGGCCAGAATCATGGTTCTGGAACAGCTATACAGAGCCGAAGCCATTCAGGCGGGAAGCCGGTATCATAAATAACCCAGCAGTCCGGCTCCCACACCCAGGGCACCTGCCAGAATAATGACCACAATGGGATGAACCTTCTTAAACACCAGCACAAGGCTCAGGACAAAAATGGCCAGGCTCACAAGAAGAGCCGGATTCATCACAAAGCCCACAGGGAAAAACACGGTCTGTCCCACAGACAAAACGGCGGTTCCGATGAGGCCCACCACGCAGGGACGCAGACCGGACATAAGTCCGCTGACCACCGTACTGCTGCGGAACTTCTCATAGCATCTGGCAACCAGCAGGATCACCAGGAAAGAGGGCAGCACCACGCCCAGGGTAGCGCAGAAGGAGCCAAAGATTCCTCCGGTCTCCATGCCCACATAGGTGGAGATATTCACTGCAAAGGGGCCGGGGGTGGACTCGCTGACGGCCACAAAGTTAATCAGGTCCTCCAGATTCATCCATCCTTTTGCGGTGACCTGCTCCTGAATCATGGGGAGCATGGCATAGCCGCCGCCGAAGGTAAAGGCACCGATCTGGAAAAAGGTCAGAAACAGTTCAAGATAAATCATTTTCCTACCCTCCTAGCGGCAATGGTACTGGTAATAAGGCCCACGGCAGCACAGCAAATAATCACTATCAGCACATTGACCTTCAAAAATCCTGCTGCCAGAAATGCGCCTGCCATCACCACATAAGACACCACACCCTTGGGACACTGGCGATACATGGAATACAGAGCCTTCACAATCAGGGCCAGAACGCCTGCCCGGATACCGGCGAAGGCATACTGCACGATCTGATTATCCTGGAACTGACTCAGGATAAAGGAAATTGCAACAATAATCAAAAACGAGGGAAGCACTACGCCTAATGTGGCACAGAAAGCCCCCCAGAAGCCTGCCACCTTATATCCCACAAAGGTGGCGGAATTGATGGCAATGGGGCCGGGAGTTGATTCCGCAATGGCGACAATGTCCAGAATATCTCCGTCTGACAGCCATTTTTTTCGTTCTGTTACTTCCTTTTGAATGAGAGGTATCATAGCGTACCCACCGCCGAAGGTGAAGGCGCCGATTTTGAGGAAGGTCAGAAACAATCCCAAAATCCTCTCCTTTTTACTTTCCATCCATGTCATCCCTTTCAAATGATGTTCCCGAACAGTATAGACCTTTCTTCTGTTATTTGCAAGATGATTTCCTGCAAAAAATAACATTTCTTTCCTGCATCCGTCCGTATTCGTTGCAAACTTCATTGTTTCCGTCTGATTTGGCTGCACTGTGCGTCTCCGGAGATGCAGCAGCTCTTCGGGAGCCTCCGGGTGCAGACGGAATCGGGACAATAAAAAAAGCTGCATCACCAATCCTGGCAGGTGCGCGAGGCGGGAGTCGAACCCGCACGTCCGGAATGGACACTAGAACCTGAATCTAGCGAGTCTACCAATTCCACCACTCGCGCATATATACAGCCGAACAACGACCGCCCTTAGATAATATCACAGGCATTTCCATTTGTCAATAGGGATTTTCAAATTTCTACAGAATCCATTTTGTCCTGGGGCGCCTGTATGAAGCAAGGCTGCCTGCATGAAAAAAATCCCACGCATCAAAGATGCATGGTGCGCGAGGCGGGAGTCGAACCCGCACGTCCGGAATGGACACTAGAACCTGAATCTAGCGAGTCTACCAATTCCACCACTCGCGCATGAGACCGATCATTTCTGACCGCTCAAACATAATACCACAGCCTTTTCCGTTTGTCAATCATAATTTCCAAATTTCTTTCATTTTTTACTCATACGCTTCCAGGGTCACTCCCTGATAATAATGATACAGGATTTCCTCATAGGTACTGCCATTGCAGGCCATGGCCTCAGCTCCGTACTGGCTCATTCCCACCCGGTGTCCAAAGCCTTTGGTACTGATAAAAATTTTCTCCTCCGTCACAGAGACAGAAAACACCGTGGAACGCAGACCCAGCACACTGCGAAGGGTTGTCCCTGACAGGGATACGCCGCCCACCTGCAAAGACTCCACGCCTCCGCCTTCGGTGGCCTTCACCTCCCGGAACCAGGTTTCCGGGGAGCCGGACAGATCCGCCTCCGGCGCAGCCTCCAGAATCAGCCGCCGAAACTCCTCCAGAGAATAGACCACCTGATCCTCCTCATAGGGGGAATCCTCTCCCGGACTTTCCACGGACTGCAAATAGGGAACATCGCCTCCCCACACCTCCACAGCCGCCTCCGTTCTTCCGCCGGAGGCAGAAAAGAAGGTTGCATCGATCAGGTCTCCCCCATAGGTCAGAACTTCCCCCTCTGTTTGCTGCACTGCCTGCCGTGCCGCCTCTGCCCCTGCGGAGTCCTGGTAGGTCTCCGGGTCCTTCCAGCCCTGGCAGCAGTTGGAATCCGTGCAGACATCGGCGTTGTCATGCTTGGGCTGAGAGGTACGCCGCAGGGTATAGGTCCGGGCCACCACCGCCTGGGCCTTCAGGGCCTCCGGCTGGAATGTGGTGGGCATCTCTGCCAGCAGCACCCCCACAAGATAGGATTCCAGCTCCATTTCCTCCACCCCTGTATCTGTGAGCACCTGCAAAGACATCGCCGGTTCTGTCGGCTCTGTGCTCTGCCGGGTGACAGGGACACTCTCCATAATAATGGATGTGGTCTGTGCTGCGGTGTCCTCCGTCTCCTGTTTCCCGGGAGCTTTCTCTCCCATGAACCACAGCGGCAGACATATGCCCACTGCCATGGCACTTGCAGTCAAAAGAATTGCTCGTTTCATTGGTTTCCACCTCCTGCTCCATCATAACACAAAGCCCTCAGAGATTTTGTCAAAAGGCACTGCTCCAGCGTGGCGAAAAATGCCCTTGCTTTCTTCCCCTGCCCTGCTGTCTCTCCGGAATTGCAGGAAATTCCGTCTGCCGCAGAAACTTCCCTTTTCCTTTGGGGAATCTGCTGCAAAACTTGACACAGAACCCGGTGACAGGTATAATAATCACAGTTTTACCCGAAATGGAGTGACTTTATGAAACGAGTTTTAATAAAATTAGCAATCTTTATTCTGGTTTTGTCAATTCTTGCAGGTACCGCCTGGTTCTTCCTCATGTACCGCCCCGATATCACCGCAAGCCTGTTTTGTAAGTTCGGAAGCAGTGCATTTGAGAACGAAAACTATGACAAGGCCGTTACCTGGTACCGCAGAGCCAACAAGCTCATGGAGACAGACCAGGATATTTCCGTCCGTCTGGCCGATGCCTACCGGGCCAGCGGCAACTACACCAAGGCAGAATACACGCTTTCCAACGCCATTGCCCAGGGCGGCAGCCTTGAGGTGTATCTGGGGCTGTGCCGGGTCTATGTGGAGCAGGACAAGCTGCTGGATGCCGTCAATATGCTGGACCAGATTGCCGTGCCGGAAATCAAAGCCCAGCTGGACGCACAGCGTCCCAGTGCCCCCACTACCAATCTGGAGCCCGGTTTCTATAACCAATATATGGACCTGGAGCTCACTGCTGAAAGCGGCACCCTCTATGCCAATTTCCAGGGTGAATTCCCCTCCACAAAAAATGTCTACAGCGGCCCCGTCTCCCTGCCTCTGGGCGAAAGCAATGTTCTGGCCGTGGCCGTAAATGAAGATGGCCTGGTCAGTCCCCTGTCCTCCTTCGGCTATACCATCGGCGGCATCGTGGAGCCTGTCACTCTCTCCGACCCCGCTCTGGATGCCTATGTCCGGGATTTGCTCAGCCGCAGCGAAGGCTCCGAGCTTACCACCGCCGATCTTTGGAGCATTGAGGAAATGAACATTGCTGCCGATGTGGCAGACCTTTCCGACCTGCACTACTTCACCGGCCTCAAGCGGCTCAGCATCCAGCCCCGGGATTCCCTGAATCTGGATTTCCTGGCCGCCTGTACCAAGCTGGAATCTCTGACCCTCTCCGGCTCCACCGTCGATCCGGAATCCCTGCCCCTCATCGGTGCACTTTCCCACCTCACCACCTTAAATATGTCCGGTTGCGGTCTGTCCACCCTGGCAGGTCTTGAGCCTCTGACTGCCCTCACCACTGTGGACCTGTCTCAGAACATTATCTCTGACCTCACACCTCTGGCAGGCAACACCGCACTGACTCAGCTGAACCTGCGCAGCAATGTAGTGACCAGCGCCTCTGCCGTTGCAAACTTCACCGAACTGACCCAGCTGATTCTGGAGGACAACTCCCTGACGGATGCATCCGCTCTGGGCAGCTGTGTGAAGCTTCAGAATCTGGATATCAGCAACAACAGTCTGACCGCCTTCCCCGGCATCGGCAAGCTGACCGCTCTGGAGAATCTGGATGTCTCCGCCAACAAGCTTACCAGCATTGCCGGCATCGGCAGCTGCACCGCTCTGAAAAATCTGGACCTGTCCAACAACAAGCTGGAGACCATGGACGAAATGGTTTCTCTGGTCAATGTAATCAATCTGGATGTATCCTACAACGATATCAAAACCATTCCCGATTTCCCGGACACCGTAGCCCTTTCGGAATTCAACGGCTGCCACAACTTCTTTGAGGATGTCAGCGGTCTGGCAGGACTGAAGAAGCTCAACAATGTATATCTGGACTACAACAACATCACTGATATCAATGTGCTGTCCTCCTGCCCCTACCTCATTCAGGTCAATGTGTTCAGCACCAATGTCACCGATGTCACAGCCCTGCAGGACATGGGCGTGATTATCAGCTACGACCCCACCTAAAGCCACAAAAGCCGAAGCCTGACGAATCATCAGGCTTCGGCTTTTTTTATTTCATGGCGTCCCAGTCAATTTTCCGGTTCTTAAAATAATACTCTCTGTCATGGTCTGACACAGGCCGCAGAATCCGGCAGGGGTTTCCCACCGCCACCACATTGGAGGGCAGGTCCTTGGTCACCACACTGCCCGCTCCCACCACCACATTGTCCCCGATGACAACGCCGGGAAGGAGGATGGCTCCGGCTCCGATCCAGCAGTTTTTGCCGATGCGGACAGGGGCATTATACTGATAGCCCTTCTGCCGCAGGGACGGCTCGATGGGATGGCCTGCGGTGGCCACCGTCACGTTGGGACCAAACATGGTGTAGTCTCCCACATAGATGTGGGTATCGTCCACCAGGGTCAGATGGAAATTGGCATAGACTCCCTTGCCGAAGTGGACATGGGCCCCTCCAAAGTTGGAATACAAAGGCGACTCAATGTAGCAGTCCTCCCCAATCTCCGCAAACATCTGCTTGAGCATTTGCTGCCGCAGCTCCAGCTGGGAGGGACGGGTGGCATTGAAGTCATAAAGGCGGTCCAGACACTTCAGTTGATATTTCGTGATTTCCGGGTCAGCGGGATAATAAAGCTCCCCAGTGTGCAGTTTCTCGTTCATGCTCATAGAGAAATCCTCAAATCATTTTTTACGCCACCGTCTGCGGCGTTTGGTCTCTTCTTCCGGCTGAGGCTCCAGAATCTCCTCCCGCACCGAAGCCGGGAGACCGGAGAACACCCGGTCATAGGACCGGTCCAGCATGGAAAGCAGGGTTTCCTGGGGAATCTCATTCCACAGCACCGTGTTCCAGTGGGCCCACTGGGCACTGTCTTCCAGACAGGCAGCCTGAGGATAGGCCTCCCGCTCCCGGCTGGCCTCCTGGGCATCACATTTATACATCACTCTGCCGTCGGTGTAGAGCTGGGCAAAGATGCACTCCCCTACCTTGCAGCAAACAGGATCGTCTCCGAAGGGCCGGTCTTCATAGGCCCCGACCTTATCCAGACAATAAGAAAGCAGAAATTCCAAATCCATTGTTACAGCTCCTCCAGCAGAAGTTCCAGCACCGCCTCCACCGCAGCACGGCGCACTTCCTCCCGGTCTCCCGGCAGATGCAGGCAGCGGCTTACGGTCCGCCTCTGCCCGGCACAGGCAATAAACACCGTTCCCACCGGGTTTCCGAATTCGTCTCCTCCGGGGCCTGCCAGTCCTGTGGTGGACAGGGCAAATTCTGCCCCCAGACGGTTTCTTGCCCCCTCTGCCATGGCCTCTGCCACAGGAGCACTGACGGCTCCCAGGGTGTCCAGCAGTTCCCTGGGCACCCCCAGAAGCTGCTCTTTACACCGGTTGGTATAGCTGATGATCCCGCCCCGGTACACCTGGGAGCTGCCTGGGACCGCAGTCAGTGCGGCCCCCACCAGTCCTCCGGTGCAGCTCTCTGCCGTGGCAAGACCTGCCTGCTTTTCTTTCAGAAGCTCCAGAGCCTTACAGCTCAGTGTCTGCACTTTCGTCATACTTTACCGTCACCTTATCCGTATTTTCCAGGGCCTCTGCAATGAGGGCCTCCACATCCAGAACGGATTCCACCCGCTCCACTTCCTTCAGATTGGGCTTGGTCTTGGGGTGCTTGGGGGTAAAGACCGTGCAGCAATCCTCATAGGGCAAAATGGAGGTTTCCAGTGTGCCGATGCGGCGGGCAATGGTGACAATCTCCTCCTTATCCATACCGATGAGGGGTGTAAAGATGGGCAGGTCCACCACTGCGGCAGTCACGCCCATGGCCTCCATGGTCTGAGATGCCACCTGGCCCAGATTTTCGCCGGTGACCAGGCACTTACAGCCGTGCATCTGGGCGATTCTCTGGGAAATCCGCATCATAAACCGGCGCATAATCAGGGTAAAATACTCCTCAGGGCACTTGTCCCGGATGGCCTCCTGAATGGCAGTGAAGCCCACCACATTGACGGTCATGCGGCCGCAGTACCGGGTCACCAGCCGGGCCAGCTCCAGAACCTTTTCCTTTGCCTGCTCGGAGGTATAGGGGTAGGAGAAGAAGTGGACGCACTCCAGCTCCACGCCACGCTTGGCGATCATATAGGCAGCCACGGGAGAGTCAATGCCGCCGGACAGCAGCACAGCGGCACGGCCGCCCACGCCGGTGGGCAGACCGCCTGCACCGGGCTGTGCAGGGCCATGAACATAGGCCGCCAGGTCCCGCACCTCTACATACACCGTATAGGCAGGATGGCGCACATCCACCTTGAGGTGGGGATGAGCCTCTGCCAGCCGTCCGCCGATTTCCTGAGAAATGCCGATGGAGGTCAGAGGGAAGCTCTTGTCAGACCGCTTGGACTCCACCTTGAAGCTCTCGGCACAGTCCAGATCGTCTCCCAGATAGGCCTCCACAGCCTGGAAGATGGAATCCAGATTCTTTTCACAGGGACGGCAGCGGCACAGAGACACCACGCCGAAGATATAGTGGCAGGCCTCCCAGGCGCCGTCCACATCGCAGCTGTCATTCATGGGCTGCACATACACCGTGGACTGCAAAATATACACATCAAATTCCCCAAAGGGCTTCATCCGACGCCGGACATTCTGGCGCAGCTTATTTTCAAACTGCTTCTTGTTCTGACCCTTCAGAACAATTTCGCCCAGCTTCAGCAAAAAAATCTCATTCATAGGAATGTTCCTCCATTGTCTTCAAATCCTTATTATTTTAGCACAGCTTGTGCTTTTTTCCTAGTACTTTTTCCAACGGAGAAAAAGTCGAAACAAAATATTGTATTCAGCAAAAGTTTTTGATATACTAAAGACGCTATCAAAAAGACGGAGGTAGTGTGTCATGAAATCCATCCGTGATATTTATAAAATTGGAAAAGGCCCCTCCAGCTCCCACACCATGGGACCCGAACGGGCTGCAAGAATCTTTCTGTCCGAGCATCCTGAGGCCGACCGCATCCGGGTCATCCTCTATGGCTCTTTGTGCAAAACCGGTATCGGTCACGGTACCGACCGTGTTCTGATGGAAGTACTCTCTTCGGTAGAAAACGAGATTGTGTTCTCCCGTGTCACTCCCCCCGATGTGACTCACCCCAACACCATCGACTTCTTTGCCTTTAAGGGCGAGGAGCAGACCGGTTATTTCCGGGTGGAATCTGTCGGCGGCGGCGATATTGTCATTGTGGGCAGAAGCTCCGATGCCAGCGAGGAAGTGTATCCGGAAAATTCCTTTGCTGAAATCATGGACTTCTGCAAGTGGAGCTATGTCCACACCCTCAGCGACTATGTGGAAATGAACGAAGGCCCCGAAATCTGGGACTTCCTCCGGGAAGTCTGGCAGACCATGAAAAAGGCCATCCATGACGGCCTCAACACCACGGGCATTCTCCCCGGTGTGCTGAAAATGCAGAGAAAGGCCAAATATCTCTATGAGCAGCAGCTGGATACTGAGGTGGCTCAGGTCCGGGAATGCCGCATGATCTGTGCCTATGCTTTCGCCGTGTCTGAGCAGAACGCAGACAACGGCACCATTGTCACCGCTCCCACCTGCGGCGCTGCCGGTGTTCTGCCTGCGGTGCTGTACTATATCTATGAGAGCGGACGGGCTACCGAAGAGCAGGTCATCCGTGCTCTGGGTACTGCCGGTATCATCGGCAACCTGGCAAAGCGCAACGCCTCCATTTCCGGTGCTGAGTGCGGCTGTCAGGCTGAGGTGGGCGTGGCCTGTTCCATGGCTGCTGCCGCTGCCGCTGAGCTTTACGGTCTGAATCTGGAGCAGGTGGAGTATGCCGCCGAAATCGCTCTGGAGCACCATCTGGGCCTGACCTGTGACCCCATCTGCGGTCTGGTACAGGTTCCCTGCATCGAGAGAAACGCCGTTGCCGCCATGCGTGCCATGAACGCCTGCAACCTGAGCTATTTCCTCTGCGGCACCCGTAACATCAGCTTCGACATGGTTACCAAGGCCATGTATGAGACCGGCCTCAACCTGAGCCATCAGTACAAGGAGACCAGTGAGGGCGGCCTGGCCCGGTTCTGGAACCGCCACCGGGTGAATCCGTAATTCAAGAGTCTGAGTAATTCCCTGTTTTCGGGGAAAATACAGATAAAAACAGAGTGCATTTCTCCGCTTTCCGGCGGCGTATGCACTCTGTTTTTTTGCCCAGTCTGCGCTGGTACCTATCTTCTTTTATACACAACAATCTCCGGGTCTGTTCCTCCGCATCCATATTCACATACAAGAAGGAATTGCTCGTTTGCCACAATGCCATAGCATCGGTCACTTTCCGGTATTTCGATCTGATTTCCCCAGTATACATGATTGTCCTGAAGAAATTTGGCCATCTGGCCACTGGGAAGCGGATATTCCAAATTTACAAAAAATCCATTGAGTAGGTTCAGGTCTTGCACATCGAGATTTTTAATCCCCAGAGCATTAAATTCCTCAATCAGTGTCTTTTTGCAGGATACAAAAGCCTGAAATCCGCCTCTTTTGATACATTCGGCTGCAACACACTGTCCCCCAAAGGGGTGCCCATCTGTTTTTACACAGCCACCGCACTGTTCTTTTCTGCTACATTCTTCACAGCAATCTACCCCACAAATGGATAACATAAATCGCCCTCCTTGTTTCTATTTTGGAAGATAAGCATACCATATTTCATCTTGAAAAGAAAGCAACTGTTCCGTGCGGCATCCATTGCCATTTTCACAGGTATCGATATTGAAAAAATGTGAGTTTTACGCTATAATAGAAAATTGTGTTAGACTCCGTTCTTTCTGTCAAAGAGCGGGCGTTTATAAGCGGGTCGGGTCTGTCTGTCGTTTTCCGGCATTGCTGCTCCGCTGCGTTTCGTTATAACCTTGTAAAAAACCTTACTATGATAAAGGAGCAAAAATAGATATGAAATTAGGTATCGTGGGACTGCCCAACGTGGGCAAGTCTACCCTCTTTAACGCAATCACCAACGCCGGTGTCCCTGCCGACAACTATGCATTCTGCACCATCGACCCCAATGTGGGCGTGGTTCCCGTTCCCGATGAGCGTCTGGAATGGCTCCGGGACCAGCACAACCCCAAGAAGTTTACCCCCGCTGTCATCGAGTTCGTTGACATTGCAGGTCTTGTAAAGGGTGCTTCCAAGGGCGAAGGTCTGGGCAACAAGTTCCTGTCCAACATCCGTACCACCGATGCCATTATTCATGTGGTCCGCTGCTTTGAGGATTCCAATGTCACCCATGTGGAAGGCTCCACCGATCCTCTGCGTGATATCGATATCATCAATCTGGAGCTGATTATGGCCGATGCCGAAATGGTAGAGCGCCGTCTGGACAAGGCCCAGAAGTCTGCCAAGGGCGGTGACAAGCGTTTCCTCCATGAAATCGAAGTGTTCCAGGCCCTGCTCAATCACCTGAACGAAGGCAATCTGGCCCGTACCTTTGAGTGCTCTGAGGATGACATGGCCCTCATTGCCACCTCTGACCTTCTGACCCTGAAAAAGACCATCTATGCGGCGAACCTCTCTGAAGACGAGGTCAACGACCCCGAAAGCAGCATCCATTACTGCAAGGTCAAGGAGCTGGCCGAACGGGAAGGCAGCCAGTGCCTGCCCATCTGCGCCAAGCTGGAGGCCGACATTGCCGAGCTGGATGACCCCGAGGAAAAGGCCATGTTCATGGAAGAGCTTGGCCTCAAGGAGTCCGGTCTGGACCGTCTGATCCGCAGCAGCTATGCTCTGCTGGGTCTCATCTCCTTCCTCACCGCCGGCCCCGACGAGTGCCGGGCCTGGACCATCAAGAAGGGCACCAAGGCTCCTCAGGCCGCCGGTAAAATCCACACCGACTTTGAGCGTGGCTTTATCCGTGCCGAAGTGATCTCCTTCGAGGATATGAAGGCCTGCCTCACTATGGCCAACGCCAAGTCCAAGGGCCTGGTCAGAAGCGAAGGCAAGGAGTATGTCATGCAGGACGGCGATATCGTCAACTTCCTGTTCAATGTATAATGTTTAAGGATTGGGCTGTCTCTGTTTTTGAGACAGCCCTTCTTTTCATGGGCCGCAGCTCGGCGTTGTTATAATTTGTTTTTTAAATTTTTACGAAATTGTAACTTTTTTGTGGCGTCGGTTGTTTTTTCACACTTTTTTTGATATGATATAAGGAACGGACATAATCTGTTCACAAAATCTGAAAGGAGTGAATGCCTTGCGGCTAATTTCCTGGAACGTCAATGGTCTGCGGGCCTGTATGCAGAAGGGATTTATGGATTCCTTTTCTGCCCTGGATGCTGACTTTTTCTGCCTGCAGGAAACAAAGCTTCAGCCGGAACAAATTCAACTGGATTTACCCGGATATACGCAATTCTGGTGCTCTGCCCAGAAAAAAGGCTATTCCGGCACTGCTATTTTTGCTAAAAAGCCCCCCATCAGCGTCACCTACGGCGTAGGTGTTGAGGAGCTGGACACCGAAGGCCGCCTGATTATTCTGGAGTATGACTCCTGCTATGTTGCTACCTGCTACACCCCCAATGCCCAGGACGGTCTGAAACGCATTGACCACCGTCTGGCCTGGGACAAGGCCTTTCGGGAGAAGCTCTCCGCTCTGGCAAAAACGAAGCCTGTCATTGTGTGCGGAGACCTCAACGTGGCCCATCAGGAAATCGACCTGAAAAATCCCGGCCCCAACCGGGGAAATGCAGGCTTTTCCGATCAGGAGCGGGAAAGCTTTACCACACTTCTGGAGGCTGGCTTCACAGATACCTTCCGGTATCTTCACCCCGATGCCACGGGAGCCTACAGCTGGTGGAGCTACCGCTTCAACGCCAGAAAAAATAACGCCGGATGGCGCATTGACTATTTCCTGGTATCCACAGAGCTGAATGCAAATATCCAAAAGGCAGAAATCCACCCGGAGATCTTCGGGTCTGACCACTGTCCTGTAGAACTGGAACTGAATATGGAGGTATGACCCGTACATGTTGAAATTTAAAAATCATACACTCATTCGTGTTTTTTCCCTGCTGCTTGCCCTCACCGTGCTGGTTTCTCTGAGCCCTCAGGTAAACGCATACGGAGAAAGCAGCGGCTGGGCCCAAAAAGAACTGGACGAAATGGAGCGTCTGAGCCTTCTGCCTCCCTACTTTCAGGAGCTGGAAAGCCTGAAGGGCAATGTGACCCGACTGGAAATGTGTGTCATCGCCGTGCATGTCTTTGAAACATACATAGGAAAAGAAATTCCCGTGGACAACCTCACTCCCTTTACGGATACAGACGATATTACCGTGGCTAAGGCCTACGCCATCGGCCTGGTAAAGGGCTATGAGGACCACACCTTCCGCCCCGACCGTCTGCTGTCCCGGCAGGACTTCTTCGTGTTTGTGGAGCAGTTCTTCCGTTCCGTCGGCTGGGTTCCCTCTGAGGAGCACTTTGCAGACCTTTCTCAGTTTGCTGATGCCGACCAGATCGCTTCCTGGGCCAGAAATGCCGCCCGTCTTGTGGTGGGTATCGGCGTGGTGGAAGGAAACGAAGTGGGACTCTCCCCCACCCGCTCCACTACCTGTGAGCAGGCTCTGGTCATGTTCTACCGTTCCTACATCTTCCTGTGTGCACAGGAAGGCTTCGGCCCCTCCGAGCCGGACGGACCCCTGCCCCCTGTGGAGCCGGAAATTCCCTTTGAGGAAAAGTATCCCAACATGAGCGGCTGGGCCAAAAAAGAGCTGGTCGCCATGGATCAGCAGGGACTGATTCCCCAGATTCTGCAAGGCCGGGATATGAGAAGCCCCATTACCCGTCGGGAAATGTGCTATGTGGCAGTTAACGCATTCCTTGCCGCTGCACCGGACACCGATACCACTGTGGGCCCCTCCCCCTTCCTTGATGTGGCGGATGACACCGTTACCCTGGCCCACAAGCTGGGCATTGTGGACGGCTTCCCTGACAACACCTTCCTGCCGGACAATCCCATGACAAAGGAGCAGTTCTTTAAGCTCTCTGCAAACTTCCTGGAGGTTCTGGGCTATCCCGAAACCGATAATGCTTCCGTGGATCTGAACCGGTTTCAGGATGCAGACAAGCTGCACAACTACGCCCTGTCCAGCACCAGACTGCTGGTGGGTCTGGGCATCGTAAAGGGCGACGGCAGCAATCTGCATCCCCAGAAAACAACCACCTGTCAGGAAGCTCTGGCCCTGTTCTTCCGTTCCTACAACTTCTTTATGAACTGGAAGCCTGAGGAGAGTGAGCCTGATTCCCCTCCCCTGGCTGAAGAGCTGGTGGCCTTCGCCCTGCAATTTGAGGGCTATGACTATATGTGGGGCGGCAGCAGTCCCAGCACCGGCTTTGACTGCTCCGGTCTTGTGTACTATGTCTATGGTGAATTCGGTTACGACCTGGGCCGTGTTGCCACGGACCAGTGGGAAAGCCCCATCGGCACAGAGGTAAGCCTGACGGAGCTTCTGCCCGGTGATCTGGTGTTCTTCTCTCCCACCCAGAGTGTGGACGATATCACCCATGTGGGCATCTATGTGGGAGATGCACAGTATCTCCATGCCGCTAACAGTGCCCGTGGCGTGGTGGTGGACTCCACCGAAACCAGCTACTTCGAGGACAACTGCTTTAAGGCAAAACGTATCATTCCCTGATGATGATTGGGGCTGTTTCACCCACCGGTGAGACAGCCCCAATTTTGTTTTTTAATAGCTGCTTTCCCTTGCGCATTCATCTGTTTTTCAGCTTTTATCATATTTTATTCATAATACATTAAAATTCTCAATATTTCACATTCCTTTTTTGTGGAGTACTTCTCGTAAAAAAGCCCAGAATAAAGTAAATCCCCATTGAAAAGGCAGTATATATTTGGTAAAATAATACTGGAGGCCAAAATATGGCTTTTATAAAATTTATTTTATGTTCAAGGAGGATGTAACATGAGAAGCAAGATTTCTAATCGGGTTCTGTCTGTGCTGCTGGTACTGGTGATGGTTCTTACCGTGCTTCCGACCATGGCTTTCGCTGCCGAAACCAAGTCGGATGACATCGTAATCCTGTACACCAACGACGTACACTGCGGCGTAGACGCAGGAAAGCCCAAGGGTTCCATGGGCTTTGCTAACCTTGCAGCCTACAAGAAAGAGATGGAGGCTACACACAACAATGTCGTTCTGGTAGATGCCGGTGACGCCATTCAGGGTGAGGCCATTGGTACCCTGTCCAATGGTGACTACCTGGTTGACATCATGAACTTCGTTGGTTACGATTTTGCCACCTATGGCAACCATGAGTTCGATTATGGTATGGACAAGGCTCTGGAGCTGCTGACCAAGTCCAAGGCCACTTACCTTTCCTGCAACTTCATGGATCTGCGTACCAACAAGGCCGTGACCGATGCCTATGCCATCGAAACCTATGGCGACGTAAAGGTGGCCTATGTTGGCATTGCTACCCCCGAAACCATTACCAAGTCCACTCCTACCTATTTCCAGGATGAGAACGGCAACTATATCTATGGCTTCTGCCAGGGTGGTAATGGTCAGGAGCTGTATGATGCAGTGCAGAAGTCCGTGGATGCCGCTAAGGCAGAGGGTGCTGACTACATCATCGGTCTGGGTCACCTGGGCGTGGATGAGCAGTCTGCTCCCTGGCGTTCCACCGATGTCATTGCCAACACCACCGGCTTTGACGCTATGATCGACGGTCACTCCCACAGCACCATCGAGTGCCAGATGGTCAAGGATAAGGACGGTAAGGAAATCCCCCTGTCCTCCACCGGCACCAAGCTCATGAACATCGGTAAGATGACCATTTCTGCCGACGGCAAGATTACCACCGAGCTGGTAAACAACTACACCGAAGTGGACGCTGCAACCGATGAGTTCATCAAGGGCATTCAGGCCAAGTTTGAGGACAAGCTCAACGAGGTCGTGGCTAAGACCGAGGTCACTCTGGCTGTGAACAACCCCACAACCGGCAACCGCCTCATCCGCAGCCAGGAAACCAACCTGGGTGACCTCTGCGCCGATGCCTACCGCACCATTCTGGGTACTGATATCGCCTTCGTCAACGGCGGCGGTATCCGTGCTGACATCCCTGCCGGTGACATCACCTATGGCGATGTCATTGCTGTTCATCCCTTCGGCAATACTGCCTGCTCCGTTGAGGCCACCGGTCAGGAAATCGTGGATGCCCTGGAAATGGCTTCCCGTTCCGCCCCCGATGCAAACGGCGGCTTCCTGCAGGTCTCCGGCCTTAAGTACACCATCGACACCAATGTGGATTCCACCGTTGTGCTGGACGATGACAAGATGTTCGTTGAGGTTGCCGGTGATCGCCGTGTAGGGAACGTTCAGGTTCTCAACAAGGACGGCAAGTATGAGCCCATCGACCTGAAAGCCACTTACTCTCTGGCTTCTCACAACTACATGCTGCTCAGCGGCGGCGACGGCATCAATATGTTCATGGATAACAAGGTCATCGAGAAGGATGTCATGGCTGACAACCTGGTTCTCATCACCTACATCCGTGACCATCTCAACGGCGTTGTGGGCGAGGAGTACTCCAACATCAACGGCGAGGGCCGGATCTCCTATGTGGGCATGCCCTTCGTGGACGTTCCCGCAGGCCGCTACTACACCGAGCCTGTGGCCTTTGCCTTTGAAAACGGCCACATGATCGGCATTGACACCACCCACTTTGCTCCCCTCAACACCCTGGACCGTGCCATGGTGGCTACCGTTCTGTACCGTATGGCCAAGGAGCCCGAAGCAACACAGACCGCTTCCTTCTCCGATGTGACCGCAGGTTCCTACTATGAAAAGGCTGTCAACTGGGCTGCTGAAAATGGTATCGTCAAGGGCTATGAGGATGGCTCCTTCCGTCCCGCTCAGCCCGTTTCCCGTCAGGAAATGGTCACCATGTTCTGCCGCTTTGCCAAGTTCTTCGGTGAGGATGTTACCGCTTCTGCCGAGCTCAAGTTCGAGGATGCCAACCAGGTGATGCCCTATGCACAGGACGCCATGAAGTGGGCTGTGGCTGAGAAGCTGATCAACGGCGTAACTCCTGAGCTGCTGAAGCCCAGAGGCCTGTCCAACCGTGCACAGTTTGCCACCGTTCTGTTCCGGTTCACTGCAATGGCTCAATAAGGTGCCCCGTGGCACCTGCTGCAATTTTCTGAGCCGCAGGTAAATGAATCCCTTTGGGGCCGTCCCACCGATGGGTGAGACGGCCCCATTTCTTTTTATAAACCGCCTACTCTTCTCTGGGCGCAGAGTACAGGCGAATCACTCCGTTTTCATCGGCGGCAGCACGCAGCTGTTCCAGATTCTCCAGACCGGGAATGGGCATATTGGGAGAATAGGGAATCCCGGACACAGGCTGAGGCTTGGGGTTCCAATCCGGTTCCGGTTTCGGCTCCGGTCTGGATTCCGGGACTGACTCCGGGGGTTGCACTTGCTCCGGTTCCGGGGCTGCTTCCGGGGCCGGGACGGACTCTGATTCCGCTTCCGGAATCGGCTCCGGGTTCGTCTCTGGCTCCGGTTCCGCTTCTTGGACTGCCTCCGGCTCCGTTTCCTGAACTGTCTGCGGTTCCGGTTCCTTTTCCGCTTCCTGAACTGCCTCCGATTCTGCTTCCTGGGCTGGCTGCGGCTCCGGGACTGTTTCCGTGGGTTCCGGCTCCGATTCCACCTTCTGCTCCGGTTCTGCCTCTGGTTCCGGGTTTGCCTCCGGCTTCCCGGCCTGCTCCGGCATGGGGGCCGCCTCCTCATAGGCCGATACCAGCTCAATCCGGTAGGTCTGTCCATCCGGAAGCCGCTTCGCCGGAATCTTTTTGGTAAGTACCAGCTCCCCTGCCTGGGGCAGCGGAATGCCCAGGGGCAGGGTCCCTTCCTCACTTTCCAGAATCAGCCGCAGAATCAGCCCCCGCTCCGGCCCTGCCTGACAGTAAAAATGGGCGTACAGACCACGCTTTTCCACTCTGCAATGTCCCACAGTCTCCCCCTGGTACACCACAGGCCATGTTCCTTCCAATACCATAAAAAGCACCTCCTACGCATGCATATGCGCAAGAGGTGCTTTTTATTCCCTTAGTAACCGTGCAGTCCAAAACTCACTGCAATGGCATTGTCTACCTGGTTCATCTGGGTCTCATCCAGCCGGCCCATATGCTCCCGCAGACGACGCTTGTCAATGGTTCTGATCTGCTCCAGAAGAATCACCGAGTCCTTTGTCAGTCCTACGGTGCTGCCGATGATGTTGATGTGAGTGGGCAGACGGGCCTTTCCGGTCTGGCTGGTAATGGCGGCGGCAATGACCGTGGGAGAATGCCGGTTGCCCACATCGTTCTGCACGATGAGAACCGGTCTGGTTCCTCCCTGTTCACTGCCCACCACCGGGCTCAGGTCCGCATAATAGATATCGCCCCGTTTAACATTGGAATCCATAGGCTTCACGCTCCGTGAGAAATCATTCCCGCGTCACTTTTTTCTATGTAACGCGGCTCTGATTCTATTGTCCCACGCAGACGCCGGATTTATACCGGTTCCCGCTCCCAATCTATCTTATGCCGGCCTACACAATATATTGCAGAATTTCCGTCCTCTTTTTTCCGTCCAGATAGATGCGGGGAATTCTCTTGCTGATGCCGCACAGCAGCTCATAGGGGATGGTGTCCATCTCCTGGGCCATATGGCACACCCCAATGGAGGGGTCCTCCCCTGCCCCCAGGACGGTCATCTTATCTCCCACCTTTGCCTCCGGCACATCAGTCACATCCACCATGCACATATCCATGCAGATGCGGCCCACCACAGGAACAGACACGCCCCGCAGTAAGAAACGAACCTTTCCGGAGAGCTTCCGGGGCAGTCCGTCGGCATAGCCGATGGACACCACGGCAATGGTACGAGGCTCCCTGGTCTCATAGGTTCTGCCATAGCTGACGCAGACCCCGGCAGGATACTGCCGAATCTGAGAAATACTGGTATGTAAGGTGAGCAGAGGCCGCAGGTCCAGCCGTCCCTCCAGCTCCATGGCCGGGGCAATGCCATAGGTGGCAACGCCGGGACGAATCATATCCAGAGCATACTCCGGGTACAGGATGGTACCGCCGCTGTTGCAGCAGTGGCAAATCTCCGGGCGGAGGTTCTTTGCCTGCATCCCCTCCATAAATTTATGAAACTCCCGGTACTGATTTCTCGTATACTCCTGATCCATGGGGTCCAGAGAATCTGCCACCGAGAAGTGGGTAAACATTCCCTCCACCTGCAAATGGGACAGGGTACACACTGCCAGAAGCTCGTCCAGTGTCTTTTCGCCCTCCTGGCAGAAAAAGCCCAGACGGGCCATGCCGGTATCCAGCTTCAGATGGACTTGCAGGCGGCAGTCGGTACCCACCAGCCGGGCCTCCAGCTCTCTGGCATAGGCCAGACTGTGGACCTCCTGGCGGACATTCATTTCTGCCATGTCTCTGGCATAGAGTGCCGGGGTATAGCCCAGAATCAGGATGGGCAGACGAATGCCGCCCCTGCGGAGCTGAATGGCCTCCTCCAGATTGGAAACAGCCAGAAACTCCGCTCCCAGCTCCTCCAAATGGTGGCTCACGGGCACTGCACCGTGGCCATAGGCATCCGCTTTTACAACGCCCAGAAACCGGCAGCTTCCGGGAACCTGCTGGCGCAGGACTGTATAATTATGGGTCAGATTGTCCAGAGACACATCTGCCCAGGTTCTCTTCAGTAACTTCATAGCGTTCTCCGTTATGTATCGAATTCAAATTCAGAAATAGCAATCCAAAGGATTCGCTCCCTATTATAGCACACTTCGGAAAAAATCGGTACCCCTTTTTCCCCGTCCAGCCAGGTGTCCACCGTCAGGGGCCGCTCTTCAAAGGTGGTATCCACCGTCATACGCAGGCCGCTGTCGTCATACCCGGCAGAGGAAATGAAGCCGGTACACCAGCTTCTGGTCACCATATAGGGGCAGGAGGCCGGACTGATTCGGTTCTCAGCCAGAAGGCCAAAGCCCAGCGCCTTGTCATCGAAGGTGAGCTTTCCTCCCTGGGCCTCCACTGCTCCTGTGATTCCGGCAATGGCCTCCGGCTCCGTCACCTCAAAGGTCAGGTTTCCTTCCCCGTCTGCGTGACAGTCCACCGTAAATTCCCACACATTGTCTCCATAGTCTGCGGTAATTTCCCCTGTGAAGCTGCACCCATTGGCTTCCAGCAATGTACTGCGGAAGGCCATGGCCTTTTCCACCTGTCCCGATGCTTTCTCCCCGCATCCAGTCAGGAGAACAAGCACCGGAAGCAGCAGCCAGATTTTGATTTTTCCCATGTGGCAACCACCTTTATTTCAGCAGTCGCGGCAGAACCTGCACCATGTCCGTGGGAGTCATTCCATACTGTCCCAGCTCCTGTGCACATCGGTCTCCTGCGGCTCCGTGGAGCCATGCGGCACAGGCCGCTGCCTCCAGAGGTGCCAAACCCTGTCCCACCAGAGCCGTCAAAAGCCCTGCCAGCACATCCCCGGACCCTCCTGTTGCCATGCCCGGATTTCCCGTCTGGTTCTCATAGACCCGGGTTCCGTCGGTAATGAGGGTTCGGTGGCCCTTCCTTAACACAATGGCTCCCAGCTCCTGAGCCAGGGCCACGGTGTCCTCCAGCCGGTCCTTTCCGGGCTGTTTCAGTCGGGCAAACTCTCCGTCGTGGGGGGTCAGAATGGTAGTGCCTGTCCGCTCGCGCAATAAATCCTTATGCGCCGCCATGACATTTATACCATCCGCATCCAAAATAATGGGACAAGTTGCTTCTCTCAGAACTGTGGACACCACCTGAAAGACATCCTCAGACTGTCCCAGACCCGGCCCTATGAGGCACGCATCGGCGGTTTTCAGCCGGGGCAGAATCTCATCCAGTGCCTTCCGGGACAGCCTGCCCCCTTCCTCCGGCAGAGGAAACACAATAGGCTCGTCCAGCTTCACCGCCTCAATGGCATAGATTCTCTCCGGCACCCCCAGAAAAACCAGACCGGCTCCCGCCCGCACTGCCGCCCGGGCCGCCAGCGCCGCCGCTCCCGTATAGCCCACACTGCCGCACAGCAGCAGAAGCTTTCCAAAGCTTCCCTTGTGGGCCCAGGGGTCTCTGTCCGGAAGCAGGGCCTGCACCGATGGTGCATCCAGAACCATTCGTTCCATGGTGTTTCCCTCCTGAAATAAATTTTCTTTATCATACCCCTTTTGTCTCCCCCTTGCAAGGGAAAAAAAGCCCATCTGTGTGCAAATGGTGCACAGATGGAGCATTTCATGCCATACCGAACATAAAAAAGCTGCCCCACCAGCAGGTGGGACAGCCCAATACACTTATTATTACCGTTTCTTTGCAGCATCTGCAAAGGCCTTGAAGATAGACCCCTGTTCCTGCTTCCAGAAATACTCAGGGTGCCACTGAATTCCCCATACAAAGTCCTTTTCCGGGGCATAAGCCGCCTCAATGATGCCGTCCGGTGCCACAGCCATGGTCTTCAGCCCAGAAGCCAGCCGTGCAACAGACTGGTGGTGATAGCTGTTGACTCCCAGCTCCTGCACACCCAGAAGGTTCCGCAGGGGGGTGCCCTCCTGTAGCGTCACGGTGTGAAACACCCGGTCATAGGGTGCCGTCATGTCGTGCTCCATGGCATCGGGCCGTTCGGTATGGTGATCCTGATACAGGGTGCCGCCCAGTGCCGTGTTCATAAGCTGCAAGCCACGGCAGACACCCAAAATCGGCTTATTCCGCTCAAAGGCCCCCCGAAACAGAGGAATTTCCAGCTCGTCCCGCCGCACAGCAGGAGCACCGCATTGAACCGACCGCTCTGCACCATACAGTGCCGGCTCCACATCCTGACCGCCGGGGAATAAAAAGCCGTCATACAGGTCCAGCACCTGCTCCATGTCGGCTTCGGACATTCTGGGGGGAAGAATCGTTGCAAGAGCACCTGCCCAGGCCAGCGCCTCGAGATACTTGGGCAGCATCCAATAGCTGTCCTTACTGGGGTCATACAGGGGCATAATGCCGATCAGTGGCTTCTTTTCCATCCTAAACGCGCCTCTCAATTTATAAAATTTATAAAATCCAAAGGGGAAAACACAGCCCCACCCACTGCTCCAATGGAGCAGAAGCCGGGACTGTTTTTAGGTATCTTCAACAATAATTTACCATATTCAGTTCAGAAAATCAACCACAATATCTAAATATTCAAGATTTTTTTCCAATCCCGTCCCTGTCTTCATCCGAAACACAGGTGTATTTTTTATTTCTTTTTGCCAACCTTTCTCTTGTTGCCCTTCTCGTCTACGATGTAGGTATTTTCCAGCTGGCCCACCAGACTTGCCTTCACCGCATCAATATAAATCCGGCGCAGACCGTCCCGCTCCCTGGTCTCCTCCTCCGTGAGGCCCTCGGCCTTTGCCTTTCTTGCCAGCTCGTTGATTCTGGCAATGACTTCATTCATTTCCATGGTATAAACTCCTTTTTCAGTATTTTTCAATTTCAACGGAAATCCGTCCCTTTTTGGTCTGTCCCTTCACCAGGGCAAGACGGATTTTCCCCTTTCCTCGGACCGATATCACACAGCCCTCTTCCACAGGCTTGTCCGGCTTCATGCAGGGCAGGCCGTCAATGGCGGCTGCTCCTGCCAGAATGTACTGGGCCGCCTGACTTCTTCCCACACGAAACCCGGCACTCACCACGCTGTCCAGACGAAGAGAGGCCAGGGTATCCCGGAGGGTAACGGTTTCCGGGGCCGTCACCTGAAGCGTATCCAGAGGCACCTGCTCCACATGGAGCTTGGTCCGTCCGGCACTCACCAGATTTTGCAGCACATAGGGAGTGATCTCCTCCAGCAGGAAAAAGTCACAGGTCCCCTTTCCCACTAAAATATCCCCCACCGTCTCCCGTTTGATTCCTGCCCCCATGAGACTTCCTAAAAAATCCCGGTGGGTCAGCGTATCCTTTTCGTAATAGGTGGCCCGAACCAGTGTAATCGGCCCGTCCTCCAGGCTCTCCCGGTCCAGATAGTCCGGCAGATAACAGGCCACAGCCCGTTCCGCTCCGGCATAGCCGCCATAGAAGAAAAATTCCTTTTCCCCTACCAGTCGTTTCACCAGCTCCTGTTCCCGCAGGGACAGAAAGCAGGTATAGGCCGGGATATTCCGCCGCTGGCCTGCGGAGAGCTTGTCCCAGACCCTGGCCAGAAGCACCCGGTCCTCTGCGGACTGGGCCAGCTTTTCCAATTTTTCCTTGGGGTTCACAGCAATCCTCCTTCTTTGTTTATCCTTCCCATTATAGCCTAATCCCCCTCAAATTCCTAGACCCAAAATCCTGCCTTCCCGGAACCTTCCCCTGTTTTTCAATCTTCTGGGGAAGGATTTGACTTTTCCTCCCCAAGGATGCATAATGGAATCATCACGATTCTATGGAGGTTTCCCCATGGACAATATCCGTATGCTGACCCCGCTGCTTGACAGCATTACCAACAATTTCTGTCATTATTTTCAGCTTTCCAAGGAGGATTTTTCCCGCCTTTTACAGGAAGAATCCTGGAATGCACACCTTGCAGATTTTTTAGGCCATCGCACCGACTGTGCAAAGCTCATGGACCTGTGCCGTCCCCTCATGAATCGGTTCTGTCAGGAGCCGGAGGAGGGCTGGCTCCGCTTTATCTATGAGGCTCTGGCCGCAGAGATTTTTCCCAATACCAATCGGGTCCCCTCCACCCCGGCCCAGGAAAACGCCACCCGGTTTTTCCTTCAGGTGCTGGAATTTCTCCTGCAAAAGGAACGGGAGCTTTGTCCCTTTGACCCCCTTCTGGACCCCCACTTTGCCGCAGAGCAGGAGCTGGAGGGCAGTGCCACCAGGGAGGAATATCAGGCCTTTTATAAGCAGATTCAAAAAGACCATTTTATTGCCCTGCTGCGTATCGGTCGGGACTGTATGCCCTTTGATCCTGCCAGCCATACCATCGGCGTCAATAATGTCGCCGTTCACGGGGCAAAGCTGGCAAAGCTGGCTGGTCTCAAGGTGGATTTGCCTCTGGTCAGTGCAGCCTCTCTAAGCCACGACATCGGCAAATTCGGCTGCCGTGGAAAGTCCGCTCCCAGAACCCCTTACCTGCACTACTATTTCACTTCCCAATACCTGGAAGAACGGGAGCTGCCCCACATTGCCCATGTGGCAGCCAATCACTCCACCTGGGATTTGGAATTCGAGAATCTGCCCATTGAGTCTCTGCTGCTCATCTATGCAGACTTCCGGGTTCGTGGCTCCCGGATTGACGGCAGGGAGTACACCAAAATTTACACTCTGGCAGAGGCTTACTCCATCATTCTGTCCAAGCTGGCAGATATGACACCGGAAAAGCACCGGCGGTATGCCACCGTATATGCCAAGCTGCGGGATTTTGAATCCTTTCTGATTTCCCGGGGCGTAAGTCCGGATATGGAGGTGCAGACCCTTGTGCCCGTCTCTCCCGTCCCCCCGGCTCTGGGCGACGGAGAGGCCACCATTGCCGCACTGCGGAACCTGACCTTTGACAACAGTCTGCGGCTTATGGATACCTTCAGCACAGACGCTTCCTTTGAGCAGCTCTTAGAGCAGGCCAGAAGTGAAAAGGATGTGCAGCAGATTCGCACCTATCTGTTCCTGTTTGAAGAATATCACAGCTATATGCCCAGAAGCAGCAAGACCATGACCATGAGCTTTCTGTATGAGCTGCTCATGCACCCGGAAGGAGACATCCGCCGCCGGGCCGCCAAAATCATGGGCCGCATCTTAGCCAACAGCGGGCCTACCTATCGCAAAGAGCTTCCTCTGGATGCCCCCGCCGATGCCTACGCCCCCACCCTCATGGGCTACTTTGCCGAGGCCGAACGGCTCTGGGAGGAGGAAATCCAGCTCTGTCTGCATCCGGACCGGAAAATTTCCTCCAAGCACAGCCAGCGGATTTCCGACAGTCTCAAGGTCATTGCACAGAGTCTGTTTTCCGTGTGCTCCAGCTATGATGCCCAGGTCATGGCCCGGCCTCTGGTGCGGCGGCTCATGGCGGCCACCGGGTCAGACCGGGAACCCCTGGTCAGTGCCCTTGGCTTTGTGCCCGTGAAGGCCATTGCCCCCGAAGCTCTGCCCCAGGTGGTGGAGGTTCTGCTGGATTACCTGCAAGAGGAAAACACCCCCCTGCGGCTCATTGTCTTTCGGTGTCTACAGGACTTCCTGCATCAAAAGCCAGAGCTGGCGCAGCAGGTCAGAGACCCCCTGCTGGCCCTCGACTGTGGAGGCTCCTTTGCCGTAGATTATGCCCGGACCCTGCTTCTGAACGGGTTCTGCGGTACAACCATTCCTCTTCCTTCTGCGGATTCCGCAGAGCTGTTCCTCAACAACCTGAAAACCGCCGTGCACTGGACGGTGAAGCTGGTGCATATCGACTATCTGCGAAATCAGGTTCTGGAACATCCTGCTGCGGCGTTTCACACCGCTATGCACCTGACCAATCTTCTGTCCGTCAGTGAGCATTTGACTGTCCGGGAGTATGCGGGCAACACTCTTTTGCAGCTGTCGGATTTCCTAACCGTAGATCAGAAAAACGAAATTCTCGTTGACCTGACCCGGGAACTGGAGACTGCACAGGAGCAGATTTCCTACTACATTCCTCCCTTTGTGGGCCGTCTCATCTGCCAGATGCCCGACAAGGAGCTTTACGAAGGCGTGGATTATCTGGCAGACCTGATTCATGCGGGAAATACCGGCTCTCTCCGGGCTGCCAACGCCGCCCTGCACACCCTGGGTGCCATGATGAGCCAGCCCCACTGCCGGGAACGCAGTGCCGTATTTGACCGGGTTCTGGGTTTGCTTTTGACCGGAATTGCCCATTATAATCAGGAGATTCACCAGATTGCCCTGCTGGTTCTGTGCCGGAGTATTTTCGGAAACCCTGCCATTCCTCTGGAAATCCGGAAAGACTGCCTGATTCGCACCGGGAAAAAGCTGTTGTGTCTTCTCTGCGAGCCTGCGGGAAGCTCCATGACCTTCTACAACCACGCCGCCATGCTGAACCATATGTACCGTCTCATTGTGGCCTGCGAGGTGGAAGGCTCCCGGCTGACCTTCCCTCAGCCCAAGCCCGTGGCATTCTTCCCCGGCACCTTCGACCCCTTCTCTGCGGGACACAAGCAGATCGTGCGGCAGATTCACGACATGGGCTTTGAGGTCTATCTGGCAATTGACGAATTTTCCTGGAGCAAACGCACCGTCCCCAAGCTCCTGCGGCGCAAGATTGCCGCCATGTCGGTGGCGGATCAGTGGGATGTGTACCTGTTCCCGGACAATCACCCGGTCAACATTGCCATTGCAGAAGATCTGGCGGCTCTGGCTGCCCTGTTTCCCGGCCGGGAGCTATACCTCACCACCGGCAGCGATGTGATTACCGGTGCTTCTGCCTACCGCTCCCAGGAGCCGGGTTCTGCAAGATACTACAATCATTTGATTTTTCAGCGTGCCGACAGTGCCATTTCTGCCGAAACGCTTTCCCAAATTCTCAAGGCAAAATGGCAGCTGGTTTCCCTGCCTGCCTGGTGTGAGGGTGTCAGCTCCACCCAGATTCGTGCCTATGTGGACAAGGATATGGACATTTCCATGCTGGTGGACCCCATTGTGCAGTCCTTCATCTATGAACAGGGTCTGTATCTGCGGTCTCCCCAGTTCAAAAACCTGCTGACTGCCGGGGATGTGTACTATGAAAATGCTGCTGTGTCCACCCTGAGCCTTCCCCCGCTCATGCAGACCTGTCTGCAAAAGTACAGCTCCGCTTCCGGTATCTTCCTCCGGGCCAACTCTTCTTCGGAACCTCTGGGCTGGATCTGCGGTCACACCGTCACCGTCACCAGTCTTTTGGAGGCCCTTGGCTCTCTGGATGCTGCGGCCTATGTGCGGCAGCATACCTCCGGCCGAATCATGATGGTGGATCATGTATCCTGTATCAGTGATGAGGCCCCGGATGTCCGCCGTCAGCTGGTCAATGAGCTGCTGGCCCGGAGTCTGGAAACCGACCACACCTATGCCCTGTGCCGGTGCAAGTGTACCAGCAGCCTGTATGAATCCCTGTTGCAGCTGGGATTTCTCCCCATCCCCGGTCAGCCGGATATCCTCTGTGTGGATATGCGGGCTCCCATGGCTCTGGTGCAGGATGTGTTTCTGTGGATCAAGGAGCCTTTACGCAGTGACCCCCAGGTGGTTGAGACCGTGGAAAAATCCCGGCTGAAGCTGCGAAAGACCCTTTCTTCCCTCTTCCCCGGCAGTCTGATGCTGACCTTTGATGCCGAAACCCTCAATCAGAGCCTTTCCAAAAAGGTGCAGCAGCACAACGGGGTCACAGAGGTTCCCCCGGGCGTCCGGCAGCTTGGGCCGTATATGTGCGTTCCCTACGGTAAGATTCTGGCCGATGAGGTGGTTCCCAACACCGTCACCAAGACCCTCCACTCCGACAAGGTCTATGATGAAAATATGGAGAGCTTCCGCATTCTGGAGGCTCCCGGCTATTCCTCCCTGTCCGGTCAGATTCGTACCATTAAATCCTTCCGCCGGACCGTGATTCTGGTGGATGACCTGCTCCACCGGGGCCACCGGATTCGGGCCCTGGACCACCTGTTCAAGGAGGAGCATGTGGAAATCAGCTCTCTGGTGGTGGGCCTGATGTCCGGACATGGACGGGATTTGATGCAGACCCAGGGCCGGAATGTGGACTGTGAATACTACATTCCCAACCTGAATCACTGGCTCACGGAAAGCAGCCTCTATCCCTTCCTGGGCGGTGACAGCATCGACCGGCCCAACCAGTCCAGCTGGTCCCGTCCCTCCATCAATCTGGTGCTGCCCTATGTCAATCCCACCTTCATTCCTGCGGGAAAATCCGATGACCGGCTGAAGCTGTCCCTCACGGCTCTGGAAAATGCCCGTGACATTCTCCAGACTCTGGAGCGGCAGCACCTTGCCATCTTCTCCACCGCCATGACCCTGGAACGGCTGGCGGAAGCTCTGTTCCGGCCCAGACTGCCGGATCGGGGCGACCATTTGCAATATGATATGACTGTCCCTGCCTCCAGCTATGTGACCCACGATCTCATGCAGCTGCGGCGTATTTCTAAAACGGAGGTTATCCATGGACTATAGAAAATTTGGTAATTACTGTCTTGCAGGCACCGGGGACTTTCCCCGGTCTGCCACAGAGGTGGACAAGCCCTTCTCCCCTCTGGTGATTCTGACCCACACCGACCCCCTTTGGAGCCGCTCTATGTACCCCATAAAGCATCTGGGGGAATTGGGGCAGGAATCCATGGAGGCTTTGCTCCCGGCCCCGCAGCAGCAGGGCCCTCTGGCAGAGTTCATCGAAGCCCATGGGGCAACGGTGCTCAACACCGCCTTTCCCAGATGCTTTGAGACCCTGGAACGGTTCCGCAATGGGAAAAAACAGGGCCTTGTGGTAACTCTGGTGGGTCTGGGCGATGTGGGCGGCACGGTTTTGCAGGGTCTGAAGCTTCTGGGCAAGGAGCTTTCCCGGATTCAGATTTTCGACCCCAACGAAAAAGCCTGCCGCCGCTATGAAATTGAACTGAATCAGGTGCTTTCCCCAGATGGGGAGCCTCTGCCGGAGGTCACCATCTGCAAGGAAGAGGAGCTGTTTCAGTGTGACCTCTTCCTCTTCACCGCCTCTCGTGGCGTTCCCCCCCTGGGAACCGGGGGAGATGTGCGGATGCTCCAGTTTGAAGCCAACCGGGCCATGCTGACCCACTATGCAAAGCTGGCAAGAAAGGCCGATTTTCAGGGCCTGTTCTGTCAGATCTCCGACCCGGTGGACCATCTGAGCCGGGTGGTATTTCTGGAAAGCAACCGCAATGAAGCCGGAGAATTGGACTTTTTAGGTCTGGCCCCGGAGCAGATTCAGGGCTTTGGTCTGGGTGTCATGGCTGCCAGAGCCAGATATGCCGCTAAGGAACTGGGTCTTTCTCAGGAGTCCGTCCGGGTCTATGGCCCCCATGGTGCAGGTCTGGTGGCAGCGAATGCCCCGGATGCCTATGACGAATCCGCTTCTCAGGCCATCACCAAGGCCACCCGGGAAATGAATCTCAGAGTCCGGGAGCTGGGCTTCAAGCCCTACATTGCCCCCGGTCTGTCCTCTGCCGCCGTTTCCATTCTCCGGCTGATTCGTGGACAGTCCCACTTCGGAGCCGTCCCGGTAGGGGGCGTCTACTTTGGCTGTGACAACACCATGACTGCATCCGGTCCCCTGCTCCGCCGGGAGCCCATGCATCCCCAGCTCTTTGACCGGGTGGACGAAGCCTTCCGGGAGCTGAAGGGGTTCTCCTATGACAGATGAATTGATTCTTTTAAAGGTAGAATCCAGTCCACGGCTGGAACGGCTTCTGGAGTTTGCCCTGGAGGGCATTGCCTACCGGACTGTTACAGCCCGGGAATTATCCACAGGGGCTGTGAAAAACAGACGGATTCTCTTTGCCCTGTATGTGGATGAACTGGGTATGGGGCCGGAATGCTTCGGACTTCTCCGGCTCATGCGGGCCAATCCCGGCGCTTTGCAGGGTTGTGTCGGTTGTGTCATCGTGGACGGCGCAGGAGAGCTTTACACCAAGCAGGCCGCCCAGGCGGTGACACTGGCCGCCAATATGGCCGGCTGTATGTTCCCCGGAAAGCCTCTGGTAGAGGGAACCGGGTCTCTGTACAATCAGCGTGTTTCTGCCAAGTGTATGGAATGTTCCCTGGAAGAGGCTTATTTTTTCCGTTCCCGGGAGCTGGTACAGCGGCTGGTTTCTTTCCACAGGCCCCATTTTGCCCGGCCTAAAATTCTGATGCTCCACGCCTCTGACAATCGGAAATCCAATACCGTGGCCATGGGGCGGGAGGTATTGGAGCATCTGGCTCCCTACTGCGACATTAAGACCATCAGTTTGCAAAACGGTGCCATTTATGACTGTCGGGGCTGCTCCTACACCGCCTGTCTCCACTACTCCAAAAGCGGCACCTGCTATTACGGCGGTGCTCTGCCCACAGAGGTCTTTCCCGCCATTTTGGAATGCGATGCCATATTGCTGCTGTGTCCCAACTTCAACGACTCTGCCAGTGCCAATATTATGGCCCTCATCAACCGCATGACCAATCTGCTGCTCCAGTCTCCTCTGTTTGACAAGTATCTGTTTTCCATTGTGGTCTCCGGCTACTCCGGATGTGACCTGGTGGCCCGGCAGATTTTGGGTGCCCTTTGTCTCAACAAGACCATGATGCTGCCTCCCAGCTTCTGCATCTTCCAGACCGCCAATGACCCCGGTTCTGCTATGCAAAGTCCCGGTATCCACGGTCGTCTGGAGCGTTGGTCTCATGAAATTCTCCACACATTACTCCCGGAAACACCTTCCGAAACCAAATAGTTATAAACAGGGGCTGTTGAAATGTTCAACAGCCCCTGCTTTTCTATGGACAAAAATATCCGGAGAAACCACCGCCGTGATTTCTCCGGATAAATGATGATACTGTTTTATGCACTCTGGGTCACAGGACAGGCCCGGTTTTATCAACGATTAACCGATTTTTTCAAAGTCCTCGGGACCGTGCTTGCACAGGGGGCAGACATAATCTGCGGGAAGCTCCTCTCCCTCGTAGACATAGCCGCAGATCTTGCAGATCCAGCCCTTCTGCTGGCCCAGCTGGGGAGCGGGCTTGGGCTTGATGTTCTCGAAGTAGTAGGCATAGGTCACGGAAGGAATCTCAGACAGAATCTTTGCCTCGGTGACATCGGCAATGAACAGGGTGTGAGTATCCCAGTCCTGCGTGGAAACCACCTTGCCGGAAATCACAGCGTTGGCAAACTTGGTCAGGTAGATGGTGCCGTTCTGGCTCCGGTCGGAGAAGGCCCAGCCCTCAAACTTATCGGTATCCCGGCCGCTCTGGAAGCCAAAGTGCTGGAACATCTCGAAGGGCACATCCTGAGACAGGACGGAAATGCTGAACTGACCGTTCTTCAGAATCATGTCGTGGGTGAGGTTTGCCTTATTGACAGCAAATGCCACACGCTTGGGGGTATCGGTGAGCTGAATCACGGTATTCACGATGCAGCCGTTGTCCTTCTCGCCGTCCTTAGCGGACAGAACGAAGAGGCCATAGGAGAGCTTGAACATGGCGTTGGGGTCCAGAGCCTTGGACTCTGCCGCAGGCTCGGCATGCTTGGGCATGGAATCCACAACGGCATCCACCAGAATACTCATCTGCTCGGTCTCCTTCAGGGAGGAACGGATGGTAACGGTCTTGTCCAAAATGGTGGTATTCTTCAGCTCAGACAGCAGATCCCGCATGAGCTTGCCGCTGGTGGGAGCCCAGGAGCCATTCTCCACCAGAGCGATGGTACGGTTCTGGAGGTTATGGGCCACGAGATCGTGGAGCAGGTCTTCCATCTTTACGAAAATACCTGCATTATAAGTGGTTGCAGCGAAAATCAGGTGGCTGTAACGGAAGGCAGCAGCCACGATGTAAGAAGCAGGAGTCACAGACACATCAAACATCACGGTCTTGATGCCCTTCTCACGCAGGCGGCAGGCCAGAATCTCAGCAGCATTGGCAGTATTGCCATAGACGGAGGCATAGGCAATGACCACACCGGTTTCCTCGGGGGTGTAGGTAGCCCAGGCCAGATACTTTTCGATGAACTTACCGATGTCCTTACGCCACACAAAGCCGTGGAGGGGGCAGACCATCTTGATTTCCAGGCCGGCGGCCTTGGTCAGCAGAGCAGTGACCTGGGTGCCGTACTTGCCCACGATGTTGCAGTAGTAGCGGCGAGCCTCGTCCAGGTAGTCCCGGAAGAAGTCCACCTCGTCGGCATAGATTGCGCCGTCGATTGCGCCGAAGGTGCCGAAAGCATCGGCAGAGAAGAGGATCTTGTCCTTGAGATCATAGGTCACCATGACCTCGGGCCAGTGCACCATGGGAGCCATGACGAAGGTCAGGCTGTGGTGGCCGGTCTCAAAGATGTCACCCTCCTTGACATTCTGCACGGCAGCAGGCACATCAAAGCTGAAATACTGAGCCATCATGTCAGAAGTTTTCTTGTTGCACAGAATCCGGACATTGGGATACCGGCGAACTACTTCCTGAATGGTAGCGGCGTGGTCAGGCTCCATATGCTGAACGATGAGGATATCCAGATCCCGGCCATTCAGAACATGCTCGATGTTCTCAAAGAACACCTTGTCCACAGAATGGTCAACGGTATCGAACAGGACGGTCTTATCGTCCATCAGCAGGTAGGAGTTATAGGAAACACCCTTGGGAATGTCGTATACGCCCTCAAACAGGGACAGCCGACGGTCATTGCCGCCCACCCAGGTCAGGTCGTCTGTTACTTTTCTTACGCAGTACATGGCATGAAGCTCCTTTCAACTTATCCAGTGATCCGATGGCTTCATTATACAGGAAAGATCGTTTCTTGTCAATACCAATAATGATTATTATTATCAATATATTCAATATTTTTTCGGGGCCGAACCGGATCGGCCCCGTTTCCTCTTATTGTGCCAGTCCCGTGGTCAGGATTCCCAGATTGTCGCTGTAGATCCGGGGGAACTGGGCCAGAGGCAGAGGGTTTTCTCCCTCCCCCACCTCAATGGTATAGCCCGGACGGCGGAAATCCTGAATGAACCAGTCCTTATAGCCTGCAAAGGAGGAACTGTATGGGGTATCCTCCAGGGCATAGCCGCTCCGGGCAGCGAACTTCTCCCCCAACTCCTCTGCCCCCGGCACAAACAAATCCTGAAACTTCCAATAGATGACCCGTCCCTGACTGTGATAGGCCAGCACCAGCTCCGGGTTCAGAGTTTGGGTCAGCTCCCAAAGGGCTCTGCTCTCCCGCTGGTCCAGAGGGGCCTCGCCCACAAAATCTCTGGGGCCGGGTTTGTTATAGCCCTGGGCATACTTGATTTTCTTTGCCTCCTCCCAGAGAGCCGGATAGTTGAGGTTCAAATCTACCCCCATCAGATTGGCCTTCCACCCCGATGGAAATGGGATTTTCGGGTATTGGGCTGCCATACGCCGGGCGTATTCATATTGTGGATTTTTCGGCGTAATGGCTCCCGTTACCAGGTCTGCCCCGTCCGGGTTCACCATGGGTACCATATATAATGTAGTGGTCTTTGCCAGCTCCCTGGCATCATAGCCCCCGATTCTCCGGCCCTGGGCCACGGCCTTGGCATAGTCCTCCAGAAATGCCAGCAAAACCGTGGAGGTAATCCACTCGTTGGCGTGGTGTGTGGCCGTATAGATTGCCTTCCTGGCTCCTGTACCCAGCCGAACCAGTTCCACAGGCCGTCCAAAGGCTGTGGAGGTCAGTACCTCCCGCTGTAAAAACGGATACCTCGCCTCAAGGCCCCGGAGAACCAAACGGGTCAGCCTGGAGGTCATGGGAAACTCCGTGGGCACTACGGGAAAACCAAAAGGTACCGTCACCTGGGTTCCAATTTGCAGGTTTCTGGGGTTCAGTGTTGGATTTGCCACGGAAATTGCCTCTATGGTACTGCCGTACTCCCGGGCCAGTGTCCAAAAGCTGTCCCCGGGCCGTATGGTTACGGTCTCATAGCCCAATAAATAGGGCTTCATCCTCCTGGCCGTGGGCTGATCCACAACCCCAGTGACCGGAAGCCCCTGCTGTTTCTGAAACATTTCAACGCTGGCAGCTCCGCTTCTTTGCAGAGCAAGCATGGTCAGTGTATTCAATTTTAATCGCCCCTTTCTATTCTATGCTTCGGATTTGTCATTTGTGCGGTAAAATGTCCAACATTTGCTCTGAATTGTCTGCGTTTTTGTTCAAATCGGTATCTTTACAGGAAGATTCGGATATTGTATAATATTTGCGTCGGGGAAACTTCCCCTTCAACTTGTGGAAATCGCCCATGTGGGCGTTCATTTGAAATGGAGGTAACTACTATGTCTATCAAAGTTGGTATTAACGGTTTTGGCCGTATCGGCCGTATGGTATTCCGTGCCAGCCTGAACCATCCTGAAATCGAGATCGTTGGCATCAACGACCTGTGCCCCGCTGAGTACCTGGCTTACATGCTGAAGTACGACACCATGCACGGCCAGTTCCAGGGTACCGTTGAGAGCACCGAGAATGCTATCATCATCAACGGCAAGGAAATCCCTGTCTGCGCTGAGCGTAACCCCGCTGATCTGCCCTGGGGCAAGCTGGGTGCTGAGTACGTTGTCGAGTCCACCGGCCTGTTCCTGACTCAGGAGAAGGCTCAGGCTCACCTGGAAGCCGGCGCTAAGAAGGTTGTTATGTCCGCTCCCTCCAAGGACGCTACTCCTATGTTCGTCTGCGGCGTTAACCTGGACAAGTACACCAAGGACATGAAGTTCGTTTCTAACGCTTCCTGCACCACCAACTGCCTGGCTCCTATCGCTAAGGTTCTGAACGACAACTGGGGCATCACCGATGGCCTGATGACCACCGTTCACTCCACCACCGCTACTCAGAAGACCGTTGACGGTCCTTCCCTGAAGGACTGGAGAGGTGGCCGTGCCGCTGCTGGCAACATCATCCCCTCCTCCACCGGCGCTGCAAAGGCTGTTGGCAAGGTTATCCCCGAGCTGAACGGCAAGCTGACCGGTATGTCCATGCGTGTTCCCACCCTGGACGTTTCCGTTGTTGACCTGACTGTCAACCTGGCTAAGCCCGCTACTTACGACGAGATCTGCGCTGCTATGAAGGCTGCTTCCGAGGGCGAGCTGAAGGGCGTTCTGGGCTACACCGACGAGGCTGTTGTCTCCGCTGACTTCCTGGGCGACACCCGTACCTCCATCTTCGACGCCAAGGCTGGTATTGCTCTGACCGACACCTTCGTAAAGGTTGTTTCCTGGTACGACAACGAGATCGGCTACTCCAACAAGGTTCTGGACCTGATCGAGCATATGTACAAGGTTGACCACGCTGAGTAATTCTTAGTTACGGTAACTTTTACAGAGCCGTTTCGCAGAAATGCGAAACGGCTCTTTTTTATACTTCCAGCCGATTTTTCCCCAGCAAAAAGAGGGAATGTCTCACAGTCTTGTAAGACATTCCCTCTTTTATATAGTTTTACCGCTGCACTTCTTCCATGGCGATTTCAGCCCAACGCCAGAGCCGCTGGGGGTCATTGTGAATGGTGCTGATGTCCTTGAGCAGGAATTCCAGATTGCGGTTGTAACGCTTGGCGGCGTCAATGGTAGCCCGGAGGTCCTTCCGCACGGCTTCCTCATCAAAAGACTCTGTGGCCAGCAGGGCCGGAGTGGGCTTGGCACTCATCACGCAGTAGTCGGGCATGGTCTCTGCAAAATGATCCCGGTCGCTCCAGGGACTACAGGAGATCTTGCGTACATTCTTGAGCTTTGCGATCACATCCAGGCGGTCATCCAGACGCTCACAGCAGCCGTAGTAAATGGCTCCGAAATGCGGGAATACCCGATTCATATAGGGCACCTCAAACTCGGCGGTCACATCGGGAGAGCAGGCCGTAAAGAGCTGTGCAAGACCAAAGGCCCAGCCCTCCTGGGTGGTGCCATGGTCCAGGTCACAGTTCTTGCCAGGCAGGTCATCCGAGAAGGTGTGGGAGCAGTGGGTGATGTTGCCGGTCACATCATAGGCCTTCAGGCGGTTCAGCGTGTCGATCTGGTGCAGCAGGCCCTGGGTCAGGCGTTCCATAATGGCATGGAGGAATTCGGGGCGGTCAATCAGCTCAATGTAGCAGTTCTGTACGCCCATCCATTCACTGATTCTGTCCCATACGCCCAGGTGAAGGGTCTCGCCCTGCATCCGGTAGGGAATGATGCCCTGGCAGAGAATGTCTGCCTCCTGCTGAATCTCCCGGAGCTTCTGCTCGTCCAGGGTGATTTCAGGCATCTGGATTTTTTCCACATCCTCCTCATCTTCCAGCACATTGTGGAAGCTGTAGCTGAACAGGGATTCATCGGCTTGCTGGGTCCGCTGGTCAAAATCTGCCTTGAGGCCCCAGCCCGTATTGTGCAGGGGCTTGGGAAGAGAAATATAGGGGTTAAACACCATGTCCACAGGCAGGTGCTTCCAGCAGTAAATCTTCTTGCGCAGTTCCGATTCCACCCCACGCCAATAGGGGTCTTCACACTGTTCGTCAAGGCCTCCGTCCCCATTCAGCTCGTTCCAGCAAATCTGGTCAATGAGGACCATGGGACGGGCAGAACGGTGCTCGTTGTTGCTTCGCCAAAGCTCCCGCTTCACACCGTGAATGGGCAGTGCGGCAATTTCTGCATACTGCTGAATCAAAGGACGCAGTACATCCATATCGTGTTTATTAAGCATGAGGTGACCTCCCGTATGTATTTCTTTTCTTGAGTATACCACCAAATACAAAAAAGCACCATGAACAAAACAGACGGAAACAGCATCAAAATTGACATAGGCTGCAAAGTACGCTACAATGGAAGGAAAAAGGAGGTGCATCCATGCTCCTGGATTACGGAATCGGCAAGCAGCCCGCAAGCTGGCATGTCCTGGAAGCCAAGGCCCCCATGTATGCCAGAGTCTACTATATATTAGGTGGAAAGACCGTGTATACCTACAATTCCTGCACAAAAGTGCTGGAAAAAGGGTTCCTGTACATCTTCCCTTCCCACTGTCCCTATGAGATGACCACGGACCCCTCAGACCCCATAGAGTGCCTGTATCTCCATCTGGACCTGCACACGGCGGATTTGTCCCATCTGGTGGCGGTGCCAACAGAAAATGACCTGCAGCTGTCCCATCTGCTCCGGGTCATTCAGGATGCCATCGAGGCAGAATATCCTGCAAGCTATCTGGAAACTCTGGTGCACAGCTTTGAAGCCCTGTGTCTGTTAAAGAATCTGTTTGCCACCGTGGATGCCGACACCAGCCGCTGCATTGAAGCCCTTCGCAACAGCTACCGGACAGATCTTCCCCTGAACCAGATTGCAGCCTCTCTGGGATATTCCACAGAATATTTTATCCGGATGTTTAAAAAGAAGCTGGGGGTCTCCCCCCATCAGTACGCCATCAGTCTGCGCATGAGTGATGCCGTGCGAATGCTGGCCAAGGGCGCCGGTCTGGAGGAAATCGCCGCCGTCACAGGCTACACCGACGGTCACAGCTTTGCCAACGCCTTTCGTCGGTATTACGGCATTTCCCCCGGCGTGTACCGAAAACACTATGCCGGGTCTGTATAACAAATACCCCCTTGTGCAGTAATGCTTGAACTGCACAAGGGGGCTTTGTCTATTGTCTGTTATTACCGGGTCTGCTTCCTTGCAGCAGACTCCATTCCCGCTTACGGTCTGCTTTCCTTCACAGGCTCGGTCGGTGCCTCCGTGGGTTCGGGAGGTGCTTCCGTAGGCTCGGTCGGCTCAGAAGGCTCGGTGGGGTTGGTAGGCTTGGAAGGTTCCGTGGGGTTGCCAGGCTCGGAAGGTTCCGTGGGGTTGGAAGGCTCGGAAGGTTCGTTGGGGTTAGAAGGTTCAGACGGTTCCGAAGGCTCTGTAGGCTCGGTCGGCTCCGGCAGATTGGGCAGGGTGTCCTCCAGCTCTGCCAGACGAACCAGCACCACTGCGGCCTGGGCACGGGTGGCACCGAATCTGGGGTGGAAGCTGCCGTCCTTATTGCCCTTGAGAAGGCCGCAGGCTACCATGCTCTGCACATAGGGTACTGCCCAGCGGGAAACATCATTTCCATCTGTGAACTTCTCCAGCACGCCCTCACCGGCGGGCAGGCTCTTGCCGCGGTAGGTCAGGAACTGGGCAAAGATCTTGCTCATCTCCTGCCGGGTCACGCTTCGGTCGGGACGGAAGGAGTTATCCTCATAGCCATTGACAATGCCTCTGGCATTGGCCCAGCACACTGCTTCCGTGTAATAGCTGCCGGTACGTACATCCTGGAAGGTGCAGGCTGCCATCTCCTCTGCGGTGGCCTTTTCCCCGGCGTAGCGGTACAGCAGTGTGACCAGCTGGCCACGCTTCAGCATCTTTTTGGGAGCAAATACGCCGTCGCCCATGCCTTTCATATAGCCATTGTGGGCGGCCTGGTCTACCTCTTTATAGAACCAGTCCTTGGGGAACACATCCCGGAAGAAATTGCCCAGGTGGGAATAGGTTGCACCGGAGATGCCGCTGGTGAAGTAGCCCTCACCGCCGGCACAGGCACGGACCACTGTACCGGGCTTCATGGTCACAGGGCCGGTGTACTGCTTGGAGGAAAGAGTGGGGGCTGTGCCGTCCAGGGTGTAATAGAGCTTTGCGCCCTCCGGTCTGGCTTTCAGGGTCATAACACCCTCTTTTGTGATGGACACCAGAGGGGGCATGGTGGGAATCCGGTCGAAGGTCTGGGATACCACTTCACTGCGGCTGCCGTTCATATTGAAGGCCGCAGCTGCCCAGACTTTGGCGGGAGGTGCAACGGTGAAGGGGCCGGTGTACTTTTTGCTTTTCTGGTTCAGTGCACCGTTTTCCGTGGAATAATAGATACTTGCGCCCTTCTGCGCAGAAATTGTCACCTGAATCTTATTGCCCACCGGCTTATAGGAGAACACAGGCTTCTGAACAGGGCCAAGGTCTGTGCCGTTGGGGTCGCAATCGTAGTAGGAAGTGCCGTTTTGCAGGGTCTTGCCCCGGCGGCGGAACAGCTCATTGACCGTCACAAACTCATAACCCTGAGCCTGCAATTCATCAATGGCCATGAGCGCACCGGTGACACTGGTGGAGTGGATGTCGTGCAGCAGAATAATGGCGCCGTCGTAGGCCCCTCTCACCACACGATCTCTTACGGTGTATTCATTCCGGTCCTGCCAGTCCACAGGGTCCACAGACCAGACAATCAGGGGCGCACCCACTGCTTCCCGGACCCGGGAATTGGTGCTGCCATAGGGAGCACGGACCAGATAAGTGGTTCCCGCACCGGCGGCACGGTCTAATCTGTCGTTGGTGTCATGGATCTGACTGTAAATCTCACTGTTGGAAAGTCCTGTCAGGTCGGGGTGATCCCAGCTGTGATTTGCCAGCTGGTGGCCTTCCCGATACATCCGGTTTACCTCGTCCTGATAGGAGGACACATTCTGGCCCAGCATGAAGAAGGTCACATGGACCCCCCGTTCCCTGAGCCCGTCCAGCAGCCGGTCGGTGTAGGGGCCGGGGCCGTCATCAAAGGTAAGGGCCACCAGCTTGCCGCCGGTCTTTGCCTCCACAGGGGCTGTCACTGCGGTCAGGCCCAGTACCATAACCAGGGCCATAACAATCAACATGATTTTTTTCATCGAGCACACCTCTTTCATTTAAAATATATCATTATCATAGCATATTTTTCCTGAAATTGCCACACCCGGCAGAATTTTTCCACAGCCCCTGTGATCTTGTTCCGGTCTGTGTTAAAAAAACAGAATTCTGCAAGTTTTCCTTGTGTGAAGGAGAAATGTGGTCTATAATATAAGGAATCTATCCCATATGAGGTGAATCCCCATGGACATTATCATCATTGGCGGCGGCGCCTCCGGTCTGATGGCGGCCATTGCCGCAGCCAGCGCCCCCCACAACCATATTACCATTCTGGAGCGGCAGGCCCGGGTGGGCCGGAAGCTCCTGTCCACCGGAAACGGCCGGTGCAATCTCTCCAATGCCAACCTGTCCCCCCTCCATTACCATGGACAGAACCCGGATTTTGTCAGACCCGGTCTGGAGGCCTTTGGTCTGGAATCCACACTGGAGCTGTTTCACAGTCTGGGCCTTTTGACCGTGCAGGAGCCCGGCGGAAAAATCTATCCCTGGTCCGACCAGGCCGGCAGTGTGCTGGATGTGCTCCGTTTTGCCATTCAAAAGCCCAATATCTCCCTGCGTACCGCCTTTGAAGTGCGGAAGGTGCAAAAAAGTCCCGATGGCTTCCGGGTGGTGGGTGCAGAGGAAACCCTCTCCTGTCAGAAGCTCATTGTGGCCTGCGGCGGTCTGGCAGGCACAGCCCTGGGCGGCTCCATGTCCGGCTATCAGCTCCTCAGAAGCCTGGGCCACAAATGCTCCCGCCTCAGTCCTGCTCTGGTGCAGGTGAAATCCTCTTATCCCCGGTGTGCCTCTTTGAAGGGAATCCGGGCCAACTGCCGCCTTTGGGTCACAAAGGACCGGCAGACCGTGATCGAAAATCAGGGAGAAGTCCAGTTTACCCAGTACGGCCTCAGCGGCCCTGCCATTTTTGAGGTCTCCCGGTTCCTCTGTCAGGAAAAGGGAGACTGGGTGTGTCATCTGGATTTGCTGCCCCAGATGGAGCCTGATGCCCTTCTGTCCCACCTGATTCGGCGGCAGGCTGCGGCTCCCAGTTTGGAAGCCGGAGACCTTCTCACCGGAACCGTCCACAATCGTCTGGGCCGGACTGTGGTGCAGGAGGCCGGAATCGGTCTGACTGTTCCTGTGTCCGCCCTCTCCCGGCAGGATCTGGAAGCTCTGGTAGGCGTGGTCAAGGACCTGTCTCTCACCCTCACCGAGCTTATGGGCATGGACAGCGCACAGGTCACAGCCGGCGGCATTCTCACCGCCGATTTTGACCCTGTCACCATGGAAAGCCGCCTGTGTCCCGGCCTCTATGCCTGCGGCGAGGTGCTGGACATCGACGGCGACTGCGGCGGCTACAATCTGCAATGGGCCTGGAGCTCCGGTCATGCTGCCGGAACCAACGCCGGAAAGGAGTCTGCATGATTCGGATTCAGGATATTACCCTTCCCGTCAACCACAAGCCCCAGCAGCTCACCGCTGCCGTGGCCCGGATGCTCCATGTGGCACCGGGAGAAATCGAAACCCTGCGGATTGCCCGGCGTTCCATCGATGCCCGGAAAAAGAACCGGATTCAATGGGTCTACTCCGTGGATGTGTCCATCCCCAAAAAAGAAGAAGCCCTGCTGCGGCGGGGCGGTAAAATCGGCCCCGCTCCAACCTATCACTATGAAATCCCCCACCCCGCCCGGCGTCCTGCCCATCGGCCTGTGGTGGTGGGCTTTGGCCCCGGCGGCATGTTTGCGGCCCTGCTTCTGGCAGAGGCCGGACTGTGCCCCCTGGTGCTGGAACGGGGTCAGGATGCCCAGACCCGGCACAGACTGGTGCAGGAATTCTGGAAAACCGGAATCCTGGACCCCGGCTGCAACGTACAATTCGGAGAGGGCGGCGCCGGTGCCTTTTCTGACGGCAAGCTCAACACCGGAACCCACGACCCCAGAAACCGCTGGGTATTGGAACAATTGGTCCGCTTCGGGGCGCAGGAACAGATTCTCTATGATGCCAAGCCCCATGTGGGCACCGATGTGCTCCTGAAGGTGATTCAGAATCTGCGCCGCCGTGTGATTGCATTGGGCGGTGAAGTCCGGTTCGGCACCCAGCTCACAGGTCTTGTGGAAAAAGAAGGAAAATTATCTGCTATCACCGTCTCCGCTCACCGGAAGGAAGAGGAAATTCCCTGTGACAAGCTGATTTTAGCCATTGGACACAGTGCCAGAGATACCTTTTCCATGCTCCATGAGGCAGGGCTTCCCATGGAGCCTAAGCCCTTTGCCATGGGTGTCCGGATTGAGCATCTGCAAAGCCAGATCAATCTCAGCCAGTACGGCGGGACTCCGGGACTTCCTCCGGCAGACTACAAGCTCTTTACCCATCTGGAAAACGGGCGGACCGTGTACAGCTTCTGTATGTGCCCCGGCGGCTTTGTGGTAGCTGCTGCCTCGGAAGAACAGGGCATTGTGACCAACGGCATGAGCTACTCCGGACGAAGCGGCACCAATGCAAACGCCGCTGTGCTGGTATCTGTCCAGCCCAAGGACTTCCCCTACCCCGGCCCTCTGGGCGGTATGCTGTGGCAGAGAGAGCTGGAACAGAAGGCCTATGCCCTTTCCGGCTCCTACAAGGCCCCGGCCCAGACTGTGGGGGACTTTCTCAAGGGAGTTCCCACCACCGCCTTCGGTGCCGTGACCCCCACCTATGCCCCGGGCGTCACGCCCTGCGACCTGCACCAAATCCTTCCCGGCTGTATCACAGAATCTCTTGCACAGGGCCTGAAGGCACTGGATCAGAAGCTCCACGGCTTTGCCGATTCCGAAGCCGTCCTGACCGGCCCGGAAACCAGAAGCTCCTCTCCCGTCCGGCTTCTCCGGGATGAAAACCGGGAAGCCTCTATCCGGGGCCTGTATCCCTGCGGCGAAGGTGCCGGTTATGCCGGCGGTATCCTCTCCGCTGCCGCCGATGGCATCCGCTGTGCAGAATCCCTCATTGCATCCATTTCCGTTCAAAAGGAGGAATCGATTTGAAAAAGCCTTTGAACAAGGTTGCCCTATCCATTCAGCGGAACCGGTTTAATAAAATTACAGGATTTTTGCTGCTCAGCTCCGCTGCTATGCTGCTGTGTGTCATGGTTGCCATGTTTATTGAGATCGGATGTGCCCTTATCGGCTCTCCTATGCCTCTGGAGCAGGCCCTCAACCAGGCCCTGTATGAGTTGAACGGAGGCTGGGGATACCTTCCATACTGTGTGCTGATTCTGCTTGCCATCCGCCTCTGGATGGGACACGGATTTTTCAAAACCGCTGTCCGCTCCTCTCACTCCATGACCTTCAGCGAATTTCTCCAGATTCTGTGCGTATTTCTGTTTGCTCAGGTTCTTACCTCTTTCTTTTCCCAATACATAGAGCAGATTCTGAATTACTGGGGACTCAGCAGCTATCTGGCCCTGGAGGCCGCTTCCGGGCAGAACAGCCCCATGTCCGTCATCATTTACGCCTCCATCGGTGCTCCCATTGTGGAAGAATTGCTGTTCCGGGGTGCCATTTTACAGCGGATGCTGCCCTGCGGAAAACGATTTGCCATCGTCTTTTCCTCCCTGCTCTTCGGCCTCTTCCACGGAAATATCATTCAGATTCCCTTTGCATTCCTGGTGGGTCTGATTCTGGCCTATGTGGCTGTGGAGTACTCCCTGTGGTGGAGCATCCTGCTGCACTTTATCAACAACTGCATCATCTCTCAGGTTCTGTCCCATGTCCCTGTGGTGCAAAGCCTTATCATCGGCGCTTGTGCAATTTCCGCTCTCGTCATTCTGACCACACGGGCCAGTGAAATCCGGTCTTATCACAGGAAACTGTCCCCCATGAGCCGGGAAGCGGTACAGGGCTTCTGGACCGCACCGCTTACCATCGTATTTGTTATCCTGATGCTGCTGAATACCGCAGCTTCCATCATGCCCGTATAAGGCTACAGCAAAAACAGGTGATTTCCCTTTTGTTCGGGAAATCACCTGTTTTTTTACTCTTTATCCTCTATGCGGCCCTTGGTTTTTTCTCTTTCTCTCATACACCATCACAATCGCCGCAGCCGCTGCCACAGGCAGTACCACCACTAAAATCTTCCCATACAGCGGCCATTCCCGTTTTCCTGTGACTACATCCGGGAATCTTCCGTCTCCTTTGTACTGGTTGAGCCGGGGGCCTGCTTCTGTGAGAACTACCTGGGCCCAATGATCCGGTGTAACGGTTTCGTCCACTAAAATCTCAGAATAATTCCAGTTGTTGACCATTATATGTGCAGGCGCTTTTTCTGTGTGGATTCCCAGGCCCACTTCCTGATTCTGTTCCATGGAGGCAGCCAGCTGAACCCGGTCTTCCTGCTCTCCCAGAACCTCCACACAGTCTTTTCCTACCCAGCCCTTGGCTTCATAGGTCATGTCATGGCCAGTCATTTCCACTCCTTTGGCACTCATGCGGATTGTTTTGACATTGGTACCACGCACAAACCAAGACCAGACATCCTCCTTTCCAAAGGGCACCTGCATAAGCAGTTCTGCTTGATCGCCTGATCGCCATTCGCTTCAAAAATGTAATATTCGCTGTCCGGAATCACCACAGACCCCTCTGTACTGGTGTTGCCGCTTACCATATAGTCCATATCACCTGAAAATTCGGTGTCTTTATAGGTCAGCTTCTTTCCTTCTGCGTTTTCCAGAGTGAAGTCTTCATAAAGGTAATAGAAAAACGACCGGTCTCCTTCTCCCAATTTTTTTGAGCTGGCAGACACACTGCCTGCCAGCAGCAACGCAATTACCAGCAATCCGATCACTTGTCGTTTCATATGAGCCCCTCTTTCTTTCAATCATTTCTGCCTGGTTCGTAAGACCCGGCTTTCCTGTTTTACTCTATAGATTGCATATGAATATCACACGCTTTACTCCATTATAAATCAGTTTGTATATTTCATCAATATGCAATATGGTAAATATTTAGCGTAAAAAATGATACTATTTGCACATACAAAAAGGGTCAGGCTTTCGCCTGACCCTTAACGCTGCTATGAAATTGTTTTTCGCCTTAGAATGTGACAACCTCTTCCACCGCAGGAGCCGCAGGCTCAACGCTGACAGCCGTCAGAATGGGGCCAACCTCTCCCTGATACAGGGCGTGGGCTTCGCTGGAAATGGTAGCCGTCACCATGACCCAGCTCTTGGCCTCCAGCTTTGCAGCGTCTGCATACTTACAGGGAACGCCGCAGAACTGAATATCATCCACACAGCAGGTCATAATGAATCTTCCGGGGGCAAACACACCCTTGCGGTCCCGGCGCAGTCTTGCCACCTGACCCTTGAAGCGGACGGTCTTGCCCTGATACTTGTCGGGGTCCTCGGACACATCCCGGTACCACAGGCCATAGTCCTCGTCTGCCACCTCAATAACAGGTGCATTGATATCAAAGGGCAGAGGGTCTTCCACATCGTCAAAGGCAGAGGCTCCGTCCACTCTTTCGTAGAGGATATCTACCCGGCGGTTGCAGGCTCTGGCCAGCTTGTGCAGAGGCATGGTGTCCTCGTCGGGCTGGATGCGGTTGAATACCACCATTTCACAGCCGGACAGCTTATCCACCACCAGACCACGCATATTGGCATTATACTGCTCAATGGTGGAGCCATCGGCAAACATGACCTCCTGGGCCACGGCCCAGGACTGGGGGAACTTGGCGTAAAGGTCGCCCACCAGCTTCATACCGTTCAGCTCTGCCACCACCCGCTGGGCCTTATACTTCTTTTGTAATGCCTCCAGCTCCTTGGTGGTGACGGTATCCTGATCCAGAACCTCTAAATAGACATTCTTTCCGGGATAGGTGGACATATCATATTCTTCCTCACCCTCTTCAAACACCAGAAGCAGGGTTCTCTCTCCGGCATTGAACCGGGGATCTTCCAGAGTCTGCTGGATGAATTTGGTCTTACCGGAATCCAGAAATCCGGTGAACACATATACAGGAATCTGCTGCATACATTACACCCCAAACAGAGCCGCAATGGCCTTCTCGTCCAGCTTGGCGCCGATCACGCACAGACGGCCTGTAACCGCAGCGGGGCCGCTGCGCAGGTCCATCTCGCCGGGAACATAGTCAAAGTGAATCCAGGTGCCATCCTCTGCGGGCACAATGCCCTTGGCTCTGAGAACGGTACCCATTTCGCCGCCCTCCAGCTCCTCCAGAATGTGGGTGATGCTCTCTCTGGTGTACTTCTTTGCGGTCTCTACACCCCAGCTGCCGAAGACCTCGTCAGCATGGTGATGATGGTGATGGTCATGACCGCAGCAGCAGCCGTCCTCATGGTGGTGCTCGTGGTGGTCGTGGCCGCAGCCGCACTCCTCGTCGTGGTGGTGCTCATGGTGATCGTGGCCACAGCCGCACTCCTCGTCGTGGTGGTGCTCATGGTGATCGTGGCCGCAGCCGCACTCCTCATCGTGGTGATGCTCATGGTGATCGTGGCAGCACTCCTCATCGTGGTGATGCTCATGGTGGTCGTGACCGCAGCCGCACTCCTCGTCGTGATGGTGCTCGTGGTGGTCGTGACCGCAGCCGCACTCCTCGTCATGGTGATGCTCATGGACATGAGCCTTCAGATCTGCCAGCTCCAGAGCCAGGGTGTTCTGCTGCTCCATGGCCTCTACCAGCTGCTCGCCGGTGAGCTGATCCCAGGGAGTGGTCACAATGGTGGCCTTGTCGTTGCGCTCCCGCAGGAGAGCCACGGCTGCATCCAGCTTTGCCTGGGGAATGTCCCCGGTACGGCTGAGGATGATGGTGGAGGCAGTCTCCACCTGATTGTTATAGAACTCACCGAAGTTCCGCATATAGACCTTGCACTTGTTGGCATCGGCTACGGTAACGGTATAGCCCAGCTCCACATCGGCACCTGTGACCTTCTGGACAGCGGCAATGACATCGCTGAGCTTGCCAACGCCGGAAGGCTCAATAATCACCCGGTCGGGGGCATACTCTGCAATGACCTGCTCCAGAGCCTTGCTGAAATCGCCCACCAGAGAGCAGCAGATGCAGCCGGAATTCATCTCCCGGATCTCAATGCCGGTCTCCTGCAGGAAACCGCCGTCAATGCCGATCTGGCCGAAGTCGTTCTCGATGAGAACCAGCTTCTTGGTCTGGTAGCCCTCCTTCAGCATCTTCCGAATGAGGGTAGTCTTTCCGGCTCCCAGGAAACCGGAGTAAATATCAATTTTTGTCATAGCTTTATCACACCTTTATAAACTTCATAGAAACTCTATGAGAAGATTTTCTTTCTACTAGATGATACCACAATTTTCCTTTTGGCGCAACTGATTTCCGAAGGAAGGTTTTGTTTCCTTTCTATCTTGTCCCATTTATCATACTCCCCATAGTGAAAAATGCAACCACTTCCGGAAAAAATATACTGTTTTTCGCTGTTTTCTGCTTCTGCTCCCCGGTTTTTGTATGGTTTATCCCTTATTTTTCCTGATTGCTTATTTTTCGCAGTCTCCGGAAACGCAAAAAAGTGTACCGGAGCAGAACTCCGGTACACCCTTTATCCTCTATTTATCAGTAGCAAACCTTAATGGTGCGAATCTGGAAGGGCTTGAAGGTCAGCTCTGCCGGGTCAATGGCAGACTTCTCATCCTCCAGCATATTGCACTCATAGACCGCCTTCACGGGATGATCGAAGGTCAGAGCCGTGCGGGCATAGTCGCCGGCAGACTCATACAGACGCAGAATATAAGCATTCTGTGCATCCTCACAGGGCTTGACGGTCTCAATGACCACATTGGAGGCACCCACCTTCACCAGGGACTGAGTTTCCTCTGCACCTGTGTGTACCACAGGCTGATAGTTGAAGGCATAGGCAGGCTGGATGACACTTTCTGCACCGAAGGCTGCATCATGGATCATCAGTGCATAGCGGCAGTAGTGACGGCCCTTGTCGCCCAGCTTGTCGGGACGCACACCGCCCTTGTGGAGGGACAGACGCATGCTGCCTTCCTGCACGGACAGGCCATACTTGCTGTCGTTCAGCAGGGCCACGCCATAGCTGTTCTCGCTGAGGTCACTGTACTTGTGGTTGCAGATCTCAAAGCGGGCCTTTTCGGTCTCCGTGGAACGGTGGTTGGAGCGGCGGATATAGCCGAACTGAATCTCATTGCGTACACCGTCACAGTGCAGGGAGGTATCAAAGGCGGTCTTCAGGAACCGGTGCTCCTCCTGCCAGTCAATGATGGTCTCAAAGGTAATCATGGGGCTGTTGGCATCAAAGATCATGTCCTGCTCAATGGTGGACTTGTCGCTGATGGCGTAACGGCTGCGAATCCGAAGCTCTACTGCACCGTCGGAAATGACCTTCCGCTCCAGAAGCTTTCCGGCAGGAGCAAACTTCTCTTCCTCGTCTGCATCCAGGTCCCAGTTGTCCCATGCAGCAGGCACATCCTCTGCCATGAGGAAGGTGTTGAAGGGCAGACCGTGCACCAGTTCCCGGCCGTTTCTCCGGTCGATCATGGAACCGATGGTGCCGTTGTCGTCAAAAATCACCTGCAGGAACGGAGTGGTCAGGTGGTTGCCCTCCATCCGGAAGGCGGTGGGAGCGGCGCAGGTCTCCTGGCTGCCATGCAGGACACAGGTAGACAGAGCAGGAATCACAACATTGGAAACTGCCAGCTTCCGATTGCCGAACAGGTCCTCGTAAACCTGGGTCTCGTGGCCCTCAATGCCCGCAAAGTCGCCGGACAGATGCAGGGTATCCTTTCTCTCGAAGGACAGCGCATTCATAAGGGTGAGGCTTCCGGCTTCTTCCTTGGTTTCCAGAAGCTCCTGGGTCATCCGGTCAGCCTGCTCGATGGTCTGCCGTACCACCCGGCGGGTCTCCTCGTGGACACTGTGGATGCAGGTACCGGGCAGAATGTCGTGGAACTGCCGTACCAGCAGGGTGTTCATCAGAGGCTCCACCTGGGTGCCGTCTGCTGCAATGCCCTTCTTGACAGCATCCCGAACCAGAGCAAACTCCAGATTGTGCAGTGCAATTTCGCAGTCCCGGTTGTTGCGCTTGATTTCGGACTGGTTGGTAAGGGTGCCACGGTGCAGCTCCAGATACATTTCATCTGCATAGATGCTGGGCTCCTTGATGGTATCCTCCAGCTGCTTCATGAACTGGGACACGGTCTGGTAGCCGCTGCGGGGAGCACCTTCCAGGTCCTTCAGACGGCGGGCCATTTCCAGCATCTCAAACTCAGGGCCGCCGCCGCCGTCACCACGACCGAAGGAGAACAGACGCATGGAAGAAGCGCCCTTCTCCTGAATCTGGTCGCTGCCGTCGGTCATCTCGTGGTAGGCTTCCGCAGAGGGGCCCATGTGGATGCGGTTCAGGTGGGTGAGGACTCTGGTTCTGTCCAGACCCTGCCAGTAGAAAGAGGTATAGGGGAATTTGGTGGTGTCGCCCCAGGCCATTTTGGTGGTCTGGAAGTACTTCACCTCACAGCCCTTCATAATCTGGGGAATGGCAAAGGAATAGCCGAAGGTATCCGGCAGCCAGAAGCTGTCTGCGGTATAATTAAAATACTTCCGGGTGAACCGCTGACCCCAGACAAACTGCCGGATCAGGTATTCGCCGCCGGTCAGGTTGCAGTCACATTCCACCCATACACCGCCGTTGGGCTCATAACGGCCCTCCCGCACGGCCTTGCAGATCCGGTCAAACAGCTCGGGATTGTTCCGGCGGATGATGTCGCTGTGATAGGCGGAGGACTGGATAAACTTATATTCCGGGTACTCCTCCATGAGGTTCAGCTGGTTGGCATAGGTTCTGGCGCACTTCTTTTCTGTCTCACTGATAGGCCAGAGCCATGCAGTGTCCATGTGGCTGTGTCCGATCAGACCCACCCAGGGAGCGGAACCGCTGTTCTTCTTTGCCAGCTGCTCCTTCAAATAAGGAGAAGCTTCCCGCAGCTTCCCCCGGAATTCTTCATCAGTGCAGGCATCGGGGCTGTAGTACAGGGTTCTGTGCACCTGCAGCAGAGCCTGGTCCACCTCTGCCTTGCGGAAGGAGTTATCCGGCAGAGAGTTCCGCAGAGAAATCAGAGTCTTTAAGTCAAACAGGAACTCCATCAGCTCATCATCTCTCAGGCATACATCCAGAGAGCCGATGGGGAAAATATAGTTGTGCTCCTCATTTTCAAAGGGCTGGGTGCCGGGCATATCGTGGTAGGCATAGCACTCCAGGGCAAACTCAAAGGTCTCCCCTGCTTTCGCAGCGGCGGTAATGCGGTTGCAGTAGTGGTTGCCGTGGGTCTGCTCCACATACTTGGCTGCATAGTTGCTGTGCATGCATCCATTGACCCACAGGGTGCCTTCATAGGCGCCGATGTGGTTGTACAGATACAGTGCTTTTCCGTCATATTCCTCAGGTACTGTATAAGCGCAGCGGAACCAGCCATATACGCCATCGCCGCCCCAGGTTCTATTTTCGGGAATCTCCTTAAACAGTCCTTCCTCCGGGATCTCATGCAGAGGTGTCTTGGTTTCATATAGACGCAGGCCCTGGGCCTGGCCAATGGGCACAAACAAACGCTCCTGAAGCATTCCCGTCAGTCGGTTCAGCTTATCCAGAGTCTTTATCATACTATTGGGTGCTAACATGGTCCATTTCCTCCTTGTTCAGGGACACTGTGTGTCCGTTGCCGGTTGCTCACAGAGAGACAATTGCTTTTCTCGGCTTTTTTCATTGTAGCACATACATATTAACATATCAACAGCCGATCTTCCGTCCTGCCCGACAATAAAAAAATCAGGCCGAATCTGCATCTTTACATCTGCAAATTCAACCTGATATTTTTATCGTGTCTTGGATATCACAAGGTACCGGGCACATATTCTGATTGGAATGTGTGCAAAACATCATCCGTTTGCTTCCGATACCGCGCCCCGCTTCTGCCGAAGAACTTCTTCCATCGCAATCAAGTCTTCTTCTGTCAGCTCCATCTGATTCAGCATCGCTGCAAGCAGAGCCGGTGCAGAAGGACGAGTCTTGGTGGTTGTGCCGATTACACTGGCATAATATTCCTCACAGGTCACTGCTGCCTCAAAGGTACGACCATAGGTCTTACCGCTGCGAACAAACCCAGCCTCCCGAAGTGTGCCCTTCTTCAACAGACTGTTCAGCAGAATGTGCACTGAATTAGATTTCCATGACTTATCAACAGACAGCTTCAACAAATCCCCTCTGGACAGCGGCTTGTCTGCTCCCCAAAATACATCCATGACCTCAATCTCATTCTTAGTCAAATTCATTATTTCACCTCCTCTTATTTCTAGATTCTATACATTCTACCTCAATCTTTTCAATTTCGCAAGTATTATTTACAATTCTTTTCAATTTATTCATAACTTTATGCACACTCAAAAATATACAAAAAACAGGGCGTGTCACTCGATTCGGGTGACACGCCCTGCATAATCCTATGAATAATTATCCTATTTCATTCCGGACAGTGCCGTGTGAGCCAAAATTTTTGTTTCCCATGCCATGGCTTCTGCCTGAATGACATCGGTTTTGGCGGAAAGCTCCTTCACAAAAGCCTCATCCCGGATAGAGTCCAGGTTCACCCGCACATTGAACAGTGCGCCCAGCACAGCGGTTCTTGCCATCATGGTTCCCACCATGCCGTCGGTAACAGCATTGGGATTGCCCATGGTGACAGCCTTTTCCAGACTGGGCATCAGAGACAGTGCAGCCTCAGCCACTTCCAGGGGAACCTTGGCGGCCTCCTTGAGGCCCTCCTGCATGGCGGCCTTCCGGGCCTCCTTCTCCTGATCGGTGGACTTGGGCATGGCAAGTGCTGCCATATACTGGTCAAAGGCACTGCTGTCCCGGTCAATGGCCACCAGAAGCCGCTCCCTTACGGGCGGAATGATCTTGATAATCTCATCCATCTGCTCCTGAGAGGCAGCGTACTTCTCCCGGCCCACAGTGAGCCGGGCCACCATCTCCACCAGTGCAGCAGCCAGCGTTCCTGCCAGAGCGGACACACTGCCGCCGCCGGGGGCGGGGGCATCAGAGGCGGTAATGGCTGCAAAATCAGCCACCGTTAAATTTCTCAGTTCCATTTGCTTCTCACAGTCTGTTTTCCAGCACCTGGTCGCCGTTGAAGCCTTCCAGCTGCAGGTAATAGGCGGCACAATCCAGCAGGGCCTGCTGAGGCACCAGACCCACAATCTCACTGCCCAGCACATTGACACCGTACCGCTTGGCTTCCATCTTTACGGTCTCAAACACACGGTACATTGCGGTCTGGGTGAAGTCGGTCAGGTTCATGGACACCTGAGCCAGGTTCCGGTCCTCCAGACGGACGCCCATAGCCTTGCAGTAGCGGAAGCCGCCGTTCATGTGGCGGATGTTCTTTGCAATGGCGGAGGCAATCTCCACATTGGGGGTATCCAGGTTGATGTTATAGGCGATCAGAGGCATCCGGGCGCCGATGCAGGTAGCACCGCCGGTGGGATGGATGGTGTGGGGGCCGTAGTCGGGAATCCACATGGGGTCCTTCATCTTCTCAGCCATGCCCTCAAACTGGCCCTTGCGGACCTGTGCCAGGTTCTCACGGTGAGGAGCGGTGGCAGACTTCTCATACAGGAAGAAGGGCTGACCGTACTTCTCGGAGGCCAGCTTTGCGGTCTCCTTTGCAATGCGGTCGGCATCGCCAATGGTGGTATTGCGGATGGGGATAAAGGGGATGACGTCCACGCAGCCCATTCTGGGATGCTGGCCCTGATGCTTGGTCATGTCGATCAGCTCCACAGCACGGCCTACAGATTCCACTACGGCATCCCGCAGAGGCTCCGGCTCACCGATGATGGTGAGTACACAGCGGTTGTGGTCGTGGTCCCAGGTGTAGTCCAGAAGACGAACGCCGGGCTTGCCACGGAAGCAGTCGCACAGCTTTTCAATAACGGACAGGTCTCTGCCTTCGCTGAAATTAGGTACACATTCCAAAATCTGATCCATGATAATTACATCCTTTCTTCCCTTAGGCTTCCCAGACGGGAATGCCGTTTTTCACAACAGTGCGGGTGAGATTTTCGCCAAATCGATAGAAAATGTAGTCCAAATTGGGTGCATCCCAGATCACCAGGTCAGCCTGCTTGCCGGGCTCCAGCGTGCCCACCTTGTCCGCTCTGTGCACGGCGGCAGCCGCATTCAGAGTGACGGCAGTCAGAACCTCCTCCGGGGAAAGCTTATAGTTCCAGCAGGCCAGATTCATGACAAACTGGAGATTGAGGCTGGGACAGGAGCCGGGGTTGTAGTCCGAAGCCACCGCTACCGGAACGCCGGCCTGCACCATGTCTCTTGCTCTTGCGTAGGGCTTATTGAGATAGAAGGAGGTAGCGGGCAGAAGCACTGCCACCGTGCCGCCCTTTGCCAGGGCATCAATGCCGGAATCTGTGGCGGCAATGAGGTGCTCAGCAGAAACTGCATGGAGCTGGCCTGCCAGCTCTGTGCCGCCGATGGCATCGATTTCGTCGGTATGAATCTTGGACTTCAGGCCGTTTGCCTGTCCGGCTTCCAGAATTCTCCGGGATTCTTCCGCAGTAAATACGCCGGTTTCACAGAACACATCGCAGAATTCCGCCAGATGCTCCCTGGCAATCTGAGGAATCAGCTCCTCCGTCAGCAGGCGGAGATAGCCCTCCCGGTCGTCCTTGTACTCCACAGGCACAGCGTGGGCACCCAGAAATGTCTTGACCAGCTCCACGGGCTGAATCTTTTCCAGATCCTCCATGACCGCCAGCTGCTTCAGCTCTGTATCCCGGTCCAGACCATAGCCGCTCTTGGCCTCACAGGTGGTGACACCCAGAGACAGCATGGTGTGCAGGGCCTTTTCTGCCTTCTGCACCAGCTCCTCCCGGCTGGCCTGCCGGGTCATGCGGACGGTGGACAGAATGCCGCCGCCCTGGGCCAGAATTTCCAGATAGGGAACGCCCTTTCTCTTCATGGCCAGCTCATGCTCCCGCCAGCCGCCAAATACCAGATGGGTATGGGCATCCACAAGGCCGGGCGTTACCAGAGAGCCTTTGGCATCTACTACCTGTGCATCCGTCAGCAGATTCTCAGGGGCCTGACCCTGACCCATGGCAGTGATGATTCCATCCTCTGCCGCCAGCCAGGCACCCTCCAGCACCAGAAGCTCCCCCTGCCGGGAACCGGACTTGGCACAGCTTCCGGTGGGAGTGGCCAGCATTCCAATGTTGGAGATCACCAGACGCTTTTTCATGGTTATTCCCCCAGAATGCCCCGGATCATATCCCGATCTGCTACTTCCGGCACGGTGATATGGTCGGTTTCCTTAAACTGCTCGTTGTAGGCGGTCACGGTCTCCAGAGCATTTTCGTTTCTGGCCCATGCACGGCGGGAAACACCCACCATGGTATCCCAGGGCATTGCCATGGACAGAATGGTGTCCACACGCTCGGAGCCATCCAGCACCATGCCGAAGCCGCCGTTGATGGACTTACCGATGCCAACGCCGCCGCCATTATGCAGAGCCACCAGGCTCATGCCACGGGCGCAGTTACCGGCATAGCACTGCACAGCCATATCGGCCATAATGTTGGAGCCGTCCTTGATGTTGGAGGTCTCACGGAAGGGAGAGTCCGTTCCGCCGGTGTCGTGGTGGTCACGGCCCAGCATGATGGGGCCAACCTCACCGTTTCTGACCATTTCATTAAATTTCAGAGCGATCTTCATGCGGCCCAGGGCATCCTGATAGAGGATACGGCACTGGGTGCCAACCACCAGCTTGTTCTTCTTGGCATCCCGGACCCAAACATAGTTGTCCCGGTCCTGATAGCGGCGGTTGGGGTCGATGCACTCCATAGCGGCCTTGTCGGTCTTGTCCAGATCCTCAGGCTTGCCGGACAGGCAGCACCAGCGGAAGGGGCCATAGCCATAGTCAAACAGCTGGGGTCCCAGAATGTCCTCCACATAGGAGGGGAACACAAAGCCGTCCAGGTCGTTTTCGCCGTTGCGGCAGACTTCCTTCACACCGGCATCAAAGACGGCCTTCAGGAAGCTGTTGCCATAGTCAAAGAAGTAAGTGCCACGGTCGTGGAACTTGCAGATCATTTCATAGTGGTGGCGCAGAGTCTTGTCCACCAGCTTGTGGAAGGTCTCAGGGTCTTCTGCCAGCATCCGGGTACGCTCCGGGAAGCTCAGGCCCTGGGGGCAGTAGCCGCCGTCATAGGGCACATGGCAGGAGGTCTGGTCGGACAGCAGATCGATGTGGACATCGTTCTCGTACAGATACTCCAGCAGGTCCACAATATTGCCGCAGTAGGCAATGGCGCAGGGCTCCTTGGCAGCCAGCTTTTCCTTTGCCATAGCCAGAGCCTCAGGCAGGCTCTCGGTGACGGCACTGACCCAGCCCTGGGTATAACGGGTCTGGATTCTGGACATATCCACCTCAGCAATCAGGGCAACGGCGCCTGCAATCTCAGCAGCCTTGCCCTGGGCACCGGACATACCGCCCAGGCCGGAGGTCACATACAGTCTGCCAGCCAAATCCTCGTCCTTGGGAATGCCCAGTACCAGACGGCCTGCGTTCAGCAGGGTGTTGAAGGTGCCGTGGACAATGCCCTGAGGTCCAATGTACATCCAGCCGCCGGCGGTCATCTGGCCATAGTTGGCAACGCCCATGGCAGCGGCACGGTTGAAGCCCTGAAGATTGTCAAACTCACCCACCATGAGGCCGTTGGTGATAATGACACGGGGGGCCATCTTATGGGAACGGAACAGGCCCAGAGGATGACCGGACATGACCACCAGGGTCTGGTCCTGGGTCAGAACCTCCAGATATTTCTTAATGAGCCGATACTGCATCCAGTTCTGGCAGACCTGTCCGGTCTCGCCATAAGTGACCAGCTCATAGGGATACAGAGCCACATCAAAGTCCAGGTTGTTGTCCATCATGACCTGGAAGGCACGGCCTTCCACACAGGCACCCCGGTATTCATCGATGGGCTTTCCGTGGATTTCTCCGGCAGGGCGGAACCGATAGCCATAGATTCTTCCGTGTTCGTCCAGCTCCTGGGCAAACTCCCGGGCCATCTGCTCGTGATATTCCTTGGGAATGTAGCGCAGGGCGTTGGCAATGGCCAGCTCCCGGTCAGATTCGCTCAGCTTGGACTCCCGGCGGGGGGCACGGCGAATTCCGGGGACAAATTCAGGATAGTCCGGCAGAGGACCATCCAGCTGAAACAGCTTGGCGTTCAAATCCATAATAATTCCTCCTTGTTAGTATCCAAGTGGACTCCCCTCCATGACGGAGGAGAGTCCGGTTCTGTCAATTACAGTTCGATCTCACCGACGGCCTCTTCCACTGCCTTCACCAGGCGGCCATCCTTGATGGTATTTTCACAGTTGTTGATATCGTCGTACAGGGGGCGGTCATCCTCCAGAGGAGCGCAGACAGAGCGGATCACCTCATAGGCGGGCTTGGTGCCCTTGCCCAGACGGTCCTTGCCCTCCAGCAGGTCCACGGCCTGGCAGGCGCACATGATCTCCATGGACAGGACACGGCGGACATTGCCCAGGATTTCGCCGGCCTTTCTGGCGGCGATGGTACCCATGGAAACATGGTCCTCCTGACCGGCAGAGGAAGGAATGCTGTCTACGCTGGCAGGATGGGCCAGCACCTTGTTTTCAGACACCAGAGCAGCGGCAGAATACTGCACGATCATAAAGCCGGAGTTGAGGCCGCCCTTTTTGACCAGGAAGGCGGGGAAGTTGCCGATGTTGGGGTTCACCAGACGCTCCAGACGGCGCTCGGAGATGTTGGCCAGCTCGGAAAGGGCAATGCCCAGGAAGTCAAAGGCCAGAGCCATGGGCTGACCGTGGAAGTTACCGCCGGAGATACCCTGCATGGTCTCCTTGAAGATAATGGGGTTATCGGTGACGGCGTTCATCTCGATCTCCACCTTGGACTTTACATAGGCAATGGCGTCCTTGCTGGCACCGTGTACCTGAGGCACACACCGCAGGCTGTAGCCGTCCTGCACACGGACTTCTCCCTGACCGGTGACATTGCCGCTGTCGGTCAGCAGATCACGCAAAATGGCGGCGGTCTTCATCTGACCGTCGTGGGGACGAACGGCGTGCACTCTGGGGTCCAGAGCGTCCTTGACACCCCGGTTGGCCTCAAAGCTCAGGGCAGCGGCAATATCGGCAACCTTCAGCAGGTTCAGAGCGTCATATACCGCCAGAGCACCCACAGAGGTCATGGCCTGGGTGCCGTTGATGAGGGCCAGGCCCTCCTTGGCCACCAGCTCCACGGTCTCAATGCCGGCCTTCTTCATGGCCTCGGCACCGGGCATCACTTCGCCCTGGTACTCTGCCACGCCCAGTCCCAGCATGGGCAGAACCATGTGAGACAGAGGAGCCAGGTCACCGCTGGCACCCAGAGAGCCCTTCTGGGGAACCACAGGCACAACGCCCTTGTTCAGCATATCAATGAGGGTCTGGACCACTACCAGTCTGGTGCCGGAGAAGCCCTTTGCCAGATTGTTCACACGCAGGAGCATCATGCCACGGACCACCTCACGGGCGAAGGGATCACCCGCACCGACGGCATGGGTCACAATCAGATTCTTCTGCAGCAGCTTGCACTCGTCCTGGGTGATGGTCACATCACTGAACTTGCCAAAGCCTGTTGTGATACCATAGACCACAGCATCCTCTTCTACCAGCTTATCCACCACCTGACGAGATGCCAGGATGTTCTGCTTTGCTTCCTCGGACAGTTCAACCTGTGCATCTTTGCGGCACACAGCCACAAGTTCCTCCAGGGTCAGTGTCTTACCGGTAATCAGTATCTTTTCCATGTTGATCCTCCCTGTATTTTTTCTACCCGGCGTTTCACCGGGGCTGTATTATGGGGTTTGTCTTGTTGTAGTCATTGTATACGATTTCTCCGTAAAAAACAATGGTTATTTTTTCACCAAAGTCACAAATTTTAAAGCCAATTCTGTCATTTCTCACAGTTTTCAATAGTTTATCTCGATAAAATCTTACATTTATGATGTATTTTCATGCACCGATATTCCGCATAATATACACTTTTTTCTGTACTTTCACACATAAAAGTCCTAAAAACTTCCCTGTAACCCGAAAAATCCGGTCATTGTGTAAGCGCAGGATACTGCACCATACATTTGTAATTGTGCGCCTTCAATGTACATCTGCACGCCGGAACAGCAGTCCCCTGCTTCAAATGTTTCCCGAAAAATTATGCCGTTTGACCGGTTCCGGGCGGTCTGTGCCCCATTGCCCCATGGATACCCTGGAAAAATTCGGTAAAATCACCTGTTTTCCCTCTTTTTGAGTCCTGCCTTCCCTGCCGGGACTGCCCCGCCGGTTTTCTCCCCGCAGACCCAGGAATCATGTTTTCCGCTTCTGCGCCCTTCTGCAAAGCATCCCGCCTCCCGTCAGGCTGCATCCGGTACCCGATTCTACTAATATCTTATAAAATTCCATTTCTTCACCGCTCTGCCCCTGTCCCGCCTCCGGGTCCCCCCTCTCCCGTCTCCGGGGCGGAATCCCCCGGAAAAAAGGTGGTATACTTTTCCCCCAGACTGTGCTATAATAGCAGTAACTGTGTACCACTTGCGTACATGCATTGGTCGTTTTGCGGATTCTCCGCATTTTGAACAAGGGGATATCGGTGCTTTTTCAGGCAGCTCAGCGGTCGTATGAGTTTGAAAACGTGCAGGGTTTCAAAAAACGGTCGTGAGAGGCTTTGTTTGCTGTACCCTTTTTCGTCCCCTCCCACTGACAGCCGACAAGATATACAGGTCGGCGCTGAAATATTTGAATCGGTTATTCCGAAATTTTTGTGTGAATGATAAAGGAGTTGTATCACTTTTGGCTGAAAAACTAAAAATTATTTCCCTGGGCGGTTTGAATGAAATCGGTAAAAACATTACCGTTTTGGAATATGGAAAAGACATGATCGTAGTGGACTGCGGCGTGGGCTTCCCGGAAGACGATATGTACGGTGTGGATCTGGTGATCCCCGACTTCACTTATCTGGTGAAAAATCAGGCAAAGCTCCGTGGATTCTTTATTACCCATGGACACGAGGACCACATCGGCTCTCTGCCCTACTGCCTCCAGCAGGTCAACGCCCCCGTCCATGTGACCCCCATGACCGGCGGCCTCATCAAACTGAAGCTGGAGGAGCACAAGCTGGATCAGGTGAAGCTGGTGACCCACAAGCCCGGTGATGTGGTAAAGGCCGGATGCTTCCAGGTGGAGTTCATCCATGTCAACCACTCCATTGCAGATGCTGTCTGCTTCTGCATCACTACCCCTGTGGGTAAGATCATTATGACCGGCGACTTTAAGATCGATCCCACCGCCGAGGGCGGCATGATGGATCTGGGCCGTCTGGGAGTTCTGGGCAAGGAAGGCATTCTGGCCCTTCTGTGTGACTCCACCAATGTGGAGCGCACCGGCTACACTCCCTCTGAGCAGGTGGTCACGGAAAGTCTGGACCGGCAGTTTAAGAATTGCTCCCAGAGAATCATCATTACCACCTTCGCCTCCAATATGCACCGGATTCAGGCGGTCTTGCAGATTGCCCACCGCTATGGCAGAAAGGTAGCTGTCACAGGCCGCAGCATGGAAAATGTGCTGAAGGTGGCTGCGGAGCTGAACTATCTGAAGGTCCCTGCCAATACCATTGTGGACATCAGTGCCATCAAGACCCTGCCTAAGGATAAGATCGTCATTGTTTCCACCGGTTCTCAGGGTGAAAATATGTCCGCTATGTACCGCATGGCCTTCTCCACCCACAAGCAGGTGGAGATTCAGCCCGGCGACCGGATCATCATTTCCGCCTCCGCCATCCCCGGCAACGAAAAGGCCATTTCCCGGATCATCAATGAGCTGTACCGCAAGGGTGCCGAGGTGGTCTATGAGAAGTCCGAGGGCCTCCATGTGTCCGGTCACGCCTGCCAGGAGGAGCTGAAGATCATCCACGCCCTCACGAAACCCAAGTACTTCATCCCCGTCCACGGTGAGCAGCGGCACCTGCAAATTCATGCCAAGCTGGCCAGACAGATGGGCATGAATCCCAAAAACATTCTGGTTGCCGACATCGGTCAGGTCATGGAGCTGTCTGCCCGTACCTGCCGCATCAACGGCACTGTCCCTGCCGGTAAGGTCCTGGTGGACGGCACCGGTGTGGGTGATGTGGGCAGCGTTGTCCTCCGGGACCGCAAGCACCTGGCCCAGGACGGTATGCTGGTGGTCTGCGTCAACCTGTCCAGCCAGGACGGCTCCATCATCTCCGGCCCGGATATTATCACCCGTGGCTTTGTGTATGTCAAAGAGTCCGAAACCCTGATGGAAGACCTCCGGCTCATCGCTCTGGATTCCGTGGAGCGGTGCCAGAAGAAGGGCGCCAGAGACTGGGCCACCATCAAGTCCTCTATTAAAAACGATCTGTCCAGCTACCTCTATAAGACCACCAAGCGCAATCCCATGATTCTGCCGGTCATTATGGAAATCTGATGGATTCCTATATAATATAGTTCAGGGCCACCTCGTTTTTGAGGTGGCCCTGTTGCTGTGAATGGGGGCTGGGTTTCGATGCTCCCCTATTTCTTTTTGAAGCAGCTGGGAATCTGAGACAGGATCGGAAGCAAAGCAGACAACAGGCCCACCAGAGCCGCTGCCCGCAGTCTCACCATCTGCTGCCTGGTAATGCTGCCCAGCAGGCAGGCACTCTTCCAGGAATTCCACTGGTCTGCCATGGTATAGCTCCAGGCGGCAGCCGCCAGAAGGAAGCACACACAGGCCAGTGCACCGCCCCAAACCGGCCCGGCTTTTTTCTGCAAATACAGCCCCACAAAGAAAAACAGCATGGGGGCAAGGCTCAAACTCAGGCACAAAGCCAAATCTCCCGGCCTGAAGGCGGAAAGACTGAACACATTTTGTGCAATTGTTATAAAACGCCACCAACTCAGAGGAGCCAGGATTGCAGAGAATTGAAGAATATGAATTATCCAGCGAAAAGTTCGGTTTTTCATTGAAATCCACCCCTATTGTTTCTTTTCTCTATTATACAGTCAAGACTCCGAAAAGTAAAGATTGGTTGCGCCAATTTAATGACACAAAACAAATATTTCCATATCGATAGGAAAATAGCTATATCCTGTTTTTGTGAAACAAAAACACGAAATTCTTTCGTCAATGTGCAGAAGATAGGCCGGAAGTAAAGTTCTTTGTTGACATTTTGCCCAGAAGGTGGTAAAACAATATCACACCACGGGAATCCTTCCCATGGCTGACTATGGTGAATAAAGTCACACCAACGGCTTTATTCATACATCCTGTATGGGCCTGAGCCATTCCAACGGCAGGGTACCAACAATAATACAAGGAGATTGATGAACATGGCTTTCAAAACCGACATTGAAATCGCACAGGAAACCCCCATGCAGCCCATTACTGAGGTTGCTAAGACCGCCGGTGTGGATGAGAAGTACCTGGAGCAGTACGGCAAGTACAAGGCTAAGGTTGACTACAACATCCTGAACGAAACCGATCGCCCCGACGGCAAGCTGATTCTCGTGACCGCTATCAACCCCACCCCCGCCGGTGAGGGCAAGACCACAACCACTGTTGGCCTGGCTGACGGTATGCGCAGAATCGGCAAGAATGTTCTGGTTGCTCTGCGTGAGCCTTCTCTGGGACCTGTGTTTGGTGTGAAGGGCGGCGCTGCCGGCGGTGGTTATGCTCAGGTTGTCCCCATGGAGGACATCAACCTGCACTTCACCGGTGACTTCCACGCAATCGGCGCTGCCAACAACCTGCTGGCTGCCATGTTGGATAACCATATTTATCAGGGCAATGCTCTGAACATCGACCCCCGTCAGATCACCTGGCGCCGCTGCGTCGATATGAACGACCGTCAGCTCCGCTTCATCAACGACGGCCTGGGCGGCAAGGTCAACGGTATGCCCCGTGAGGATGGCTACGATATCACCGTTGCTTCCGAAATCATGGCTGTTCTGTGCCTGGCTTCTGACATTACCGACCTCAAGAACCGTCTGGCTCGCCTGGTGGTGGCTTACACCTTCGACGGCAAGCCCGTTACTGCTGGCGACCTGAAGGCTCAGGGTGCTATGGCTGCTCTGCTGAAGGATGCTCTGAAGCCCAATCTGGTTCAGACCCTGGAGCACACCCCCGCTTTCGTACACGGCGGTCCCTTCGCTAACATCGCTCATGGCTGTAACTCCGTTACCGCTACCAAGATCGCTCTGAAGCTGGCCGACTACACCATTACCGAGGCAGGCTTCGGCGCTGACCTGGGTGCTGAGAAGTTCCTGGACATCAAGTGCCGCATGGCTGGCCTGAAGCCCTCCTGCGTGGTTCTGGTTGCTACCGTCCGTGCCCTCAAGTACAACGGCGGCGTGCCCAAGGCCGAGACCGGCATTGAGAACAAAGGGTCTGCCCAACCTGCTGCAGCACGTGGAGAACATCACCAAGGTTTACAAGCTGCCCTGCGTGGTCGCTATCAACCGCTTCCCCATGGATACCGAGGCCGAGCTGGCTCTGGTGGAGCGCAAGTGCAAGGAGCTGGGCGTCAACGTTGCTCTGTCCGAGGTTTGGGCAAAGGGCGGCGAGGGCGGCATCGCTCTGGCAAACGAAGTGGTCCGTCTGTGCGAGGAGCCCAATGACTTCAGCTTCGCTTATGACGCAGAGGCTCCCATCAAGGAGAAGATCGAGGCCATTGCCAAGAGAATCTATCATGCTGACGGCGTGAACTTCACTGCCAACGCTGAGAAGCAGATCAAGACTCTGACCGAGCTGGGTTACGACAAGATGCCCATTTGCATGGCTAAGACCCAGTACTCCTTCACCGATGACCAGACCAAGCTGGGTGCTCCCAGAGGCTTCACCATCACCGTCCGGAACGTCAAGGTTTCCGCCGGTGCAGGCTTCCTGGTTGCTCTGACCGGTGAGATCATGACCATGCCCGGCCTGCCCAAGGTCCCCGCTGCCGAGCGCATCGATGTGGACGAGACCGGCAAGATCTCCGGCCTGTTCTAATCAATACAGAATACCAAAAAGGCGCAGGCGCTTAGCCGCCTGCGCCTTTGCGCCGCATCTTGAAATATTTCCCCTACTATAATTGATTGGAGAAGATACTATTATGGATATGACTTTGGAATCCTGCCGCAAATTTGTGGAGGTTCTGGCCTCTTCTGAGCCTGCTCCCGGCGGCGGCGGCGCTGCCGCTCTGGTGGGCGCTCTGGGTACTGCTCTGGGCAACATGGTGGGCTCTCTCACCGTGGGCAAGAAGAAGTACGCCGATGTGGAGGAGGAAATCCTGGCTCTCAAGGCAAAGTGCGATGCTTTGCAGACCGAGCTGCTCAACCAGGTAGAGGCCGACGACAAGGGCTTCGTGCCTCTGGCCAAGGCCTACGGCATCCCCAAGGATGACCCCAACCGGGAGCAGATCCTGGAGGAGGCCACCATTACCGCCTGTGCCGTTCCCGTACATATCATGGAGCTGTGCTGTGAGTCTCTGGATGCCATTGCGGTCTTTGCCGCCAAGGGCTCCCGTCTGGCCGTGTCCGATGCCGGCTGCGGCGCTGTGTGCGTGAAGGCTGCCCTGCAGGCCGCTTCCCTCAATGTCTTTATCAATACCAAGTCCCTCAAGAACCGGGAACTGGCGGAAGAAATGAACGCCAAGTGCCTGGGAATGCTGGACAAGTACGGCAAGATGGCCGACGAGATCTTTGAATCCGTGAAGGCCGGCTTCTTCAAATAAAATCTGAATATTCAGTGTTATATATAATAAGGAGAATTTAACATGGCTAAACTGTTACTGGGTAAGGAAGTTACCGATGCCCTGAATGCAAAGCTCCAGGAGCGCACTGCCGCTCTGCGGGAAAAGGGCGTGGAGCCCACCCTGGCAATCCTCCGCTGCGGCGAGAACCCCAGCGACCTCAGCTACGAGAGAGGCGCAACCAAGCGTGCCGAACTGGTAGGCGTGAAGATCGTGAACTTCATTCTGCCTGAGGATGTATCCAAGGAAGAGCTGCTGGCTACCATCGACAAGATCAATGCCGACAACTCCATCCACGGCGTTCTCATGTTCCGTCCCCTGCCCAAGCACCTGAAGGCTGACCAGAATGAGATCTGCAACCGTCTGGACCCCAAGAAGGATATGGACTGCATGACCCATCTGTCCAACGCCGGTGTGTTTGAAGGTCTCAACGACCTGGGCTACGCTCCCTGCACCCCCGCTGCCTGCATGGAAATCCTGGATTTCTACGGCATCGACTGCAAGGGCAAGAACGCCGTGGTCATCGGCCGTTCTCTGGTGGTCGGCAAGCCCGCTGCCATGATGCTCATGGGCAAGAATGCCACCGTTACCGTGTGCCACACCAAGACCGTCAACACTGCTGAAATCTGCAAGAACGCTGACATCATTGTTTCCGCTGCCGGTGTGCTCAACTCTCTGACCAAGGATTATGTCCGGCCCGGTCAGATCGTGATTGATGTCTCCATCAACTGGGACCCCGAAAAGATCAATGCCAAGGGCGGCAAGGGTGCCATTGCAGGCGACGCTGTCTTCTCCGAGGTGGAACCCATTGTAGAGGCCATTACCCCCGTTCCCGGTGGTGTCGGCTCCGTTACTACCAGCGTCCTCATGAAGCACGTTGTGGAGGCTGCCGAGAAGGTCTAACCCCAACCATCACAACGAGGCGAAGCTCCTTCGCCTCGTTGTTTTTTTCCTACAACTACATATTTAGGAGAGAGTCACATGAGAAAATTGAGAAACTTGCCGGAGGAGTCCTTCCTGCGTCTCCTCTTTGCCTTCTTTTCCCTGTCTTTTTTGGTTGCAAGCCTGTTCATGTCAGATGTCAGCACTCTTTTCTCCGGCTGGTGGAAGATCCTCACCGGCACCTGTAAGGTCACTACCAACTATTGGGCTGTAGGCGGCTATGCGGCTACCTTCTTTAACATGGGCGTTGTGGGCCTCATTGCTCTGGGACTGTTCTGCCTTCCCGGTGCCAAGCCCAACAATGTATCCACGCTGGCCTTTCTCCTCACCATAGGCTTCTGCACCTGGGGCATCAATGCCTTCAACATCCTGCCCACCTTCCTGGGCGTTGCCCTGTACTGCCTGGTGAAAAAGGAAAAGCTGGGCGCAAATGCCAATGCCATGCTGTTTTCCACCGGTATCGCCCCCCTGATTTCTGACCTTCTGTTCCGCTATCCCAATGCAGAAGTGGTGGGCTTCCGCTGGGAAGGTCTGCTTTTGAGCCTCATCGTGGGCCTTATCATCGGCTTTTTCCTGCCCGCAGGTCTGGGCCATTCCCCCAAGGTTCACAAGGGCTATGACCTGTACTCTGCCGCCCTGCCCATTGGTATGACTGCATTTTTCCTCCGGGCTATCCTGTACAAGGTCCCCGGTGTGGCAGTACCTGCCGCTCCCTCTGCAGACGGTCTGGCCGTAATCTCTGCCACCGTGGTCAATGTGTTCTGCATCGTGGTCTTTGGTCTGTGCATTCTGGCTGCTCTGGGCATGGGCTGCCGTCCCAGGGACTACTGGACACTGCTCCACGACTCCGGTCACAGTGTCAGCTTCAGCCAGAAGTACGGCACCGCTGCAATGCTCATGAATCTGGGCGTTTACGGTCTGTTCGTTCTGGCCTACTACAACCTCATCGGTGCCCCCCTCAACGGTCTGACCTTCGGCCTCATCTTCTGTTTGGTGGCCTGCTGCAACTCCGGTTCCCATCCCGGTAATGTGTGGCCCATCATGGCTGGTTATGTCCTGGCCTCCTACCTGTTCCAGTATCTGGCAGGCTTCGTGGGCGGTAATTTCACCTTTGTCATCAACAGCCAGGCCATTGTCATTGGTCTGTGCTATGCCACCGGCCTGTCTCCTGTTACCGGGAAATACGGCTGGCCCTTTGGCATTGCTGCCGGTGCACTGCACTATATGCTGGTGACATCCGTCCCCGATATGCACGGCGGCTTCTGCCTGTATAACGGCGGCTTTACCGCTGCTCTGTTGTGCATCCTGCTGGTTCCCCAGCTGGAACGCTTCTTCAAGGCCAAGGAAGATCGGAAGGAAAAGGCGGTACAGTCCAAATAATCCTCTATTCAACCATGTATATAGCACCTTAGGTTCTCCTGAGGTGCTATATCTGTCTGCAAATACTTCTATAACGAGAAAACAGCCGCCAGAGAAGAAATCCTCTGGCGGCTGCGTTTATTTGGAATCACTGGATTGGTGGCTCTCCTGCCAGACTGCCCGGGTCAGCTCAAAATACACCTGTTCAAATCCGTCGTATCGCAGATGGTCCGGCAGGGGCTTTTCCACAAAGCCCAACCGTTTATATAGAGCAATGGCCTTTTGGTTTTTGGGGTCCGGGTCTACCCATACCGCAGCCGCTCCATGGCGAAAGGCTTCCTGGATCGCATAGGAAAGACCTATGGCTGCAATCCCCTTGCCCCGGGCAAAGGGAAACAGCTTAATATCCATAGATGCGTGATTTTGATGCTCCGGGTCGATCTTATAGAATGTCTCTCCGCAGTAGGTGTCATCATGGAAAATACAATAGTGATTTGTATTGGGCCGAGATTCTTCAATCCAGGCGTACCACTTCCGCATTTCCTCATCCGATTGATGCAGGCCATCCGGAAACCCAACAAATTTCATGACTTCTCCGTTTTCCCACAGCGCCTGCACCCTGGAAATGTCTGCTTTTTGCGTTTCTCTAATGGTAATCATAGAAACAGTCTCCTTAATAAAACAAGCTATGAATAGCCATTGTGCCGAACATCCCCTCTCGGCCCTCCAGGGAATGAATCGATTATTTCTTCTTGGGCTTTACGATGATCTTATCCGTCATGGTAAAGACATTGGCTGCGCCGTGATAGCAGCACCACTGGGGCATCTTCTCATACCGGTGGGCCACCACACGGAAGGCGCCGATGGGCATATTCACATAGAAGCTCACATCCCGCTTTGCCAGCTCCCGGGCACAGGGTGCACAGGGCAGGGTGATATGAGACAGCTTCTGCAAATGCTCCACATCAGGGCCGACAAACAGCTCCAGATAATCCGGGTACACAATGCCGGAACGGTGGTGGGACAAGAAGCCCATGCTGATGGATTCCACATCTACAGGCTCCTTCAGAACGCCTGTGACATCGATATCCTGAAGGGTGCCACGCCACTGGCCGTCCAGATAGTCCAGGCTTCCACGGGGGTCGGTCAGCAGATCCTTGATGCCGTTTCCGGAAAAGCTAGGTCTGGGGTCCAGCTCCGTGGGACTGGTGAGAATCATGTCCTTGAGGCCGAAGCGGTAGCGGCACACCAGAGTTTCACTGGAGGTTCCGTCCGGTGCAAAGAGCTTTGCTTTCAGGGTCTTGTCCTCTCCAATGGCAATGGGCTGCTCATACACAGGAGATTCCTCTGTGGGTTCGGTGCCATCCAAGGTGTAATGGATGATGCCCTCTGACTTTTCGGTGAGCGTCACCTGCTCCACCTTCCCCCAGGCGAACACAGACTCAGGAGGACAGGCCACAGGAGCCATGGGAGGCACAGGACGCTGAGGGCCGGTAATGGCCTCAGGAATGGGGGCATCCTCGTCATACTGGGCCTTTTCCAGATGCACGCCCATAATCAGGACGATCTTATCGTCCTCAGGCTGGATCACAAGGCCCTCTCTCTTGGTGATGACAGAGCCGGTCTTCACCTCCAGGTCATAGGAGTAGCCCTCATGTACCATGACCACCTTCTTGCCGTCTACCTTGCTCAGGACAGGAAGCTGGTCAAACAGGAGGCTGTAGCCGCCTTCCAGGGTCAGGGTGTCGGGGGTCATGGTGAAAGCAGCCAAAACGGAGTCGTTATTTTTGTGCAGCAGTACCGCCTGGGCCGATTCTTCGTCCAGGGTGCTGTACTTGGCTCTGCCCACCGGTTCCCGGCCCTTGGAATCCACCATGCGGATAAAGGGTCTGTTCTCTGCACTGCCCCAGAGCTGGGGGAACATGACGGGCAAAGCGTCAAAGTTGGACTTGGTGGAGGTCATGGGGCCGTTGAGATACCGGGAGGCGTAATCCTGCCGATACAGGAACATATCCCGGATTCTCAGGTGACCATCCTCTGCCAGCAGGCCCATCCGATAGTTGGCACTGGCATACCACTGGGCAGACAGGTTCCGGGATTCGTCCCAGTCCCGGCTGGCCTGGAAGGTCAGAGGCGGGGTGATCCGGTACTGCTGCCGGAACCACCGGGCAGACTGGGCCATGGTCTCCACACGGACCTTTCCGGCCTTTTCCAGATCCCGGACATGCTCCAGCTGAGGCTGGAAGCCGGGCTTGATGTTCTCCCAGAGAAAATTGTTTTCCTGTCCCACATGGGCGTAGCCTGTGCCCAGGGTATCCTCCTCTGTGAGGCACTCAAACAGCCAGGAGATAAACTTGGGGTCACGGCCTGTGAGCCAGGAAGGCTCCAGAGTGTACACGCCGTGGATTCCCTCTCTCACATCGGCCTCAAAGTTATAGATGGGGTCGGGGCTGAGAAGGCGGAACATGGGCACGGAAAGCTGCTGGGATTCCTCCTGGGCAGGAATGAACTCATTGCTCTTGCTGGGGAAATAGGGGCCGTTGGGATAGCCGCCCCAGAGAGTAAAGCCATCCGTTGCCATCTGGTCTCTGCAAATGCAGCCGCCTACCACTCCATAGTGCTCTGCGGCATACTCCAATGTCACACTGTCCAGTACCCAGGAACCGATGGTCTGGGGGTACTTGCCAAAGACATTATAAAAATCCTTCATGTAGGCATCCACCAGGAGCTTACGCTCATCGGGGCTGTAGCCCACGCAGTAGGCGCTGTCCACCCGGTCGTCATATTCCTCCTGCTTGGCACTCTTGCCCCGGAAGGGAACGCCGGCCTTGCGGCACAGAGGCTCCGTGATCTCCCACCAGGCGGAAAGCTCGTCGTTGTCATCCAGATACTCCCGCAGAAGCTCCTGATATCTCGGCTCCATGAGTGCATCGTACTTGAGGGCATAGGTGCCGGGCAGACCGTACTGCTTCACCTGGATTAACTGATTCCGAATGGTCTCAAAATCGTCCTCAATAAAATGGCTGGGCTCCACATGGGACATACGGATGAAGTTGTAGATATTGACAATCGTAGTCTTTTTCATAAGTACCTCCTACCTCCCACAGGCAGGCCACGGCAATGCGTGGCCTGTGTGGTCTTTATAATTTCGTGGATTACGCTTTTTCCAAAAATGGTTTGCCGTCCTGGATTTTCACAGTAATGCCGGAAATAGGGGTCTCAAAGCTGTCGATAATGGCCTCGGCAATGGGGTCCTCCAGACTGGTCTGGATGGTACGGCGCAGGTTTCTGGCACCGTAGGTGATGGAATAAGCCTCCTTGGTGAGGTAGTCTCCCAGAGAATCTTCCCACCGGAAGCTCAGCCCACGCTCCCTGAGGGAGTCTTGCAGCTCCTTCAGCATAATATCCGCAATGGCCCGGAAGTTCTCCTCAGTCAGGTGGTTGAAGCAGATGACGCTGTCCACCCGGTTCAGGAATTCAGGCCGCAGGAACTCCTGCAATGCCTTCATGGTGCCTTCCTTCCGGCGGTCGTTCACCGTCTCACCGAAGCCCAGAGAGCCGCCCTTGCGTTCGGAGCCTGCATTGGAGGTCATGACAATAATGGCATTTTCAAAGTTCACCACCCGGCCCTGGGCATCCGTGATCCTGCCGTCGTCCAGCACCTGAAGCAGGACATTGAGCACATCGGGGTGAGCTTTTTCAATCTCATCAAAGAGAACCACACTGTAGGGCCGTCTGCGGATCTTCTCCGTCAGCTGGCCTGCCTCGTCATAGCCCACATAGCCGGGAGGCGAGCCGATCAGCTTGGATACGGTGTGCTTCTCCATATATTCGGACATATCCAGACGGATGAGAGAATCCACAGAGTCAAACATCTCGTCTGCCAGGCACTTGACCAGCTCGGTTTTACCCACGCCGGTGGGGCCTACAAAGATAAAGGACACAGGCCGCTTCTTGGGGGAAATGCCCACACGGTTCCGGCGAATGGCACGGCTCACCGTCTCCACTGCCTCGTCCTGGCCTACAATCCGGGTTTTCAGCCGCTGCTCCAGAGTCCGCAGCTGCTGGTACTCCTGGGCCTTGATCTTGCTGGCAGGAATCTTGGTCCACAGCTCAATGATCCGGGCCAGATTCTCCATGGTCACTGCCGGTGGGGGAACCTGATCCAGCTTCTCGATCTCGTCGGCTACCCGGCACAGCTTGCTGCGAAGCTCTGCCAGACGCTCATAGTGCTCCCCTTCCGTGTCCTCGGTCAGCATCCGAAGCTCCAGCTCATAATCGTCCCGCTCCTTGCGAAGCTCTGCCAGACGGGAAATCTCCTTGCAGTGGAGGTTCAGGTCCGAACAGGCCTCGTCCAGCAGGTCAATGGCCTTATCGGGAAGGAACCGGTCGGTGATATACCGCTCAGAGAGCACCACACACTGCCGGGCAATCTCCGGGGAAATGGTGACTCCGTGGAACTGCTCATAGTAGTGGGCCACTCCCTGCATGATCTGGGTGGCCTCCTCCATGGTCGGCTCTGCCACGGTGACAGGCTGGAAGCGGCGCTCCAGGGCTGCATCCTTTTCGATATACTTGCGGTACTCAGCAAAGGTGGTGGCACCGATGACCTGAATCTCCCCACGGCTCAGGGCAGGCTTCAGGATGTTGGCGGCGTTCATGGAGCCTTCTGCATCTCCGGCGCCCACCAGATTGTGGACCTCATCAATGACCAGAATGATATTGCCGCAGGCCTTGACCTCTCCAATGAGGCTCTTCATTCTGCTCTCAAACTGACCCCGGAACTGGGTGCCCGCCACAAGAGAGGTCAGATCCAGCAGGAATACCTCCTTGTCCCGGAGCTTGAAGGGTACATCCCCCTTGGCAATCCGCTGGGCCAGGCCCTCTGCAATGGCGGTCTTGCCCACGCCGGGCTCACCCAGCAGGCAGGGGTTATTCTTCTGGCGGCGGTTCAGAATCTGAATCACACGCTCTGTCTCCGTGTCCCGGCCCACCACCCGGTCCAGCTTTCCTTCTCTGGCCTTGGCGGTGAGGTTCAGGCAGTAGGTGTCCAGGAATTTATGCTTCTTACCGGACTTCTTAGGCTGCTCGGCGCCCTCCTGAGTCTTGGACTCCTGGGGCTTTTCCGGCAGGTCCTGCCGATGGGGATTGCCCCCAAAAAGCTGGTTCAGCAGCGGGAAGGTGGCAGTCTGACTTTCGATCTCGTCGTCCTCTCCCTCTTCCTCCGGCTGGTTCTGCCCAAAGACAGAGGCCATCTCGTCTGTGAGAGCATCCAGATCTTCCTCGGAAATGCCCATCTGCTGCACCACATCATTGATCTGGGGAATCCCCAGACTCTTTGCACACTTGAGGCAGTACCCTTCATTCAGGGTCTTGCCGTTTTCCATCTTGGTGATAAATACCACCGCTACATTCTTCTTACATTTCACACATAATTTAGGCTGCATTGTTCAATTCTCCTTACTGCGAGGAAATGTAGGGGAGTCTCCCCATCAGGGCAGAAACAGCCGTGCTCGCTGGCTGTCCACCAAATATGCGGTACCATTGTCACAGGCCTGCACGCCGGTGGCGTCCAGCCCCTCCTGACTGACATACCAGGTCTCCAGACCCTTGCCGGAGATCACCAGTCCTGTTTCGTCCAGCCGGGCCACATACTTGCCTGCCACATCCAGTCCATAAAAGTTTTTCATGGACACCCGGCCCAATTCCTGTCCCTGTTTGTCTACGGTGATCAGCTCATAGCCTGCCTCAGTCTCACAGACCAGAGCGGCAAAGGAGCTGCCCTCCAAATCAAAGGCCACCAGATTGTCACAGGGATAGGTTCCTAAAATTTCTCCCTCTGTGGTGAACACCACCAGAGAGGTTTCTCCCAGGGCGCAGATGGTATCCTTGCCCCAGAAAACTACATCATAAATCAGCTGGTTGCCCAGAGATACCTGGGCTGCCGGCTCCTTGCGGTCGGTCCGGTAGATCATGGCAGAGGATTCAAAGCTGCCGTCCCGGGTGCCCAGGGCAATGGCGCAGACATTGTCTGCTCCCGGTGCCACGGCACAGGCCGTAAAGTACTGCTTTACAGAGTACACCGTATAGCACAGAAGCTGCTTGCGGTCATAGACCAGGAGCTGGCTTCTATACCGGTCTGAGGTCGCCGTGTAGCACATGGAGCCGTCAGAGGCCAGATCTCCGTGGATCACCCGGCCTGTGGGAGGATCTGCAATCAGAGAATTTCCCTGCTCATCCAGAAGCAGCAGGGTCTTTCCACCTGCATCATATGCCAGCAGCTTCTGCTCCGTGGCATCCAGCACCGGAACATTCATGGCGGTGGAAGCTACAAACCGCTCCTTGCCGTCTTCATCATACATTATGATACGCTGCGTGTCCGCCACCACCAATTTTCCCTTCAGCTGGGCTGATTTTTCTACCTTGCCGCCTATGGGAATCTCCAGCTCTGCGCCGCTGTAGGCAAAATAGCGGCCCACAGCATCCCAGTTTTTTCCGTTGTCAATGGCAAAGACACTCACCAGTACAATCAACACGCCCAATGCGGCCAGAAACACCATAAGCCGCCGTTTCTGCCTGCCGGGGTGCCGGAAGGGAATAATTTTGCTGTTCTTCTTTTCCAACCATGCCCCTCCTTTCCAAAAGCCGGGGGTTTAAATCAGGGGGCCTGCCTCCAGCTCAAATCGGTCTGTTCCGTTATCATACCACAGGTGGGTGAGATACAGGCCGCCGGGAGGAACCGTGGGGCCTGCCGCTGTCCGGTTGCCCTCCTCCAGAATGGCCCCAATGGCCTCCGGAGGAAATTTTCCCTCTGCGGCATAGACCACCGTGCCTGCCATGGCTCTTGCCATATTATACAGGAAACCGTTGGCGCAGACCCGCAGGGCAATGAGCTTTCCTTTTCGCTCCACCTCATAGTGGTAGACCGTCCGAACCGTGGACTTCACATCCGTTCCCACAGAGCGGACCGCTGCAAAATCGTGGGTTCCCACAAACTGAGAAGCCGCCGCCTGCATAATGGTTTCATCCAGATGCCTGGGATAGAACCAGGCACGATTCACATAGAAGGGGTCCCGAATTCGGGCGTTATAAATCAGATAGGTGTATTCCTTCCGCACGCAGGAGCCAATGGCATTGAAGCCGTCGCTCACCACTCTGGCCTCCGTCACCACAATGTCCGCAGGCAGGTGGGCGTTGAGGGCCAGGGGAAGGCGGTCGGTGGGAATGGTGGAATCCGTGCGGAAGTTGGCCACATAGACTCTGGCGTGCACTCCTGCATCGGTACGGCCGCAGCCGGTCACATGGACCGGATGGCCCACCACCTTAGCGACTGCCGCCTCCAATGTTCCTGCCACGGTGCTCAGGTCCTTCTGGACCTGCCAGCCGTGATAGGCCGTTCCCACATAGGTTAAAAACAAAGCGATGTTACGCATCTTTTCTCCTTCTGCATCAGATGCCGAAGTGCTTCAGCAGGGCCACGGCAGCAATGAGTCCGGCGCCGATGGCCAGACAGACATAGTCCCGCAGCTTCATCTTCAGTACCTTCATCTTGGTTCTTCCGTTGCCGCCCTGATAGCAGCGGCACTCCATGGCGGTGGCCAGCTCGTCTGCACGGCGGAAGGCACTGATAAACAGAGGAACCAGAATGGGAACCAGAGCCTTGGCTCTCTGAATCAGGTTTCCGGTCTCAAAGTCCGCACCTCTTGCCTTCTGGGCACACATGATTTTATCCGTCTCCTCAATGAGGGTGGGGATAAACCGCAGGGCAATGCACATCATCATTGCCAGCTCATGAACCGGCAGGTGGAGCTTCTTCAGGGGTCCCAGCAGGGACTCCAGTCCGTCTGTCAGTGCAATGGGCGATGTGGTATAGGTCAGCAGGAAGGTGCCGGAAATCAGCATGACGATACGGCTGGTCATAAGAAGCGCCGTTTCAATGCCTTCCCAGGTGATGGTGATGCCCCAGAAGGACACAAGCACATGGGTGCCTCTGGTATAGAACAGGTTCAAAACCGCCGTGAAAATCACCACAATGACCACGGGCTTCAAGCCCTTCAAAATGGCCTTGGGATGAATCCTGGACACCGCAATGCTGGTGACCAGAAAGGCAAAGACCAGGCCGTAGGCGACCCAGCCCTTGGCCACGAACAGTGCCACGATGTACAGAATCACCATGATAAGCTTGGTGCGGGGGTCCATGCGGTGTACCACCGTTTTTCCGGGGAAGTACTGTCCCAGGGTAATGTCCTTTAGCATTTGCCCTTGCCCTCCTTCCGGCGAATTAACTCCTGCACCGCCTGATCCAGGGTGTAGACGCTGGAATCCACCTCCAGGCCCATTTCCCGGAGCTTCAAAAACAGCCGGGTCACCTGGGGAATGGCCAGACCGATCTGCTCCAGCTCCCAGGCGTGCTGGAATACCTCTCTGGGAGGGCCGTCCATCCGCAGACCGCCCCGGTCCATCACCAGAAGCCGGTCTGTCAGCCGGGCCACATCCTCCATGGCGTGGCTGACCATAATAATGGTCGCATTTTTTGCTTTCTGATAGGCCCGGATATTGGCAAGGATGCTCTCTCTGCCCTCCGGGTCCAGACCGGCGGTGGGCTCATCCAGAATGAGCACATCCGGCTCCATGGCAATGACACCTGCAATGGCCACCCGCCGCTTCTGTCCGCCGGACAGATCAAAGGGGGATTTCTCCAAATGGGCATCGGGAACGCCTACAAACCGGGCCGCTTCCCGCACCCGGCGGTCCACTTCCTCCGGGGAAAGCTTCATGTTCTTAGGGCCAAAGGAAATGTCCTTGTATACCGTTTCCTCAAACAGCTGATATTCCGGGTACTGGAACACCAGACCCACCTTGAACCGGATGCTTCTGGTGAACTCCTTGTCCTCCCAGATGTCTTTCCCTTCAAAGAGAATCTGTCCGCTGGTGGGCTTCAGCAGACCGTTCAGGTGCTGAATCAGGGTGGACTTGCCGGAACCGGTGTGACCGATCACGCCGACAAATTCGCCCCGTTCAATGGAAAAATTCACATGCTCAATGGCTGTACGCTGGAACGGGGTTCCAACGCTGTAAATATGTGAGAGGTCTCGAACCTCAAGTAATGATGCCAATCTAACATTCCTCCCGTGGTCAGGCCTTTACCCACTGGTAAAGTGTCTGCGCACATTCTTCTATGGAAATCGAGTCCAGAGGCAGATGATAGCCCTTCTGTCCCAGAAGCCAGCACAGCTCCACAGTCTCCGGGGCCGACAGTCCCAGCCGATGCAGAAGCTTTACCTGAGAAAAGACCTCCTTGGGGCTGCCGTCTGCTGCCACATGGCCCTTGTCCAGAACCACAACCCGCTGGGCCATTGCCGCTTCGTCCATGTGGTGGGTAATGAGCACCACCGTGATGCCTGCGGTCTGGTTCAGCTTGGAGACAATCTCCATGACCTCCTGCCGGCCTCTGGGGTCCAGCATGGCGGTGGGCTCGTCCAGCACAATGCACTTGGGCCGCATGGCAATGACGCCTGCAATGGCCACACGCTGCTTCTGTCCGCCGGACAGCAGATGGGGGGCATGCTCCTTATACTCGTACATTCCTACCTGTTTCAACGCCTCGTCTACTCTGTCCCGAATCTCCTTGGGAGCAATGCCCAGATTCTCCGGTGCAAAGGCCACATCCTCCTCCACCACATTGGCTACAATCTGGTTGTCCGGGTTCTGGAACACCATGCCAACGGTACGGCGGATGGGAATGAGGTTGTCCTCCTGGGCCGTGTCCATGCCAAAGACATGCACACTGCCACCGGCGGGCAGATGAATGGCATTAAAATGCTTTGCCAGGGTGGATTTTCCACAGCCGTTGCGGCCCAGAATGGCCACAAAGCTTCCCTCCTCCACCGTGAGGGACAAATCTTCAAAGACCTTTACGCCGGCACCGCTTTCGGGGTCGGGATATTCATAGGCCAGGTGTTTGACTTCAATGGCCTGTGCCATAGCAATTCCTCCTTATTTGCCCGGTTCCCAGCGACCGGCTGCACCGCAGGGAAGCATGAGGCCGCTGCTCTTTACCGGCAGTCCCAATTCTCCGCACCGGGTATAGCCGCCGTATCTGGGGCCAAAGACCGAGTCGGCAATGTAGCCCACCGCAGAGGGGGCCAGGCCCGTGGTATAGGAATTGATGATGACAAACAGGGGATTATCGGAGAGAATCTCCAAAACGGTTTTGAGGAAGGCATAGAAGTCCCGCTCCATCTTCCAGATCTCACCGGAAGGTCCTCGTCCATAGGAAGGGGGGTCCATAATAATGCCGTCATACTTCCGGCCCCGGCGGATCTCCCGCTGGATGAATTTGCCGCAGTCGTCCACGATCCAGTGGATGGGACGGTCTGCAAGGCCGGAGGCTCTGGCGTTTTCCTTTGCCATGGCCACCATGCCCTTGGCGGCATCCACATGCCACACCTCTGCCCCGCCTGCGGCGGCGGCCAGAGTGGCACCGCCGGAGTAGGCGAACATATTGAGCACTCTCACCGGACGGCCTGCATTGGCGCATTTTTCCCGGATATAGTCCCAGTTGGCGGCCTGCTCGGGAAATACGCCGGTGTGCTTGAAGTTCATGGGCTTAACATTAAAGGTCAGATAATCCTTATAGGAAATCTGCCAGCTTTCCGGCAGATTCCGGATGTCCCAGTGGCCTCCGCCCGTATTGGAGCGGAGGTACTTGGCATCAAATTTGTTCCATCGGGGGTCTGCTTTCGGGGTGTACCAAATTACCTGGGGGTCAGGACGCACCAGAATCTTGCCGTTCCAGCTCTCCAGCCGGTAGCCGTCGGTGGTGTCCAGTACTTCGTAATCTTTCCATTCATCGGAAATCCATTGCATATCTTTCTTAGCCTCCATTTGGCGGTGTGGGTGTTACAGGTTCCTGAGATTCTCCCGGCTTATCCGGCTTATCCGGCTTGTCCGGCTTACCGGGCTTATCCGGCTTGTCCGGCTTATGAGGTGCAATCGAGTGGAGGGGGCACTTGGATACCTTGCCGCCGCTTTCCGGGTACATAAAGATAGAGTAATCCAGACCCGCAGAGGCATAAGCCTCCTTCATCTCGGCGGTCATTCTCACAAGACCTCTGTTGACCACACGGTTTCCGGGAATCAGTCCGCAGAACGGGCCTGCAGGCGCATGACCGGATTCACAGTAGGGGGTCATCACATGAAGATTGCAGTACTCATTGGGCACATCCTCAGGATACAGGGACACATTCATTACGCAGGAATACTCTCTGGGGTCTGCATAGCAGGCATCCGTGGCCAGAAGGCCGGACTCTGTACAGATGGACACCGTCCGCATATTTTCGTGGTCATACAGAGGCTTGTCCTCCAGACCCTCATGGAGCGGCTCCATCACAGCGTGCCACAGACGGGCAGAGGGGTTTGTATAGTTTTCGGTGAGATAAATGGTCTCAGGCTGGTCAAAGCCGCACCATACCACGGCGGTATAGTAGGGGGTGTAGCCTGCAAACCAGCGGTCATTGTCATCACTGGTGGTACCGGTCTTACCGGCTACGGACATGCCGGGGATTCTGGCAGGAGAAGCGGTGCCGTAGTTTACCGCATAGTCCAGCATATAGTTCATATAATTGGCTGCCTTCTCACTGACTGCACGGTGGGTCTCCTGGGTGTTGTCCAGCACCACATTTCCGTCGGAGTCCAGAACCTTGAGGTAGGTTCTGCCCTCTCTCCACATGCCGCCGTTGGTGAAGCTGGCAAAGGCCGAGGTGAGGTTCCGCACCGTAACGCCATAGGTCAGTGCACCCATGGACAGAGGCGCAAGGGCCACGTCCGTCTTTTCGTCGCCGTTGATGGTCTCGCTCTCCACCAGAGTGGAAATGCCAAACTTGTTTTTGGCATAGTCAAAGCTCACATCATAGCCCATGGCCTCCACCACCCGGCAGGCCACCGTATTCATAGACTGGCTGACGGCATCCAGAATGACGGTGTTTCCGCTGTAGGTCCAGTCATAGTTCTTGGGGTAGTCATCAAAGAGAGGGCCGTCAAACATGACCGTTGCGGGATTGACAATCCCCTGATCCATGCCGGGGGCATACACAGACACAGGCTTAATGGCAGAACCGGGCTGCAAAGTGGACTGCGTGGCACGGTTGAAGCCCAGGTAAGTTTCCTTCTTGCCCACGCCGCCGGACATTGCCACAATGTCGCCTGTTGCATTGTCGATGACCACAATGGCAGACTGGAGCTGCTGGCTGCTGTTTACCGTGGGAATCCGGGACAGGTCCTCATATACATTGTCTACCAGCTCCTGCACTCTGGGGTCCAGGGTGGCATAGATGTGGTAGCCGCCGGTTTTGATGGTCTTCATGGCAACCTCATAGGTATAGCCGTATTTGTCCATCAGGTCATAGCACACATCCCGAATGACGGTGTCTTCAAAGTAGGTGTAGAAGTCCTCCTCCGGAATGGGAATGTCCATTTTTGCGCCGCAGTTGGGGCAGGAGTAGCTGTCCCCCTCCTCAGAAAGCACAAACACATTCCGTGTACCGGCCAGGCCGCAGTTCTGGCAGGTGTAGCTGTCGCCCTTCTGGTAGACACTGGTAAAGACCATCTTCTGATTGATTGCCTCTTCATAGGCTTCATCGGTGAGATAGCCCTGCTCGTGCATCTGGCTCAGAACAATGAGCTGCCGTTCCCGGTTCCGCTCCTCATCCAGATAGGGGTCAAACAGAGAGGGGTTGTTGGTGATGCTGATGAGGCTGGCGCACTCCGCCGCCGTCAGGTCCTGCACATCCTTGCCGAAGTACGTCCGGGAAGCGGTCTGCACACCGTAGCACATTTCTCCCAGATAGATGGTGTTGAGGTACCATTCCATGATCTCTTCCTTGGTATAGCGTTCCTCAAACTGCAGGGCACGGAAAATTTCCGTCACCTTTCTGCGGACGGTCACATCATCCTCCTGGGTCACATTTTTAATGAGCTGCTGGGTGATGGTGGAGCCGCCGAAGGTGGAACGGCTGCCCAGGAACATATTAAAGCAGGCTTTGGTGGTGGTGAACCAGTCAACGCCCTGATGCTGGAAAAACCGCTTGTCCTCAATGGCCACTGCCGCATGGACCAGATCCTGGGGAATGTCCTCATAGGGCACCCAGACACGGTCTACAGAGGTATAAATCTGCTGCAAATCGTAAATTTTCTCTGTCTCCCGGTCCACATAGTGGATAAAGGAGCTGCGGTCCAGGTCAAAGTTTTCCACATTAAACTCAGAGTTGGGAATGACCTCGTCTTGCAGGTAATCACCCATAATTTTGCCCAGTGCACCGCTGGTAATCAGCACCACAGCCACAGCTACCAAAGCGGCACCAAAGGCCACCTTTACCATGGTCCATGCTAACATAAACAGGTTCCGGGGCACACGAAGATACCAGGGAAATTCATAGTAATCCTTTTTCCGCATCCAAATCATTGTCTTTTTTGATTTTTTTGCCATGAAACAACCTCCATTCTCGGGGCAAATTCTGACACAGCCGATATGGTTTCATACAGGCTTTTGTACATAAGTTCAGTCGTATCATTATATCATACCCATTTCCAAAACGAAAGAGGCAAAATCCCCGGAAATCTCTTTTCCGAAGAAATTCAAAGTTTCTTCATATTTCCCGGTCCTCCCCGCCCCGGGCAAACTCCCGGTAGCATTTGTGAAAATTTGTGCTATAATAGACCTATCTTAAACCAGTCAAAGGAGCATATCATGGACGAACAAAAGGAACTTCCCCAGGAGGAAGTGGTAGAAGAAAAGCCCAAGTATGTCCCCCGGCCCAAGTGGCAGCTTGCCCTGGCCTGGGTACTTCTGGCCATTATGGTGGTAGGCGTGTGCCTGTATTATTACGGCATCGCCTTCCCTTACTGAGATGCGGATTCTGGGCATCGACCCCGGCTACGGCACCACAGGCTTCTCCATTCTGGAGGCCAACCGGGGCAGCTATCAGCTGATTCAGTGCGGTGTCATTACCACACCGCCGGGAATGGACTTCCCAAAACGGCTGGAAATGCTGTATTTAGACCTGTGCCAGCTTCTGGACAGTGCCAGGCCGGAGGCTATGGCCATTGAAGAGCTGTTTTTCGGTCAGAATGTCACCACAGGCATCGGTGTCGCCCAGGCCAGAGGCGTTGTGCTCCTGGCCGCATCCCAGAGAGATCTGCCGGTCTTTTCCTATAAGCCCATGCAGGTCAAGCAGTCTGTGGTGGGCTATGGCAATGCCACCAAGCATCAGGTCATGGACATGACCCGCCGGCTTCTGAAGCTGGAACGGCTGCCCCGGCCCGACGATGCCGCAGATGCCATTGCCATTGCCATCTGTCACGCCAGAAGCGCCACTTCCCTGCTGTCCCGGACATCATCACGATCATGAGGTACTGCCTATGTTTTACTATCTGCACGGCTCTGTGACCCTGCTGGAGCCTAATTTCGCCGTGGTGGACTGCAACGGCGTGGGATATGGCTGCGCCGTATCCTCCTATACCGCCGCTCAGCTGAAGCTCAACCAAACCGCAAAGCTCTATATCTGCGAATCCATCCGGGAGGATGCCTTTGATCTCACAGGCTTCAGCTCCCGTGAGGAGCAGCGGTGCTATCAGCTCCTCATCGGCGTCACGGGAGTCGGCCCCAAGGCCGCTCTGTCCATTCTCTCCTGCGGCGGGCCACAGGCCTTTACTCTGGCGGTTATGACCGGAGACGAAAAAGCCCTGACCTTAGCCCAGGGCGTGGGAAAAAAGCTGGCCCAGCGCATTATTTTGGAATTAAAGGACAAAATTGGTGGTGTCGGCACCGAACTGGATTTCTCCGGCCCCACCGTGTCCGCTCCTGCCGCCTCCGGCAACAATGTTGCCATGGCAACGGCGGCTTTGCAGGAGCTGGGCTATTCCTCCAGTGAGATTTCTGCCGCCCTCAAGGGCTGTGACGCTTCTTCCTCCACGGAAGATATGATACGCCATGCCCTCCGGGCTATGGTGATGAAAGGATAAGCCATGAGCATTGAATTTTCTCAGGAGCTGGAATCTCCTGTCATTACCCCCACCCTAACCAATCTGGATGCCGGAGAAGTCAGTCTGCGGCCCAAGCTTCTGGAGGACTATACCGGTCAGGAGAAAGCCAAAAGCAATCTTTCCGTGTATCTGGAAGCCGCACGGCGCAGAGGGGAACCTCTGGACCACACCCTGCTCTATGGCCCCCCCGGTCTGGGCAAAACCACCCTGGCCGGTATCATCGCCAACGAAATGGGGGCCGGTATCCGTGTGACCTCCGGCCCGGCCATTGAAAAGCCCGGTGATCTTGCCGCCCTGCTCACCAACCTGAACCCCGGCGATGTCCTCTTTATTGACGAAATCCATCGTCTCAACCGGGTTGTGGAAGAAATCCTCTATCCCGCCATGGAGGACTTTGCCATTGATATCATTGTGGGCAAAGGCCCTTCTGCCAACTCCATCCGGCTGGACCTTCCCAAATTCACCCTGGTAGGTGCCACCACCAGAGCCGGACAGCTTTCCAGTCCTCTGCGGGACCGGTTCGGCGTGTCCCTGCGGCTGGAGCTGTACTCCCCCCAGGAGCTGGCCCGGATCGTCACCCGGTCCGCTACCCTTCTGGGCATGGACATCGACCCCGCAGGTGCTCTGGAAATCGCCACAAGAAGCCGGGGCACCCCCAGAATCGCCAACCGCTTTTTACGCCGGGTTCGTGATTTTGCACAGGTCTGCGCCGACGGTGTCATCACCAAGGAGGCCGCTGATCTGGCACTGAGCCGCCTGGAGGTGGACCATCTGGGCCTGGATGCCATCGACCGCCGGATGCTCACCGCCATCATTCAGAACTACGGCGGCGGCCCTGTGGGCCTGGAAACCCTGGCCGCTACCATCGGAGAAGAGGCCGTCACCCTGGAAGATGTCTATGAGCCTTACCTCATGCAGCTGGGCTTCCTCACCAGAACCCCCAGAGGTCGATGCGTAACCCAGCTGGCCTATGACCACCTGGGCATCGCCTGCATGGATCAAACCCAGCTCTCCCTGTAAGCCTTTTGTGACTTTCAACAAAACCAAAATTCACTGGTATTTTTCCATTATTCACTATTGACAAATTCACTTTTTCTGTTATAATATGCAATCAGATGGTGTCCTTAACAGGATGCCCGCTCTCTTGAGTAGCGCAATACCCTGTGCCTCCCTTGGCCTGCGTCCGTTGCTCCCTTTCAAGAGATGCCATACTGGCGTAAACGGCAAAGCCGTTCGCAAATAGAACACACCCTGGATGTCAGACCAGCATTTACTTGATGGGCGCTTTACGGGGCAACATTTAACCAAAGAGAGGTAATTATCAATGTACGAAGATAAGACTTTAGTTTGCAAAGAGTGCGGCAAGGAATTCACCTTCACTGCCGGTGAGCAGGAGTTCTACGCAGAGCGTGGCTTCCAGAACGAGCCCCAGCGCTGCAAGGCTTGCCGTGATGCTCGCAAGAACGCTGCCCGTGGCCCCCGTGAGTTCTTCACTGCTACCTGCGCCCGTTGCGGTGGCGAGGCAAAGGTTCCCTTCGAGCCCAAGTCCGACCGTCCCGTGTTCTGCAGCGAGTGCTTCGCTCAGATGCGTGCTAACAACGGCTAATTCTTTTCGGACCTCCAAGGTGTGCTGCTTACAGCAGCACACCTTTTTTAATGCTATGAATCTGATTGTTTATCTGGCTGCCGCTCCGGTTGCGGCAGACGGCGCAAGCCAAACCGCTCACGCCCTTCTGAACCGGCTTTATGAACAAGTGACCGGCTCCCCGGCCCCGGCTCTTTTGAAGCACGCCGGAGGAAAGCCCTATTTTGCAGCAGGCCCCTGGCACTGCTCCATCACCCACACCAAAACCATGGCCTTCTGCGCCCTCAGCCCCTGCCCCATCGGCATCGATGCAGAGCAGACAGACCGCACCGTAAGAGAAACCACCGCAAGGCGGGTGTTAAGCCCCGGGGAATATGCGGTCTATGAGGCGCAGAAGCAGTCCTTCCCCTCCTTCTGGACCCTGAAAGAAGCCTATGTCAAATACACCGGAGAGGGAATCGGATCCAATTTGCAGAAGCTCTCCTTTGCTCTGACCCCGGAAGGGGCCGTCCTGGAGGGCAGGGACCTGTGCTTTTATCGTGTGATTACAAAGCAGCATGTCCTTTCTGTCTGCACTTCCGGCCCCATAAAGTTACAATTTGTGTCCATAAATTCACAATAACGACATTTTAAGTTTTATTTTTGTTCACATCTTGTTCAAAATCAAAAGATATGATATAGGCACAAGGTGATACGGAAGCCGTGAGCCGGATCCCTTGTATCCGCAGTCCTTCCAGTTTGGACTACTTCCTACCTCTCTCTTTTATTCGTTTTAACCTGAAGAGAAACGCCCTGCCAGCCGCAGGGCGTTTTTCTTCTGTGATCCTGCAAAAGGTCTGCCGCAGAACGGTTTGTTCTGTAGCAGACCTTTTTTCTTTTTACCGGTTCCCCGCTCCACAACCTATCACGAATAACACAGAACATCATTCCTTACAATTGGTTCTTGCAATATCATTTATTTGTTGTATAATACGCATATTAGCGTGATACACAGAAAAATCTTGAAAGATCTTCGTCTGTATCATGTTGACAACAAAAATGGGAGGAACAAGAAAATGAGCAACAAAACAACCATAGGGCGGCTGCTTTGCCTGTTGCTGGCATTGTGCCTGTCCCTGAGCGTATGGCCTGCCACGGTCGCTGCGGCAGAGGTTTCTTCTGCCAATGTCGCAATCGATGAAACCAATTTCCCAGACCCCCAGTTTCGGAACTATATCAAGAAATTCGATCAAAACCAAGATGGCGTCCTTGACAAAGAGGAGTGCAACAGCACAACATACATCGATGTTCGTGGAAATCAAATCAAAACTCTACAGGGCATCGAGCATTTTCCTTCCCTGCAAAAGCTCAATTGCAATCGGAATCAGATTACCGCTCTGGATGTGAGCAAAAATCCCGCTCTGGTACTGCTTAGCTGCAATGAGAATCAGATTGCCTCTCTGGATGTAAGCAAGAATCCCGCTCTGGATGCCCTCAGCTGCAACAATAATAAGCTGACCGCTCTGGATGTAAGCAAAAATACTGCTTTACAGGCACTTACCTGCTGCAACAATCAGCTAACCTCCCTGAACATCGGGAAGAACGCTGCTCTGGTATTTCTGGATTGCAACGACAACCAACTGACCGCTCTGGATGTGCGTGAGAACCCAGCTCTCCTCGACCTCAGCTGCGACATAAATCGACTGAGCACTCTGGATGTGCGTAAGAACACGGCTCTGCTCAACCTTATCTGTGACGAAAATCGGCTGACCACCCTGGATGTGAGCAAAAATACCGCTCTGGAAGGCCTCGGATGCGGCCTGAACCAGCTGTCCACTCTGGATGTAAGCAAGAATCCCAGCCTGAAGATGCTTTACTGCAACGGCAATCGGCTATCCACTCTGGATTTACAGAAGAACACGGCCCTCACCCACCTTGACTGCTCCGAAAACCAGTTGACCAGTCTGGATCTCAGCAATCACCCCTCGTTGTCCTATGTATATGCGGAAGGCAACCGCTATCCCCTGCCCCAAAAAACCGACTTTGATTACACCACGCTGCCCGGTTCTTTTGACATCCGTAAGATTTCCGATGTGGTTGGCGGCAGCTTTGATCCGGAAACCCACACCTTCCGCTTTGACGAAGGGAAAACATGCGCCACTTATACCTATGACATGGGAAACAACCACACAGAAACATTTACCCTCCATTTTAACCCCTTCCAAGATGTGAAGCTGCATAGTTTTTACTACGACAGTGTCCTTTGGGCCGTGAGCAGCAACATCACCGACGGAACCACTCCCACCACCTTCTCCCCTGACCGACACTGCACCCGTGGGCAGATTGTGACCTTCCTGTGGCGGGCTGCCGGTTCGCCCCGGCCGGAAAGCTACGGCAAAAGCCCCTTCCGGGATGTGCAGGATTCCTCAAAGTTCTACTATGAAGCCGTTCTGTGGGCTGCGGAAAATGGCATTACCTCCGGTGTGACTGCCGATACCTTCAACCCCAAGGGAGTCTGTAACCGTGGTCAGGTTGTCACCTTCCTGTGGCGTTTCAAGAACAAGCCGCAGCCTCAGAATCCCAACAGCTCCTTTGTGGATGTACAGAACACCTCCAAGTTCTACTACAATGCCGTGCTCTGGGCCGCTGAAAACAACATTACGGACGGCGTCGCTCCCAATGTATTCCGTCCCGAAGGCATTTGCAAGCGTGGTCAGATCGTTACCTTCCTCTATCGCTGCCTGAATTAGGCTTAATCTGCTTGCTTTCCTTTAACCGAATATAAAAAATGGGTCTGTTGCAGGACATTTCGTTCCGCAACAGACCTTTTTTGTTATAATCTTGCCTTTTGCAGCCGCACATCCTGGCCCACAAAGGTCACTAAACGATAGCCCCCCAGAAGTCTGGATGCAATGGCGGGGCCGTATCGGGTGCTGAAATCTGCCGCCCGAAGATTGGAGGACACCACCGTGGGGGCTCCCGCCAGCAGGCGGTCATTAAGAACCGTATACAGCGCCGACTGCACAAAGGGCGTCAGCATCTCTGCCCCCAGATCGTCAATAATCAGAAGATCACAGACGGTATACTTTTCGGCCTGATGCTTGGCCTCTTCCTTACCCGTAAACTTTGCTTCCTCCAGGCAGGCAAAGAGGTGGACCGCAGATTCATAGACCACGCTGTAGCCGTTGTCCGCCACCACCTTGGCAATGCAGGCGGACAGGAAGGTTTTGCCCAGACCGGGATTGCCGTTGAGCAGCAGATTCCCGGACTTGGGAGTAAAGCTCTGGGCGTATCGCTTGCAGGTCTCCAGGGTCAGACCCATAATGGCTCTGGGAGAGGCCCCAAGGGTGGGGTCCGGTGCATCACTGTAATAGCCCAGCTGAAAGGTATCAAACCGCTCCAGCCCGGAGCCGGAAAGCACCGTCAGCTCCTTCTGCTGCTCCTGCCGGCACAGCTCCCGGAGGCATCTGCACATCTGGGCCCCCATATAGCCGCTTCCGCCGCAGATGGGACAAATGGGGGCATCGTCCAGAAAGCCCGGCTCAAAGTTTTCTTCTACCAGACGCTTCCGTTCCTCTTGCAGGCTCTGATTTTCCTGCCGTACCCGGTCAAAAATCTCTTTGGCATCCGCTCCCCGTTCAAAGACCGTCTGCGCCGCCCGTACCATGGACAGCTTCAACGCCTTGTCAATCTGCTGAATTCTGGGGACCTGCCGATAGGCCTGCTGTAATGCACGGCTGTTGTCCATTTCTCGCTGCTCTTTGGCCTGGGCCAGTCTGGCTCTGGCTCTGGCCAGAACCTCTGCTGTATATGCCATGGTTTAGTCCTCCTGCTGATATTCCCGGAGCATCCGGGCAATGGCGTCTCTCTCAAACTCGCCCAGTCCGGCGGAACCGGCCTGCACCTGCTGGGTCTGGGCCACCGCATTGCGGGCGGCTCCGCTGACCGCCGTGGGCTTCTTGTCCCCGGCCTTGATCTCAGCGCCGGTATGCAGCCCCTGCTGGTGCCAGCTCAGCAATATCTTATTCATATAGGGCCACTTGAGGCCGCCGGTATTGAGGCAGGTCTTTTCATAGGCCAGCTCCAGTGCCTCAGAGTCAAAGTCCATATCCAGCCAGCTCCGGGCGTAACGCTCCTCTGCGGGGGTGAGGCTCCGGCCGCCGATCTGGAGCAGCCGCTGGAGCTGGGTCATACGGCTGTAGCGGGCATTTTCCGCCTGCATAAATGCCACTGCCTCGTCAATGGTGTTAATGCCCCGCTCCGCCCAGGCATAGGCCTCCTTCTCAATGGTTCTGAGAGAGGGATTCCGATTGGACCCACGGCGGCGCATCCGGTCCTTGCAGTAGCACACCAGCATGCTTACCACCTCTACCGGCAAATCCAGATAGTTCCGGAAGGACAGCAGCAGCTTTAATTCCTCTGTGGTGAGAATCCGGCCCAGCACCCGCTGCACCTCCCCCACCAGCATCCGGAATTCGTCGCTTGCGCTCATGGCACGGGTCACATCCTGCTCCGTGTACTGGGGAGGCTGATCCAGATGCAGCATCTTGTTCTCCTCCGGCCACAGGCCCAGCTGCCGCAGGGTTGCACTGGCGCAGGACATTCTGGCCCCGCTGAAGCCCAGTGCGGTCTCTGCCTCGTTTGGCTCATTGCCGCACCGCAAAAACAGATGCAGCAGAGCTGCATCGGCATTGCCCGACGCCAATAATTTATGTACTTCCAACTGTGAAAGAGAAAGATCCTTGGTATTCATTCCGTTCCTCCCAAACTTACAACCGACAAAAAAGCCCGCATTTTCCAGCAATGCGGCAAAAAGCATTTTATTTGCTCCTATTATACCACAGAGAAAAAATGCTGGCAAGGCGTTTTGCCCCCATCCGGAAATAAATTCAGCAGACAATATCTGGCTATCTCCCGGAGAAGCCTTGGGTGCATCGTTCCTGGCCTCCCCCCTGGGGGATGTGGCACGGCAAAGCCGTGACGGAGAAGGGATGTACGCACTATCGGAAACCAAGCAGTAACCTGATACCCTTTTTATCCCCTCTCAGCTTTGCTCCGCTCAGCAGCTCCCCCGCAGGGGGAGCCTTTGGTGCAGTGCTCCATTCCTGGCTGCTCCCGATGGGAGAGCCTTGGATGCACTCCGTTCCCAATAAAAAAGGCCGGAAGCAATCGCTTCCGGCCTTGCCGATTCATCAGGATCTGGTATCAGATACGACGCTGGCTGCGTCAAACAGGTCTGCCACCATCTCTCCGTTTTCCATGACTCGTGCAGCGGTGATGGTACGGCGGTCCTGGCGCAGATAGTTGTCTCCCATCTTGCCCCAGGCAATGTCGCCGTTGTTCATGCCGCTGAAATAGCGGAAGCCGGCATTCATCAGAATGTCAAATTTCTCTCCGCTGTACTCCTCCAGCTCCATGCCGCCTGCATAGACCAGAGTCTCCACAGGTCCCAGAAGCTCCCCATAGACTGCATTCCAGGATTCCACATCCTCTTTGACTTCCTCCGGCGTGCTGTCTGCATAGGAAATTTCACCGTATGTAAAGCTGGCAAAGGCGTATCCGGCATTACGCAGTGCCTCCACCACGGTCTTGGCCTGGGCTGCCTCTTCCCCATTGGAAAGGTCATAGCCCAGAGGGTCCTTTGCTCCGCTGAAGGTCAGCATTGCTCTTGCGCCCCGGTAGCTGAAATCAGGATGCATGGCAATAAACTCTTCCAGAATACTCACAAAGTCATAGGAACCCTGGGTCTTGTTACCCTCAGCATCGGTATACTCACAGGTGAGCTGTCCGTTTTCTCCCACAACCAGACGGTCTGCAAAACCGTTGGAGGCATCCTCCTTCAGATAGTGGGCGGGAACCAGAGACATGACCAGAGGCTTCTTGTCCTTGGGCAGACGGATGGAGCCTGCCACAAACTTGCCGGTCTCATCGGCTGCTGCCATCTGCTTCTGGGACACCAGAACATAGCCGTTGGAGTACAGTCCCTCCAGAACAGCCTTGAATTCCTTCACCGTCAGATTGTTTCTGTAATAATAATCGGACTGTCCGTCCCCGTCAAAGGCACGGGCGGGGTCTGCCACAATGGGCTGGAAGGAAATCTGGGTCACAACCGCACTGTCTGCCAGGGGAACCAGGGCATCCAGTGTGGCCTTGTAGGCATCCCGCTGGGAAGCTACCTGGGGGTCGCTGCCGGTGTAGCCCTCCAGCAGAGCAATGGCACCTTCATAGTCATATCCGGTGGCCAGGGTGGCTGCCTTGCCCAGAAGCTCTGTGGCTGCACTGTCAGGCTCAGAGGGAGGAACCGACTGCGTGCTGGTTTCTCCCACGGTTTGCTCCTGATCCGGCTTCTTATCTGAGAAAATCAGCTTCACAAGGCCGACCAGAAGCATAATTACTAAAATAAATCCCAGCAGCAGAATCAGGAGAGGCAGATACGCCTCCTTAAAAATCTGCCACTTTGTCTTTTTCCGGCGTCTGCGGCGTACCGGAGGCTGTGGGCTTTGCTGGGATCTGGATTGTTGTTCTTCGTACATGGTTCCTCCCGCCTTTCAACAATAAGATTATACACTATCATATCGAATTTCCTCAGATTTTGCAATGGGGAAAGTCCGATTTCACAAATTTTCCTGTAAATCCTCCAGCCACAGGACAGCCATGGCATCGGAGGGCATTCTCCAGTCCCCTCTGGGAGACAGGGACACAGAGCCGATCTTGGGGCCGTCGGGCAGACAGCTTCTCTTGAACTGCTGCTGGAAGAAGCGGCGGCAGAAGGTATGAAGCCACTTTTGAATGGTTTCATCCTCATATTCCCCCTGAAATGCATACTTTGCCAGACGGAACACCTTCCGGGGCCGATCCCCGTATCTCAGAAGCTGATACAAGAAAAAGTCATGCAGCTCATAGGGGCCCACCAGATCCTCTGTCCGCTGGGAAATCTCCCCCTCCGCAGGGGGCAGCAGCTCCGGAGACACCGGCGTATCCAGAATGTCCAGCAGCACCTTCTTCAGGGCCTCGTCACTGTGCCGGGCCACATGGGACACCAGACCCCGCACCAGGGTCTTGGGCACACCGGCATTGACACCGTACATACTCATATGGTCGCCGTTGTAGGTGGCCCAGCCCAGAGCAAGCTCGCTGAGGTCTCCTGTGCCGATGACCAGACCCCCCACCAGATTGGAAAAGTCCATGAGTACCTGGGTCCGCTCTCTGGCCTGTCCGTTTTCATAGGTCACAGACCGGTCGGACTCGGAAAGGCCGATATCCTTAAAATGCTGGGCCACTGCATCCCCGATGGGGATTTCCCGGAAGGAAACGCCCAGAGCCAGTGCCATAGACTCGGCATTGCTTCTGGTTCTGCCTGTGGTGCCGTAGCAGGGCATGGTAATGGCCCAGAGCCGGTTCCGGTCCCAGCCCAGACGGTCCGCAGCCCGCACCATGACCAGCAGGGCCAGGGTGGAATCCAGGCCGCCGGACAGGCCCACCACCGCAGTTTTTGCATGGGTGTGTGCCAGCCGCTTGGCAAGGCCTGCTGCCTGAATGTCCAGAATCTCCTCACAGCGGTCATGGTCCAGTGCCCGGGCAGCGGCAAAGGGAAGGGGCTCTACAGGCCGGGTCAGGGTGGTATCTCGTACCGTAAAGTGGACATCCACGCTCCGGCACAGGCCTTCGGGGGCCGGATAGGTGTTTCTGCCTGCCCGCTGAGAGGCCAGACGCAGCACATCCAGCTCGGTCACGATCATATCCGGCTCCATGGTCCGGGACTCTGCCAGCATGGTGCCGTTTTCACAGATGAGATTATGACCGGAGCCTACGGTGTCCTGGGTGGACTCCTGACAGCTGGCACAGGCATAGACATAGCCGCAGATCAGCCGGGCGGACTGTCCGCTTACCAATGCCCGTCTGTACTCCCGCTTTCCCACCACCGCAGGAGAGGCCGACAGATTCACCACCACCGTGGCGCCCTCCCGGGCCAGCAGCTGAGAGGGCTGACCGGGAGCCCACAGATCTTCGCAAAGCTCACAGCCGACAGTCAGCTCCGGAACCTCCGGGCAGGTAAAGAGAATATGGGTTCCGAAGGGCACCCCATGGGCCTGGGTCTCCTCCCCCGCAGGGGTAAAATACCGGCCCTCATAAAATTCACCGTAATTGGGAATATGGGTCTTGGGAATCAGGGCCAGCAGCTTTCCGTTCTGCACCGCTGCGGCGCAGTTATAGAGCTTCCCCTTGTGCAGGTACGGAAGTCCCACAAAGGTCAGCACCTCCATCCCCCGGGAATGCTCCACCACCTGTTCCAGGGCCTTCCAGGCTCCCTGCTGTAAGGTGGGCTGCAAAAACAGATCCTGACAGCTGTATCCCGTGAGGCACAGCTCCGGCAGGGTCAGCACATGGACCCCCAGGGCCTCTGCCCGGTCCATGGCTGCCGTCACCTGGGCTGCATGATAGGCACAGTCTGCCACCTTTACATCCAAAGAGGCCGCCGCTACTTTAATAAACCCGTCTTTCATGGCAATTCTCCTTCTATCGTCACGCACCAATGGGTGCAAATTTACAGGGCGATGTCTCCTGTTTTTCCGGCATCCCCTACAGCTGGTCCAGATTCAGAGAAAAGGCCGGAAGAAATTCCTCCATAAAATACTGAAGCTCCGGCAGCTGCATTTCGTCCAATGCCTGGGCCGTCTGTCTGGCCGCAGAGGCGAACTCCTGATTGCCTGCCTTCAGCTCCTCCACACATTTCACATAGGCAGAAAGCTTGTCCGCTGCCTTGACAATGGGCAGAACCTCTTCGTCATCCTCTAAAATCAGGTGCTCATAGCTCTGCCGCAGCTCCGGGGGCAGGGTCCTTAAGATCCGCTGTCCTCCCGCCTGCTCTACCTTCCGGTAGGCCTCCCGAATCTCCGGGTCATAGTACTTGACGGGAGTGGGCAGGTCCCCGGTGAGGATTTCCGAAGCATCGTGATACAGCGCCGCCACGGCGCATTTCTCCGGGCTGGGGCCGGGCAGGCCCAGAATGTCCCGGCGAATGAGGGCCAGACCGTGGGCCAGCACCGCCACCATGTGGCTGTGCTCCTGCACATTTTCAGAAAAGGTGTTCCGCATCAGTCCCCAGCGGCCGATATAGCGCATCCGGCCCATGAGGGCGTAAAACTCATGCTCCATAGACCTGCTCCCAAAGGGCCTGGGCCAGAGCCGGAATGTCTGTGGGCTTCTGTGCAAAACAGGTGGCTCCGGCCTCCTCCAGAACCTCCCGGGAACGATAGCCCCAGAGGGCACTGATGCAGGGCAGTCCCGCAGCCTTGGCGGTCTTTACATCCACATCGGAGTCTCCCACATAGATGGCCTTGCTGATACCCAGCTCCTCCATGGTTTTGAGCACCATATCCGGGTAGGGCTTCCGGCGCAGAGGGGGCTTCTGTCCCAAGGCAGCGGTAAAGTTGGGAAAATAAGTTTTCCACAGGGCCTTTGTGGCATCGTCGGGCTTGTTGGACACAATGGCTAGCTTCCAGCCCTGATCCAGCAGGGTCTTTGCTGCCTCCTCAATGCCCTCGTAAACTCTTGTGGTTTCGTTGCAGTGCAGCGGGTAATAGGCCCGATACCAGGCCATGATTTCATCAAAATTTTCAGGCTCCTGCCCCAGTGCCATCCGCATCTGATTTTCTGCACCGTTTCCCACAAAGGTGCACACTTCCTCCAAAGTCCGCCGGGGATAGCCGAAGGCCTCCAGGGTGGCATTGGTGGCGTTGGTCAGATCCTCCAGGGTATACAGAAGCGTCCCGTCTAAATCCCATAATACAGCTTTCATTTTCGTTTCCTCCCGGGGCAGCAATTGACACTGCCCCACATTGTATGTTACAATATCTTTATTTCACAGGCATAAAAAGGAGGGTTTCCCGGTGGCAGATTCTAACCAGACGAAAAAGCTTCTGGCCCAATCCATGAAGAATCTCATGGCACGGGAACCCTTTGCCAAAATCAGCATCGGGGATATCTGCACGGACTGCCAGATGAACCGGAAGAGCTTTTATTACCACTTCCGGGACAAATACGACCTGGTCAACTGGATTTTCCAGACGGAATTCCTTCTGACCGTCCGGGATGCGCCCAAGGATCTGAGCATCCTGAGCCGCCTGTGCCGGTATTTCTACGACAACCGGGCCTTCTATCAGAATGCCCTGTCGGTGCAGGGGCAGAACTCCTTTCAGGACTACTTCCGGGAGGTTCTGGAGCCCTTCATGGCCTATTATGCCCAGGCTTTCTTTGACGGCCGGAACGAGGACACCTCTTTTTTCATTACCTTTTACAGTGATGCCCTGATCGCTGCCATGCTGCGCTGGCTGTCCCAGAAAAATCCTATGCCCCCGGACCAGTTTGAAGCCCTGCTTCTGCGAAGTCTCCGGGCAGGTTCCACCTTACTGATTCCCCCCGCCAACTGAGGCGGGGGTATTTTGTTACCCTGTTATGATACTCCATTTTTCATCAAAAAGCAACGAAAGAAACCATGGCCCCGGACCTTGTTCTCCGGTGCTCCACAGATTTCTACAGGGGTTGTGGAAAAGTTTCCGCAATCAGCCGCTTTCTTCCCTGTGCTTCTCTGCTCTCCGGCATTTTCGGAATATTTTTCCGGAATTTCACCGTTTTTGATGCAGTTACAGGGGAATTGAGTCCTTATTTTCCTCGTTTTCCTGAATCTTGGGCCGCTTGTACCGGCCCTGAGGGGCCCACTCCGGCAGAGGCAGACGCTGCATGGCACCAAAGACCCGCTCTTTGAGGTCCGGATACCGGCCCGAAAGCTCATAGACCAGCTCCTTGACCTCCTGCCGCTTGGTGCGTTTGTCCACAGGGCAGCGATTGTGCACAATGGGCAGATTCTGAGATTCCGCAAAATGTACCACGGTTTTTTCCGTCAGATACAGCATGGGCCGGATCTGAACCACACCGCTACGGTCCAGGTTGGTCACAGGCTGGAAGCAGCTGAGCCGTCCCTCATAGAACAGGGACAGGAAAAAGGTCTCCACTGCATCGTCATAGTGGTGTCCCAGGGCGATTTTGTTGCAGCCACGCTCCAAAATCGCCTGATTTAAGGCACCACGGCGCATTTTGGCGCACATGGAGCAGGGATTCTTCTCGTGGCGATAGTCAAAAATAATGGGGCCGATCTCCGTTTTCACCAGTGTATAGGGAACCTCCAGCTGTTCGCACAGCTCCCGGATGGGGGTAAAATCCATATTCCCCAGTCCCATGTCAATGGTGACGGCCTCCAATGAAAAATGAGAGGGATGGTACTTGCGAAGCTCTGCCAGCAGAACCAGCAGGGCCAGGGAATCCTTTCCTCCCGAAACGCCCACGGCTACCTTATCCCCGGGCTCCAGCATTTTATAATCATCTACACACCGGCGAACCAGTCCCACCAGCTTCTGCATGTAAAAATCAAACCTTTCTGTGTAAAAATAGGTATCGAGCATTCAAGAGAAAACAAGAGAAAAGCAGAGCATTCAAGAGTTCTTTCGAAGCTAAATTTATTTCTCGGAAATAGTGCTTGACTTTGTTTTACGCCTATGGTATAAAAGACAGGCACGTTCGGGTACATTGTACGATTGAATGTGCCATTTGTCAAAAAATATTTCTCGTTCGGGGTTTAGCCCCGTTTGAACTGGAGGAAAACACTATGTCCACTACTCTGCTGAAGAAGGAGACCGTACAGCGCAAGTGGTACGTTCTCGACGCAGCCGGTAAGCCCCTGGGCCGGACCGCTGTGATTGCCGCCAACCTGCTGCGGGGCAAGCATAAGGCTGACTTCACCCCCAACGTTGACTGCGGTGACTGCGTCATCATCATTAACACCGATAAGGCGATTCTGACCGGCAAGAAGGCCGAGCAGAAGATCTATTACCGTCACACCGGTTGGATCGGCAACCTGAAGGAAACCAAGGCTCGCATCATGATGGAGAAGCGCTCCGACTATGCTATGGAGCTGGCCGTCAAGGGCATGCTGCCCAAGAACAGCCTGGGCCGTGCTTCCCTGACCCGCCTGAAGCTGTACAAGGGCGCTGAGCACAACCATGCTGCACAGAAGCCTGAAGCTTGGACCCTGGACTGATTGGGAGGTAAGGAACAATGTACGAAAGCAAGAAGAAGTATACCTACGGCACCGGCCGGCGGAAGTCCTCCATCGCCCGTGTTCGTGTTTATGAAAATGGCACCGGCTCCATCATCATCAACGGCCGTGATATCGACGACTACTTTGGTCTCGATACCCTGAAGCTGCTGGTTCGTCAGCCCCTCAACACCACTGAGATGCTGGGCAAGGTTGATGTTGTCTGCACCGTCGCCGGCGGCGGCGTGACCGGCCAGGCCGGCGCTATCCGTCACGGCATTTCCCGTGCTCTGCTGAGCGTGAACCCCGAGTTCCGTGCAGCTCTGAAGGCCGCTGGTTTCCTGACCCGTGACCCCAGAATGAAGGAGAGAAAGAAGTACGGCCTCAAGGCTGCACGTCGTGCTCCCCAGTTCTCCAAGCGCTAAACTTTATCAAAAGTTGTCAAAAACCCCGGAGCCATGCGGTTTCCGGGGTTTTTCCATTTCAAATTGTTTAACTCGATTTGACACAAGGAAACCTCTTTTAACCCGTTTTGTATGGGTTAAACATAGGACAACCACCCCAAAAAGGGGGGTTATGGGTTAAAAAATAGGACAACCAGACCGGTGATTTAGCCCCTCCGCAAGAGCAGTTTTTCATATAAACGGTTTGTCTGAATTTGACCTAATTTGAAAAAAAGAAAATAGATTTAACAGAAAGCACTCAGTATTTTCGCTGGGTGCTTTTTGTATTTCCAGGGACTGTATTCCGGGATAAGAAAAGGCCGTCACTTTCTACTTCTGAAGTGGCGGCTTTTTCTATTTCCAGAAGAAACATAAAAATTTAGAAACGAGGTGATTGTTATGAACACGCAAATTATCGCCATCGCCAACCAGAAAGGCGGCGTTGGCAAAACCACGACTTGTGCCAATCTCGGTATTGGGTTAGCGAAAGCGGGCAAGAAAGTCTTGCTGATTGACGCTGACCCACAGGGCAGTTTATCCATCAGTCTGGGAAACCCTCAGCCGGATAAGCTGCCTTTCACTCTATCTGATGCTATGGCCAAAATCCTTACCGACCAGCCTATCTTGCCCGGTGAAGGGATTTTACACCACGCAGAAGGTGTTGACCTGATGCCTGCCAACATTGAGCTGTCTGGCATGGAAGTTTCTCTGGTAAATGCCATGAGCCGTGAAACCATCCTTCGGCAGTATCTCGATACGATGAAAGGACAATATGACCATATTCTGATCGACTGCCAGCCGTCCTTGGGTATGCTCACGGTCAACGCATTGGCGGCAGCGGACAGGGTTCTGATCCCCGTTCAGGCAGAGTATTTGCCTGCCAAAGGCTTGGAGCAGCTTCTCTCCACTGTCAGCAAGGTCAAACGGCAGATCAATCCTAAACTTCAGATCGACGGTATCCTGCTGACGATGGTGGACGGTCGAACCAATTTTGCCAAGGACATCAGCGCATTGCTGCGAGATACCTACGGCAGCAAGATCAAGGTGTTTGGTGCAGAGATACCCCACTCTGTCCGAGCCAAAGAAACCAGTGCTGAGGGAAAGAGCATCTTTTCTCATGACCCCAGTGGAAAGGTTGCAACTGCTTACGAAAACTTGACGAAGGAGGTGTTGAAAGTTGAAAAGCAGCGCGAAAAACATAAAGCTGGCCTCAGTCGATGACATCTTCTCAACCGAAGAGAGCCGTGCAGATGACCAGCGGGAGCGAGTACAGGAAATCCCACTCTCTGAGCTGCATCCCTTCAAAAACCACCCTTTCAAGGTCAAGGATGACGAAGCTATGATGGACACCGCTGAAAGCATCAAGCAGTATGGTGTGCTGGTTCCTGCCATTGCCAGACCTGACCCGGATGGCGGCTATGAGCTGGTAGCCGGACACAGGCGGCACAGAGCCAGCGAACTGGCTGAACAGGAAACGATGCCGGTCATTGTCCGAGATCTGGACGATGATGCTGCTACCATCATCATGGTGGACAGCAACTTGCAGCGAGAAAGCCTTCTCCCCAGTGAACGGGCTTTTGCCTATAAGATGAAGCTGGA